>Ga0307406_10000048_pt1 | contig 67302 bp, 104 predicted proteins | sample 322Cmetagenome_3_FD_203706 | JGI IMG/M metagenome (GOLD analysis project Ga0307406, IMG submission 203706) | Maize rhizosphere microbial communities from greenhouse at UC Davis, California, United States - 322HYB-C-2 | ecosystem: Host-associated > Plants > Roots > Rhizosphere > Soil | place...
CTCGAGAGGTTTGCGGCAAGGATAGATGACAGTGAGCTTAAGCTAATTGATAGACCCAAAGACTTCACTGCCAATAAGGGCGACATCTTGATGTGGCGTGTTGGTAGAACCTTCAGCCATAGTGCTATCGTCACAGATTGGCCCTACATCATCCACTCATACTTGCCATCTAGTATTGTAGAGGAAGTATCAATCATGGGAACGCCTATGGCCGAACGTCCCATGAGGGTTTATTCTTATTGGGGTAAGAGATGAGCTTTTTCTTCGGCGGAGGCGGCAAAAAGGTCAAGCCGCAATTTACCGGGCTTGCTGCCCAGACCTCGACTGGTGCAATACCTATCGGGCTTTATTATGGCAAGAACCGGGGCGCACCCAACATCATTTGGCAGAACGACTTCAAGTCTCACAAGAAGAAACAAAAAGCCGGTAAGGGGATGGGTGGGTCACAGGTGACCTACACCTACTCGGCATCGTTTCAACTTGGCTTGTGTTGGGGACCGATCAGTGCAGTTACTCGAGTCTGGAAAGAACAGTCAAAACAAACAAGCTATGCCGCTTTGGGCTTCAGTCTGTTTGTGGGTACTAATCCTCAGGCTCCTTGGGGATACCTTACAACTGCCCACCCCGACCAGGCTTTGGGTTATCCTGACATCGCACATCTCGATGTAGCGAACTATGACCTCGGGCAATCGAATGCCCTACCCCAGCATAGCTTTGAGATCGAAGCCTTGTTAGTGAATACGGGTGTAGGGGGTACTGTTGCTGATGCGGACCCCGCGCTTGTTGTCATCGACTTTCTTTCTGACCCGACTCACGGTGTGGGTTTCAATACGAATGTCTTGACTAACCTGTTGTCTACTCCTGATGCGCCTACCACAGGTGATAGTGCGTTCCAGACTTATTGTCAGGCAATGGGTTTTGCGATGTCGCCTTTCTTGTCGAGTCAGCAGCAGGCCGGGGAGATACTTCAGCGTTGGGCCGATCTTTGCAATACGGCTATTGTCTGGACGGGGTATGCACTCAAGCTTCATCCCTACGGTCCTGACGAGATAACTGCAAACGGCGTAACTTACCTGCCGGACTTCCCGATCCGGTATATCTTGAACGATGATGATTATTTGCCCAATGGCGATGACCCGATCCAGTTCGATCGGTCTGATCCCACAGAGGCGTTTAATCGGTTTGAGATTATCATAGCCAACAAGAACAATGAGTATAACGACAAGCCCGTTCCTTGGCAAGATCAGGGACTTCAAGATGATTACGGCGAACGTCCCGCGGACTCGATGGATGCAAAGGAGATCACTGATCCCGACATGGCGGCGATCATGGTTACCTACATGGGCCAGCGAAAGGCTTATATCCGTAACACCTTTAGCTTCAAGCTGCCTCCCAAGTTCTGTCGCATAGAGCCGATGGATGTACTTCAGTGCTACGATCCCCGCTGGGGAGACTTTTTAGTATTGGTCAACGAGATTAACGAGACTGATGAGGGTGACTTTGAGATTACCGCGGAGGAGTACCCTTCGGCTATCTCGAGCAACTCAACCAATACGGTGCAGCCGACAAATAACACGCCAACCAATACTGCTGTCGATCCCGGCCCAGTAAACACACCCATTATCTTTGAGCCGCCTTCGTCCTTGTCGGGACCTGCTCAAGTATGGGTTGCAGTATCGGGTGGCGATAACACAACCTATGAGCCCAACTGGGGTGGCTGCTACGTTTGGCTCTCAACGGATGACATCACCTTCAACATGATTGGTGAAGTGGACACTCCCGCTCGTATGGGTAAGCTGACAGCTTCACTTGCTACATATGGCGGTGCTAACCCTGATACCACCCATACACTCAAAGTCAACTTGTTGATGAGCAATGGTGAGCTGGAAGATGCAGCCTCAGCTTCTGATGCTGAAGCGGGTGTTACCGTAAGCTATATTGAGAGTGCGAGCGGGTATGAGCTGTCATCCTATCAAGACGTCACGCTGACGGGGACAGCGGCATATGACCTCGACGACCTGTGGAGGGGGCAGTATGGGACGACTATTGCAGCACATTCGACAGGCGATGACTTTGCTCGTCTGGACGACGCTATCTTCAAGTATGACCTACCGTCCGATTATGTTGGAACCACTCTTTATCTCAAATTCCAGAGCTACAACATCTTCGGTCAGGCCGTGCAAGACTTGGCAGATTGCGTTTCCTATCCCTACACACCCACGGGGCTCGGGTTCGGTGGCGGAACGGGAGGTATCCCCTCGACGCCTACTGGGCTTTCCGGTTCTGCGGGAACTGTCTTCGCAAAGCTCACCTGGACACAGAACCCTGTCAACGATAACGTCACCGGTTACCAGGTGTGGAGGGCGACCGGATCATCTCAGCCTTTCGGCTCTGCGGTCCTGATCGGAACAACAACCGCTGCGGCATCGGAGTACACCGACTCCGCTGTGACTGGTGGTCAGGCTTATACCTATTTCCTTGTTGCGGTCAATGCGATTGGCTCTAGCGGGAATACGGCCGGAGTCAACCTGACGCCTACCGCGGTTGTCGTAACCAATCCCTACGGGTTCGGGTTCACCAAGACACCAGCAGTATCTAAGATCCTTGCTGCCTTTGATAGCCCGATTGCTTGGACAATCCCGATAAACCTGACTGACTCTCAGGGAACAATTATCGCGAGCGATACTGCGGCAGCGGGTGCGCCGACATCTAATACGGACTTTGATATTCAGTCTCCCCTGGGGACTTCCATAGGGACGATGAGGTTTGCTGCATCTTCACTAACCGCAACATTCATCAAGGCTGCAAACACCTCAGTTCCTTTGGGTCAACCCACCTACATCATCGCTCCTGCAAATCTTAACGGTATGACCGGTGCGATCACCGGCGCAATCAAGGGAACTCGGTAATGGCTTTACCTGACTATGTCTTCACAGAGGGCTATGACAAGTATGGCCCTATCGGGTCAGACCCCACGACCAAGGCCGCTCAAGGTGAGTGGAACATATATAGCGGTAATGCGGGCGGCATCACTATTGTCGCTTCGCTCGCGGGAACAGGCTATGCTGCTCGTTTTGCAACAGGTGGCGCAAATGCCTTTAATGGCTTTATTAAGAGTCTCCCCGCAAGCTATGCTCGTGCGATAGGAGGCTTCTGTTTCTCCTCAGCCTTTGGTAATGGACCCGGGGGTATCACCCTCGATGACACGGGAACAGCCCAGGTATCTGTGGTTATCAATGGTAGCGGCTACATTGAGGTTCGTCGGGGTGATAACATCAGCACGGTTATCGCCACCAGTACTCAGACAGTCTCCATTAACTCGGTCCACTGGATTGAGTATGACATCACTATCCATAATACTAACGGTATCATCAAGATTTGGCTGGACGGGGTAATAACCTCAATCAACCTTACCGGGCAGAATACTCGGGTTTCTTCGAACAACAGCTATAATCGTCTTTATAATACCTGTCGAGCAGCTTCAGGTTTCAGCCACGACTTTACCTTCGATCATCTTTATTTGTGGTGCTATACAGCCTCAGGCGGTAGCGAGACACCCGCATTGACTAACCCGATCATCGAAACTCAATGGGGAACGTCCGATGACTCGGTCGCATGGACCGTGGGCCTTCACGCTTGGCAAAACGAATACGAACTATTCACCTCAAACGCACCGGGCGCTAATCAGCTTGCTATTGTGCAATCCACCTGCGATGCTACTGGCAATCTTGATGCTATCGCCTTGATGCCCCAGGCGACGAGTGCGAGTGCGAAGTTCAAGGCAGTCGTGTATGCTGACAGCTCAGGATCACCGGGTGCATTGCTCGCTACCGGTACTGAAGTCACCGGATGCACTTCCGGGACGCTTTTGAACTTGCCCTTCGGGTCATCCTTAGCGGTAACTCAAGGAACTGTGTATTGGATTGGTTATATCACGGATACTTCGGTATCGATCTCGGGGAATAGGAGATCGACCGGATACAAGAAAGCTAACACCTACGCTTCGGGTCCGCCGTCTCCCGCGGGGAGCGGTTTCACCACAGGGCAAACGACCTGGGACTTCTTGGGTATCATGACGGGTATCACCACCCACTATACCCAAACGGATGCATTGTTGGCTTTGGACAACCTTGACTATAACTTCAGCGGCACGGTTAATCAGGAGGACCTGTTTGGTTTTCCGGCCTTGTCATCGACCCCGACCAATATCTACTCGATTGCGGTAAAGGGTCGAGTGGTAAAGACCGATGCCGGTATCCGAACTCTTGATATGAGAACCAAGTCAGGTGCGACTTCTAGCTCGGGTAACCTTACAGCATTGCAGCCATTGGTAACTTATAGTTATGTCTCCTCATACTTCCAGACTGATCCCAACACGGGTATAGCCTGGACGGGTGCAGGAGCGAACGCTGCGAAGCATGGCATTAAGGTAGCAAGCTGATGGCCGTAGGAAACTTTACTTGGTTTAACCAAGCTCTCAAGAAGATCGCCGACGGGACGATCAACATCAACGGCACTTCCTTCAAGGCGGTGCTGACAACGGTATCTCAGTCGATCGATAAAACCTTTGCCGGGACATCGACCAACTGTAGATACGCAGACCTCACGGCTGAGCTAACAACAGCAAACGGCTATACCGCCGGCGGTGTTGCTTTAACGTCCGAGCTATTAACCCGTGCGGCAAATGTAGTCAAATGGACAGCTGATCCAATCTCCTGGTCTTTGAGCGGGGCTATCAACTTCAAGTATCTTATCATCTATGACGATGCTGCCACCAATAAAGACCTACTATGCTTCGTAGACTTCGATGTTGGCGGATCTTCCAACATAACGGGTAACCCGCCATCCATAGTTATCACTCCTGACACCGCCGGTATTCTTTCCTGGAGTCAACCATGACCACGTTTCTTGATCGAGTTAAGTTCACCGTATCGGGAACACCGGGAACTGGCGCTGTCACTCCCGGTTCTGCAGTATCTACTTTTCAGACGCCTTCTGGTGCGGGTGCTGTTTCGGGTGATGTACTCCCCATCACCTTTGTAGATGGTACAGCCTGGGAAGAGAGTTATTGCCTGTGGAATGGTACTACCCTTACTCGAACCTTGCTTCGATCCTCCACAGGATCACTGTTGTCTTTAACGTCCGCAGCTGTGGGTGGTGTTACCCTATTCGCTCAAGACTTACCCGTAAGATCAAGTAGCCTGGTATTTGTAGATCAGCAGGTATTAGGGTCGACCGCTGCAAGCGTAACCTTTTCTAATATCCCTCAGACTTATGAAGATCTGGTTATCGTTGTTGATGGTGGTAGTGTCCTGAATAACTCCGCTACTACTGCTGTTCTAGGTATCCAGTTTAACGGTGATACGGGAAACAACTACACTTACACCATGCTCGGGACCTATGGTGCGGGAACGGGTTTCTCGAATAACTCGGGCGCTGCTAACTCCATGGGATTGGGTCTCAATGCAAGCGCGGGCACAGCCGGTGTTCCATTTAGCTTCAACGAGATCGAGATAGCTAACTATCGGAGTTCGACTCGCAAGTCGGGTATCTGTCAATTCTCATCGATCCAGGGGAATGTCGGTATTTGCCAAGGAACAGCCTCTGGTAACTGGACAGGCACCGCCGCAATCACCTCTGTAACTATCGTTGACAGGAATGGAAACAACTTTGCTGTAGGCTCCAAATTCACTCTGTATGCACGTGCCAAGTCCAATGGTGTCGGGTCGAACGATCCCACCCTTTACCTGATCCATGACCAAACGCTGGCAGCCACGGCTGCAACCTATGATGTCACTGACATTCCACAGGGGTATGAAGACCTCATTGTGATGGTGGAGTCTCGCCAGAACACGGGTGCTGTTCAGGCGTTCAACGTCAGGCCAAACAACGATACTGGGGCGAACTACACAGCATACATTGAGAACAGGTTTGGTTCGGCGACCTTTACCGATCATTTCCGATTTGGTTGTTCGGAGGCCGCCACAGCTACGGCCAGTGTCTTTGCGCCCAATGAGGGTGTGATCTTTGGGTACTCGAAGACAAACCGCTACAAGGATTTTCAGAGTCACGGCTTCTACCCTTCCCAGTCCTTTGAGGATAGGTGCAGTGGTGTATGGCGCAGTAACTCTGCGATCACCTCTCTTCGACTGTATCCAGATGCCAACAGCTTCGACATTGGGACACGGATCCGTGTCTACGGGCGGAAGCCGAGTATTGCACTCGCCTCGTTCGGGAACATCTACACTGACAAGCAAAGCTTGAACGGCCTGGCTACCAAAACTCTCACTGTCCCGGCGGGTTACTCGACGCTGCGTCTTATCCTCAATGGCGCAACCCTCCAGGCAGCCCTACAAGACAATCCGGTAATCCGGGTCAATGGACTTTCAACCTCGATATATTCCACACAACGGCAATACGGGTTCGGTAGCACTAATACGGCGGACCAAGGATTGTCCGCCACTAGTTGGAGCGCACAACTGGCGGGGCTGCCCGGGACTACTGCTCCTGCTAATTCGTCGGGGTTCATTGACCTGGAGATCTTCGATTATGCTAACTCTGTATTCAGGAAGACCGGCAAGTTTCACGGCCGTCAGCCCTTCAGCACTGGGTCGCCCGACTGCTACAACATGCAGGGTGCCCTTGAAGTTAACCTCACTTCCGCCATAACTTCAATATCCGTGGCTACGGGTAGCGGGGCTAACTTCAAGGATGGTTCCACCGTTGAACTGATATTGCTGCCGTGATCTTTGGTGATAGCCCTTTAGGGACAACCCCCTTTGCATCTTGGGATGATGATGCGGGGTATAGGCCTGGAACGGTTACTGTAACCTTTACGGGGTTTCAGCCAGCGATCAGCGGCATCAGTCCTTTACGGGTTACTCAGCTCTTCAGAGAAACAATGTATTCACCCAACCCCACGGTTAGGGTGACACAAGTCTTTCGTGAAGTCTTACGTGCCGCTGTCGTTCCGCCTGTTCGAGTTACCCAAGTGTTTAGGGAGAGTCACTATGGACCCGTAGCACCGCCGGTAAGAGTTACCCAAATCTTTCGTGAAGTTCTAAGAAGCTCATCCTTTACCCTTGATGTGGATGATAGCTTCATAACCATCCTATGGTAACAGGAGGAAGTATGTTTCAAAAATGGAAAGATCGATTGATCGATGAAGCAAGGAACTGGCATAAGTTCTGGTCCAATCGCCTTGCGATCCTGTGGGGCCTGATCGTCACCGCATTCTGGAATGACCCGACAGCACTGCAGGAGATCGTCAATGTTCTGCCTGAGTCGACCCGGGCGCTGCTGTCACCGATAGTGCTCGCGATTGTCGCAGGACTGCCGATCATCGTGCGCCTAGTGAAACAGAACAACCTCACGAGGGAGTAGAGTATGGCGATTATATGGCCAAAGCCGCTTCCCGCCTGGATTGAAGTGGCGATGAAGTATCGGGGGCTCCGGGAAATTCCGGGTAAGGCCCATGCCCCCAAGATCCAACTAATGCTCAAGAAACTCAAAGCCTGGTGGTCAGACGATGAGACACCCTGGTGCGGGGTGTTCGTTGGCTTCTGCCTCAAAGAGGTCGGGCTTGCTATCCCTAAGAACTGGATGCGAGCTCGTGACTATGAAGGCTGGGGCATCGGTAAGTTGATTGATCCCATCCCGTTCGGTTCGGTATGCACAAAGACTCGAGTTGGTGGCGGTCACGTATTCTTTGCGGTTGCACAGACCCGTGACGGGCAAACAGTCTTCGGGTTGGGGGGTAATCAATCGAACATGGTCAACATTACGGCCTTCAAGCGGAAAGACATCACCGCTGTTCGATGGCCGAGTGATACCTCAGCACCGGTGATGCAACTGCCTTTTGCTACGTCAGCAGAATTAGCAGCTGCATCCATCGGCGGGAGCGAGGCTTAACGAAAATAGTTCTGATCATGGATGCGGCGTAATTCGTCTTGGGTGTAATCACCCCGACGCCTACGTTCTTCATCCCCACTATAGCCTCGCATCTCATCAGTGAAGCGAGGTCTGCCCCGTCCCGGGAGTTGTAGTGATCCCATGCGATTTTCGGGCGGGGCTTCTTGCCAATCAAATTCGGGAAGCCTTTTCAATGTCGCTTCGATCAAGTCGATAGCGACCCCCGCATTTGTAATGATGTCTTTTTGGACATCGATCTCCCTCTCAAAGAAAATTTCCAGAGGATTTTTCCCTTCACCCTTATAGATCAATCGTGATTTTAATCTTTCCTGGACGGCGATCTCTCTTTCGGCCACAGGGATGCGGTCCCTTTCCGTGTGAAGCTTCCGGTTCAAGTTCTGAGATATTAACACGAAAGGGCGAGCGTTATTGAGCACCTCGACCCCATTGGTGTTGATCATCTCTTCAAAGCAAACGACAATGAAACGATCCACCTCTTCCTTGCTTCGTTCCTCCCTCTTGATCTTGCCATTGCGATCATAGTAAGCTCGCTTGTCCTCGTCGATCAAGGTCTCATAGGCTTCATTTAGCTTAGCGATCTTTTCTTCCGCCTTGGGGTCATCCGGGTTAAGATCGGGATGACACTCCATAGCCTTTCTTCGATAGGCTGACTTAATCTGCCTAATCGTCGCTGTGGTCTTCACCCCTAACAGCTCATAGAAATTCATTGTCCATTCTCCGAGTTGAGGCGCTCGACCTCAGCCTTGTTCTTGTCGATAGCATCCCATGTGGAGTTGAGCTTGCTACGACAATCATCGACCGTCTCGAACAACTGGGCCAACAAGACAGACGTTGCAGTCTCATCAGCAACCTTCCGCTTCTTCGGCGTTGTCTTGCATGATCGCAAACGTTCGTCCGGTTCGACTGATTGCAGCTTTGTTTTCGTGACGATCCTAATCCCCAGCTGGGGCCTTTCTTTCCCACAGGAGGCTAGTGTCAGGGCGATCAAGGGTAGAAAGTATCTCATAACTTTCCTTTCATGTATTTTACTATTCTCTTGAACTCATGAAGCGACCCATTGCTCTTGAGCCAGTTAGCTCTCCAGCTTATTACCCGAACATTACCTCTCACGTAACCAAGGTCGTTGTCTATCCTATCAACGGTCGGGTAGTTATCTTCACTATAGTGAACTTCAAACGTCAAGGGGATACCAAGGACGGGGCACTTATCAGGTATAACCAGGTCCTCTACGGTGAGATTAAAGCCCTGGCCTCTCATCCTAGATTTATTTTTGGTATTCTTCCAAAGATAATAACGAGGATCATGGGTTTTAAGGTATTCCCTACGTTTCTTCACCTGCCTACTTCGTTGCTCACCAGTTGTTCTTCGTCTCTTGATATTCCTTGCCGTGACCATATTCAGTCCCCCGACGGTGCCTTCCTGTCCCAGAGCAAGTCTAACGTCCGCTGGACAAGAGCAAAGTCGCACTTGTCAGAAGGAGCCGAGTTCGTGATGTCATGCTGGAGTTTTTCATAGAAATCTTCCCTTGCTGTGGCGAGCAAGTTTTCAGCATCGCCTATTGCCTTGTTGGTTTTCTGGAGATTACGATATTCGTTGGCAAGTCGCTCGTTCTCCTTGTTCGCATCAACCGCTTTCTCAAGTTCACCCTTGAGCTGAGTTGTTTGACGAGTTAAGGTGATCTTGTCGTCCTCGAGAGACTTGACGTAGTTGATATGGTTATAGATCGTTATGCCGATAACAACCAAGCAGATAATCGGTATAGCCCACCATAGGATTGCCTTGATCTTATCCTTGGTGAACCACCCGAGCAATTTCAATGCCCAAGTCATGATACCTCCTGTTTCTCGAATACTGTCCTAGCCCACTTGACTAGGTCGGGGTCAGCTTTGTAGCCGGCATTTACCACCGTCACTATTCGCCCCGGGATGCCGGCTCGACGCATGAGCTTCCGGATGCGAGATACATGGATGTCGAAGATCTTGGGCTCGGGACCCCCATCATCCCGTTCGCCATAGATAAGTAAATGTAGTGAGTCACGGCTAACAATCGCCGGGGCTCGTTTGATCAAGATGCCGAGGATACTCGCCTGCCTGTGGGTTATACCATGGCCGACGGACATTAATGCCCCCACTTCAGATGAACTGCCAGTCAAAGACTTTAGCTGTTCATCCTTAAGGGCCACCGTCTCCTCGAGCTGTTGTTCGCGGGTCAATTCGGTTGCCACTATAAATGCCCTCCTTCCGGGGCATGATACCGTCCAGCAATGTGCCCAGTCAATACAGAGGCACATGAGGACGATTGCGTCAGCGTTCTGGCAGTTGAATTGATCGCGCAGGAAGCGCGTCAGGTGTAGCGATCAGCTCTAGTTGATCATGTATCGCATCGACCTAGCGCAGCTACTGAAAAGCGCCCGGATCGTAATGACCCGGACGCTTATCAAAGTTTCATCAGGAACCTCAAGGCCCTGGTCAGGCGAGAAGGATCAGTCCTTGGACTTCTTCTTCTTGTCCTTCTTCTTGTCGCCCTTGCCGCTTTCCTTGTCGGCCTTCTTGGACTTGCCCTCATCGGACTTCAGCTTGGCGGCGACTTCGTCGAGGTCACCCTTGGTGTTCCAGCCATAGCTCTTGCCGGCCTTGTCGATACCGGCGTTCCGCAGCTTGACGCGCACCGAGGCCGCCTCGATGCCCAGCTTTTCGGCCAGGTCGCTCACGCCATACTTGAACTCCGGCGCCGCAGCCTTCTCGGTCTTTTCCTTCTTGTCGGCCTTCGCAGCCTTGCCCTTGGTATCAGCCTTGGCGGCCTTTTCCTTCTTTTCCTTCGCCATGATAATTCTCCTCAGCGGTTGGTACGTTTCTTCAGACGATCGTAGAAGATGTTCGTGATCGACTGTTTTCTTGTTACACCGGTAAACAGATCAGTGTCAATAGAATTATCAGCCAGCAGTAAATAAAAATCTGCAGCCGTCGAATAAGTCAAGAAATTCAACCTAGCTAACATCTGTGAATAATCGATATAGGAATGCCCCATCGAATACACAAAGGCTTTCCTGGCACGATAAAGGTCAACGCCGACGCCTCCGGTTTTTTGCTGACATACCATAACGTCGTATCGACCAGCTTGGAAATCTAAAAGCATCTGCGTCCTGACAGGATCGCGCTTCATATCCTTTACCTTACCCCACAGTCTCGCGATGCTTCGTTTCGGCCATCCCAGTTCATTGAGCAATTCAGCTATAGCATGGACTTCCCAAACAAACTTGCAGAAGATCACAAAGGGCTCATCATCAATATGTTCTTCGAGAGCCTCAATCAATGCGGCCTGCTTACCCCTGCCGACCCTGTGGACATTACCATCCTCGTCCTTAAGGAAACCCCCGGTGATTTGCTGGAGCTTCCCCATTTGAACTATCTTGAGGGGGGTCTTAACGACAACTCCTTTATGTTTTACAACCATGTTCCGCTCGAGCTCATCATAGACAGCTCGTTCTTTCTTGTGAAGCTTCACAGGTAACACTGTTACATTGGCCGGGATCAATCCTGCATCTTCTTCGGAGATCCGCATAGCATAAGGCGCAATCTTTTTGATAAACCTCTTACGGCCCTTTTTCGTTAGCGGTGCTTTCTTCCTTGCAATTCGTTGCTGAAGGATAGCCTTCTGTCGAGCAACCATGCCCCTTTTCTTTTCAATGTCGATCTTGACTTCAGCAACGTAATCTCTTTCCCAGGATGGAAAGCTGTCACCGAACACACCCACCTCCACAAAACGCATGATAGCCCACAGGTCCTTTTCATCAAGGTCCATAGGCGTGCCGGTCAAGGCTAGTCGGCGTTTCGATACACGACCAAGTTTCCAAGCATTCTTGCTGCTGATCGAGGTTCGGTTCTTCAGACGTTGAGCTTCATCGTAGATTGTTCGATCCCATTTGATCTTCAGCAAATCTTTGATGATGCTATCTACAGCTTCGTAGTTAAGCAGGAGTATTCGGTGGGGCGGATAGTTGAACGGTATTTCTTGTTTACCCGCCTCGATAAAAGACTTCAGGTCAAGGTGCACCGAGTACCAAGGTAGCTTCTCCGCCAGGAATTTTACCCAAGTGCTTTTTAAGTTCGTTTTTGGCCCAATCAGCAGAACGTCGTGGACGTCTTGTTTTTCCACGTCCAGTACTGCGCCCGTAACCCATGTCTTCCCCGAACGCTGCGCGAAGAGTGCGGCAAATCCACTTATAGAGCTTGCGGCCCTTACGCCTTTTACCTGATGAGGATGTAGCTGCTTTAACCAAGGCGATCGCTTGTGCGCTGCTTTCCACAATACACGCCACTGATCCTTCGTCACGCCACTCTTCGAGTGTTTGAAGTTGTAGTTCCGAAGGTTTCCCATCAAGGGGGATTTTGACTTCGAATTTGAAGCTGACTGTTTCACATACGCCGTCGATGTCGGGCATACCCGCTTCCTGGAACCCCGACCCATGAACCTTCCACCATTTCCCGCCACACTCACGCTTCAGGTCCTTCTTGATCTTCTGTTGAAGTCGGCTCTCGGCTTTCTTCGCCATTATTCCGGGTTCTTATAACCGGGGAGAAAACGAACCCCGTGAGTATTGACTTTAGCAGGTCTCCACACAAGGCCGCACTCCTGACAAGCATGGGTATGATGCGGAACCTTCTCGAACTCAAGTTCATCGATATGCCTGTGCCCATTTGGGCAGAAAAGGATCATGGGTATTGTCTCGTAGTCATTACCCTTCTCAGTGAACAATAAGAAAGGGGGCTCCTGGGGTAATTCAGTGCTCATATAATCCTCCTAAAAGAAAAGGGAGACCCGATTGCTCGAGCCTCCCACCTTCGGTATGCCACGATCACCCATCAGCCTGGGCTCTCCATAACATGATGTTAGGCAGCTATCCTGGGATATCCGGTCCCGTGACATGCGACCCGAAGGATTTACCAGGGCAATCAGTCTTCGATCAGGTCCTTGTCCTCAAGGGCGCTGATCACAGCAGCAGCCTTCTTCTTGTCGGACTTGAAGTCGCTGAGGTCGACATCCAGGTCATGTTCCTTGATGAGCTTCTTCAAGCCCTTCTCGTCAAGTTCCTTGACCTCATCGGCGTCGAGTTTCTTCGCCTTCTTGGACTTCTTGCCGTCGTCCTTTTCCTTCTTGCCGCCCTTTTCGGACTTGTCCTTCTTCGAGGATTTTTCCTCCTTGTCAGACTTCTTGTCCTTCTTGGACGACTTCTCCTCGTCGGCGCCCTTGTCCTTGGACTTCTTGTCCTTCTTCGACTTCTTGTCATCCTTATCGCCTTCATAGGCAGAGGCAACATCGAAGTCGACCAGGCGAGCGTTTTTCTTGCCCTGATAGGTCTCGTGACCGACGACACCCATGAACTCCATGTCCACGTAGTCTTCGTATTCGAGCTCCATCTCGTCGTCGGGAACATCGACGCCCAGTGCCGTCAGGAAGGCATGCAGCTTCCACAGGCTGGTTTCGGTGTGCGGGCAATAGAGATACAGCTTGGCGCCTTTGTATTCGCCGGCTGCAATCTCGCAGATGAACACTGATTGGTCATTGCCCTTCGAGGACTCTTCCTGCTTCGCTTCGAGGACCTTGCAGAGGTAGTCACCCTCGGCCGGTGTCCGACGCGACTCGACGCCCTTGAAATTGACCTTCACGGTGCTCTTCTTGGTGGAACGACGTGCCATTAATTATTTCCTTCCTTCACTATGGCCATAATATCTTCGTAGGTTGGGTCGACGATAAAATCGGGAGCCTTGATCTTCTTCGGCTTCCGCACCTTGGTGGTGTAGATTTCGTGGGGCCCAAGATGCAGCGAAAACTGCTTCTTGATATCCCAGTAAGTCTTATTCTTCTCGTCCTTCTTCTTCGTCCTTTTGACTCGGATGAAGGTGTGACCGATGATGCTGACCGAAGCATTCAGATCATCTTTAACTGACGGTGACAGGCGGGCACCAACCTCCGGTGCAAGCGCCTCATCCTCGTCTTCCTCATCCCCCAGGTTGAAGATCCTCTCCTGGCAGATGAAAGCTTGTTCAAGCGGCAGGTTGCGAACATCCTGGATTGCCGCCTTCATGTCGCCTGCGATAGCACCCCAGTCCTGTTTGGTCATGGTGCCCCAATCGCCGGCTTGTTTGTCTTTAAGTCTGCTGTCCTTCTTTTTCTTTTCCTCGAACATCTCACGGACAAGCATACCCTGAAGCTGTGTCAGGGTATCAACCACAATGGACTTGTATTTGAGCTTGCCTTTGTTGGCCTTCTCCAACGCCCATTGAATGATCTTGTGGAAATCATCACTGGACTTGATGTCTACGACAGTGATGTCTTTCTCATCATTGATGGAGTCAGTTCCATCATCGAGAATGTTCAGATAAAGGATCGGCTTGGGGAAAGTCGCGGAGAGCGTTGTTTTCCCAGTACCGCTGCGACCGTAAATAGCAAACCCATTATGGTATTCCTTTTCGGCTACCGGACGACCACCGGGCGGCATGTCCTCCTTACGCAACACGGACACTTCTTTGTCCTTGCGTTTTGATTTGTCTTTGGGCATAAGTGGTTCCTTCGGCTCAGGCTGTCGTTATATCACCGCGAAAAACTACAAGCAACCGCTTTTTAGTCATCGCTGACGCGGTCCGAGGCATCCCGTTTGTGACTTTGGTCCTCAGCGGTATAGTGAGCCTTGATAACGAAGTCTACATCGTTCCCATGGACTTCCGCTTTGCAGATAGCCTGATAGTCACACATGCGGCAACCCCAACCGATAGTCCTTGGTTGATCGCCTCTGTGGAGGTCGTGTATCTCCTTGGCGGTCTGAACAAAGTCATTCCATATGCTATCAACTACTCGAGGACGAACGGGCGCGAATACGCGGACAAAGCGTGTCGACCGATTTTCTTTTGCGTCAGTCAGCAGCTTTGTATACTGCTTCTTATCATGGCCTTCCTTTTTGATCCAGGCCTTGATTGCTGAAGGCAGGGAGTCAATCCTAGCCTGAGATACCTTGCCTGTTTTTGTCAGCATCCCGGGAACCATTAACGGTTTACTGCTGATATAATCCCACAGGACGCCGTCCAATGAAGGACCCCCAACCATCTCCATTGCACGGATATAGGTAGCGCCTTGGACTGAACGCCAACGGTCTTCTTCGCTCGGTTGACGCTTAAATGTCTTATGCTCCTCAAGCCACTTGAGTTTATTCGCTTTGACCATCGAGTCTATTCGACCCGTAAACCAAAGCCCGTCCTCGAGCTCTATCCGGAATTCATGCTCAGACTTACGACCCTTGAACTCGATAGGCTTGAGGCTTCCCTCGTAGTGATCGAAGTAGTCCTTCATGATAAGGCGGATGTCCTCGATGATGTCGCCATACATCTCTCGTTCCTTTCGGAACATCTTGCCTTCTTCAAGATCGATTTTCTTCAAGACCTTGAAGGCATCCTGACCCTCGAAATCTGCCTCGAGCATTTCATGAACAATGCCGCCGAAGGCAAAAGGCCTCCGACGACGCTTGGGAACAATCTGCAAGATATACTTATAGTAGAACATCTTGCGGCACTTACGCCAGGCGTTTACCTTAGATTGGCTGACATTGATATAGCCTTCGGGGCTGACTATGCTGCCATGGTCGTGACCCGGTGATGCCTTAGGCGTACTCGATTTCGATGTCTTTTTGCTTGACTTCGCCATATTTCTCAATCCACTTCTCGTAACTGATCCCAGCACCCCAAGGACCTATCGTTCCATCAGCACAGATAGGCACCTTAAGATCGATTTCAAACTTCTGCAACAGCTCGGGTCCTGACATAATTCTCAGTCCGTGATCCCAAACAGCCTTGACATGATCGTTCCGGACCATCATCAAGATAGCGTCATGCACAGTCCCGACAATGCGGAATGCTTTCTTCGGGAAGTACTTAGCCATTTCAAGTGCCGCCATGAGGTTGAGCTCATTGGCGAACGATTGGACCGGGCTGTTGATCGCCTGACGTTCAGCCTCTCTCCTCTGCGGAGTATCCCTGTGGGACATAGCATGAGGCAGTCGACGTTTACGACCGCTGAGTGAACGGACATAACCATTGGCGTTTGCGAACCGACGTTGGCGTTTATGCCACTTGGGGAATGCGGGGTAAAGGTCGAAGAATGCGACACGCGATGCTTCGGCTTCCTTGTCCGTAACTTCAACGCCGTAGTTATCACGTGCATATAGTTTGAACTTCTTCCACCACATGCCGTATAGATAACCGAAGTTGATAGCCTTTGCTTTCTTGCGATCCTCCTTCCAGTTAACGAAGGCTTCCTTGAGCTGCTTTGTTTCAGTCCAGTGCTTGACAGCATTGACTGCCTCATCGCCACCAATCGACAGCACATATTCTACTGCCTCATGATACTTCATCTTCTTGTACTTCTTGCCCTCCATTTTGTGGTGGGCTTTGGCAGTCTTTATCATTTCCTTTTTACGACCACCACCGCGTTCAATCTCACGGATCGCCGTTTGCCAGTGTGGATCGCCGTCTTCAAAGAAGATCTGTAATAGGTTTTCTTCATTAGCCAACTCAGCTGCAATACGCAACTCAATCTGACTAAGATCCATTTCCATTAGTGTCCATCCTTCCGGCGCTGTAATCAGCGTTCGGATGCGTGGGTCACGGGGGACTTGCTGGAGGTTGGGGTGCTCACAAGATAGCCGCCCAGTAACAGTCCCGTGAAGCTTGAAAACAGGATGAAGATAACCCTCAGTGTCGAGGAAAGGCTTCCACCCTTCAATGAACCCGGACAGTTGCTTAGTAGCAGCCCTAAACTTAAGAAGGTCGTTGACCATAGGATGATCGATACGAAGCAGTACAGACTCACTGGTCGACTCCTTTCCACCCTTGGTTTTTTCAACACTCTTTATCTTCAGGACATTGAAAAGAAGGTCAGCGAGTTGATCGCTTGACCCCCAGTTTATTTTCCCAGTCTTTGCATCGACCTTCTTAGCTTTTGCTGCCCATGGCTCGAGGTTTGTTTGAGCCTTTGACAATTCCTCACGCAGATAGGCTTCAGCATCGTCCATTTGCTTAAGGTTGATGTAAACGCCTTGGTACTCAGCATTCACGAAGAGTCCCACACAGGGCATCATAATATGCTTGAAGACTCGATTAACTTCGTAATCTTCACTTAGACGCTTTGCAAAGATCGGCTTGAGCAACCGGGTGTAGTAAACGTCATGAGCCGCATACTTCGCGTTATCCGGAGACCACTCAGTCTTTTCTTTACCGTCAATATCCCAGTCAGGAACACCGAGCTCTTTCTGTGCGAGATATTTCAGACCATGCTGGTCATTCTCATCCAATAGGTAGTGAGCAAGCATGGTGTCGAAATCGACTTTCCACTTTGCCCCGAACCTCACCTTCATCCACAGGCAGTCGAACTTGCCGTTATGGAAAACAGTGATGCACTTCTTCAGTGCCTTGCTAACTTTTTTGACTATCCAGCGTAGTCGTTGTTTCGACCATACACCGGCAGTCTCCATGGGCACGACCCATTGACGTTTCCTGCACCCGAACTGCATAGCTACCACTGCGGGAAGGTTCCCGTTGTGGGTAGCCTTGTGATCCTTGATGTCGTTGGGGGAAGCTTTCTTCGATGCGATTAACTCATCGAGCATCGTCATGAAGGGGTAGAGTCTCGAGGTTTCAAGGTCAACGGCAACAGTGCCGGTAAGGTCCTTGAGCATTTGTTGCACCTTTTTCTCGGTGTCAACAATAGTGTAGTCTAGTCCCTTTTCTTCAGGAATACCCCCAAAATCAAGGCACTCTTTCAATCTCCTAACATCACCTTCAATAACGCTTACCCACTTTTCATCGTGGAGTGCATAGTTGGGATGGTAGATAGGCAGGACAACCCGGCCTTCATGATCGATGGGCTTCCCCCGGAGGTTCCTAATACCACTACGCCCGAGCAACGCCTCACAAGGAGTGTTGCCCAGGAGTAGCATAAGTTTAGGATCAACTTTCTTGACACGCTTCTGGACCTGTGGGATACGATCCCGAAGCATTGTCTTCGTTACCCGTTTGCCGTCGGGCAATCCCTCCTCAAGAACATCGGTATATGATAGCTTCTTGGGGTTGAAGCCCGCCTTCACCAAGGCCTCGTTGAGGATCTTCTTGGCCCGGCCGTTCATGTCGGGGTCTTGCCCGACAATCATGATGTCTTTTTGTTTTAGTTTCTTCACGGGTGCTCAACCACCTGTCGAGAAAAGTAATCCACGATGTAACCCGCCGGTGTCACCTCGAACACAGGGACTTTCTTTTCCCATAACAACTTCAAGGGTGAAGGGTCTCGATAGGCTCGTTCAAAGAATACCCTGCCGATAACCTGGCTATCGATGATAAGCCTGGCACAATCCTCACAAGGACTATCAGTGCAGTAAAGGTCAAGTCCGCCATTGGGGCAATACCCTACCAGCGACATCGGCAAATGACTGATGGCATTACGCTCAGCGTGGGTTGTGCCGCAGCGACCCGGTACTACGCCCGGGCATTCGTTGCCGGCGCAATGCGCTGCTCCAGGTGCTGCACCGTTCCAGCCGATTGAGACCGGTCGATTGTCATGCGTAATGACGGCGCCAACATTCAACCTCATGCACGTTGATCGCTGGGATGCCAGTCTTGCGATCCCCATAAACATCACGGCCCTCGAAATACGTCCCATCTAACCGATCCTTTTCAAGATGTATGCCGCGGCTTTCTTGGAACCTGGCAGAGAGAAACCCCAGCGAGCCTTGAATAGCTCGCTGAGGCAAACCCAACGGATCAGGAGTCTCACCGGCTGAGCCCCCAAAGTTGAAGGTAGTCATTCTTGAACATATGCAGGGAACCGATCTGCATGTAGAAGTTCCCCAGCTTGAGGGGCTCATCTCGTCCCAGACTATGTAGTCTATCTGCCACCCATTGAACGAGACGGAGGGTGAGGAACAGGTCGTCACGGAAGTGTCGGACGAAGTCACAGGACCGGATATGATAATTAATGTGCATACGGCCATCGCGGACAAGGAAATGGTACCCAATAGTGCAAGGCGCGCGCTTGCTACCACCGCCCGTGTCTTCAGGGAACCATATGGGCAAATAGGCCTGTCGAGTGAGTTCATCACCTGCAAGAAGTTCGACCACGTCATTGAGGTCTCCATACTCGTACTTGATACCATGATGAGGACGAGGCATCACACCGCCGTTACTGTCACGATATTCATGGAGAGGGCCCATGATCTGCTCAGGCTCTCGGGTAGCATTGGCTATGAAGCCTGCGTATTTCGGCCAGTACCGCTCCATGTAGTTATGATTGAACTTGCCATTATCATCAAGGAAGGTTGAGGCCTTGTTACCGTAGGGCCACTTGGACCATTGAACACCAGGATTGACGGGATACCCACAGACTCGTTCCCAAAAATGCTCCTCAGCCCAAGGCATATTAGGTTCAATATCGCTGACTGCATTGTTCATCGCATCAGCAAGACCATGAACTCCTCGGTCATACTTCGACATCTCAACCCCAAAGGAACAGTTCGCTACTTCGAAGGTAGCCATCTCCGGCATTTTGGAGATGTCGGTCCCCTGCCATCGAGAGGTATGAACAACACTGCTGCGATACCTCAACCAGTGCGCTGCCTGGTCGATGCACTGCTTGAAATCAATATATAGCTGAGGCTTCACTTGCTGTCCCCCTTCTTCTCAACATAGGCGTTCCGATGGCCAGGATGATTGTCCCGAAGATATTTCGTAAGCTTCTTTCGCTTCTTCCCCGTAATCATTTTGTCTGCTGTTTCCTTGACCTTCATAGCTTGAGCGAACTTCTCGATCCCGCGAAAATGCTCATCGCATAAGTATCGAGCTGTCCATTTTATCCACCAGTCAAAGAAGTGCCGGTCTTTTTCCCTGAGTTTATTTAATTTATCCTCCCACCCTTTCCAGTGAGCTATTGCGGTTGCGGCATATTGAGGATGAATAGTAACATTTGCAAAGTGACAAGTCATCCCCATAAATTCCATGCCCGAGAAGTCAAATCCGTCTAGCAGGATGTCTCGAATAAACACGAGGTCGGCGGGGAATTTCTTGAACAGCTCTGTGGTCCTATAGAATACATCGATCTTATACGCTTTCTTGCTCAGCTGAGTGATAACGACCGACTGAATGCAAGGCCCCATGACTGAGGCCCGCTTCGACTTCTTCACGATGTCATTCTTGAGGAAGTGATTGTAGGTGGTAAATCCCACAGAGCCGTAGGAGGGTTTCTTGCGACGTTCTTCCCAGAGCTTAAGAGCTGCGGCCTTCGACTCGGGATGAAGGTATCCCTTGATCAATAGGCCGAGCTTGTTGCGGGTATATCCGCAGTCAGCTAGCGTGAGAGGGTCGTCCTCGTCCCATAAGTCGTAGAATACAAGCTTTCGGGTTTCTAGGATTTTCCTAGCCCCCGAGAATAAGTCAGCCTTCATCAAAGAAAGCCTAAAACAATGATCAAGCCATTCTTTTTTCAAGTGAGCCTCCGCTTCATGTATTTATAAATAGCCTTTATTTCTTCAAGGGAGGCGTCCGACTTAAGGCGATTAGCCCGCCAGCTTATTACTTCGACATTGCCCTTGATGTATCCTTTTGAGGTATCCACCCTGTCAAGAGTGGGTGAACCGTCTTTAACTGTTCTTGATCCCATCACTATAGGAATACCCAAAACGGGGCATACTTTCGGTATTTGAATGTCTTTCTCAGTGATGGTTACAGGCCAACCCCTTTTGTTGGCTAATCGAATTAAAGACTTTTCGGGGTTTTTTCTCCTCCAGGATTTGGCTTTCTTTTGGATTGTTATCTTATCCTTAGGTTGGCTATCCCTGTCCTTAATACATAATACACATCCGCCTTTAACTTTTCTTTTAGCGATGTGCCCCCGTTTACAGGGCTTACCGGTGAAGTAATAGTCTTCACCGTTATTGATAGCCTTTCGTCTTAATCCCGGAGGAGGCATTAGTATTCCCCGCTGTTACTGAGCTGTGTTTATATCAGTAATGTCACCCAAGTTCAACGCCGGTTTATGAGCATGATCTCGTACCAGGTCCCGGTGATCCGGCTCAATCCAGCCTTCCGGTTTAACTACATCAAAGGTCGATCCCCGCTTTGACTCCTCGGGCTTCTCAGCACGCTTCTTTAGCATATTCGCCCTGTGGACTCGGCGCCATGCTTCTTTGAAAATACGAGGACCGAATTGAAGGTAGGCCGTACCGAGTTTGACATAAACGCCGTCGACCAGTGCGTCGAGCTGTTTATGTAGTCCCTCGACAATGCCCTCGTCATCCTCTGTCTCGGCAGCGATGACAAGGGCCTCTCCCTCTTCTTGATATTCGTCGGTCTCCTCCCGGTCAAACAGGATGCGGAAATCCGCTAAGTCCTGACCGACATCATCAAGAACTCCGTTCAACAATCGGGGTTTGCCGTGATAGCCCAAGTCGAATTTCTCATGGAAACCAACGATGTCGCCCATCATGTCGACCGGTAAGTCTTGGGGGTCGATGCCGAGCGCAAGTTCAACGGTGGTCGACAACGCCTCAAGGGCAATGATGGTGTTCTTGTCAACACCGACACGATAGTTGTCCCCGTGCGCGTGAGCAGCCTTACGCATGGAGACAAGCAAGGTGATGAATTCTGTTGCTTCATCCTTATGGAACTTAATATGAAGGAACTCTGCGGGGTTTCCTTCCCGGTCAGTGAAGGCGACCAGGCGATCCCCGACTTCAATGGTTTCAATATCCAAAATCATTCTCCCTTCGTGCGAGCTTCAAAGAATATAACTGTATCGATCAATGCATCCATGTCGTCTCCAATGCGATAGACGAAGTGAGCATGCTCCGCCGCCCATTGGCGATATAGGTAGAGAAGTTTGTTGTAATTGTTTTCGACATCGGAGAGATGCTTCTCCGTGTCATGATCCTTGACCACGTGGCCACCGAGACCCCTGATGCCCGCATCGCAATAGATAATGATTGGGCGGCTCTCATAAAAGAGTCCAGTGCGTCCTGGAGTGATCGGATTTCCTTCGACCCTAACAGCTCCATAGATAGCGTTGGAAATAACAGGGTGTCTGACAAAGACCGTGTCTTTGAGGTCATGGTAGCGATCCACTCTTTCATTAATTTCTTTGTCTGACAAGGGAGGTCCTTCACTCTCTTGCACGAGACGATTGAGCGCGTTGGCAAGATGGATACCCAAGGTACTCTTACCACTGTTGTCCATACCTTCTATCACGATCATGAGCTAGGTCACCCCTTCAAGTATGCGGTGTTGACGCGGTCAACAAACGGTGTTAGTAAGTCTTTTCCGGCTCAATGTCAACCGCCGGTATCGTCGGGGTTTTATGAAACTTGAAGATTACTACACCGCCAAAGAGGCGGCGGCAGTTATGTCGATTGAGTATAAAACATTCCTTATGAGAGTTTCACGGGGGAAAATAAAAGTAGCTCGAATTGGACCGATGATCTTTGTGGAGAAAACTGTTATCCACAGTCTCCTCGATGATCAGGATAATGGGGAACCTCCCATTCGAGACCATCCACTCTACGGTCTCTATCGGGGGATGATCAGCAGGTGTGAAAACCCCAAAGCCAACGCTTATCATCGATATGGAGGCCGAGGGATTAAGGTTTGCAAGCGTTGGAGAGACGATTTCAAGGCATTTGTTGAGGACGTGGGCAAGCGCCCCAGCAAGAAACATTCTCTAGATCGTTACCCTAATCCCGATGGTGACTATGAGCCGAGTAACACTCGGTGGGCAACTTCAAAACAACAAAGAGCAAATCTTTCTAAGGGGTTGTCCAAGTGAGCTCAGTCATCTTCAACCTTTGGAACCATTTCCCCGGAAAGTACTTTTGTATCTCCACTAAAGATGGGGATGATAGGTGGAGAGACCATTTCTTCACTCCAGAAGACTTTGCAGAAGCAAAACAAAAAATCAAGACTGAGTGGGTGGATAGGAATATTTATTTCTGTGCCCACGGGTTCAATCGGCGCAATAGGCAGAAGGGTGACGCAGTCATGCCTCCCTGCCTGTGGGCTGACCTTGACCATGTCGATCCCCGAAAAATATCCCCGAAGCCTACAATCGCCATCGAAAGCTCCCCGGGTAGGTATGTCGGTTTGTGGCTGTTCAAAAACAAGAAGCCTCCTGAGCTCGAATATGGCGAATCTCTTAATCGTCGGCTCACCTATCACTTGGGCTGTGACAAAGGCGGCTGGGACATAACGCAAGTCTTGCGTATGCCCGGCACGAGAAACTTCAAGTATAACAGCCAACCTCGTGTCCGCCTTCTGTGGGATGACGGTCCAGTATGGCCTATCGGTAAACTTGAACAGATGCTGCCGCCTGATCCTCATGCTCGGGGTGTAGAGTCCGAGGGTGACCTCGATCCTGCTGAGGTGTTCTCGCAGTATGCCAAGAAGCTACCCAGCTGGGTTCGCCGTGAACTGACAGCCACTCGTCGTGTTGGCAAACATGACCGAAGCGAAATGCTTTGGAAGCTTGAGAACGAATGCATCGAAGTCGGCATGGACATGGATGAGGCATTTGCTGTCATCAAGGCCTGCGTGTGGAATAAATTTGCCGGTCGTCGTAACGAAGACCAACAACTTCGGGGAGAAATACAGAAAGCAGTTGACCTTCACTTCCGTCAAAAGTCCACAGGGAAAGATAGCCCCAAAGATAAGACCGACATCGAGAAACGACAAGAGGAAGAAGATGATGAGAACAGGGTTGGTCGCTTTTCTCTCAAGCCTTTGGGAGATGTTGAACGCGAAAAGATCAACTGGCTCTGGTATCCTTATCTTGCCCGGGGTGAAATCACGATCTTTGAGGGTGACCCAGGCCTCGGTAAATCTTACGCAGTCCAAATTATCTCCGCCCATATCGCAAGCAAAAAACAACTCCCCGCTCAAGAAGGAAAGCCAAAAGCCAAAGGCGGAAGTGTCGTTTACTTTGACTTCGAAAACAGCATGGCATCTGTCACAAAGCCTCGGATTGAAGACAACGGATTTAAAGGACTAAAGAATTTCTTCCAACAGGAAGTACCCTTCACGATTGATGACGATGAGGCGATGGAGGAAGTTTATGAGTTACTCCGAGAAGCAAAACCTAAACTCCTCGTGTTCGATACTCTCAATACTTACATCGGACGGGCTGATACCCACAAAGCTTCCGAGACCGCGCAAGCCTTTGGTATGTTCAAACAACTTGCCCGAGACTTCAACTGTGCCGTCGTCGTTATCCGACACCTTACAAAGTCTGGAGGATCCGCTATCAATCGAGGACAGGGATCCATCGTCTTCACGGGTACTGCCCGAATGGTTTATGTGGTGGGCGTTGACCCGGCCGACCATGAGACACGAGTGATCTGCTGTGTTAAGAACAACTTAACCAGAGCGCCTGCGGGCCTTTGCTTCACCATCGAGGAACGACCGAAGAAACGATCCGAGTTCATGTTTACAGGATGGTCAAAACTAACAGCTCAAGAGGTCCTCGACGCCTCAGCAAATGCACGTAAGGAAGGCGGTGAAGGCGAGGGCGTTCAGGAGGCAATGGAGTTCATTGAGGAACACTGCCTCAATCAAGCTATTGCCAAGGACAAGCTCATGCGTATGGCTGAAAAACGCGGCGTCGATACATCGATGATCGAACGGGCTGCGAAACGTATGGGAGTCAAGGTCAAGAAACGCGGTAAACTCGGTACCGAAGAATGGACCTTGAAGAAAAAGGAAATCGAAGACTAAGACTGATACTATAAAGGCGTCACTTCAAATCGAGGTGACGCCTTTATTTTAGCTTAGCGCTTACGGTAAGCCTTCTTCTTTATTTCTTCCTTGGGAATGAACTTCTTCTTCCCTTTTGCGCGAAGAGCCTTCGACTCCTCATGTTCCTTTGGCGTCATGCCCGCGTCAGGGTGGTACTTCGAGAGATTTGCACGTATGGTCAATGGACTTCTCCTACCAAAATAAGAGGAGACACTATCGGGGGAGGTGATAGTGTCTCCTCGGGGGGAACAATGTTTGCGTCGCTTCGAACTGTTGGTCTTGAGCCCCGCGTCAACAGTCACAATGTTCGGGGCTACATACTGATCCAAGTCATACACATCTCCTGATGTCGGCGCGTTCGTTGTCAGACATATGCAATATGATGCGATAATCACCCTTCGTCAACCAGTTTAATCTGCATCAAAATCCGCTCAACTCTCAATCAAGAAATGAGCAGTTGACTACCAGACCTGGCATCGTTTATTGTGTTCCTTGCGTTAATCATGACGCAGATGCACAATAGGGGTTACAATGACAACAACGCTTGCCAATCTCGAGAAGCTCAACAGACTTCGGGTCAATGCGAATATGTCTGAGCTCAAATCATGGAAGGCTTCCTCCGCGAAGCTCCAAGAAAAAATCCAGGAACTTATCGACGCCGGCCACAGTGATGCGCTCCCGGGCGCCAATCTTAAGGCTGCACCTTCAGTCACTCCTGAACTTCAGGAAGAACTGAAGAAGGAGGAAGAAACTGCAAAGACAGTTCTCGGTGAGTCAGCACTTGCCAAGTCAATCGACAACTCAACGCCCGAAGAGCCGAAGAAGGAAAAGCCTCGTGCTAAGCTTGCTCGCGGTCTTGACACTGACAGTTATGCTCGGCAGTCTCGCGAGAAAATCCGCGATCAAGCCGAAGCTGACAAGAGGGAAGCCAAAGCGAAAAGGAAAGCTGAGAAAGCTGCTCAAAAAGTTCAAGAGGGCGGTAAGAAAAAGAAGAAAAAAGACAAGAAGAAAAAGCAGCACGTGATCGATGACGCCAAGATCGTCGGCAAGGTTGACGAGAAGGCTGATCCCGAAAAGGCCGCTCGCCAAAAGAAACACATCGAGGACAAGCAGAAAGCTCGGGCTGCCAAGAAAGATAAGCCAAAGGAAGTCGATCCTGACAACTTCACTGTGGCCGACCTGGCACGTGAACTTGACATCGATCCGAAGACTGCGCGCAACAAGCTTCGGCGCCATGTCGACAAGATCGACAAGCTGCACAGTAAGGGCCAGGATAAGTGGACTTTCCCGAACTCTGCGAAGAAGGAAATCGCCAAGATCCTGCGGGGTGATAAGTGAAGAATAAGGCCGCTATCGCCAAGGACCATGACGCTCGGGCTAAGGCTCGGCGTCATGACGCCACCCAGGCTATTAAGAATGACGACCGCAAGGAGTATGACCGGCTTATGCTCCTTGTCGGATACCACACAATCCAACGAGACCTGTGGTATAAATCACTGGCGAACTTTGGAGAAAACAATGCCGAATTGGATATTATGGGAGATAGGTAAGCGACGTTTAATGGACGCCGGTTATCATGTAGAAAAAGAGACCTCGAGACTTGCTGCTCGTGTAGGGTTTATGGGGTTTCCCACGTTCTTATACCTTAAGAACGGTAAGGTGTCAGAGATAAGGGTAAATCAACTTATAAAAAAATTGAACGGATCAAAGTAGTTGATACTCATGACCCGTTGACGCATTATCGCAACATCGCAATGACGCGATGAAGGAGGTTACAAATGGAAAAGGTTGATAAGCCTTCCGAAGAGCAAATCACCGCGGTACTCGCTGCCTGCTTTGCTGTTACGAATATGGGGCAAGGCGTCTTTCAGGATCGATTGGAAAGATTGCTTGAACCGAGTCGACATCGTATCTCCGCCGGCTACGCTGTTTGCGAATACGCTAGCCACTTCATGGAGAGCGATGAACATGAGCGAATTTTTACCGAAGAGGCGGAAGGGTGGGAAAAAGACATCAAGGAGAAAGGGCTCGAGAAATTCCTTGATGAGTGGATTGCTCTTAGCCCCCACTACAGCTACTTGTCGATCTTCAAGGAAAAGCTGCCATGAGCGACATCGAGAAGAAAAAGGAACGCATCAAGAAGCTTCTCGCGTTCGCCGCCGGCAATCACAACAGTGAAGAGGAGGCGGCCAATGCAATGCGTATGGCTGCCGGCCTTGCAACGTCAATAGGCATCGAGCTTGACTCGCTCAGATCGAAGGATGCACCGATTCCGAAGGCCGTATTGAAGAGCAGCCTCACGAGCCTCAAGGTATATGAGTCTTATTGCGCTGAGGCGGCGGGTGTTCTCTACGGCTGCGAGTGTAGCGCACCGAACTTCGGCAAGCACGGCTACTGGTTCGTTGGGCGTGAAGAGAACATTGAGCTCGCTGAGCAAACGATGCTGTGGCTGGTGCAACAAGTCGAGGCGCTTTACAAGATCGCTTTGCCTCGCGGCCTGTCGAAACGTGATCGTGCCGAGTTCCGAGGCTCATTCAAGGATGCCTGTGGTCAACGGTTATACCATCGAGCTTATGACCTCATGAGGAAGATGAAGACTGACGAGCAAACTGCTCAAGCTACCACAGGCTCGAATGCCCTTGTCGTAGCTGGTCACTTCAAGCAACTTCAGTCCGAGGTTGAAGCCTATTGGGAAGAGAAGTATTACGCTCCCGCTCGCAAGCGAGCCGAAGAAGCTCAAGAAAAGCGGCAAAACATGCTTGCTGCCATGACCGAAGCCGAACGGGTTAAATTCCTTGAGAAAGAGGCGAAGGAACAGGCAAAGGAAGACGCCAAGCCTTACAGACTACGTAAAGGTAGATCCATGAAGATCGGGTTCGGTACTCAGGCTGGGCGGGAAGCTGGTGATCGAGTTCAGCTGAGACAAGAAATTAAGTAGAACGAAGTAGTTGCAAGCATTATGCCATAATCGTATTATGATTGCATCAAAACGCAATGACGCGCATTGATGGAGGATACAATGTTAGGTTCCCTTGAGGCACAACGTCTCTTTCATGTCTCGCCGGATGACAAATGGAAAGTCTTCCGCTCTGTTCATTCCTACCCGACTTGTCTCGACGACATAACAGTCGAAGCCGATATGTCCTTCTGGTCGAAGACTTTCGCTGTTCTTTGCAAACTCGAAGACGAAGGCTTGATCATCATCCACAGCGAAGAACACCTCGAATGGAGGTTGGCTGATGACTAACATAGTTATCTATGCCACCGGTAAGCGTAAGGGTGATGAACACCCTCGCACTTATACGCCGATCTTTTCTTCAGCTTCACAGGCTCGAGCCTGGTTCCGTAAATTCATCAATAACCAAGAGCACTACTGGGAAGACGATAGGACCATTGTCCTTGAAGCTGAGTTCACCATGAAGCTTCGATGCGATAATTGGCAAGCTGTCTTCACCGAGTCTGGTGATGAAGTCTTACCGATTGCCATGAACTATATGATCCTTCGGTTCAAATATGGCGTATGGGAAGACCAACCGAAACCCGCTGAGGTTATCGTCAAGCCTTCAAAGGTGACCGTTGAGGTTAAGACAAAGACCACAGTGCCGGAGGGGTATATCTCGATCTCTGAACTCTGCAAAGGAACCAACATCGCCCCGACAAACGCTCGAGCTATCCTTCGAACTGTTCGAGAGAAACCGCCGTATGGCTGGGCCTTTGATCCAAACGAAATACCCGCAATCCGTAAGCTTATAGGTGCTTGAAATGACCGTCGCCCATTATCGCCGCAAGACTCTCTCCTGCTGGAGGGTGGATACTTCCCACATGGTGTCGGTTCCCAAATACTTCGAGGTTACTTCACTTGAAGAGCTGAAGAGGAAGGTTGTCAAGATTGCTGACAGCAAGGACCGCCGGCCGATTATCGGATTGCTCGAATACTCACACATTATTCGCAACGGTCAGGAAATGCTGTTGGTCCATTTCCGCCATCACAAGACCAACAAGAAGATGCGCTTCATGCGCCTGGTTAGGGAGACTGCTCATGCAATTCACTGATGAAGAATTCGCCATGGTAACGCTGGGCTTAGCGTTGCTCGCCAACAAACCCAAGCTCTTCGATCCTGTGGCGACGATGGACCTATACAAAAGGTTGCACATCGAACGGGTTGAAGCTTCGAAGCCGGCCCTGTGGTTATCACCCACATTCACCGATGCTGAACGGACTATCTTCCTTGAATACAAAGAGGAAGAGATCCGTGATTGCGTCAAGGAGATGGCTGAGTCTCAACTTGATCAAACTGATATGTGCGAGCTCATTGGTTACCTGGTCGATGATGTCACGGAAATGACAATGTGCTTGATAGCTATACGTGATGGTAATGCCGACCTCTCGGACTACATGAGCGGGGAGCATAAAGAGCATGAGATTGTAGCCGGCTGGATAAATCGGTTCAAGATGACAAATCCCGATGGCTCACTCACTCAACTGGCCCATGACTTTATAGACCAGTTCCCCGAGTGATATAGTCCTCAAGCTTTATAGGCTAGGGTCACCTTTTGGTCGGGACATGAGAATGTCTCGGCCATTATGGTGATATACGATGCGCGATTGCGTCGTTTGATCGCATGAAATGGGCGTATGAACGAGGATTTGGGGCATGCTTAGCGCGTACCGGAGGCGTGTCATGCATCATTGCACGTTCAACAAACATCGATCGCCTGAAACGCCTTAAAATTCTCGTCAAGATTTAAGCAGAACTGAGTGGTTGCGTCACGGATGCCATGCGTTCATTGTGCATGTGTCGATGCAATAACGCAATGACGATGGAGAACGATCATGAATATCCGTGAGTATTACATCTCGAAGCTTGGCGATACGCCTCGTCTCAATCATGATGGCGGTGCGGGTGACGGATGCACAAGGGGTGACATTCTCACGGAAATGCCCTATGAGTCCGTCTGCGGCAATGATTGCGCGGAAGCAATATCGAATGCCGCAAATCTCAAGGCCAATGTCGTTATGGCTTTTGGCGAAGGTGAAGGGGCTCATCCTGACAGCGCCGTCCATATCGATGCAATCCATGCGCTCGTCCTTGACGTTTGCTGCTGCTATATCCGGGGGTAAAGACTATGACCGAAGAACAAAAGGCTAAAGTCCGTCGTGAACTCATCGCTGAGCTTCATCTCCACAGGACGATGGAACCGAAGCTTAACAAGCTCTGGGAACTCGCTGACTCTTGGCATTCCGATGTCATGGCTACTCGAACTGCCGATGTTGATCGAGAAGAATATCGGGAGATTGTTCGTCAACTCGTAGCCTTCGGAAGGATATTTTGAGAGTTGAGCAGTTGCATCGCGGTTGCCATACGCATATGATGATTGCATCAACGCAACAACGCGAGGATGACATGAACAACGAATATCTCGATCACCTTACCGCTCACCTCGAAATCGAGCTCAAGCGGTATTACCCTGACTTGACATCGCTCGAGCTTTCATTTGCCGACGATGCAATCGTGCTCACCTTCACCACCGATCCTGACCGTTCGATACCGCTCACCTTATCTCAAATCAACGCGGGTGAGTCCGATGCCGATTGGTTCGTGTTCGTGACCGACTTGGGCACTCCTTTGACTATGCCCCTCTACCTCGAGGAGGGTTGACCATGGCCAAGGTTTATAAGCTGCCAACAAAATCTTCTCGGAAATATCGCGGGAAATATCCTACTCGTATTCATCATGCCTCATGGGGAGGACGAGAAGAATGGCTCGTGGCCAAGTATTTCCCTGATATGAAATACACCATTCACATCGAGATGAATAACGGCGACCGTTACATCGCGGATGCCGATGAGCTGCTTCTCATCTTCCCGATGATCGGTGGTATGGGCACGACTTCTTCCCGTATCCTTTACACGGATGCAATAGCCATTGTGAATGCGGCTACGGATATGGGTGAGCTGAGATACAAGGCTTGGCTCCGAGATGTTCAGGCCGCCAGGACCCTGTGGGACAGTGATCGTATCCGAGAGCTGCAGTATCAAAAGACTCAGACATCCGGTCATCAGGCTCGGGCAAGGATCGAGGAGCAAATGATAGCGTATGTCAAAGCCGGGGTTGAGGAGATGAACAAATGTTCCGCTTTCTAAGAGTCTTCCTACCGTCAACCTACACCTGCTTGCATGAGAAGCGTATCCGCCAAGCCTCAAAGGACGGCGATAACTTCCGTTGCGTGAAATGTGAAACCCGACTGGAGAACAATAATGGGCCGCGCCTTTGAATATGCTATCTTGATGGTCATGGTGGGTGTGTTTTTGCTCCTAGGTTCCACCTTCTTAAATGCTGCAGCCACGTCCATCAAGCAATCCGCCGCCATGATCGAAAGGGCATCGGCGAGAACAGAGTAGTTGTATGCGGTATGCCATCATCATATGATGTTTGTGTTGATGCAATGACGCACACAACGCGAACGGAGTTACGATGATGCCGCTTTCATTCCCGCTCATGATGTCTTATGATGACATCGCAAATCTCGAAGGAGCTGCCGATGCATTCGCATGGGATGACTCTTACGATGACACGCTGCCCGAATACATCTCCGACTATTCTTCTGCCTTCCACAGCTGCGAGAAGCTCAAGCAATACCTTGAATGCATCGGCTATCATGTCGAGTCTGCTCCTCACGGGAAAGTCTTGATCCTCAACGAAAACGCTTTGCACATGGCTGCTGCGTTGTTCGCTACCATTCAATACGAATACGACGCCACCGATCTTCCCGATTTGCCTCACCCCACAATCGCCGGCGCTACTCAACCTGCTACCTGGCAGCTCTTCGGCCTTGGGGGTGACGATGATGTCGACTACTGCGGGACTCAGCCGTCATGTCTCACCGACCTGCTGCTCGCTCACCTCTCGAAGGAGGCATGATCATGAAGCTTGAATATACCACAGATCAACATCAGCCATACTTCATGGAGATTATTCCCCCTTGGAGTGAAGACTTGATGTATATCATCGGTGAAGCCGCTGGCGGCGGTGATATGCAAGAGTTCGAGATCTGCCTTAACCACAATCAGTGGACTCAAGCGAAGCAGCTCAAAGTTGTGCGGCGGAAGGAGGGTGAGTCTGTCTTTGAGCACTGGGAGCGCACAGTCCTCGAGGCTCATGGCATCGTCTATGACGACTGGCTCAAGCACATTACTCAGAGGCAGCGCAACAAGAAGCTGCAAGAACATATGACGCAGCTCGAGACTATCATCGAGAACTTGGAACGCTATCACGGAACTACGCTTGACATCGCTGAAGGAACTGTGACTGACGACGACCTGCAGAAGCTGACACGCGCCTTACAATCCTTGAGCGAAGGTGAAGACCTGCTCGATGATGTCTACTCCTCACACGGCGGTTAGTCTTCATAGTCTAATATACCCCAGTCTGACGGCAGGGTCCAGGTGCTTTCTTTGTCTGCACCGAAGCCCTGCTGTACTTTTATGCAGCCAAGGGCATTCGCTGCTTTCCGGAATACTTCTGAATGTATATGCTTATACTTCTTTTTAAGCTTCTTCGGCGTTGTATAGCCCTGAGGTGATTTTATTATCTCCGTGATCAAGAGCTTTTCTGCCTGCTTGTAGTCTGTGGTGATTATATGATCACCATTACGGACAAGATACTTGAACTCGACTGAGAGCTGTTTATTCATGTCCAATAGGATGTTCTCGTAGGTCCGTGTATGCTTGCTTCGGTACTTCGAAGCTTGTGTGTGCAGCTCTCGGTTAGATAAGATAGCATAATAGATCACGTAGGGCCAATACCACTCAGTCGGCGGTGTGTGATACCATCTTTTAATTATCGGCCTGGAGACTCCTAGCAAGCGGCACATTGGACTGATCTTGCCTTTACATAGTCGGTCTAGGGCTAAGAATGTAGCCTTAAAAGCTGTGATGTCTATCTGTGGAGATAATGCTTTCGATCGAGTCTTAGCGGACATAACAGCACCGGGAGTGGTTATTAGGAATGAGTTTGAATGTGGGATGTTGGGAGTGTGGTGGGTGTGATGGAAATAGAGTGAGAGGAGTGATTAACATGTTGACGTAATCCCGTGTTAGAAGTTGCGCGAAGTTGTCGATATTTATTGGCGTTGTCCTTTATATACAAAACTGCGTATTTTCACCCATCTGTAGAACTTACGCTTCGTGTATTGATAGCATGGAATGGTTAAGACATGCGAAAACGGTGCAAAGTATGATGGTTATAGCGTAGAAATGCGATGTTGTCAATACCAGAAGCGTAAGTTAATAAAAAAGATAAAAAAATGAAGAATATGGTATATTCACGCGAGCAGGATTTGGTCAATGGATATGTAGACAAGATGGATAAGGTGTAAGATACTCCAGTAATGGCAGCCCCGGAGCCATCGAGAGACCGTTTTGGGGCTTGATGTAATTACATTCTTACATGTAGTTTATTGATGTCTTGATGGATATGGCCGTATCCGTCATGTCAATGCATGTAAAATTATGCCGCTGTGGGCAAGACAGGCTCAAGAGAAGACATGATATATCATGACATCTGTATAGCTGTATGGGCTGTATAGGTTGGATATGGGTAGGTGGCAGCTTGTCTATCTGTGTAGGTGGGTAGGTCTATTAGTCCAGAGCTTTTTGCGGCTTGAGCAGACGAGTCGCGGGAGGCGACGACGGACGAGATGACATGATATATCATTACATTACGTGACAAGACATCATGATATATCATCACACCTGAAAAATGCGTCCGCATGAAAATAAATGTAATTACGTGTATTGACGTTGATGCATGATCGTGTATGATGATTTGCATGACGAACGCAATTGCATTCGTTTCTTTGACATTGTGAATATGCGATCATGTATCAATGAATACGCGCAATCACGCGCATATTCGTTGATAAGGATTACACGACATGACAAAGGTGAACATGCAATCGAATGCGCGTGCACGCGATAACGTTTCGTCAAACGAAATGCGTAACAAGGCGCGCACGAAAACGATTGTTGAACCACGCAACATTGCGTTGAAAACAATTCATGATGACATCATGCGCGATAATGCAAATGCGACAATCACGACGAAAAAAATGCGCGTTTGGTTACGCGCGAATGCACGTGATTTTGCACATGCGCACAATGCATCATGGATGTTCACGCAACGTGAATATGATGTCGTTCGTTCGCAATTCGATGTGAAATATGCATCGAAAATCGAACGTGCATCGAAGCGCAACACGCAATCGAATGACACGCCGAAAACGACGCGCAAGCGCAAAACGAACGTGAATGAAACGCCGAACGTCGAAACGCAAACGACAATCGACGCATAACGCACAACGAATACATGCATGAATTAACGTGCATGTATTCATTGATACATGATGAAAGGTGAAAACGATGAATAATGTTAATGTTCGTTTCGACATGTCAGACGCACACGTTCATGCGTTTGAACGCGAAATCGATCGTCGTGTCACGTTGTTTCAACGTCGTCGCGCAATCGCAATCGTCGCATCACGTTACGCATACCAAAGGAACGCATGATGATTATTGAACATCTGGAAATCAACGAATATGTGATATGCGTCATTGCAATCGCATACGTTGCGATACGATTTATCACACGTCGATGAATGAAAATGCATGATCGCATATTGACGATGAAATCTTTTCCGCATATGATTTCCGTGACCCGCCCCGTCCAAAATTCCAACGTCCATGCGTATCAGCAGTACCAGCCCTCACCCGATAGAATTTGGGAATTAGGCTATCACGTAAATACGTGTAATCACCTCGGTTGACAAGCGCATTCCACCGCTATATTTTCAGCAACACCGACGATAAGTTCGGGAACCGTCTAATAGGAGACGTTATATGCAACCCTACTCATATGCTATTGTTGGTCAGCAGTTCTTTTGGCAAGCCCAAAATGATATGATCTCTATCACCGCTATTCCTACGGGGTGGTTGGTTGTTATGGCTGACCATGAATATGACTCCCTTACTCCCCAGAATACCATAATGATCCCGGATAAAGACCACCACCTTAATCCACGGGCTATTATTCCGGCAGGTTGGCAAGAAATCCTTGAAGACTGCACCGGCCATAAGACTGAGCACCAGGACATGGCCAACCTCCTGTGGGATAAGGGTGGCCAAAGGTCCTTCGAAGATACCTACAAGGGTAAGTGGGCTTCTGTGGAGTCGGATGTCAGCGGTATACCTCTACTCCAGTCGATCTATGATGCTTTGCGACAGTGTAACTTCTCAGATGTCCATATTGCTGGCCCAAGGCCGTCGGGTGACTGCAGGGGCTTTTGGGTTAACCCCGCTAAGAAGGGCAAGAGCACCGGCAAGAAGCAGTTCCGTATTGTCATCCTTGAAGACAAGAACTGAGGAGGTTTACTGTGAGATCAGTATCAGTACCAAGAGACCATCTTGATGAAATCATAGCCAAGCTTCTATTCGAGTATAGGACGGTTCATCATATTACCCCGCTTACTCTTAGGCCCGACTCCTCCGGTGAGTATATTGTCACTCGATATCTCATATTCTATGAGGAAGCAGGACCAAGGGTTGAGTTAAAGCTACCTGAAGGCTATGAGTTTCCAAAGGAGATACTTGACAGTCTATCCCGTCAGACTTACCGTATGGTTCCTCTGGGTGATCCAGAAATCCGCACTAGACTAAAGCTACCGACTTGGTGGCCAGACAAGCTCATGACCTTTGAGGATGGTAACCCTAAGCCGGCACTAGATGGGGTGAGGTATGCCGGACTAAGGGACGATGATCGGTTCCTCTACAACCCGGAGTGCGTACTCTGTAATAATACAGGCAAGGTCTCAGGACTACCCTGCCCTGAGATGGGCTGCGTATGGACTCAGCTTAAACCTGTATGCTCAGTGGATGGCTGTCATAGGCGCCGAGACTGTGGACCACACTGTAGGAATAGGAACTGATCATGACTGATCGTAAACTTTACTGGGAAAGTGACACTCTTCTCGACAAGCAACAACACCCACCGGGAACTCGGCTGATCCTGTCGATGAAGAGCACCAATCCTATCGACCCCTATGAGGTAGTCGTTGGAGAATGGGCGCCTAGCGGTCGTAGGGTGAAGCTTCGACATGAGGACGGCAATAGCCGTTGGGTCGAGTGCTGGGACTATACTCCTGTGGTGATCGAGGTATTACCGGAGCCGTTTCAGCCAGTAGGTATTTCGAGGTGACTGAGCTCTACATGCCGAAGACAGTCTGGGTTATGAGTGAGAAGCCTACGGGAAGGTTTAGGACTTTCCAGCATCGCTCATGGCCTATGGCTTATTATCATCACAAGGAGGGGCCGCCTGCTGCGCGGCTCATTCCTGTTTGCGTAGAGCACAAGAGCTATGACCCATCACTTAAGGAAATCGCTCAGTTGCAACTCGGCGTTGCAGACTACAGAGTAACCACACAGAGCTTCGTATGGCGGAAGCTTACAATGGCAGTGACGGGTTACTCCGCCGCAATCGACCTGTGGGAGAATTGGCTCTATAGCCATCTTGAAGATTGGAGGATACCATGTTTATAGTTACTAGAGGACCGAGTACTCCCGAAGATGAAGGTCGAGTAACCTTCTGTGGGGTATTTTATACAAGGGAAAGAGCGGAAAGCTACATGAAAGATGAAGTACTGAGTAGTAAGGGTTACTTTGTTAAGAATGACTTCACTCTATGGCTTCCTGAAAAGGAGTAGATCATGAAGGATTTTGTGACAGGATGCGTTTGCTTTCTTCCTGGATTGCTTATTGTAGACCATTTTCCACACTTCGGAGCACTCGTTTGTTTTGCGGGTGGTTTAGTAGCAGCACATTTGAAGAAATAAAGAGTTGATTAACAGGCGATACTAGCGTAATATGATCGTGTCATCACTGTAAAGGAACACATGACATGAAGGTTAAATTACTCGACACGGGCGAGAATGCTGTGGTACAAGCTCTCGTCGTCACGAACAACGACCCTGAGTTCATCTCACCCACCGCTATGGACATAGACCCTGATGGGTATGTCACGCTATTGCTCCAGGTCTGGGGTGAAGACAAGCCTCGAGAGTATAGCTTCCACCTCGATGAGATGAGCTTCAGCGTTCAACGCGGTGACACGGTCCACGCTGACCATTACTTGCCCTCTAGTGGCAACTGGCCCCTACTCCCGCAAATCTATGAGAAGCTCGAAAAACAAAGGAACATGAAGAATGGCAAATGAAGAGACATGGCCCGATTGGGTGAGACGTCTAGGACAGGAGCGACAACAACTTCAGCACAAGATCGATGCACTCGAGGCCTGTGTGGTGGAGAGTCGCCTTCCTGACAGCACAGATATTGGGCGCATTCTGCTCACGCAGCAGCTGGTGTTCATGAAGTCCTACAAGACTATCCTGGACTTGCGTTGGGAACGGGCGATCATCAAGCGGGCTGAAGACGACTTGAATGAAGTCGAGCCCGGTATGGCAATACCGCCTGACAGCTCGGGCATGAGGGATAGCCATACATGAGGATCAGGCTTCACAACAAGATGGGATACTTGGACTTTAATATCCCTGAGGATCGACAAGATGCCGTATCTCAAGCCGGTACCCTTCACTACATGGCTCGAGCCTACACCTTTCGAGGTTTAGCGGGAGGCAAGCTTCTCTATGACGAGGCCGGCCCTGCTGTGGTATTGAATGATGGATGGCTGGATCGGGAGGTGATACGATGAAGTCAGCAATTATTCTTGGGGTCTTGTTCTTTGTTGCTTCATTGACATTGGATAGCGGTATCCTTAGCCCGAAACTTGTCCTAGCCATTATGACCCTTGTCTCATACTTTGTTGGGGATCAACGGTTATGACTGTCAAGATACTCAGGGCTATGCCAAAGAGTGGCAGCAATGCTAATCCTGAAGATTGGCGTCCAACGCCGCGGTGTGAGTCAACGGTGCAGATTGTTGGCGATCATGCTAAGTCTTGGCGTCAAGGCAGGTATGGCGAAAGCTGGAAACAATGTAGTCGTCCGTCGACTGTGGAACTCAACGGCGTGAAGCTATGTCGTCGTCATGCCGGCGAGCGTTTGTTGGATGACATGATCGAAGGAAAACTCAACTACAAGGAGGGGTAAATGGAATTGGGGGTTGTAATGATAGTGATTGGAGTCTTGCTTATGTGCTTGACTCTTTTCATATCGAACAGGGACTTGAAAGCCCGTGTCCATAAATTGGATAGAAAGGTAAGTGAGCATTTCAACTGTCACCACAGGCAAGTCTATGATCGGTTACCCGACTATGAGGATCAAGGACCAGCCATGTGGATTGACAAGTATCAACCATGGCCTACAAGGAGTATCCGCAATGATGATACCGCCCGTGATAAGGCGGGGACATCCTACAGAGCCTCAGCCTAACTGTATCGGATATGTCTGTCTCGTTCGAGGATGGGGCTGGATGATCCTTAATTGGACCCAAGTTCACGGCTTCCACGTAGAGACGATCCTTTATCCCGGCAGCAATGGCCTCGTGGACCAAACCTTTATCAAAACTGAAGACATCCTGTGCTGGATGCCGCAAGACGGGAGCTGACTATGATTTACCTTATTGTTACCCTACTGACATATCACGGCGCAGCGATCACCTCTGTGCCTATGACCGACATGAGCGCCTGTATCAAAGCCGGCGAGATTATTAAGCGACAGCATAGTCGACAAGACCTAGTAAACATCAGCATCGCTTATTCCTGCGTGAGGAGCTGACCATGATTGACTTTAGTAAGTTACTTGAAGAAGACGCCAAGGGCATGTCGAGCAGCATTATCCAGCCGAGTGAGGAGCTCGCGTGTCTTTTGAGCATCGCTATCAGCACCAAACGGATTGCTGATACCTTGGGTCAACTTGTAGTCCACAGTCCTTACGGCAGGCCTCAACTAAACACGGGTAACATTGACTGAGAAATAAGTAGTTGACGCTTATTTCCTTGTTGCATATGATGCACAGGTCAATCATGACATATTGAACAGGAGGTAAATCAAATGGCGAAGGACAAGGGTGTTACCGTCAAGCTGACGAAGGACCGCGATACCAAGGGGACCTACGTCTACAAGACGGATGACCGCGAAGCAGCGATCCGTTCGCTCTACATCACGAAGTCGGCGGTCGATGATGCTCCCGAGGAAATCACCGTGACCATCGCCGGCATGTCGCCCGCCTGATGAAACCTAATTTTAAGGCATACCCGGTCGAATGTCCCGTCTGTTCGGCTCAGCCGGGTATGCGTTGTCGTGAACTTGACGGGGACCATCAACACATTATGCGTAAGGGCCATAGGGCCCGTAAGGGGGACTGACATGGCGAAGAAGCAAAGCCAGGCACCGACGCCCACACCGGGCAAGAAGGCCTACATTCTGCAGATCGAAAAGCTGCGGAAGCTGTATCGGAAATATGCCGAAGGCGAAGCGGAGGACGATGACTTCCCGACGCCGGCCAAACAGAAGAAGGTCGCCAAGCAACTGGCGAATGCTCACAACCGTTTGCTGAAGAAGGTGCCTGAGTTCAACTTCGAAGAACTCGACGCCGACATCTGATCTTAAAGGCGGGGATAAACTCCTCGCCTTTATAGTAGGTATTGAAGATGGAAAAGCTGACACACCGAGACTACCTCCGCATCCGTTGCCCAAAGTGTAGCGCTGCGCCTGGTCGTCCCTGTATTCAACCTCGAGTTAAGAAACCGACGCCGCATCTTGCTCGTCGACTAGAAGCAAGGAGATTGCACCGTGATGGGCTACTTCGACTTAACCCTCCTGACTCCCTACCTAAATCTGTGTCACCTGATACAGGAGGAGTCGAGGAAGATATATGACGACATACCCGTAGCGAACGCACAGGCTGCTGTGGCTGTATCAGGCGCTGAAGTCGTAGGCCTTGCGCGTTTGATGATCGACAAAGGCCTGATCACACCTGAGGAGTATACTCTGGCGATTATTGATGGACTTCAGGTAAAACTTGAAGCGTTACAGAAACTTTCTCAAGAACAATCCAAGAGAAAACGATGGTATCTTGGGTTTTTTAATGATTGACTCCGTCATGCGATTACATTAAAACAATTGCATGAAAGGAGATAAATCATGATCACGACGCCGATGAAAATACCGAAGTCCGCCATCACGGAGCGTAAGCTGCGTAAGCTTCTCCAGGAAGCGATTAACAAGAACGGCACCTCGACGGGGTGGGCGATCGAAAACGAGATTACGCCCCAGGCTGTCAGCGCATTTGAGCGACAGATCCAATCGGCGGGATTGCAAATCCCTGCGGCCCTCGGCTACAAGCCGGCTCTGGTGTTCATCCCTGTGGATGAAGAAGACTTGGCGGTCAAGCCCCCGAGTCGACTGAAGGAAACGCCTCCAACCAAGGATGAGGTCCTGGCGAAGAAAGCGAAGGACAAAAAGAAAGCTGCCAAGTCGAAGGACAAGGATAAGAAAAAGAAGAAGACCAAATGACCTGGGAAAGCTTGAAAACCGACTTTTTCTTTGATGAGATATTGGGGGTGATTGAAAGAGATTGGCCCGATCATGACTACGTAGTTCAACGGGTAGCTCGTGACAGGGCTAATATGTGCGGGAAACACCGTAGGCAAGATGGTGATGACTATTATGCCGCGATCTTTCCTCCCGAGTTTGTTGACAGTCGAGGAAAAGACGGTGACAGGTTCGTTGGGTTCGGGCCCACAAGGCTGGAGGCTATCAAGGCTGCATACTCCAATTTCATCAACCTTGTCCCCGATGAGCACTGGCGAAATGCCCGAGTAAGAAGAAGGGGGAGAAAGAAATGATCGAGTATTTAATGGTAGCGGCGCTCTGGGGTTGGTGCGGCATGGGAATTGTCCGTCCTCATTGGAAGAGCATCGTTCAAAAGATGAAGGCCCAGGACATCTCAGCTTATAGCCTAAGGCTAAAGCCTCACAACTCAGATATGGATTATGCCATAGTTCGGATAGTCTGCATTCTCTTCGTGATCGTATGGCCGGTCTTTCTGTTTATCTTCGCTTTTGCGGTATATAGGAAGTATCGAGAACGTGGGAGTTGACCGCGGTCAACATCGATTGTAAATTATGATTGTTGAAAGGAGAATGCTAATGTCTGTTGTCCCCATGCGTCGCCCCAAGATCAAAAAGGGATACATGCCTACCGAGCAGGACTTGCTCGCTATGCCTCTCGCTGCAACCAACGAGTATGAGCTGAGCGACCTCGAGACGAAGAAGCTTCGTCAACGAGTTTACGCTCTCAACAAAGAAAACGCCTCCTTCAAGTGGCGAACGATGCGAGAAGCTCCTTACACCATCCTGTGGAAATTGAGGAGGCGGTGACATGCCGCATTTCCTTTATGGGACTTATATCCCGTATACCGAACCTCATCTATATGGTGAAAGCCTCGGGATCGTAACTGATCCCGAATGGTTGTATAAATACACTACTCTCGGTGAACTTACTCCCCGTAAGAAACTTCACCATGTTGCTCGCCTTTGGCATATCCTCGATCTTGAGTGTAGTGCATTATCTTGGATAGAGCATGGCAAGGAGCAAACGGTATTTGTTCCTGGTTTTCATAACCAACAAGAAACTCTTCTTATAGCGAGGAGTGTATGGGGCCCCTACATACCATCGCCAACCACTTTCAGGATCAAGGAGCAGGTATGGCAAATTACATAAACGGTAAGCCTGACTTCGATTTGTACTCAGGCGTAGGAGTTAGCCCGACGATACGCGATCAGGCCTTGCAGGACGATCATTACCAAGGATCATTCAGCGACTATGGTGACGCTCATGCTGAGGCGTCCAGGTTGCGCTCGGGCGGCGACATCGACTGGTTTGTCATCATGCACGGGCAAACGAACTACGCCGGGTGGCAGAGTGGCCTCACCGGACCTCGTCAACGTCAAGGGGCTTAAGATGAAGATAACGCGGGTTATGAAGGGGGAACTGATCGAGGATTATACCAAGATCAAATTTCCCGTGCTTGCTTCACCAAAGATTGATGGCTTCCGTTGCGTCGTAGGATCACAGGCCTACACTAGTCGGATGGGACGATTTCCCAACAAGAAAGTCCATAAAGCTCTCAAAGACTTGTTGACTGATGAGACGCCTATTGACGGCGAAATCGTGGTGGGTAAGCGTAGGGGCCCCGGAGTTCTACAACGAACCTCATCGGGGGTTACCTCAGAGAGCGGTGATCCGGACTGGCGCCTGTGGGTATTCGATGCTCCTCGTGAGGGTGTCAGCAAGCTTAATCGACTAAAGCTAGCCGCTAAGTCTGTAAAGGCTTTAGGCGATAAGCGCATCCGTTTTCTCAAGCATGAAGTTATCCACAATATCGAGGAATTGAAGGAGTACATTGAAGCTTGCTTGAAATCGGGATTTGAGGGGGTCATGATCAGTGATCCCGAGGGTCCCTATAAACAGGGCAAGTCTACGCTTCGCCAAGGTTGGTTACTCAAGATTAAACCCTTTGAGACCAGCGAAGCCAAGATTACCGGTTACTTCGAGGAGATGGAGAATACCAATGAGCAAACGAGGGACGCGACAGGCAAGGCGAAACGCTCTTCGAAAAAGGAAGGTAAAAAACCAAAAGGCACTCTTGGTGGCTTCATCGGAACCGACATCCACACTGGCCAACCTGTTCGGTGTGGAGGTGGATTTTCTGCGGCACAGCGTAAAGCCTTTTGGCGAGTAAAGGATAGGCTTGTTCGGGACGGTGAAATCTTCACCTACTCGAAACAATCGACAGGAGAAAAGGATGCACCGCGTCATCCTAACTTCTGTCACCTTCGTCCCGGCTGGGATATTGACAAGTGAGCGCCAAGCGTAAGGCGGCGATGTTTCGACAGAAAGCACAAGAAGATAAGAAACGATTTAAGAAAGGTCCCTGTTGTGCTATCTGCATCGAGACGCCATTTACCTCCGCGGACCTGCCCTTGCCTGGCCAGTTCAATAGGCCATCGAGCATGGACCACTTCTGTAGCCGTAGGAATGGTTTACTCGTGAGCCCTGACTCTGGTCGGCACTGCTCCGTGTTCCAACGAAAGTGACGGAGAGTTTTTTCGAGAATTTAGAGAGTTGTGACCATATTACTTAAATTGTAATATATGTTTATCTGATGACATATAGTCATCGATAGAATGGGGCAATAAAATATGTATCTCGATAAGATTGAATTGGGTATCGCAGTATCGATCCTTCGCACACATGCAGGCATGTCCGACCTGAGTATCCATAAAGCAATGTCGGAACATATGCCTGACCTTGAAACAATCAATGACCTTGAGGAAGATCGTGATGTCTTGTCTGAAATTGCAGACAAGATGGAACGCATGATCCCCTCAGCTCCCGCCTGCGTTGACTAATGTCGATGCTACCTTTCAAGATCGTTCAATCTGACGGCGGGGACTTAAAGGTCCTCGCCACAGTGGCAGACGCATCCACCGCCCATGCCTTGTTCAGCTTCTTCGTTGAAGACTTGCATGAAGAACAAGGTAGCTATCCAACCATCTGGCTTGAGGAGTGGAAGGAAGATCGTTGGGTTATATCCCACAAGGAAGACATCGAAGAAAACAAGCGCCTGATATTGGCTATGACTGAAGGTCAACCAAAAAGCCGTCGCCTCCTGTGGCGTCATATTGGCAAGGCCGAGCAGCGATTTATTATTCGAGCTATGGAAGAATATATCCAGACCAACGAGCTTTCACTTCACGCTAGGACTCGAGGTGTCTTCAAGAAAATGCATGAAGACTGTTCCTACGGTCATAGTGAATTTATAAGCAAGGTTGAAGAACATCTGTTCAAGCCCTATGAAGAGCTTGATCGCATGAAGAACCTTGTCGCGTTTTTGCGTGATCGTCCGATCATCGTAGAAACCTACGTCTTAATTCCCGAACAGCTTTAAGGAGAATACCCATGAACGGTGCAGAAGCGCTTACCCGACTTATAACCTCCGCGGATGAGAGGATCGGGAAAGACCCCGCGCCCCTGACGCCGGCGGAAAGCGATGAACTGCAGGTTGCCGCTGCTGTTTGTCAGGCGATGCTTAACACGATGTTGCCGATTGCCCGTTTCCGTGCTCATGTTGAGATCGACGCAGATCAGGCGAAGCGTACTCCTGGGAAGGCGAAGCTTGCAGCAACGTCTGAGTTCACGGCTTGCTCGGTTTCGATGGATGGTATCCGATCTTCGCTGACCGCGTTATCCTCTGTGGAAACCAATGTCCGTATCTCGATTTGGGAACAACGGGCAAATGGCGCTGACATGCTCAGTGGTTTTCAGGGTAAAACGAAAACCCAACAGTTCCGCATTTTCATGGAGGGGCTTTCGGCACTCGAAGCTCTACCGACGATCCAATGAGTTGCGATCATCCTCAGTTCCTTGCGGATATCAATGTTGGCCGGATCACTCAAGAGGAGGGTGGTCCGGTTGTTGCGTTTATTGCCGATGCCTCTGTCGAGTGTGCAGTATGCGGCCAGCAATTTGAAGTCTGCTGGGATGAGCCCGCTGACCCGACTATTATACCCCTGAGCATAGAATTGCAGCAACGCAGGCCCTGGGTTTCTGGTTTGGGTAGGATTATGGGGTGGTGCCTTAGGCCTGTTTCTGAGCGGGAACCCTGGCAAGGAGGCAATGTCGACTACAGCGGGAGCGCCTGATGGCACGTGAGAAAAGGGTTAAAGTCAAACGGGGAAGGTCGGGCCGCATTCGCTCTAGCCGAAAGGAGAACCCGACACCCAGTGATAGCGAGGACAGGTCATGGATCTTAAGGTCGAAGAACCGATCCGTAGCTGTGGCAGTATTGAACGGCAAGTCTACCTTTAGCTTTTGGGCTTCCATAGAGAAGGACGGTCCCGCCCTAGTCAGCCATTACTTCCCGGCTTGTCACTTCATCTCGGGGGGTCGTGTCTATCACGGCTTTGCATTCCGCCATCACCGGGAAGACTTTCTCGAGCAGCATGTAGATGCCCGTCGAGAATACACTGACGTTGCCTTGATGAAAAGACGAGAAATTTAACGCGCTTAGGTCGCGTTTGTGCATCGATCACGCATCATCGATCAATGAAACATCGATTAACGTCCTGAGGCGTCCCAGAATTGATCTGAGGACGCCTTTATTGTGTCGTTTGATCGTGCGTTATGTGTTGCGTGTCGAATATCGCATGAAACTGGCACAAAAATAGCGCCTCGGGCGTTACCAAGGCGCGTCATATGCGTTCGATATGTGCAATCATGCGTCGATTGACGCGATAACGTCCTAAGACGCCTTGAAATCCTCGTTATTTCTTACGTTTAGGTGTCTTGCGCTTGATCAATGCCCTGACGGCATCGTTCTCTCCCCACCACTTCGAGAACTTACGAACCTTCGATAGACGACGTTTCTCAATACGCTTCCTATCCAAGGCATTGCGCTCTATAAAGTAATCGACAGCGGCAAGAACATCCGCCACCTCATCTTCTGTGGAAAGGATAAGGCTACGTTTACGACCGGGATGTTTTCCTGAAGGGAACTCTTCCAGCTTCATTAGCTCAACTACAAGCTCGCCGCATTCCTCAGCAGTCTTGCGAAGACCCATCCACCTTTTAACCCCCATATGATCCTCCGAGATATAAACACAGGTTAACATATTGATGCAGCATTATAATGTCAACATCTCTTCAAGAAGTATAGCATAATATGGGATGCAGTATTCAACACGGACTAGAGCTTTGATATGACTGCATTTCTTCGTTTGCCGCCGCTACACCCGGAACGGGCGATAGAATGGCTAATCGGGATGATCGGGTTATCATGGGGAGGTGTAGTCCTTTCCTTTACCCGAATGTTTGAGTCTCAGCCAGCTCTTTATTCTGGCATGTTGTCGATCCTTCCTCAACCTTTATGGGGTATGGCTGCCTTCGCTAACGGTCTTCTTCGACTGGGGGCATTGTATATCAATGGCAATCACTTCCGAACACCCTCGATAAGAATGGTCACGAGCTTCTTATCTATGTTGATATGGTTTTCTGTCTTAGTCGGTCTTCTTAAAACAGGCATTCCTCAACCGGGATGGGCTATCTACCCCTGCCTACTCCTCGGCGACCTGTGGTCTGTTTACCGTGCATCGCAAGATGCCTACGTCAGTAATACCCTACACAAGAAACTCAGGACAGTCGTTGGGGGTACTGCAGGTGTCCACAGAGGTCGTTAATCAAGCTGCAAGTGTAGATTGGAATATAGTCGCAGGTGCAGTAGCAACTTTTTTTGTTACGGCATGGGTGGCATGGTCCGGCAGGCAGAAAGCTAAAAAGGAAGACGAGAAGACTACTCGGGAAATACCCGCGATCTTAACGGGTGCAACGTTACAAGATAACTACACAATGATCCAGCTTGCTGATGCACACAAGCAATTAGCTGCCGAGATAAAATTGCTCACGTATGTTGCTACTCAGATCAACGAACACCTGATTGAAGCTCAAGTTGAAATGCGACGGTTGACAGACGCTCTACGGCCCTGATATAACACCGTCGTCGGATTGTTCACCAGGTTCTTGACTTTCGGGCGTTGAGATTACTCCGCCCTCTAGGTCCTGATCGCTCTTGTTCCCGACATCTCCCTACATCGTTAAAGAAAGGAAGAGTTATGGCTACTCGTGCCAAATTCGTTTGTCGGTCGATTGAAGACTTTGGAATGACCAAGCAAGTCAAGCTATCGGTTGTTTATGCACCTGACGCCAACGGCGAAGACGCCGGCTTCACGAAGGCCACGCCTTGGGGTGAAGTGGTCATGGCAATTGATAATCCGGCTGCAGCTTGTCAGTTCGTGATCGGCAAGCATTACTACGCCGATTTTCATGAGGTGCCGGAGAAGCGAGTTGACAAGTCGGCATGACGGTTGATATAAACATCATCGTTGACTTGTAGGAAAGTTGATGGGTGGACGTGGGAGTCCGTTCCTTATATTTTAACCCTGGCGGTTATGAACCCGCAGCAGGAATGAAACCAAGGCACTATCCCACGTCCATTCTACTTACAACTTGCGGATGTCCAATGCCCGCTCGCCCGGTATCAGCTTACGATGCTGAACCCACCCGTAAAGGTTCCCGTGAAGCAGAGGCTGTTCCCAATGGCCTTCATCCTCGTCTTCGATCCAACGATCAGGAGTGCACTGATGCTCGGACGGGGTTGCATGAGGAGGAGTGTCAGTGATCAGTCGATCATACCGAGCGAACTCATCTGATAGCTTATCGCTCCCGTCGAAAGGCTTGTAGGAAAGTCGAGCACAACGAGCAGTCGATAGCTTGAGCGCTTCTTCAAGGGTCAGGCTATATCGTTTGCCTTCAGCATCGCTTGTCCAGAACAGCTGCTTGTCACGAACCCGAGTCCAATGGACATAAGGCATATGCCACTCACCCGGACGCAAAAGCTGAGGAGTCGAGTCCGCCAAAGCCTTGTTCATCATTGCAGCCATTGTCTGCAACTCAGGCTGAGCGGCACTGTGGATACGAAGGTTCCAGAAGTTCTGCAGGTTTGTTGAGGTGATCAGTACATCGATCCAGCCAAACCACTCGAGAGGACGATTTGCCCACTGTTTGTGAACACCCAGTTCATGAAGTTTCTCGACTTCAGCCTGAGTATGACGAGCAAGATCATACCAGATCTTTTCAGCAAGCTTTCTTGCGGGCTCGGGCATTTCTTGTAAGGCTTGCATCCCGGGCTGGTTCTGCATGAAGTGAGGCATGAAAGGGTCTTCAGCCAATAGCTTCACGGTGGGGACTGCACGACTGCTCCTCGCATTTCGGCTGAAGTCCCTGTGGGTCATCACTTCGGCATGGATCGGCCGCCAATAACGAGCATGCCAAGTCGGGAGCCTTATCCCATCGGGACTGATGCTATCAGCGATAATCTTAACCTCAGCCGGTACTTCATTGTAGAGCATACCGGCGGGGATCGTATCAAAACCTCCAAAGGTCATTTTTATCTGCCTCCTTTAATTGCTTGAAAAACTTAGTGCGCTTCTTCTCTTGTTTTGGCGTTAATGACTGTTTGACCATTTTCCCCTTTTTGTTCATAACTGCTTCGGCCGGAACACCCCCCGTTGAGGGAGGACCAAGCCACTCTTTACTTTTTGCCATAGGACCTCCTTTGACGACAGCGTTTATATTCGATATAGTCGATGATCCAAACGCCGTAATTCTTAGCGTTTGATTGCAAGGAGAAGTGATTATGGGTAAGTCCACGTTCACGCAGGAAAGTGTCACCGGCCAGGAACAGGCGAAGCCGGAAACGGAAGAGCAGGAGAAGGTCGAAGTCGTCGAGGGCGAGAAGCCCGAAGAAGAAAAGACTGATCCTGAAGCAACCGAAGCGGAAAAGCCCGTCGAGGATGTCGCTGAAGTCGATGAGCTGTTGGCCGATGCTGACACGCCTGTCGAAGTCGAACTGCCGGCGCCGCATGGGACGCAGGAAGCGGCCAACCTCGGTCTGCAGTCCGACGCCTCGGGTTCCTACACGACCAATCGCTGATAACATCGAGGCTCCGGCAATCATGTCGGGGCCTCACTCTATAGCGTTATGTCGAAGACGCTTGCCTCGACATTCAGGACCGAAACCTTCTTGCACACTGATAGGATCGGTCAATTTCCTTCCACACATGCCACACTTGCCTGTATGATACAGCTCAGCGTCCTGTGGAAGTCTTCCTTTATCAACGATGTCCTTTAGCCACACGAATGCAGCGAAGGCGTCATGTCGGTATAGGTAGGCAGGAACTTTCTTGTCTTTGTCGAACTTCCCTTGACGATTGATATGGCCGATGTAGTGCCAATTGCTTTGACCGCCGAGGAAGACGACATAGTAGATGTCTTCCTTTTTCTTAATCTTGTAGGTGAAGTGCTTCCCGGTCTTCTGGGACTTCAAGGAGAACACGGCCTTTCCGGCAAGCATGAACTCCTTGAAAGTTTTGGCTGACAGGAACGGCATGCTGAACGTCGAGGCCGGGAACATCACTTCAAGGCACCTTTCACTTGCTTCTTGATTTTCTCCGCTTCGTCAGTGGGCCAATGCCAACCACCCTCGGGCTTGACCAGCTTTAGCTTTCGTAGCGCACCCCGGAAATCACGTGCAAGGATACCCATCTGATCAGCAAGCTCACCCGCGGTCACCATGCCGGCCATGTCTTTCTTCGGCTTTTTGACCTTCTCGGGATTTGCCTCTCGCTTGCGGTTTTTCTCTTCGCGTCTCATTGCGCGCTCAGCTTTCTTGATTTCACGACGGGTGAGCTTCACCTCCTGTGGGCCATCCTCGGTTTCGATGATGTTGACATTGGCTGGGCGATGTTCCCATTTACCCCACTTGAGGTGTGCTACCGATCGAGCAAGGCTATCATCTTTCCAGTCCTCCTCTTCATGGGATTTGAACTCATAGGAAAGGACTTCCTCAAGAAGATTGCCGCACATCCTGACCTGGATACCCTTGGAAGTCGTGAGTATCACATCCGTTTCATGGAATTTCCAGTGACCCATTTCATAATCGTCATCGCCAATAATACGGTTGATAAACCACTTGGCGGCATAGGTGGCAAGGAAGGAATAAACAATCACTCGAGGATGTTCTTCGCCCTCGGGGTGATAATCAACATAGACAACATATTTGTTGCCACCGACTTTTGAAGAGTAAGGAGCAGCCGATAACCCGATGGGTATCTTTGCTGTCTCTTTATCGATTTCGGGTGATTTTTTCCTTCGTGCCATGTTGTGCTCCAATCATTCAGGAATGCAACATCAATATAAACCTTGTTCATATGAGTGACAACCGCTTATGTCCGTTTTCGTCCGAACGCACAAACGCAGATCAAGATTTCTTGAGGCGTTGGAAGTAGGTGACTCCGAGTCAGCTGCTGCTCGATATGCTAACGGTACCGTCAAACAATTCCGAAAGTGGCGAGCGGAAGATGAGAACTTCGACAAGGATGTCCAAGAAGCTATCGAGATAGGAACTGACTTCATCGAGGATGTAGCTACCAAGCGAGCCCTCGATAAGTCGGATACCCTGATGGTGGCAATCTTGAAAGCCCGTCGTCCGGATAAATTTGATCGTGGTGCTGGCAAAGCTGGTGTAGAGGTAAATATCAATGTCGAAGGCAGCAAAGCGAAACTCCTCAACCGACTCGCGAGACTCCGCGATCAAGGAAAAGAAAGGGAAGAAATCGAAGAGCTCGAAGCGGAAAAAAGACAAGAAGAAGAACAAAGGAGGCTCCCGGCCCCAGACTCCGTGGGTGCAGCCAAGGCCGAGCGAGGATCTCGAGGAGTTAAACGTCGGCAAAAGGTTGGTGGCGGACGGGAGCAGCCTTCGGTCTGAAGACCTCAAATATATCGACCCAGATGAACTCACCGACTTAACTGATGAGGAAGCAGATGACCTACTCCACAGATGGGAAATCTGGGCTCGAGCAAATCAGCTTGAACCTGAAGGAGCTTGGTGGACAACTTGGCTCATCCTCGCGGGACGTGGTTTCGGCAAAACTCGCTGCGGCAGTGAGACGGTTATTAAGTGGGTTCGGACAGGTCAGTGCAAGCGAGTTGCGTTGGTTGCAGAAGATAGCGCTGACGCGAGAGACGTTATGGTTGAAGGCGAGTCTGGAATACTTGCATGCTCACCCCGCGACTTTATGCCAAAGTACGAACCTTCGAAAAGAAGACTCACCTGGCCGAACGGTGCACGAGCTACACTATTTTCTGCTGAGGACTACGACTCTCTCCGCGGTCCTCAGTTTGATGGCGCATGGTGTGACGAGCTCTGCAAGTGGCGGTACGCTCAAGAAGCGTGGGACAACCTACAGTTCGGCCTCCGCCTCGGTGAACACCCGAAGCAAATTGTTACCACGACGCCTAGGCCTATTGCCCTCCTCAAAGACATAATCAAGAGAAACGATACAGTCATCACCAAGGGCTCCACAATGGAGAACCTTGCTAATCTTGCTCGCCCCTTCCGTAAAGCGGTGGTCGACAAATATATGGGGACAAGGATCGGTCGTCAGGAACTCGAAGCAGAATTGCTCGATGATACGCCCGGCGCCCTGTGGAGTCGGACGATGCTGGACAATCTCCGGTTCAAGGGTGATATTCTTCCCGACTTCAAACGAGTTCTTATCTCGGTCGACCCGCCTGCGACTTCCGAAGGTGAAGCCGGTATTATCGTTACGGGCCTTGCGCCGAACGGTCATGCTTACGTTCTCGAGGATCGTTCACTTCAAGGGTCGCCTGACGAATGGGCTCGTGAAGCTGTCAAGGCTTACGATGAGTGGGAAGCTGACAACATCGTCTATGAGGCTAACCATGGTGGTGAGATGGTAGCGGCTGTTCTCCGGAGTGCGGCAAAGGCGTTGAAGGAAGAGGGGTGGAGAACCGCTGATTTCGTCCCGCTCAAGGATGTCCATGCAACTCGCGGTAAGTATAAAAGGGCTGAACCGATCAGTCAGCTTTACGAGCAGAACAAAGTACACCATGTGGGAACCTTCTCGACCCTTGAGGATCAGATGGTTGAGTATACCCCTGAAGCTGAAGTCAAGGCGATACATTCACCGGACCGGATGGATGCCCTCGTCTGGGGTCTGACCCAGCTCATGATTGGCTCGGTTCGTCATGAGGGCTTGCTTGATTTCTATGCGGAGGAAGCTCGTATGGTTCAGGATAGACTATCGGGTAAGACGCAGGCAGAACCTGGTACTATGATTTCTCTATACTCCCCAACCGGTACAAATACCGCATACGGGAGGTCTGGCATCAAGTATTTGCCCGACGCCGACGGCATTTTCGAGGTCGAGGAGGTAGATGTGTCCGCATTGATTGCCGCCGGTTTTGTCCGAAAGGCACTGGAGGATCAGTCGAATGGCTAAGGCCAGGTCGCAACGTGCCAGGGCTGGTGGTGGCAAGGAAATTGCCCTCAATGCCAACTCTCGTCCTTACTCAAACGGTTATTCCTTGAGCACCAGCATCCGTCTCGACAGTGGGGCGGGTGCTTCTTGGTTTGGGCCCGGTCAGCCGATGTCGCCACAGGCGCCAAAGGAAGTTGCGGGTCGGGCATGGGATTTCCCCCAAGCTATTAACACTATGTATAGGCCCCGCGCTTACGAGGCTGTTGGGTTCGAGATACTTCGTGCGTTTGCTGATAACTATGACTTGCTGCGCCTGATCATTGAGACACGCAAGGACCAGATGGAGCGCTTGCGTTGGGTGATCCAGCTCAAGGACAGCAAGGAAAAGCTGACCTCTCAGAAAAAGAATAAGATCAAGGAACTAACCAAGTTCTTCCGCAAGCCGGATGGGGAGAACGGTTGGAATGCTTGGCTTCGGATGGTCTTGGAAGATTTGTTTGTGATCGACGCGGTGACCTTGCATCGTCGTCGGACACGAGGCGGGCGTCTCGTAGCGCTGGATCAGATCGACGGGGCAACGATCAAGCGCATAGTGGACGACTGGGGTCGCACCCCTGAGGACCCTGCGGATACGGCTTATCAGCAGTATCTGAAAGGGATGCCCGCCGTTAACTATCGCGGTGACGAGATTTATTATAGCCCGCGTAATAAGCGAGTCCATAAGGCATATGGCTACAGCCCTGTGGAACAGCTAATGATGACGATTAACATTGGTCTTCGTCGTCAAGTCTTCCAGCTTCAGTTCTTCACTGAAGGCAATATGCCTCCCGCACTTATCGGTGTTCCCGAGGATTGGACGCCAGATCAGATCAGGACATTCCAAACCTGGTTTGATAACATGCTGTCCGGCAACACAGCTGAACGGAGCAAGGCCCGCTTCGTACCGGCAGCTGTGGGTAAGACCTACATCCCGACTCAGGAAACTGAGCTTTTTGGTAAGGCGGAAGAATGGCTCGCACGAGTCACCTGTTTTGCTTTCAGCATCAGTCCTCAGCCTTTCTTGCAGATGATGAACCGCGCTACCGCGGAGACTGCTAACGAACAGGCTGCAGTCGAAGGACTGACTCCGATCCAGAATTGGGTCAAGGACATGATCGACTCCATCCTCGAGGAAGACCTCGATGCGGATGAGTATGAGTTTGTCTGGAAGGGTGATGACGAGCTTGACCCCTTCAAGCGTCAACAGATCACCTCCGGCTACCTGAAGGATGGTTTGCTCACGATCAATGAAGGACGAGTCGATGCAGGCAAAGAGCCCTACGATGATCCCATCTTTGATCAGCCTATGTTCATGACTTCCAATGGTCTTGCACCTTTGGCCTTGACCGCATCGGCTCAAGGACGAGGTCCCGGACTCGGTAATGAGAACCCGGATAATCAACAGGTCGATGAGAATGGTCAACCCGTTAAGCCCGCTCAAGGCAAAGACGGTACCGGCATTTCCAGTAAGGATGGCGGTGCAGGATCATCGACCAAGAACCCCAGTCAGGTGATGGACAAGGTGAGTCAGCTGATTGCAGAGGGCGATGAGGACGCCTTGACTAAGTTCCTTGCCACCTTGAAGGAGACTGAATAATGAGTAAGGCGAAAGCGCGGGTTTTCGTCCCGCTGACGAAGGTGGACGAGGAACAGCGCCTCGTCTACGGCGTTATCACCGAAGAGGTCCAGGACAAGGCCGGTGAAACGATGGACTATGAAACCTCGAAGGCGAACTTCGAGAAGTGGTCCGGGGACATCGAAAAAGCATCGAACGGCCTGAGCAAGGGCAATGTCCGTGTCATGCATCAGCTGAAGGTCGGCGGTAAGCTGACCGACATCAGCTTCAATGACGAAGACAAGTCGATCGAGGTTTGTGCCAAAGTCACTGACGATGCCGAGTGGAACAACGTCTTGGAAGGCTGCTACACCGGCTTCTCTGTGGGTGGTAGTTACGGGAAGAAATGGACCGAGAAGACCACAGGGTTGAAGAAGTATACGGCTGTGCCGAATGAAGTCAGCCTGGTGGACAACCCTTGCGTTCATGGCGCAACCTTCACGATGGTCAAGGCTGACGGCGCCGAGGAAGTCATGAAGTGGGACGATGAACCCACAGACGGTAAGCTGAAGTTCTCCAAGGCCGAGAGCGGTGAGGCTGAAGAAGTCAAGACCGAGGAAGAGCCTTCGGCTTTGGAGAAGCAGGCAGCTCAGGCAGCTGCGATCACCGCGCCGGCATACACCAATGATCAGCTTGCGGCTAAGTGCAAGGAATTGCAGAAGGCAGCGGCTGATGGTCGTGACTGGATGAGCTTCCTCGATGAGGCTCGCGGTCTTCTCGATGCGGAACTCAACAAGGCAGCGGCTGACGATGGGGACGGGAAGAAGAAAGAAGAGGACAAGGGAGCCGACAAAGGCAAAGCCGCAGACGATGATGCGAAGACCGGTGAGGGAGACGACAAGGACGACGATGACAAGTCTGTCGCTAAGTCCACCCCCGCAGGAGTGAAGCAAGTCTGGACTGCTTCGGACGGTGCAACCTTTGAGAAGAAGTCGGATGCGGTTGCTCATGAGGAGGAACTCGCCAAGACTGTGACCGCCGAGGACGACGAGGCAACCAAGGTCATCAAGACTGTTGGTCGCATCAAGGACTTGCTCTCGAAGGGCGAAGGTGCGGTGGTTGTCGAGGAGGAAGAAGTCGTCAGCATCTTGTCGCTCGACCGTGTCGATGACTTGCACAAGGCGCTGCTCGAACTCGAGCTTCCCCGCGGTGAGGATGGTGCACCCCTGCTTGAGAAGGGCATGTATACTGTCAGCCGCTTCGCCAACATGCTCGGGGATGTCGCCGGACTTGCCCGAACGATCAAGGCGGAAGGCTCGCTCGAGTCGGACAAGAATGACGAGAACATCGCCAAGACCCTGACCGGCCAGCTCGGCACGTTTGGTGACAGCTTCATGACCTACGCCAAGCAGCAGATCGCTGAACTTGTCGCCGGCCTGGACACCGACCTGTCACCGCGTTGCGCCTACGACTACTATTATCGTTGCGCTGAAGCCGATCCAGAAGACGCCCTCGCCAAGAACGTCTGCGAACTCATCGAGGCAGTCGAAGATGAACGGGAAGCTGCCATGGAGAAGTTGGCGAAGTTCGCCACCGACCCTGTGGATACTCCCGAGACCCTTCAGAAGGTCGCACAGCTTGAGGCTGATAACGACAAGCTGACCAAGGCCTTCGCTGAGATTGCTCCCACGGTGGAGGCTCTCGAGAAGCGCCTGAAGGTTGTGGAAGATACGCCACTTCCCCGGGCACCTCGCGGTAGCATCCTTGAGAAGGCTGCTGACGGAAATCTCGGTGGCAACAAGAGCAAGGAAGATCAACAGGCTGCCGCACTCACCCAGTTGGATGAGATGCTGAAGACCATGACACCGGAACAGGTATCGCTGGCGCTTATCAAGGCGTCCCAGCGTAGCCCCCAGAAATTGGGCGTAGTGAACCGGTAAACGAAGCAACGAGGCGACCGGGGACGGGAGCTTCAATCCGCACCCATCGGGGACGATGGGATCAACGTCCACTCTAACCAAACCTGTCCATTGAAAGTGAAGGACGATATGAACGCAACACAGCTCATGCAGAACTCCAACGGTCTCGTTGCGGGAGCCAGCATGGATGCTCTGATGAAGGCACTTGCGAGTGCTGATCAGATCACCATGCCCGGTATGCCCGAAGCGTTGGCCAAGTCCACCTTCGCGCAATCGGTATCCGCGACTTCGGGTCTGACGTTTTATGACCTCGAAGCCGGCGCCAAGATGCTCTACCCGGTGCTCACACCGCTGCGGAATGAAATTCCTCGCGTCTCGGGCAAAGGCGGCATTCAGGCGAACTGGCGCGCAGTCACCGGCATCAATACCTCGGGTATCCGCATCGGCGTTTCGGGCGGTAACCGTGGCGGTGTCATGGCTGTCACGACCGCTGACTATGCTGCTTCCTACAAGGGGATCGGCATCGAAGACTCGGTCGACTTCGAAGCGCAGTATGCTGGTGAAAACTTCGAGGACATCCGCGCCCTTGCAGGCAAGGTCGGTCTCGAAGCCTTGATGCTTGGTGAAGAGCTGCTCCTCCTGGGCGGCAACGGCACTCTCGCATTGGGCACGACGCCCACTCCTTCGACTTCCGCATCCACCACGGGCGGCACGATGACTGCGACCACCAAGGTCGTTGTCGCTGTGGCTCTGACACTGGAAGGTTACGTCAACGCCTCGTTGGCCAACGGTATCCCGACTTCGGTGACCCGTACCAACGCAGACGGCTCGTCGGATACCTTCGGTGGCGGTTCTGCGCAGAAGTCGGCGGGTGCATCGCAGGCAACGACCGGCACGACGGGCTCGATCACCGCAACGGTGACTGCAGTTCCCGGCGCTGTCGCCTACGCCTGGTATGTGGGTGCATCGGCGGGCGCCGCAACGCTTGCACAGATCACCACTGTCAACAAGGCGGTCCTGACGACCGACGCCGGCGCTTACACGCAGACTGCGGGTTCGTTGCCTTCGGCGGACAACTCGACCAATAACCTTGTCTTCGACGGTCTGATCACTCAGGCGGCCAAGTCGGGTTCCAACAGCTACTACAAGTCGCTCGACGGTGCGGCACTGACCACGGATAATGCGGGTGGTGTTGTCGAAATCGATGCGGCTCTGAAGAGCTTCTGGGACAACTATCGTCTCTCGCCCGATACCATCTGGGTGTCGTCGCAGGAGGCGCTGACCATTTCGCAGAAGATCCTGTCCGGCGGTACTGCCAACGGCGCCTTCCGCATTGTGGTCAACATGGAGCAGGGAATGATTGCAGGCGGCGTCATGGTCGCCACCTACCTGAACCGGTTCTCCATGTCGGGTGCGAACGTTCTCAAAGTCCGCATCCATCCCAACATGCCGGCAGGCACGATCCTGTTCACCTCGAACCGCATCCCTTACCCTGTGTCGGGTGTCGGCAACGTGTTCCAGGTTCGTTACCGCCAGGAGTACTACCAGATCGAATGGCCGCTGCGCTCGCGTAAGTACGAGTACGGCGTCTATGCAGACGAGGTGCTCCAGCACTACTTCCCGCCGAGCATGGGTGTCATCACCAACATCGGCTGACAAGGAGTGGAGGGGCTTCGGCTCCTCCCTCTACATGAAGCATGATGCGGTGTCATGCTTCTGTTAGAGGAAACTACAATGGAAACTGAAGTCAAGAAGATGAAGGCCCCCCGCGGGACCAACTCGGCAACGATCCAGGGCCATCCCTATTCAGTCGACAAGAACGGCCTGATCGATGTCGCTGTCCAGGCGCATGTCGGTGACCTTCGCCGGCACGGCTTTGTGGAGTTCATCCCTGAAATCTCGGCCGATGATGTCCGCGATATGGACAAGGCTCGCCTGATCGAGTTCATCGAGTCGCACGGTGAAGACGTCGATTATGACGACAAGGAAAAGGCACTGCGGAAGCAGGCCCTGGCGCTGGTCAAGTAAGGCATAAGCAATGGCGGATCGTCTCACCTCTCTTGCCGCGGTCAAGGATTGGCTGGGTCTCGAAACCGATAGTTCGGATACCGAGCTAACGCGGCTGATCGAGGCCGGGTCCGCTTACGCTTATGGCTTTATGAACCGAGGACCCTTCGGGGCTCACGAGGTGATCGAGACTTCACGAGGCAACGGCAAGGACACCATGCTCCTTCGCGAATGGCCCGTTATCTCGATCACCTCGCTCGGTATCCAGGGCAGCGAAGTGAAGGCCGCATCTGTGGGCAACTTCGGTCTGGCGTCAAACGGCTATCAGATTTCTGACTTCAGTCAGCCTAACTCGCCTCAGAGTCTTAATCTGTTTGGTACTTGTTTTTTTTACAAGTCTCAAGTTCAGGTGATATACCGGGCGGGGTATGAAGCAACCGAAGAGTATGTCATTGAGACAAAGACAGTTGACTCCACAGAAAGCGTTGTCGGGATCACCCCCGGCTCTTCTGGTTTTTGGCTGGTCGACTTTGGTGTCTTGATCGACGGTGTTGCAGCTACGAAGGTTGCGAGTGATCCTGCAACGGGTGAGTACTCAGTTGACGGCTGGGGGGAATATACCTTCTCAATTGACGACAAGGATAAGACCGCCTCGATTTCTTATGGCTATGTGCCTTGGGACATCTCGCAGGCGGTCTGCGAATTGGTCGGTGAAACCTTCCGTTACAAGCAACGCATCGGTGTGAAGTCGAAATCGCTTGCGGGACAGGAAACTGTATCTTACTTCGATAGCGTTATGACTCCCACAGTGTCGGGGACTCTTAATCTCTATCAAAACGTGGTACCGATGTAATGGCCGCGATTGACCTCTATGTCTCTGTCAGCGGGGATCGCAATATCCTCAGGAACTTGGACCGGATGCCGGTTCAAATTCAAGAGATAGTGGCCAAGAAAATGGACAAGCTCGCCTATGATTTGGCAGATCAGGTCCATGCGAATATCGCTGCTCGCCTTCAGCGGAAAACAGGTCAGCTGGAAAATGCCGTAGGCTATGAAGTTATCAACAGCGATGGTAGGGTTATGGCTCGAGTTTTTGTTGACGGTACCAAAGCTCCCTACGCTGCGGCTCAGGAAGGAGGTGCTACGATACCTCCCCATATGATTTACCCGAAGAACGCACGGGTGTTGAGCTGGATGACTCCGATGGGAGAACGTGCATTCGCTATGAGAGTGTCACACCCCGGCGCTGTGCTCGCGCCTCAGCACTTTCTTCGTGACGCTTATCGTCAACGAGGACCGAAGATCAGTCGTGAAATCAAGAAGGCTATCGTTGATAGCATTCGTCAGAGAATGAGGAACGGGTCATGAGCGAGGCCATCTACGCCGCTCTCCGCCAGCGCATGGACCTTGTCGAGTGGACTCGTGCTGACAATAGCACTCACACCTTCAAGACCAAGACTCGTCGGATTGTCATGTTCGACCAGGTGCCTAGCGAACAACAAGCATGGTGCGGACAAGCTGAGTATGGTGAACAGGAAGAACAGACTTCCGGTCTACCCTACAAGACTGTGCTAGAAGCCCATTGGTTGGTCTATCAATGCATCGCAAAAGACCCTAAGGCTGAAGCGACCATTGAAAACAACTTGATTATCGCTGGTGTCAAGAAAGCCTTAGCTGCTATCCCTTCAGACGTAGGTTTCTTCGAGAAACGTAATACTCTCGGAAACCTTGTCCATAAGTGCTTCATCAATGGTCGTATATTCAAGGACCCGGGCGACATTGATGGTCAGGGATTGATCCTGATACCAATCCGTATCCTGGTTCCGTAGGAGGTCATGATGGAAAAGGAAGAAGAACAAGATTTGCCGATCACCTCAGCAGATGATGCTGCGGCAGATGTCGAGCTTGAAGCCAAGATCGACAAGGTGTTGGAGGATTGGGTTGCTTCCACTTATCGGAACAGTCCAATCGGCCGAGATACGCCAGCTTACAACCATCTTCGGTCGAAGCTGCCGGATCTGAAGAGTGCAATCTTGAAGGAGTTGAAGGAATGACACAGTACGTCTTCGGCACCGGGCAGCTTTTCTCGATGCCCGTCGGCGGTGGCGCTCCTCTGAAGTTCGGCGCGTTGCAAGACGTGTCTGTGGACTTCTCGGGCGACATCAAACAGCTGCATGGCCAATACCAGTACGCACTGGACGTGGCTCGCGGCAAAGCAAAGGTGGAATGGAAGGCCTCGACCGGCAACATCGATGTCGAAGCTTTCAACTCCATCTTCTTCAACGGCACTGTGGATGAAGGTACCGAGCTCGTCCAGGTCTTTAACGAGTCGGGGACTATCCCGACGACCCCGTTTCAGATCACGGTCGCAAACGGTGCGGACTTCGCTTTCGACCTCGGCGTTATTCTTGCTTCGGACGGTTCGGCGTTCAAGCAGGTTGCTTCGTCGCCGGCCGCGGGTGAATATACAGTCAGCGCTGCGGGTGTTTACACCTTCAACACGGCTGACGCGACCAAGGCAGTCCTCATCACCTACATGTATGAGGAAGCGTCGGGCGGTTCGCTGACCATCACCAATAACCTCATGGGCTCGGCGCCTCGTTTTCAGCTGGTCCTTTCGCAGGTCTATGACGGCAAAACGTTCACGCTGATCCTCTACAGCAACGTTGCCGACAAGCTGAGCCTTCCGCTCAAGCAGGACGACTACTTGATCGGGGAGCTTTCGGGTCAGGCGTTCGCCAACTCAGCGGGCAACGTAGCGCGGGTGACCACCACGTCGGTATCCGGCGGCGGCGGTTAATCCGTGACCAGGGTTGGGTGGGTCAACGCCGCTGGCTCACCCAACTTCTTTCTATGCGGTAACATGATGAGGGATCAATCATGAAGAACCTGACCACAGTAACTATCGGCGGAGTCGAATACGATTGCCCCGAACTGAATTTGGCCGGCCTGGAAATGGCTTGGCCTTTTATCGAAGAAGCGATCTTTGCATCCAATCCCGTTCAGGGACCGGTCGCCGGCATCAACATCCTCCTCTGCCTGTGGATGGAGTCGGAAAACTGGGACATCAATCACCCCCGTTGGGACGACGCTCGTGAGAAGATGAAGATCACGGCTGAGTCTTCCTACAAGTTCACCTTTGACTCCCTTGCCCTTTACCTGAAACGTAAGGTTGCAGCCAAAGAAGTGAACCAACTTCGCGCTGCTATTCAGCTGATCCTTGAAGATGCTGAAGTTGTGGCAAAGGTGGGTGAGGACGCACCCAAGCCGGGGGAGGAAGCGGGGGCCGCCCCTTTGACGGAAACTGTGACGACATCATTGCCGAGCTCGTCGCCGCTGGCTGCGAGGGAGGTAGCTGGGACAGCATAAGGAAAAGATGGGGATTGAAGCATTATCACAAGATGCTTCATCATTGGAAACACAATGGTCCCCCGGTGTATGTCTCTGTCGCGGGATATTTGGGGCTTATCAAGGAAGAGAAAGATAATAAGCCCGGTGATTTAAATGAGCTATTGAAGATGTCCAGAGGCGGGATGATACAGTAATGGCTACTGAGAACGACGATCTTAATATCCATATCAATGTCGACCCGAGTGGCGCCGAGCAAGGTTCCAACCGGGCGAAGTCGGCTATTGGGGGTATCGGGAATGAGGCGAAGCAACTCGAGTCTTCGTTCCGTCGTCTCATGTCAGCCATTGACCCGACATTTGCTGCACAGGAGAAATATAACCAATCTCTCTCTGAAGCCCGCCAACTGTGGTCAGCTGGTCGTATTTCAGTGGAGGAGTATCGTCAGGGTGTAGCAGCAGCGCGCACTGAGTTGCAGGCGTCAATCGAGGCAATCAACAATAACAGCGCTGCTGCACGTGCTGCTGCCGCCCAAATCAAACAGGCCGCTGCTGATGAGGCTGCCGCTGCGCGTCAAGCGGCACGGGAGAAAATACAGGCTGCCGCACAGGCAGCTGCCGCAAGACGCCAAGCCTTGAAAGAGGAGACTGCCGCTGCACGTGAAGCCGCGGAGGTGACTCGCCGTCAGGGTATCGAGACCAGGGCATTGGCAAATACCGAGCGAGAATTGCGTTCGGCAATAGATCCGCTCTACGCCGCACAGGTTCGCTACAATGCGACGATGCAGCAAGCGACTCAGTTGTTGATGGCAAACAAACTTCGGGCGGGTGAGTTCACCGCGATCCAGAAGAACGCCGCACAGCAGATGGAGATTAACGCTCGTAGCCTCGGGCGAATGAATACAGGTTACGTCCAGTTGGGCTATCAGGCTCAGGACGTTGTAGCATCACTTGCCTCGGGTATTAGTCCTCTTGTCATTCTTGCACAGCAGGGTGGTCAGACCGCCGCTGCCATGTCTCAGATGGGCGGCAAGATGTCCGGCGTTGCAACCTTCATGGCTGGTCCATGGGGGGCTGCAATCCTCGGTGCTGTCATGGTCTTGGGGATGCTTATCCCAAAGCTGTTTGACACTGAGTCCGCGTCGGACGCCGCTGCTGCCGGACAAAAGCGTTTTGCAGACATGGTCGACTCGGCAACGGGATCGATCAAGACACAGATCACTTGGCTGGAAAGACTAGCGGAAGCTAATCGTCAAGCTAAAGACGCGGAGAAACAAAGGACTCAAGCTTCGGAAGATAGCCGAAAGCTTATGTTCAATGTAGCTCAGGCCATTTCTCCCCAGACAATAAGTGGTGGGTATGGTCAAACTATTGAAATGCCTGCCGAAGTTCAAGGCAAGTCACAGCAATGGATTAAGGCTTGGGTTGCTGCGGTTAAAGCTGGCCGTATGGAAACGACTGAGCTTGCTGCCCGTATTGCTCGACTTGGAAACCTCGACCCGTCTGTGGCCGGGTTGTCAAAGCGAGTAGTTGAACTCGGCGGCGGGATCAATAAGATCAATCGTGAGGCTGAGACCGCGGATGCCCGTCGTGCTCAGTTGCTCGGTAAACAGCTTACCGATAGGCAGAAGCTACTCCTTGACATCAAGGATACCACTTCCAAGACGACGGAAGCTGAGCTTCGTGCGAATGTTGACCTTGCTGTATCCACAGATATGGTGGAGAAGGCTCGTGCGAAGCTGACGATTGCTGAAGCTCAGGCTACTCGTACTCGTGCGACTATGATCGCTCAGGGTAAGACCCAGAAAGAAGCCGACCAGGCTTACATGGATGGGATCAAGGGTGCGACTGCTGAACTTCAAAAGGCTGAAGCTGCAAAGGAAGCTGCGAACAAAGCGGCAGCCGCGGGTCGTCGTCAAGATAGGGCTGATGCGGCAGCTGCAAAACGAGAACTTAAAGAACAGCAGCAATTTGTTCTTGAGGACCTAGACTACAGGCGTGACCTTGCTCAGGATGACTTCGCTGAGCAGATGAGACTCCAAGATGAGAAGGTCGCTAAACTCAAAGAATTCTATGGCGAGGACAGTCGGAACTACGTTCAGGGACTACGCGAAAAGGAGCGCATGACCCGACAGCACAATCAGGTGCTGTTGCAGATCGAGCGCGATCGAGTCCGGACACAGAACGATATTGCTCAGGCCCGTGAAGAGTCTGACTTCAATATCTCTCAGACTGGTTTTGCTGCAGGTCAAGATCAGACTAAAGCAATGGCCTCGATGGGTCAGCTTAATCCCCGTCAGGAAATTGAGGCTCGTAGGACTCAGCTCAATGAGATGTATCAGATGCAGATTGCTCATGAAGAGCGGATGTATCAACTCAAGCTGAGTGGCCTTCAGCAACAGCTTGCCCTATTGCCTCGTGAGAGCGCTGAGCATGCTTCGGTCAACAACCAGATCTTGATGCTGGAAGCTCAACATCAAATGACCGAACGCGAGCGGGCTGCCTCACATTTCCGCGATATGGCTCAGCTTAACCTTGAAGCTGCACAGCTGAGTTATAACAAGTGGAAAGAAGTTACCGATAGCGTTGCGCAATCCTTTGGGCAGATGTTCCAGGGGATTTGGATGAGGTCGGGTAACTTCAAGCAGAACCTGTTGAATATCGCTGACCAGCTTGTCTTTAAGTTCGTCAACTCGGCACTGCAGATGGCGTCAAGTTGGATTGCGGGTGAAGCGACGAAGACCAATGCGACAGTTGCCGGGAATGCGATCCGCACATCGGCTGCTGTGGCCGGTGCTTCAACTCAGACCGCAGTATCTTCCGCTGCTGCCTCGACGGAAATTGCGAACAGTGCGGCAACTGCTGCGGCGGGGGCATACAAGTCGACTGTGGTCATCCCGTTCATCGGTCCCGTTTCCGCGCCGGCAGCTGCTGCTCTTGCATTGGCGACTGTGATGGGCTTTTCCGCGCTGCTGTCTGCACGTGGCGGTCTTGGTGAAGTCGAGGCCGATGGTCAGCCCGCATTGCTACACAAGAAAGAAATGGTGCTGCCGGCATGGATCGCAGAGCCTTTCCGTCAATCCTTGAAATCGCCTCAATCCAGTGCTGGGCTGTTCGGCGGAGCAGCTGCTGCTGGATCGTCCCTTCGTTCATCGACCACTAATAATGGTGACAGCTACGCATTCCACTATCAGCCCAAACATACGAATATGGGCGCCAGTATGGATACGTTGCTGAGGAATGATGGTCGAGCACTTCGTAAGTGGATCAGAAATGAAGTCAAGAACGGGAGCTTGAAGTTAAAATGACACTCCGAGTCATAGAGGGTTTTGAGTGGTTCCCGTCCGGGGGTAACGCTACCCAGTTGTTCGCAGCAGCTGGGTATTATAGCACCTTCAACAACGGCATCTACTCAGCGCCGACCACAGGGAGGTTTGATTACGGCAAGACATTTCAATATGCTCTTGCTCCTGGTAACCTTGATCCCAACCAGGTGATCGCACTGACCGACTCGTCGGATGATTTGAATACTTCGGGCATGGCGGTCTACGTTGATCAAGCCAACAGCGCCTACGTGTGGTATACCCTATTCGACGCGGTGACCGGTGCACCCCAGCTTTCTTTCTACTTCACCGAGTACGGCGTTATCCGTATCTATCGAGGTTATCCTTGGACCGGGACGCTGATCGGTACAACAAGTGCGGGTGCTTATCGGGATAATGAGTGGTTCTATTTCGAGGTTCAGTCTGTTACCCATGCAACAGCAGGGACGGTCAAGCTTCGTATTAATACCAAGGTGGTGTTCGATGGGATAGATTTGAATACCAAGAACACAGCCAATTCCTTTGTAGACTCCTACGGCTTCGGCTGTTTCCGTAATGGCGGCGGTAACTCCGCCTTCATCAAGTTCGATGACTTCTACTTCTGCGACGGTCAGGGATCGATCAATAATGACTTCCTTGGGAATGTCAGAGTGAAGCAACAACTTGCGATTGCCAATGGCCCCAACATCGACTTTGCTATCGGGGGTACTGCTCCTGCTGCGACCAACTGGCAGTCCGTGTTAAATGCTGCACTTGACGATACCAAGTATGTCTACTCGGGAACACCCGGAGACTATGATCTTTATGATCTTGATCCCAACCTTAATACACCTTTGGTCTTGGGGGTTCAAGTCCGCGCAGGCCTGAGACAGGATGATGCTACTCAGCGGATTGCCCGACTGATGTTGAACACCGGCGGTACCGACTACGTCGGTTCGGTCGATCACTACCTCAACCAGTCCTATACCCACTACCGAGACCTATGGGAACTCAATCCTAATACGGGTCTTGCTTGGACGGGGACTGAAGTCAACGGGATGTATGCGGGGGTTAAGGTTCAGTCGTGAGCGAGATAAGATCACCGCTTGTTGAAGTTGATAGCCTCGGGGAAGGTGTATCCTATCTCCGGGGTAGTTTGGTGGAAACAAACCCCCTTATTGGCGGTTACTCCAACATCCGGACGACTTTCTTCAATGTCGAGCCCCTGACAGGCGGCTTCTCTCAAGTCCGAGTAACCTTCTTCGAGTCTACCCCCCTTATGGGTGGTTACTCGCATATTAGAAATACCCTGATTTCCGTGGAGTCCCTTCATCCCGTATTGCCGGAGTTACCCATGAGCACGATACCTTTCCCGGGGTTTGGAAACAGTCCGACTGATCCCTCTGTCCCTGCGGGGGCTAACCCCGTAAATACTGCATTGCCCGGCCTGGAGTTCTCGATCCACAAGGTGCCGATGTTCAAGACAAATATCAAGGAAGCGGCATCAGGTGCAGAAACTCGAAACTCCCTGTCGGAGTATCCTCGCTGGCGGTTCGAGATGTCTTATGAGTTTCTCGAAGACAGTACCGGCGCTGAGTCCTCCCTGAAGACTATCCTCGGTTTCTTTCTTCAACGCCATGGTGCCTATGACAGCTGGCTGTTCAAAGACCCCGATGATTATCTCGCGGTTAACAGCTATTGCATGACCACAGATGGTGTTACGACGCAGTTCCCCTTCCGTAGGGACATGGGAGGATACGCGGAAAAGGTTGGTCAGGTAGATACGGTAAACGACATCGACGTCTTCCTGTCTGTGGGGGAGAACGGGACAATCCCCGCTATTCCAGGCCCATACGCGATTACTGTTGCTCACGCCGCCTCACTTGTTGAAGACCTCGGTGTTACCAAAGGTGGCGTTGCCATGACCAGGGTAACGGGTGCACCGGGGGCGGGTCAGTATGCTGAAGCTTCAGGTGTCTATACCTTCAATTCGGTGGATCATGATGATGCAGTGGTTATTAGCTATCGCTATACGGTTGATCCTTCGGATTACACCGTCACGCTTCCTAATCTTATGGTCTTCGACTCTGCTCCGCCGGAAGGAACACTGTCCTCCTCATTCCAGTACTACTTTGCCTGCCGGTTCGAGGAAGACGAGCTAGACTTTGAGAAGTTTGCTGATAAACTCTGGAACTTGCAAGAGTGTAACTTCAGGAGCATTATCCAATGAGGCCTGTTACCCCACAGCCCGGTTACACTGAGGCAGATGTGGTCGCTGTCATGGACAGTGGCCAATTCGTGTATATGGATTGCTATACGATCATCCCGATCAGGGGTGATCCCTTGAGATATACGACTGCTCAGTTCGATGAGACAGTAGTCTCACTCGGCGGTATTGTTCGTCATACTTATATAGGTGGTCGTCAGGTGATCATCACAGGCCTCAGGGTCAAGAATAATCTCGGCGTTGAGGTTGACGAACAAGAAGTCAATATGAGCTATCCAGAGGGCCCGATCTATCAGGCATCTTTGACTTGGGCCCAGGCATTCTTGCAAGGAAGACTCGATGGCGCTTCTATTCGTCGGGATCGGTATATCGCTGCTGATTGGGGGACTCCTTGGCTTGGTGGGATGCCCATGTTCTCGGGACTCGTCTCGACGCTGAATAAAGTCGGTCGAATGTCCGCAACAGTCAATGTCAAGTCTGACTTGGTTAATCTTAGCAAGCAGGCACCACCCTACTTGTGGGTGGCAAGCTGTAAGAACAACTGGGGTGATGACGCCTGCGGGGTTATTCAGTCTGACTGGGCAGTGGTTGGGGCAATGGGGGCTTCTCCCACCCGATCAGTTATTCCCTGGTCAAGTTCAAGCACGGATTATAACCGCGGGAAGATCCATGTGTCCAACGGTGACGACGTAACCCGAGTAAGAACAGTTGCTCGAGCTACGGCTACTGAACTATTCCTTGCCTACCCGCTTGACTTCGACCCTGTGGCTGGCATGGAGTTCACCGCCTATCCTGGCTGCACCCGTGATGACAATGCAACGACTGGTTGCCCGAAGTTCCATGGCGTAGACTGGCGCAGCAAATTCAAGGGCTTCCCGTTTATCCCAGTATCGGAGACAGCACTTGGATAACATCGAAGAGCGGCAACGACTGGTCGATGAGGCTAGGCGTTGGCTGGGGACTCCCTATCATCATCGCGGTACACGACTAGGAGTAGGCGTTGATTGCGTCCAGCTGCTCATCCAGTCGTCGCTCGCTGCCGGTTTGATCGATGATCCTGAGGCAGCCGGCAAGTATACATGTGACTGGCACCTCCATCGAAGCGAGGAGCGATATTTGGCTGGCCTCGAGAGGTTTGCGGCAAGGATAGATGACAGTGAGCTTAAGCTAATTGATAGACCCAAAGACTTCACTGCCAATAAGGGCGACATCTTGATGTGGCGTGTTGGTAGAACCTTCAGCCATAGTGCTA
>Ga0307406_10000050_pt1 | contig 66438 bp, 71 predicted proteins | sample 322Cmetagenome_3_FD_203706 | JGI IMG/M metagenome (GOLD analysis project Ga0307406, IMG submission 203706) | Maize rhizosphere microbial communities from greenhouse at UC Davis, California, United States - 322HYB-C-2 | ecosystem: Host-associated > Plants > Roots > Rhizosphere > Soil | place...
AGTCGTTCATCATCGAGTCCGCGCGCCCCGCGGTGAGTGTGCCTTCTCGCTCTGGACGCACAGCGATCTCATCTCCCCGGCGCATGCTGCCGCCGCCCGCAGTGGCATTGCTCAAGCAGCTAACCAAGAAAGTCGGCACGACAGCATCAGGCACCCCAGAGGCCATGGTGAAGATCGAGCAGGCCTTGAAGCGTCTCGGTCTTGACGGCCTGGCCCGCCGGAATGATCTCAGTGGTTCCTTTGTCGTGGAGGCCACGGCCGACCAGATTCGAGAGCTGGCGGCAACGCCTGGAGTTCAGGTCATCCGGCCGAATCGGCGTCATCGCAATGTCCGCAATATCGCTTCATAGGTTCATCGAAGGAAGGCCATGGACCAGCCTCCAACCCCGCGACTGCAGCCCGATCCGGTGGACCAGGGCACCGCAGGCCATCAAGGCGACTCCAGCGATCTGCTGTTCCTGGATGTCGATGGTGTTCTTCATCCCGTCGGTACGGACTACTCGTTCAGCAGCAGGTTCTTCAGCCATCTGCCGCTTCTGGAAGAGCTGCTCCGGGAGTTCAGGTCTATCGATGTCGTCATCTCGTCGGATTGGCGATTGGCCGAAAGCATCGAGCAGCTGCAACGGTATTTCAGCGCCGACATCCGGCCTCGGATCATCGGCGCCACGCCGCAGATCGACCCCGATGTGGCTGTCCACCACCGACGCCAAATGGAGATCCAGGCCTGGCTCGACGGGAATGGCCGCCGTGACGCAGAGTGGGTCGCACTCGACGATTGGCCCGGGAGCTTCGAAACGCGTTTCGAGCGGCTCGTGCTCACCGATCCCCAACGGGCGTTCGATCAGGACAGCGTTCAGGAGCTGCGTTCGCACTTTCTGCGGTTCGCGGCTGGCCGCTGACCGCAACTCGAGCGTCATCGCAACTTCGCGAGGCACATCATGAACCCTCTTGTCCCGTCAGACCTCCACGCGCAATCCGAGCACCAACAATCGGCGGCAACGCTGATGTTCTTCGGCGATCCGCACGGCGACTTCGAGCCGGTGATCGCCGCGGTCGAGCGCTTCCGGCCAACGGCGATCGTGTTGCTGGGCGACCTCCAGGCGCGCCGGCCTCTGCAGGTCGAACTGGCGCCGATCCTCGACCGCACCGAGGTTTATTTCATCCACGGAAATCACGACACCGATACCAGTTTCGATACCGACTACTACGACAACCTGTGGGGATCGGAGCTCGCGGATCGCAATCTCCATGGGCGCATCGTCGAGATTGCCGGGTACAAGGTTGCCGGCCTGGGTGGCATCTTTCGCAGCAAGATCTGGGATCCGCGGCGACCGCTCGAGGAGGCCCCGTTCTTCTCGGCAGACGCGCTGCGTCGGTCCATGCGGCCCGAAGCGCAGTGGCGAGACGGAATTTCCCGTCGACACCGGTCCAGCATTTTCCCGGCTGACTACCAGCAACTGCTGCGGAGCGGCCCCGCCGACATCCTGGTGACGCACGAGGCGCCGGCGGCACATCCGCACGGCTGGAAGGCGATCGACGAACTCGCCGAGGCACTCGGTGTCCAGTTGGTGGCCCATGGTCATCACCATCAGAGCGTCGACTATGTTGGCGAGGGCATGCAGACCGCGGCGGCACCGTTTCGTGCCTTCGGGGTCGACATGGGCGCGCACCTGGCGTGGCCGCGGAATGGAATTGTGCAGGGAGGTCCTCCGCAAGACGTGCTGGATCTCGCGGTTCAGGTGTTTGGCGAAGCAGCCCAAGCCTGGCTGGACAAGCCGCACGAATGGCTCGACGGCCAAACGCCAGCAGCCTTCGCAGCCGCGGGTGGTTCGGACAAGGTGCGCTCGATTCTTAACGCAATTCAACACGGCGGTGTTGTCTGAGGCGCGCGGGGGCGCCGCAACGATAGGACACACTCCGCCGCCGCAAGCATGAAGCTGCTCATCCTCTCCGACCTCCATGCCGAGTTCGAGACCTTCGAAGTTCCGAAGGATCTGGACTATGACGTGGCCATCCTGGCGGGTGACATCGTGGCACCCGGGCGTGTCGCCGCCCGTTGGCTGCGCAATCCGGCACGCTTCGGCGACAAGCCGATCGTGCAGATCGCCGGCAACCACGAGTACTACGAATCCGTGATGGACCTGGAGCTGGCGGAGATGCGCCAGCAGGCGGAAGCGCACGGCATCCATTTCCTCGACCGCGACGAGGTCGTGATCGCGGGCGTGCGCTTCCTGGGCTGCACGCTGTGGACCGACTTCGGCCTGCGGATCGACGATCCGGGTTTTGCGGGGCAGCCGGTGCGCCAGCTCTCGGACCGGCATCGGTCGATGACCGCCTGTACGCGGTACCTGGCCGACTACGCCGCCATCCGCGTGGACGACCCGCACACCTCGAATTCGCGCGGTACCCGGCGCCTGGCGCCGATGGACACCTTGCTGATCCATCGGCGGCACCGCGCCTGGCTGCGCCGCAAGCTCGCCGAGCCGTGCGACGGTCGCACAGTGGTGGTGACCCACCATGCGCCGCATCGCGGATCTCTCGCGCCGCGGTTCGCCGAGGACTGGGCTTCGGGTGGCTTCGTCAGCGAAATGCCGGCCGAGTTCTTCGATGCGCCCGTGCTGTGGGTGCATGGGCACACGCACGACAGCTTCGACTATCAGGTGGGCGGCTGCCGGGTGGTGTGCAACCCGCGGGGGTACATGAACTGGCACGGGGAGTTCGAGAACAGGGACTTCGATCCAGGCTGGGTGGTCGACCTGTGAGCGACGCGGCCTTTTCTGGCAAGGGCGAGATCCGAATCGCCGCGATCCGGGGGGCCGAACTCGTTGCGTTCTTGCACGAGAGCCAAGGCGACGAGACACGGTCGGTGATCATCGAGTCCGCACGGCCGCGGGTGAGTGCACCTTCGCGTGCTGGAGGGAAAGCGACATCGCCCAGGCAGATGCTGCCGCCGCCCGCGGCGGCATTGCGCAAGCAGCGTGCCTCCAAGATCGACGATACCGCCCAAGTGGCCATGGAGCAGATCGGGCAGTCCTTGAAACTCCTCGGTCTGGATGGCCTGGCCCACCGAAACGATCTCGCTGGCGCCTATGTGGTGGAGGCTACCGCCGAACAGATCCGCGAACTGGCGGCCATGCCGGGGATTCAGGCCATCCGGCTGAACCGGCGGCATCGCATTATCCGAGCATCATGATGCTCTCGGGATAGAGACTGGACCGCAAATAAGCATGACTATCGATGACTTGACCTGCGCTACAAGCACCGGCAGGCCTGCATGGGCAACTGGGACGGAGGATCGAGACCAAGGACTTCTATGTGCTTCGTCATCGAAATCAACTCCCGAAAAAAATGAGATCCGATCCCACTCGCACCCACGTCACCCAAACAGCATCGCATGCAGCTTCCATCCCGCAGCGACGGCGGAAATCATCGAGGTTGCTGACACCCAATATTGCCACTTCGGCAACTGCGGTGCCTCCTTGTATTCCAAAGTGGCGAGAAGTCCAGGTGCGAGGCCCGCGTACTGCCTCCTCAGCGATTCGGCGTCCGCTCCAGTGCTCATGGATTTGAAGACGCGTTTGAACATGCGCTGACCTTCCAGGCTCAGCTTGGGGAGTTGAACCTGGCTGCCGTCATACAGACGGACATTAAGCGCTGCGTCTACTTCCTCGATCGACCGGATCGGGGCGCCAAGGGTCCGCAGTCGACGCCGCCCAGGTACATAGCCGCAGAACCGCACCAGCCCCTCTTCCCGCAGCAGCGCGTAGCCGACGAGGCGCTCAACTTCGTCGCGGCTGTGCAGGATCTCTGTTGTCATATAGAAATGCAGCACCAGCTGTCCCAACGAGGCGACAAAGAACCACGCCCCGTGTGCCTTGGAAAGAACGTACAGAAAAAGAACGGTCGATGCCATCGCATACGCTGCGAAAAGCAAGAGGCTGCCAATAAAGGCTCTATGCGAGGTGTCCCGAGAAGGCTGAAAGCACACGCGCATCGATGTGGCGGGATTCGTCGAAATGAGTGCGGACTCCGCGGGAGCGTCCTTCTGTTCTGTCATTGCGAATTCAACTTAAACGTTCAGCGGATCTGACGATAGGCTCCAACCTTCAGGGGGCGGACTGGTCGCCGTTGGCTGATAAGGTTGAGCGTGCGGGAAGTCGGATGCATCATGCTGAAGCTACCATGACGCGATCGGCCAGATGCAGACAGTCGAAGCCGCGCCACAGCGAACCCATCATCCTTCAAGTCATGCTCCTTCCGTCGCGAATTTCAGAGATAAGCGTTGACCATGAATGGCGCTACAAGACGCCATACCCGCCACTGGGATTTCTACCCTGCACAGAGGGGGCACTCGGCAACGGCGATTCATTTGGCCTCTACTGGCCCATCGGGCTGGAAGCGGAAGAGCCGCTCGTGGTCGAGACATGGCACGATTCATGGCAGATTCAGCCGACGTATTCGTCGCTGTCCTGCTTTTTGGACGCACTCAAAGGTGCAGAGGACGAGTACCCCGAACCGCCCTCGCTTGAAGAAGATGCGCGTTCTCCACGCGCGCTTTTCTTTGAGGCAAAGCAGAAGGCTCAGTCGGGGGCTGTAGATGGCGCTGTAGCGCTCTTGGAGCGAGCACTTGATGTGCTCCCTGAGTACACGGATGCGCTCTGTCTCCTGTGGGCGCAGTACGTCCGGCAGGGTCGAATAGAAGAAGCGCTTGCCGCTGCGGTCAAGGCAATCATTGCCCCGCCATCATTTGGCCGGCGCGCGATAAAACAACTCAGATGGTTGCAACGACAAGATGCTGCACCGCAGCTAGCGGATGACCCGATCTGGCAAGCCCGTGCTGACCTCAAACTGTTTTATGGAGGCGCGAAGGTAAACGGTGATTACGCAATTTACCGGGCCGCGATTCAAGCCTACTTAAGTGCATCGCGATTCGTCGAGGCCTGCACTCTCATGCAGACCTATGGTGAGTTGATGCACGCGGAGACGATTTCCTTTCAGGAGCGCGAAGGCTTCGTGCGCCTCGACTACGTAGCGGAACAAATCGCTGCGAGCGGTAAGTTGCCGAATGGACCAAGGGCATAGGACGCTTCTGACTCGTGTTCGGGAACCGAGCAACCGGCAGGGCTGAGTGTCCACTTTAGGCTGTTGCGACTGCTGCTCGCGGCTCAAAGCTCCAAGGCGTGACCGGCTACAGTCGGCCAAGAGCGGCCCTTCGCCAGTGGGGCACAATTCCCCCATTCGAGCTCACCCGCTCACTGAGCAGCGATCCACCTGCTCATCACGTCTCCAGGCTTCACGAGGACTGGCGACACGTTGAACTCCTGTTGACCCAACGCGAGCGATTGAAGCCGTGCAACCGCACCGTTCCGTGATCAGGTCATCCCGGGCTCTCCGAGGAATTCGAGAGCCACGAGTCAAGGAGTTCAACAGCAATGTCCTCGCAAGCTCAGGAAGCCCCGCCTCTTTCGGTCCTGATTGCTCTTTCTGCACTCGCGGTCCTGCCGATCAACATGTTCGTGCCCTCACTGCCGAGCATCGCCAAGGACCTCGACGTGGAATTTGCTGTGGTCAACGTCGCCATCGCCGGGTACGCCTTGGCCACCGCGCTCACACATCTGATTGCGGGCACCCTCTCGGACAGGTTTGGACGGAAGCCTGTGGCGTTGATCGCAATGGCCATTTTTGTGGCGGCCTCCATCGGCTGCAGCTTAGCGGTCGACATTCGCACGTTCCTCTTGTGTCGTTTACTCCAGGGCGCGGTGATCGCGGGATATGCGGTGTCCCTTGGTTCCATTCGCGACACCTCGGAAGAGCGTGCAGTGGCCAGCCGGATCGGCTATGTTTCTTCTGCTTGGGCCGTGGCTCCGATGATCGGGCCGGTCCTTGGTGGAATGCTCGATTCGCGCTTCGGCTGGCGCGCAAACTTCATCGCGTTCGCACTCCTCGGTATCGCCGGTCTGTACCTGGTGGCGTTTCATCTGCCAGAGACGAACCGTCACCCATCAAAATCCGTCGTGCTGCAGTTCAGGGGGTATGGCGAACTACTGCGCTCGAGGCAATTTTTCGCACATGCTCTTTGCATGGCCCTCGCCTCGGGGACGCTGTATGTCTTCCTCGGGGGGGCACCACTGGTCGCAGCGCAACGCGGCGACACGTCTGGCATGGCGCTTGGCTTTTACATGGGACTGGTCCCTGCCGGCTTCATCATTGGGAGCTACGTTGTTGGACACGCCGGTTCCCACCGACCCTCTAACGAGCTTATTTTTGCAGGCCGTATCCTCACATGCTTGGGCCTTCTGATTGGCCTCGGTTTGGTGTTTGCCGGGGTGACCCACCCGCTTGCGTTTTTCGGTCCGTGCGTGAGCATCGGCCTGGGCAATGGATTGACGATGCCCGCGGCAAATGCCCGAGTACTTTCACTTCACCCAGATCTTGCGGGGACTGCGTCGGGATTGGCGGCGGCTTTGACTGTGATCGGCGCCGGCATCATTGCCTTTTCCTCGGGACTGGTGATCGATGCGTCAAACGCACGCGTTGCAGTACTCGGCGCAATGCTGACAACTTCATTGCTGTCACTTGCGGTTGCTGCGTTCATCGCCTATGCGGACAAGGCCGGCGGGGTGGGCCAAGCGTGATGTCGCCAAAGAGCACGAAGCCGCCGAAAAGCTGTCTCCGACCGTCTTGGTCAAGAACATGCCGCACAGTTCTTCCAAATGACTGCTTCGGGGCAGCGACGCTGTTCGCAACGAACCCCTTTGCACCGACTGGTCGTGAGGCTAGAGTCGGCCAGAACCGGCCGTTCGCCGTGCCGGCACAATGCGGCTAGAAGCGGACATCCATGAACTACCCAAGACTACGCCCCAAATCGGAAAGAGAACTCAGGCAAGAAGGGTTGCTTACACGGCTTAAGCAGCGGGGAGGACCGTTACCAGGGGTCTGCCTTACGCAGGACGCTCCCCTTGACGAGCAGGTTGCCATTAGAGAACTGACGCTTGACGCCGAAGGCGGGGTCGTGAGCGTCTCAGAGTTCGCCCTCTCTCCAAAGACGGCACCGGGTAGAACAAGTACTTCAGACGCGCTCAAGCAAGAGCTTGAACGCCTGTTGGCGGCGGCGGGCGACGAAGGTATTGCGTGCGGCGAGAACGGTCGGCGAGCCAGCCGAGAGGAACTCGAAGAATGGCTGTTGCTCATCGGCCTGCCCGTGTTCAGCTACCGTCGGGGCTGACGTCTGCTTGGGCCCTTCGCGACGGCAGTGCGACTGGCTACAGTCGCCAAGACCAGACGTTCGCTCAAGCCTTCCAAAATGAACATCCAGCGCTCGGTTTTTTACCGCTATCAGCATGTCACTGGACCCTCTTGCGTTCTTGTGTCAATCCGGTTCGGCAAGACGCCGCCTGGAGGGCCCATCGTCGTTCGACTGCTCGCAATGGATCGGACAGAGGCTGGCATTCAGTTCGACCTGGCTAACCATGTCGCTGAGGTCCTTGCGGGCGTCGCGAGGGCCAATCTGGAGACAGGTGGTGCCTTGGAGGTTGAGGCAATTGAGGTTGTGCCAGATGACTACCCAAAGAGGGCTCAGGTGGAGTATGTCGCGTACAAAATTGCCTTTGCGGTCCAGCGCGGCGAAGCCTAGAACCGACAGGCAGAATCCGGCCAGGACCGGACATTCTGGCGGACGTCCAGTTTTGTCTTCCAGAAGCATGTGCCTCATACAAAGGAGCGAGGAAGAGTGGCTACCACTATGTATTGCTGGCGATGCAAGATCGATCTCCCGATTCTCACGGAGGAGGAATATGAACTGGTCTTCCCTAAGAGTTTCATAGAGCAGATACGGGAATATCGCGAGAAAACAGGGGTCGACTTACGTCAGGCACAGACGGACGTCGGAGAGCAAGCGCTAGCAACTTATGAGCGCATCACCGGCTTCAAAGAGACCAATCCTCTTGCTCTTTACCACCATCGCCTGAGCCTCTATGGGCCGCCGTGTTCTGAATGCGGGAAGCCGCTTCGCACTCCCGCCGCGAACTACTGCGCCACTTGCAGCGCGCCGCGCGTCGGTTCCGACGCTGGGCATTGACCTTGGCGACCAGCCGACCTCTGAAGCAGAATCCTGCGGGTAGTCATTCGATCCTCCGTCATATTCGTCATGCTCAAACAACCTCGGTTCGTGATCGCAGTGCGCGACCTGGCCCGGTCCGCCGATTTCTACCGCGACGTCCTGGGGTTCTCGATCGAGTGGAAGGAAGTGCCCGGCTGGCGTCTGTTCAGACGCGACGCCTGCACCATCATGGCGGGAGAGTGCCCGGACACACCTGCCGCGCGGGAACTGGGCGAGCATTCATATATGGCCTACGTTGAGGTCGACGATGTCACTGGCTTGCACAAGGATCTGGCTGCGCGGGGTGTTCAGATGGTCAAGGCTCTTCGTACAGAGCCCTGGGGCATGCGAGAGTTTGGAATCGAGACCATTGACGGTCACCGCATGATGTTTGGAGAGGATGTTTCTGGCCCTGACTGAGCCGAGGAAGCACCGGCGGTTGCCGGCCAAGACCGGCCATTCCCACCGACCTCCCACTTTTCACGAGAGCACAACTTTATGAAGAGCCGCATCATGTACATTGAAGCGAAGTCGGGTGGTCTGACAGGACCAGCTCGCATCGGCCGACTTACCTGCTCGAAGTCCGGGGCGACGCTGTACTACGTAGGCTTGGCTTTTTCGTTGCCTCAAGGGGAACGGATTCAAGTCGAATTACTTCGACGTTGAGACAGGCGAGCACTACTGGATCTGCGGGCCCCCGAAGAGACGGCAAGGATGCTCTGTACGCCACGTACAGCACATCTGCATGAAGGCCAGGCGGCTGTGGTCGCCCAACTGCAGAGCCTCACCACCTCACCCGAACACCCAGCGATCCATTGATCGAGCTCTTCACCCTGGCGTTGCCGCCGCTCGCCCAGAGCCTGCCGACTTCGCCGTAGAGGCTGGTCGACTGGCCCAGTGCGAGCGTGAAACCGCCCGCGAGTTCGGTGCTCGTGCCGCCGGTCGGCGCGGAGATGTCGGTGGTGGTCGCGCCGTTCACGAAGCGGGCGATGTCCGCGCCGCTGGACGTCCGGTAGACGTTGAAGCGGCCGTAGGGCTGCAGCATGCCGACGCCCGTCGCGATCTCGCCCTTGACCCGCACGCCCGCGCGGGCGATCCAGCCGCTGTCGGCCTGAGGCTGGACGACGGCGCCGACGATGGCGGAGTTGTTCAGATCCATGTGCTGATGGATCAGCTGCAGCTGCGGCTCGACGCGCCAGCCGCCGCCGCCCAGCGCGAAGGACTGCCCCACCTCGATGGAGCTCAGCAGGCTGTTGCCCTTGCCGCTCACGCCCAGGCTCGCCAGAGGCTCGACCGAGTAGCGATGGCGGCCCGACTGCACCACGACATCGGCGTAAAAACCGCTATCGCTGGTGTAGGTGCCGTAGACGCCCAGGTACTGGCTGCGCAGGTCGTTGCGGCCCACGGCCAGGTTCAGGATGCCGCTGGCGAAGCCGCGCACGCTGGCGTCGCCATCGAGCTGGCCGACGTAGAGGCCCGCGCGCCAGTTGGGCATGGCCAGCAGGTCGGTACCGGCCTGGAAGCCGGTGAGGCGGCCCTTGCTGGTGGGCGATACCGCACCGCCTTGCTGGATGTCGACGTCGGTGGACAGAACGCGGCCCCAGGCGCGGCGATCTGAGCCGGTCGGAGTGGTCGTGGTGCCCTTCACATCGTCGTCGCCCACGCGCTTGCGCAGGTCGCCGAGCATCGCGAGGCTTCCCTGGCGCAGCTGGCCGGGGAGCGCGGAATAGAGCGAGGCTTCGGCGCGGTAGGTGATCACCGGCGTGGGAGCCGCGGGTGATGCGATCGTGCTCGACCGCAGGTACCAGCTCTCGCCGGCGCCGTTCGCGTCGGCCGCGTAGAGGCGGTATTCGTAGGCGCCGGCATCCACGTGGCCGTTGGCTAGGCTGAACGCGTCCTTGGTGGTCTGGGCCGTCGTGGTAGCACCGTTGCTCGTGGTGACCACCTCGATGCCGTTGCCGCTGGTGAGCGCCCCCAGGCCGCCGAGGTTGGCGATCTGCACCGTGGTCCGGCCGCTTGCGGATGCCGTAGCGCCGTCGAGCACCAGGCGGTCGGACGGTCCCGTGCCGTTGAGCACGGTGCCGAGCCTGAGCACGCCGTTGTTCCCGACGTACGCGCCCGTGACCGTGAGCGTGGTGCCCGCGGTTGCGCCCACGAGCGAGAGGGTACCGCTGTTGGCCAGCGAGGCCACTGTCTGGCTGAAGCCTGCGAGGTCCAGCGTGGCGCCCGAGGCCACGCTGTGGGCGGAGGCCGCGCTGAAGGTGTTGGCGGCGCCCGCCCTGAGCGTGCCCTGCGCGACGTTGGTGGCGCCGGTGTAGTTGTTGGCGCCGGACAGCGTCAGCGTGCCCGTGCCTTCCTTGGTGATGAAGCCGCCGCCGCTGATCGCCCCGCTCAGGGTCGCGTTGAAGGCACCGGTGTCGATGACCGGATCGTTGTTGCCCGTGAGCTGGATCGCGTTGGCGATCGTCAGCCCGTCGGCGCTGAAGCCCAGGGTGGTGCCATCGTCCATCGCGAGCGCGCCGGTGCCCAGCGCCTGGCTATGGCCGAGGTTGAGCCGGCCCTGCTTGAGCGCGGTGCCGCCCGTGTAGGTGTTCGCGCCCGAGAGCGTGAGCGTGCCTGTGCCCACCTTCACCAGCGAGCCGCCGGTGCCCGAAATCACGCCCGAGACTTCGGTGTCGCCGTTGAGTCCGCCCGTACTCAGCGTCTTGGCGCCGAGGATCACATCCCCCGCGCCGGACAGCGAGCCGATGGAGATTCCCGCCGCCGTCAGCGAACGGATGCGCAGGCGTCCGCCCGCGTTGTTGACCACGGTGGCCTGATCGGCGGTCGCGCGGCCGAAGATGTCGATCAGGCCGCCGCTTTCGTTGATGAAGGTCGCCTGGCCCGCACTGGCGTCGTCCAGCAGATTGATCTGGCCGCCGGCGAAGTTGGTGATGCGCGCGCTGCCGGCCGTGGCGTTGGACACGATGTTCGTCAGTCCGCCGCGATTTTCGATGACGGCGTTGCCGGCGGAGGCGTTGTCCCTGAACTCGGCCGACGCATCCCTGTTCATCACGAGGCGGGCATTCCCGGCCGAGCTGCTGCCGCCGAACTGCACGAAGCCGGCGTTGTCCGTCGGCAGGGGCCCGCGCTCGGCGGCGGTGATCGTCAATCCGCCCGCGTCGGCATTGCCGCCAAAAAGCAGCGAGGCGTTGCCGGCCACCGACACCGGCCCGGTGCCGAGCGCGCCGGTCGCCAGCGCCTGCAGGCTGCCCGCTGCCACCGAGGTGCCGCCCGTGTACGCATTGGCCGCGCCCAGCACCAGCGTGCCTTGGCCGGTCTTCAGGAGTGCTCCGCCGCCCGAGACTTCACCGTTCAGCGTCAGCGTACGGACCAGGTTCACATCGAAGGTGCCATCTCCCGGGCCCAGTGCGACCGTGCGGGTGGCGGTGGTGTCGCCGGTGACGTTCAGCGCGCCGCCGTCGAGCGTGAGCCCACCGCTCGAATTGCCGAGCGCACGATCGTCGGCGATGGAGAGCGCGCCGCCACGCACGGACCAGGGCGTCAGGCCGGTGTTGATGCCGGTCAGCGTCCAGGTGCTGGCACCGGTCTTTTCGTAGCGCGCGAAGCCGCTGTAGGTGCCGGCGTCGAGCGAAGTGGTCCCGTTGGTCGTGTCGCCCGCCAGCCTCAGCACGTTGCCGGTGCCGGAAACCACCCTCAGCAGGCCGGTGATCGTCGAGCCGGCACGCAGTTCGAGCCGGTTGTCGTTGCCGGTGATCCGTACCGCGTCGCCGCGCGTGGCACCGTCGCCGCCCATGCCGGCCGTCAGCGTCCCCGTGTTGACGATGGTGTTCGAGTCGCCCCGAACGCGCAGCGCCGCACCACCCACGCCGAAACGCACGGCGATGCCGCCGGCACCGCCCGCGCCCCCCGTCAGCGAGCCGGTGTTGGAAACCGAGTTGTTGCTGGACTCCAGCGCGAGGCCCGCGCCGCCCTCGCCGCCGAATGACGACGTCCCGGTGAACCCGCCGCTGACGGTGCCGATGCCTCCGGCACCGCCGACGGACGCGCCGCTGTTGGCGACGGTCGCGCCGCCGCCTTGCAGCACGATGCCGTCGCCGCCACCACCGCCGCCGCCGGCCCATTGGCCAACACCACCCGCGCCGCCGTTGCCGCCGATCGTCTGCCCCACATTGTTCAGGTTGACGCCGGCCGCCGTGGACTGCAGGCCCGCGCCGCCACCGCCACCGCCGCCGGCCAGCCGCGCGACGCTGCCGGCACCGCCATTGCCGCCCCGCAGGATGGTGCTGCCGGACACGGTGATGCCCGTGTCGGATATGTACACGGCAGCACCGCCGCCACCGCCGGCGCCACCGCCGTAGACCGGATCCCCATCGGGCGTGCCGTCGGTTCCCGAGCCCCCCGTGACCGAGCCGGCCACGCTGGTCGCCCCCACGGCACCGCCCGTTCCGCCAAGCCCGCCCCCGCCGATGCCGCCATCGCCCCCCGTGCCGCCCGACGGAGCCAGGCCGTTGGTCTCGGGGAACTCGCCGAGGCGGCCGCCGCCGCCGCCGCTGCCGTTGCCTGCGCCGCCCTGGCCGCCTGTGCCGCCAAGGCCGACGAAGGTCTCGCCGCCCGCAGCCTGAGCCCAGGCACCGCCGGACACGGCGACCAGCGTGAGCAGGCACGCGGCCGCCGCGAGCCGCTTCGCTTTGCGGCTTCCTTCGACTGTCGAGCGCCGCGCAGGCGATGCAGCAAGCTCCGACACGGCCTGCCAGACACCCAACACGCCGTTCCACACAACGCGATAAGTACGGTTCATTCCGACGATCCTCGACAAATGCGCAAAAACGGGCGCAATGTAACATTTGCAACAGACGATTCAACTACCCGAAAGTAGTAATGGACATCGCCGCCGTTTCTGCTGCGGGAGATCGTTTGCCCCTAAGACGCCAAGGCCAACCTGCTGCCCCTGCCCAAACTCCTCTTCAAAGCAAGGGCGTCGCCTACCCGGCGGACTTCGACGTGGTGGGCGCTGCCAGCTATATCTGCGCCTGTCGCAGCGTGCACTTCCGCGCTCGGCACCAGCAGGTACCGAGCGGCTGCTATTTGCCGATGTCTATGTCTGCAAAGGGCCAAGGCTGTGTAGAAACGTGTCGTATTGCCACGTCGAAGGCGGCTGGCTCGCCAAACTCATCCAGTGCTCTAGTGCTCAGAACTCGCATTTCGCGGCTTCGTGACGCTCCTTGTGCACACGTCAGAAGACACACAGGGACTCATTCCCCCGCCATCCACTCACATGCGTTGCAGGATGATGGCGAGCAGTGCGCGCACACGGTGGCTGTGCAGGCTCTTCCAGTCACGTTGGACTTAGTTGATGATTTCCCCCATGCCCTCCTGCACACGGCGCCGCAGTTCCCGAATGAACTCGGCATCGAAGGTCTCCCAGGAATCGATCTCACCGATGACTTTCAACGGATGCCGACTTCTGTATGAGCGCGTCGGATTTCCAGGAAACTTCTTGTCCGTCACGTTGGGATCGTTCTCGAATTCGCCGGTCGGCTCGACGACATAGACCCGTGGCTTGCCGGGGCCCTTCGCAATCTCAGCGGCCAAGCCGGCGCCCTTGCTCGGCGCTGTAAAGTAGATGTGATTCATCACGAGGCCGTCCTTGTAGTTGGACGTGAATCCCGCGGTGAGCAGATCGCCCACGCGCAGATCCGCCTTCGTGCCGTGAAAGAACGGTCCAGAGTCCAGCACTGTCATAGAGGAACGCAGGTCTCTTTCACCGAGGGCGTCGGCCTACGCCCCGCTTCGATCCATCGGCACGCACCCCGGCACCGCCTCATCGCAGGTGCGGCGGCCGCAGATCGCGGCATCCGCGTGCCGAACGCTGTCTGCGGAACGACACTCATCTTTCGTCAACGCGCCATTGCGCTTTCGTCGGCCAGCGCGGCGGGTCGCCCGATCGGCGCTGCGGCCAGGCGTGGCACGGCGGGCACGGCGGGCACGTGCAGAATGCGACCAACAGCCGGATCCGGCCAGGAGCGGAAGTTCAGAATGTTTGACCCATCCTTCATCAATACCTCAAGCGTCGACTATTGGTATGACGAAGGGTGCAAACACTCGCAGGCGGCTATCCGCGAAATGGGCGATGTGGATTTTGCGGAGATGGCCGCTGGCTGGGAAACCCAGAGTGTGGATTGGCAAGACAGGCTCGCCTACGTACTTGGCTGGGACATGTCTGCAAGAGAGGCGGCGTTGCTTCTGGCGATGTACCGCGTAGGGCCGGCGACGGTGCGCTTGACCGCAGCCGAATCTCTTCGAGGGCTTCCGCTTCAATTAGTTTCTCAGGCATTGCCCCCTGCTGATGCCGACAGATTGAAAGCAGAAGCGGGTCAGCCAACGAGCATCAACGCCATTTTGGAATGGGTGTCGAAAGACAGGCGTTGAGACAATCTTTGTTCGCATCGCGGAGTTTGAAGGTCTGCTTCGGAGAAGCATGAACTTCCGCTAGGGGCCCATTGCAGACTTCCGGCTCGCTCATAAGCTGACGTTCATTCGTCAAGTCAGCAGTGCGCGGTGCGCGTTTAGTGCGCGACGAGTAAGTGGCCCAAACGCAACCTGTTTGGAGACGGAAGCAACGCATTCGCGCAAGCGTCGATGGGCGGGATCCACTTCGTCCCTCGGATGCCAGGCCTGCACGACCTTTTCCGATGGCATGGGGACAGGTAGCTTGAAAATCTCGAGTTCCAGCGCCTGCGCCACGGTGCGCGCCAGGGGCTCTGGCACGCACGCGACCATTGTTGATCGCGCAGCCGCCAGTAGTGCGCCGTATGCACTCGGCACGGTCAAGACGGGACGACGGGCGACGCCTGCTTCCTCAAGCAAGACGTCGATCGATTCTCGCACCCGCCCACGTTGGGTGATGGCGACATGCAGTTGCGATACGAAGCGCTTCGGCGTTATACGCGATCCAAGTAACGGGTGGCCAGCCTTGACGACACCAACGATGTGCTGTTCGTATAGCAAGGATGTCTGAATTTCAGGCCCCCGGTCGACGAGAACGCCTACGTCCAAATCAATGCGTCCATCGCGCAGAGCCGAGGCATCGCTCTCACTCTCGGGGATGAAACGCAGCCTGATGAGCGGCATACTCTTGTGCATCGCTTCGAGCAAAGCCGTGCCGTAGACGATTCCCATGCCCTCCGGGGCACGCACTGTGAATTCCCGATCGATCTGGTCTAAAGGCACAGCGCTGCCGGGCTGCATTAAGTCCTTGGCTTCAGCCACGAGCCGTCGTACAGATTCACGCATCGCACTGGCGCGCGGCGTCGGGACCAGTTTGCGACCAGCGCGAACGAGAATTGGATCGTCGAGAGCAATACGTATTCTCGCCAACGTGTGGCTCATTGCCGGGGCGCTCAAGTGCATCCGCTTGGCCGCACCATTCACGCTCCCCGTGCTTAACAAAGTGTCCAAGGCCGCAAGAAGATTCAGGTCCATACATTCATTTTCTGCAGATATGCGTTTCAAACAATGCACTGTACAGAATTCCGTAGGGCGCTGAAACTCGCGCTGTCTGTGATCGAGTAGGAGCGCAACATTCCTTGACCAACGCTAAAAAGCCCGGGATTGGAACATTGCCGTTGGGTGTGAACGTCTCCTGTCGGACGATCCCAATATTCGGCTGACCTTGCCCACCTGAACCCCGGTTCAGGATAGCGGTCCGATCTCTTTCGCAGACACCTTTCCCTGACGCGCAGGCGTGGCTTGGGTCCACCTGCTTGCGGTCACACTTTGGAGAACCTGTTGGATCCTTCGACAGCCAGCCGCACCGCACTTGCCACCTCGCTCATGCGCGCCGTTCATTCGCGCAGCGACCCCGCGCCGCTTCTGAGCGACACATGGGGAGATCGTCTTGTTCCGAGATCGACGCAGGCCGCCTTGCGTCAGCGCACGATGGAACGCCTAAGGGCCGCCATGCCCGGGTCGACACTTGATCCCGTTCAAAGTCTTGACCTCGGTCTTCGGTCCAATGCCGCGTATGCGGACGTGATCCTTCGGTCCCGATACACCGAAGACGCGCTCAAGGAGGCTGTAGCGCGCGGCGGCATCGGTCAATATGTGATCATCGGCGCCGGGTTCGACAGCTTCATCTGCCGGCGACCTGCATGGGCAGAGGACGTGACAGTCATAGAGGTGGATCATCCTGCAACGCAGCGGTTGAAGCGCGAACGTCTAGCTGCTTGTGGCGTTACCGTCCCCAGATCTGTGGAGTTCGTCGAAGCCGACTTGTCGGTGGAGCCGCTGGAATCGGCTCTCGCACGGTCTTCGTTTCAGGCTGACCGCCTCACCTTCTTCTCCTGGTTGGGCGTCACGATGTACCTGACCCGGGAGGCGAACCTTAACGCCCTCCTGTCGATTGCCACATGCGCGGCTGCGGGAAGCGAACTGGTCTTCACGTATCTTGACGAAGCTATTCTCGGCCCTGACCCCGTAGCCGATGAGTCGTTTCGCAGGCTCATGACCGACGTCTCAGCTGCGGGAGAGGCGTTCCTATCTGGGTTTGACCCCCGAACCATAGGCGAACGTCTGCATGAGACAGGGCTACTTCTACTCGAAGATCTGGATGGGAATGCAGCCGCTTCTCGCTACGACGCTGCGGGCCAGAACGCCTTCCGAACAGCTGCGGCGGCACACATCGTCCATGTGCGCGGGATAGGCCCTGATCCGACCGCCCATAGAAAGGGCGACTGAGCTCGCGATCAGGTGCGCAGCTGGAGTGTCCGGTTGTGGCGGACTGTTGCAGCCTATCGTTGTCGGCGCTCCAAGTCCGACCAGACGCAGGCCCAACACTAAAGGGCGCGCGCGAGCCGCTCCTTGATGAGGATGTACTTTTCAGTGGACGTGTCTGCAAGTGCCATATCACGCGAAGAGAGGGTGTCATCGTAGGGTATTGGCTCAGAAAACTGGCTTGCGGTCAGGTCCCACTTCACCCCATCAATCCGGTTATAAAAGTGCGTCCCCCCTGAGGTCTTAGTGCTGAGGATGTCCCCGCCAAACCGATCCTGCACGACCAAGGACGTGATGCTGCAGTGATTCTGCGCAGGATTGGATGGCGACCATGCACCGGTAGGACTTGATGTATCCGCAGACCACACGCGAGCGATTGCCCTGTATAGCTCAAGGGGCGTTTCGAAAGGTTTGAGTGTCGGAGTCTGTCGGAGTCATAATTTTTTAAGGCTGATGAAGGTCTGGTTCTGGCCGACTGAAGCCTGTCACGGCCTCTCTTTAGGGGCCGGTCCGTAGTGGCGCTTCCATACGGACCAAGACAAGCTCGTTGCCGGATTCCCCTGGACGAACTAGCAGCACGGTCGGGGAGAGCGCGCCTCGCACCCATGCATCGTCGATCGTCTGTGCGTCCTGGGATGTTTCACTGCTCTCATCGAGTTGGCGAATTAAGGCTTTCAGCCACCCTGCGGAAAATTGCATGAAACCGCCGAGCGAATTCATATCGAGTTGAAGGCTGCCGTTCGGCTCCGTTGACTTGATACCAAGGAAAAGATCCACTTCTTCCGAGTCCCTGGCAAGATACGCCAAACGGTCGCTGTTCGAAGGACCTCCGTACAGACCGGGAAGAAATCTCACCCGATCGTCTTGCCGACCGAGGTAGCTCTCAAATAGCTGAGAGCGTGCTAGCACATCAGAATCGACTGCGTTGATTTCCATATCAGCCACGGGCTGACTGTCGCGTTTCTCATACTCACTTCGATTCAGCAAACCGAAGTACAGGTGCTCGCTCCACTCCAAGCCAAGTGGATATTGCGTGGCACCGTTGCGTGTGCTGTCGCAATCGTCGTCCAAGTGAAGCCCAAAAAATGCGTCGAACGGGGCAACGTGCCTCTGCGTGGTTGCTTGTCTGAGCAGCCTCGCAGCATCAGCGATGTCAGTCGGAAGAGAATCGACGGCAGCGCCGACGTGAAGACATCGGGCAATCTCGTTTTGTACACAGGTCCGCAAGGCCGACTCGCCTTCTTCGGACATGCAATCGAGTTCGATCGTCTCCAAAAGCAAGTTACTGTTGCGGTGGGCTTCCAAAAACGCAAGCGATTCGTGCAGGCGCCGCTGCAACTCCAGGGTGGTGGACACGGCACTCAACTCAGCGGAAAGCGCCGATTTTGATGGCGAGAACAGGTGTTTGAGTCGACCGATTAAGGTGAGCGACGGGGACACACGGGTGGCCTCACTGCGGTCAGCAGGCGGCGCGTGAACAGCCATGTGCAAGACGATCTGGACAAACCGCTTGACCCGCGCCAAGCCCGGATCGAAGTCACTGCAGATAGCAAAAAGCTTTGTCTTACTGTCGGGCGGGTCATCTTGCAATCCGTCCGACACAAGCGACGCACATAGTTGTGGTGCGCATGACATCAGTAGACGGTACATGAACGGAACGTCGTACGCCCATTCGGACAAACCGGAGACGCTCTCAGGTCGGTCCTCGTACGAGCGGGGCCGATTGCTGAGGCTGTAAAGATAGGACCTGTTTGCCAAGTGGAGCTCCCTGACGCGATGACGAACGACTGCTTTCCTTCACTATAGCCAACGGCGACAAAGTCGCAGGGTCTAGGCGGAAATGAAAATCAGGGGCGCGTGACGACCGACCGCTCATAGCCGAAAGTGACTGGCCGCGTAGCCATCTATAAGAGGTTATCGATTGTGTCCCGGATGAAGGCTGCGAAGCTCGTGGCCACAACGTGCACGCTTCGGTCTAGAGGATCCACCTCCACCACCTCCCAAGTGTCGGTGCGGAATCCCGCGTTGAATCCCTGGAAGTCGTCGCCAAAAAGAAGCACGCCTACGAGTTGAGGTGGTAGGTCGCCGTAGATGAAGCTTGGCTCCGCAAGACCGGTATAGAGGCTGTATTGGCCTTGCCCAATCATCCCGGCGCCAATACGACTCAGGAAAAAGACATAGTCGTCTGGGACGTCCGGATGGTTGAGGCGGAGTTTGGTCTCGTCGACGGGCTTAAGGTTGCCCAAGAGATTCTCGGGCGTTGTCAGCGGCAGGAGGTCGTCGTACATATGCGGTTTATATCGAAATGAGAGGACGTCTCGGATGACCGGTTCTGGCCGAATGTAGCCGGTCGCAGCCTCGGAGCTTTGGGCCCAGAGCGGTTTTTCGCGCCAGTAGAAGCGGCCAATGGTCGTACCCCATCTGCGATGTGTTCCGCCGCGCCTTTGAAGGGACGTGCGCGAAGGCGCTGTTTCGACCACGGGCGCTGCCCGACCGAGCACGAGCAAACTGGCCGCCATTGCACGCTTCGCTCGCCAGCGAAGTGTAGGAAGCCCTTGCTTGTGATCATCGGCGCACCATGCGCATCAACACCCTCAAAACCAACCCGAACGCGTGCCGGCCCGGGCCGGCCACAGAATGGGCATTGCTCGCACTGCTTGCCACCCTCTGGGGCGCTTCGTACACCTTCATCAAGATCGGTGTGGCGACCATTCCACCACTCACACTGATCGCGTCGCGCACGCTTGTCGCCGGCCTGCTGCTACTCGCTGTACTGCGGCTGCGCGGCGTGCGGCTACCTCGCGATGCGGCGAGCTGGCGACGTTTCAAGTTGCAGGCATGCTTCAACAGCGTCCTGCCCTTTACGCTGATCGCCTGGGCCGAACGGAGCGTGGGTGCAGGCCTCGCGACCATCCTCAACTCGACTTCGCCCATCTTCATCTTTCTGCTTGGTCTTGGCCTACAAGGCGCAGAGAAATCTTCGCTGCTGAGGCTGGTAGGCGTGGGCGCAGGGTTGGCGGGCATTTGCCTGATCGTGGGCTTTGAAGCGTTAGGTGGGCTCGGGCGCTCCTTGCTCGCGCAGTTGGCCCTGGTCGCAGCCGCCGTCTGCTACGCCTGTGCGGCTACGCTCGGACGCATGTTCAGAGGCCTTGACCCGATGGTGCCGGCTGCAGGCTCGCTGCTGAGCGGCGCGGCGGTTCTGCTGCCCGCCAGTCTGATCGTAGACAGGCCCTGGACATTGACCCCTGCTGCCGAGTCGGTGCTGGCGGTATTGGCGCTCGCCGTGTTCTCGACCGCATTGGCCTTCACGATCTACTTCCGGCTCATCCGCACGCTGGGCCCGATGTCGACCTCCGCGCAGGCTTACCTGAGGGTACCGATCGGAGTCGCGATCGGCGTGACGTTCTTTGGCGAACGGCTGGCCCCCACCGCGTGGCTCGGTCTGGCGTGCATCTTGGTCGGCGTCATCGCAATGACATTGCCCACCCGCAGTAGGCGCGTCGAGGTCGGCCTCGATCGATGAACTAGCTAGACGAGGGCACAGCAACTGGGCGGTGCGGTTGAATGTCTGGTTCGGGCCGAGGGCTGTCAACCCACCGATGATCGGCGAAGCAGGGACTCGGCTTCGTCATAACTCAAAGGCTGGCCCTTCGATTCGGCGAATTGCTGTACTCGCCAAGGGTCAATTACCTCCGGGTCGCTGACAACCACGTGCATATCGACGACGAGGTGGGGTGCTGGAGCTCGCCGGGTGAAGACCACGCCAGCTCCGTGTTTCTGTGCTTCCCAACGCTCGCCCTGAACTTCGAGATCCTCAGCTATCTGAACGCCGAGGAGCCATTTATTCCCCTGCACCTCGGGGCAACGCTGCAGCAGCGCCTCACTAAGTCTTCGCTGCCACTGGACCAGTTCTTCTATCAGGCCATCATTCATAGGCTGGTGAGTCAATGAGTTGAGCGTCCGGTTTTGGCCGACTGAAGTCGGGCACGCGACCGTTACGAACGGAGGTCGCCCGCCCCATGGCAGTTCGACGCCACTTTGGCGCTACTCTCGGAACCAAATCTTGAGCGTCACATAGACCGCATAGCTCAGGCCAAGCAGCAGCCAAGCGAGGGTAAACATGTTGGCCCAGTAATCGCCAGCGTTTGCCGCCAGGGTGTAGATCTGATTCCTGCAAGCCTTGCCGACGCATGGCACCTCACCCCGAACCAGCGCGCGCAGAAGCGCAAACAAGAGGTAGCAGGCTATGCCAGTAATCACGAGCAATCCCGCCGGCCCTACAAGTCCTTCGGTGCGCTCGCCGTTCTCATTCCAGCGCGGCTTCCGAAGCAAGTTTTGCCCGAATCTGTAGCAAGCAAACCCGAGCAGGAGCATCAGCAAGTAGTAAAGAGCGGCACGCATGTCTTCGAGTCGTTGTGTGCTGTGAGGGTAAGAGCGTTAGCAAGATGGTATACGAGCAACGAACACGCACTGGCGTACGGAAGTCGGAGCGCACCACAGGTGCGCTACCGTTCGTCAGAGAACGATCCGCCCCCTAACCGACGGGCGAGACCATCATCGAGCGCCAAGCATCGCGCAGATGCGAGCTGGGCTATGCGCGCCATCTGCGTCGGCGTTCTTTGCGACACACTTCCGCTCAAAATCGCCGTTAACTCGCGGCGGCGTCGAGCGGCGGCTTATGGCCGAAAGCGCGCCTATGAACAAAAGGCTACGGTCCCTGCCACAGCTCGCGAAGGAATGTAGCCTGACGGTCCAGCAGTCCATCTCGGGCTTCCCTGTCAAGTACGTGTCCCTTTCCTTCGAGAGCTACGAGTTCGCACCGGCTTCCGAGCTCTTGTGCTCGCGCGCAAAATGCCTTGCTCCGCTCGATGGGAGTGGTCCGATCGGCATCTCCTTGGATGATGAGTGTGGGAACTATGCCCCGCATCAACGTGTGGGTTGGCGACAGAGACGAAGGCTTCGCGTGCCCCTTCATCAGATCGCGAAACAATCCATCTGAGACGGCGTCCACTACGGGCGAGACCAACAGCAATGCGTCGGGGCCACCGTTACCCGCACTGCCCTGGGCAGCGCCGCAGGCAGTCGTCGCCGCAGCTGCCGCGAGCTGGCCGCTCGATGAGATGCCCCAAAGTGCGATCCGCGATGACGCAAGGCCTAGTCTCTCCGCATCCTTTCTTACAAACGCTAGCGCGTGGCAAACATCCGAGAAGGACTCGACCGGCGAGTTCGTTCCATCCGCCAATCTGTACTCGAGCACCACCGATATAAATCCTTTCTCAGAGAAGAACTGCGCTGCTCTGAAAAGTTGCTCCGGGCTGCCGCGCGACCAAGCGCCGCCTTGCACCATCAGAATGCCTGGCCGCGCAGTGCCGCTGAGATCGGAAGGTGAAAACTTGAATGCTCGGAGGTCGCGACCGTCGACGTTCCGATACACGAAAGTGCTCGGTGCTGCGATCTGGTTCGCCGTGTCTTCTGCGGCCTGGAGGGGTGTCACAAGAGTGATCCCGACCAGAAGCCCAAGCACTGCAGCACAGTAGCGCCGCGATCTGCGCAAAGTCACCGAGGATTCACCTTCTGCCATCGAATGTCTCCTTCTGAGCGGATTCTGCCTCGGCTTCGAAGGGCCGGTCCTGGCCGAGCCTGTGTGAAAACGCTTCGTTGATCGTCTCACTCAAAATAAAATCTGCCAACCCGTCAGAGCGAGGTGGCCATGAAGCGATTCATCGAGGGCGAAGACCGACAGCAGGTCACTTTGCTTCCCGAGTGCTTGGACGACTATATCGGTGAGGACAATCCGGTGCGAGTCGTCGACGTCTTCGTCGCGGAACTCGACCTTCAAGCATTGGGCTTCGAGGGCGTCGAACCAGCTGCGACGGGTCGCCCTTCGTATCACCCGGCGGTGCTGCTCAAGCTCTACATCTACGGCTACCTCAATCGCATCCAGTCGAGCCGCCGCCTGGAGCGCGAGGCGCAGCGCAACGTCGAACTGATGTGGCTCACTGGCCGGCTGGCGCCGGACTTCAAGACCATTGCCGACTTCCGCCACGACAACGGAGCCGGTATTCGCAACGTCTGCCGCCGCTTCGTCGGCTTGTGCCGCGACCTCAAGCTGTTCTCCCACGCCATCGTGGCCATCGACGGCAGCAAGTTCAAGGCCGTCAACAGTCGAGACCGCAACTTCACCGCCGGCAAGATCGATGCACGTCAGCGGCAGATCGAGCAGAGCATTCAGCGCTACCTCGACGCCCTGGAGACGGCCGACCGCACGCAGCCTGCGGAAGTCGAAGCCAAAACCGAGCGGCTGCAGGACAAGATCAAGAAGCTGCGCGAGCAGATGAAGCAGCTCGATCGCACCAAGAAAGAGCTGAAGAAAGAACCCGACGGGCAGCGCTCGCTCACCGATCCCGATGCGCGTTCGATGAACTCGCAAGCCAAGGGCTCGGGCCTGGTGGGCTACAACGTGCAGGCCGCAGTCGACGCCCGGCATCACCTGATCGTGGCGCACGAGGTCACCAACGAGGGCAATGACCGTGCGCAGCTGAGCAACATGGCAACGGCCGCGCGCGAGGCGATGGGCAAGACCAAGCTGCAGGCCCTCGCCGATCGCGGCTACTTCAACGGCACGGAGCTCAAGGCCTGCGAGGACGCGGGCATCACGACCTACGTACCCAAGCCGATGACCTCCAACGCCAAGGCCGAGGGACGCTTCGACAAGAGCGACTTCATCTACATCGCCAAGGCTGACGAGTATCAGTGTCCTGCCGGCGAGCGAGCCATCTACAGGTTCACCACGCTCGAGAAGAACGGCAACAAGCTTCGCGTCTACTGGACCAGCGCCTGCCCCACATGCCCGATGAAAAAGCAGTGCACAACCAGCGCCTATCGCCGCATCCGCCGATGGGAGCACGAAGAGGTGCTTGAGCGCGTCCAGCAACGCCTGGAGCGCAAGCCTGTCGCGATGACGCTGCGAAGGTGCACCGTGGAGCACGTGTTTGGGACACTCAAGCACTGGATGGGTTGGACGCACTTCTTGACGAAGAAGTTGGAGCACGTGAACACCGAGATGAGCCTGCACGTGCTGGCTTACAACCTGAAGCGGGTGATCTCGATCCTGGGTATTGCCAAAACGATGAAGGCGATGCGACTGGCGGGGGCGTGAGCCTCTTTAACGGCACTTTGCAGCTCGCGCCGCGACTCTCGACGGGACCACCCGTGCGTTTGTGCAACGAGACTACTGGATGACTCGGTGGCGCCGATGACGACCACAAGGCCGCGCGTTCGGCATACTCGCAAGTCAAAGGCCGTTTCCACACGACCTCGGCCGCTATTAGACTCGGCCGGCATGTCGCTCGACGAACAGCTTAGCTTCGGCCAAGGTCGCAGGGTAGTCCACGAGTGATCCACTCGGCTGCTCGTGGATAGATTGAAAGCGAAACCCGTGGCTGACCAGGAACTCGACCTTGCGCCACTGCTCAATGTCGGTCATTCTGGGCGCTGAAAATTTCCGACTCAGCATCACCATCGGTCCGTGGCACTGCGGGCAGAGCCGAGCAATCTCCCGCGTTGGCTTCTTGAAGGACTTACGGCACGAGAAGCAGACGTGCGGAAACAGATGCCTCTGCTCCTGGCGCGGCTTGGCAAAGTACACGTGGTGTTTGAACTTCTTCATGGCTTCTGGGACGGCGACCAACAGATGCGAAGGGCAGCTTTTGGCTGAGGGGGTTCAACCCATTCGCGCACCGGCTTCGGCGCTTGGATAGACGACCACAAAATCGGCAGGACGCGCAGTTTCATCGAGCAAGGAAATGAAGGTCATAAAGCTGATTCTCGAGGCTGAGCCGAACTTCCGCTAGTGGCCGAAGGCCGAAGTTCAATACTAGGCCTCGGCGACAGCCGCGATCGAAATCTTCAGGCCCGGAATTCGTGCAGGCAGCTTCGCTCCCTGCCGCGCAGGCGGATTGGATGGAAACCACCTGAGCCACTCCTCGTTCATGCCCACAAAGTCATCCTCGTTCGCGAGGACGACGGTGAAGCTCACCGCCTTGTCCATGGAGCTATCCGCGCCTTCGCGAGCTCGAAGCTGTCGCCTTCCCAGACATCTACGCGGCTGCCGTCTGCCACAAATTGCTGGTGAAAGTCCCTGGCAAAGCTCCACGGGTGGTAGAGCCAGCCTTTTACGCTTGCCTCCGCGCTCTTACCAAACCAGAGGTCAAGAATCGCAATGTCGATGGTCTCGGACAACTGAAGCGCCTTCCTAGTCCCTGTCCGCCAGTCACCTCTAGTGTCAGCAAAGAAGACCGGATGCTTGGCTAGGAGTGCGTCGATTGATTCCTGCGTCGCAGCCGGGAGCTGACCAATCACGTCGAGAACAAGGAACTCGAAGAACAGGTCCATCCAGCGCTTTTCATGGTGGTAGGGTGCCATGGTCGCATACAGGGCGTCCAGCGAGAGCGGGAGGCTCGGTTCTGATGGATTTGCTGGAGCAACGGTGTCGGTCTGCTCGGAAGGTGCAGCAGCAGGGCGAAACAGGTTTAGGCCGCGCTTGAACATAAGCAATGGTGATGCTCCGGGCGCGTAGCACCGCAAATTCTGAGTTGAGTTCGAAAGACTGCTGCTGCCAACTGTAGCCGGTCGCGCTGCCGTCGCGGAGGAGCCATGAGCGGACATTTGCGCCCCGCGGAAAGCGGTCGTTCGCGAGGGCCTGCGGCCCTGAGGCGCTAAGCCCCCGATCGGCAAGGTTTCGGGCATTTCCCTCTAGCAATGGGGCCGCTTCGCACATAACTGCCTGTACCATTTGCCGCAGCATTTAAATCGCGAGGGAAATAGGTGGACCAGAGAATCATCACAGCAGTAATCCTTTTCGCCTTTGTTCTTGTCGTGATTCTGTCGCTGGCTTGGGTCATCAACAAAGTTGTCGGCAAATTGCGGGTGAACGGGGCTGGCATTTATTTTTGGCTCTTGGTCGCAGCAAACGTTGCGCTCCACACCTGGCTTATCAATGCATCCCACACCACTGTCGAAATTGCTACCTACGCCGGCAAGATGACCGGAGTCAGCCTCCCGTTCATCCTTCTAGCGTTCTTCATGTCTCGCAGCTTCAAAAAGCGCAAGGCAAGGCAAAGCGCAACTGTCGTAGCGCAAGTCGAGACACTGGCCTAGTTGCGCTTCACCCTCGAAAGGCCGCTTGTGGCAGATTGTTGACCGCCGGATGGTCAGTGCGCACACGCTCTGGATCGCTTCGTTGTGAGGCAGTTACGAAGGTCCGCTTGTGGCCGACTGTACCGTCGGCATCGGCCCTGTGTTGAGAAAAGACAAGCTGGCAAGCGATGTTTACGATTTGCTCTTCGGGCTTTCATTCCTTGAGCCGCGTTACTCGTTGCTTTTCCAAGATGCACAAATCGAGCAACTGTCACCTGGTCAACGCGGCGCGCTACTTCTCATCTTCTATTTGCTGGTCGATAAGGGGCGCAATCCGATCATTCTGGATCAGCCTGAGGAGAATCTAGACAACGAGACTGTGGTGAGCTTACTGGTCCCAGTCTTGACCGAGGCTAAGAAACGTCGGCAGATCATTATGGTCACCCACAATCCGAATCTCGCGGTCGTCTGTGATGCGGAGCAGGTTATCTGGTCGGTATTCGATCGGAAGAATGCATCGAAGATCTCCTATCTCGCCGGCTCCATCGAGAACCCAGCCATCAACGGGCACGTCGTCAATGTTCTGGAAGGCACGATGCCGGCGTTCAACAATCGCCGCATCAAGTACCACTGAGCGCGCGCAGCTGCCTGTTCAAACTCCCAAAAAACCGCCGATCTCGACCGCGGTGCTTCTGGCCGCGCGCATGACTCCGATGAGCGTTGCCGAGGCCGGGCCGGTCCATTCTCCATAACCCACCAGCCACAGGCCGGGCACGTCGCGCGAGCGAGTTCCTGCGACCGGGACCTTTCCGTCCCCGACAGCGTCGAGCGATATGAGATGGTCCAAGGCCGCGCGAAAGCCTGTGCACCAGATCACAGCGTCGAATTCGCGAGCGGTGGCCGAGATGCGGCCGCACGGCTGCAGCCCTGGGTGCTACCACCTGATCGACAGCACCGCGTGTTTTTACGCGCGAAGAGCGCCGGGCTCTTGAAGAACGCTATTCAGCTCTGACTCGCGCGAGGATCGCAGCAGGGAGTTGGCCCCTAGGCCTACCGTCATGGGAGGGCCGGCGTGCGGTAGCCGTTCCAGAACTTCGCGTGCACCCAGGTCCCTTACTGCCGCAAGGCTTTCGAGCTGCGTTGTCCGCGGTCGTGCCTTGCCTTGTTCCCAGTGGTAAATCGTCTGCCCGGAGACGCCTACCAGCCGTCCATAGATCGCCGCGGACAGCCCGAGCTTGGCCCGATGCGCAGCCAACCTGGTTGCACTGAAGCGGCGCTTCGTGCCCGTTGCCGCTTCAGCGTCTGAACCAGGCGCCGCCTCGAACCGCGCCGCGCCCTTCGCGACACGACGCAGCTCCTTCTCAAGCGCGCTCACCTGGCGACGCAGTTCGGCAATCGAGGCGCGATGCGCGACTGATGCTTTCTTGAGGGTTTCGATCTCGACGCGCACTTCTTTGCGAGCGACGCGGGAGATTTCGGCTTTGAGGATCGAGGCTATGTTTGGCATCGGCGCATTGTGCCGTTCCAGCTACCTGGCCTCTCCTGGCGTCATCACCGGCTCGAGCCATTTGAGTGCCGCCGCCCTCGGCGACAGCGTGCGCAGATGCGCCTCGCAAGCCAGGTCGGTGGCCAGCTCCTCTAGCTGCTCAGGATCCACCGTCCGCCAATGGCGCTTGAGCTGCTGCGCACAGTAGTAGATCCACAGATCGGTCGGAATGTCGTCTTCCATGCCGCCATACTACTGTATATTCATACAGGTGTACTGCGAAGTGTTTAGATACCGGTTCGAGGGCCAGGCGCTGTCCACCAAGGAGGCGGTGAAGCACACGCGCCGCATCGGAGAGCTGCTCTACGTGCCGCGCATCCATGACCCGCGCCCGGGCCGCAGCCTGATGATCGCCATGCTGCTGGCCGACGACCAGGAGAGCTATGTGATCCCGTTGCTCAACCGCGCGTCCATGCTCGAGGTACGCGGCGGCTTCTTCATCGAAGGCACCGAGATCAATCCGCGCGGACGGGCGCTCAAGAACATCAAGACGGACACCTACCCGCAGCGCTGGTTCTGCCGGCCGGTGCCGCGGCCCGCCCCGCCCGATGCGAAGGCGGCTCGGCTGGAGGCGCAGCGCCACGGCGAAATGATCGCCAAGGCGCTGCAGCGCTGGCCATCGCGCCGCGGTGGTTCCGGGCTCGGTGGAAGTGCGTAACGCGTTGCCGAACTTGCTCAAGGAGATGACCATGGACCAAGCTGAACTCTTCTTCCCGCGGCCGGTGCCTGCGGCACCGGTTAATGTCGCGCCGCAGGAGGCCAGCGATGACGACGTGCCATTCCGGTTCGAAGAGGTGGAACCGGAACCGCGCGTCGCCTACCTGGTGCGGCTCGCGGACTATCCGCATTCGGCGGCCGAGGCGGTCAAGGTGGCGGAGCAGCGCTTCCGGCGTGAGCTCGACCGGCAACTGGGCCATGAGCTGGTGCCGGCGCTGCGCGCGTTCCAGAACGCGAGCGAGTCGGGCGAGAGCGATCTCACCAAAGACGAGATCGCGCTGGCCAAGCGCTGGATCAAAGCTTTCGACGTGGCCAGAACGGCGGGCTTTCGCGATCTGGGCGATACCGACGAAGCCTATTTCGCGGTACGTCCTGTGTGAGGACGCTCAATCAATTTGCGCCGGCTCATTTGGGCGCGTGACTGGACGCACAAGGTAGTCTGCGACCGCGCACGCGCCGGCAATCCAGGCTTCCATCTCGCTGGAGTGCGCTGTCTGGTCGGAGACGAACGGCCGAAAGCTCAACAGCCCGGTCGGACCGCTGACCGAACCCAAGAGCGAGAAGCGGAATTCGCCGGGCTCCGACTCGCTCACCATGACCGCCATCTGACTCATCTTGATCTCCCCTGTTGTCGAGAAGATGTTGTAAGCGGGCGCGGCCGACAGGAATGTCAACGTTCGTCAACCTGCTGGAAATCGTTCACGATGCGGTCAACTTTCGCGCGTCGCGCCGTAGCAGCTACGATTTCTGGCCATGACCAAAGAGATTGCCCGTCTCCCGCCGGAGAGCTGCGCACAGCTGCTTGAGGTCCTGCAAATATTGGGATGGAGGTTCGAGCATCCCATCAGCGCCAAGATCACGGGCTGGAGCAATCAAGGCGAGGAAATCATCCTGATGTCGCCAGAAGAAGCCTTCGCTTTCCTTGCAGCGGCGGCCGGACATGGGATCCAGCTTTGGGCCGCGCCGGACAAGGATCTGTTTCTCAGCTGCGGGGAGACGCTGCAGATCTACTTCGATGGATTTTCTGCTGAGGAAAGCGCATCGCTGCAAGCTGCGTTGCGAGGCGGCGGATTGGAGTTGGGCGTGAGCAGCGACAGCGGCTAACACGGATAGCGATCACGCTTGTCCGTTGTCTTTGCCTGGGCAGGAGCTAAGTCTCCTTCAAAAAAAAGGATCCGCCGCACACGGGTTCTAGGAGCTGGCAACGTTCTGCTGCTTCAACTCCATCGCCAAAAAATCTGCGAAGTCCTGCGCCGCCGGCGAGAGCGACCTTCCAAGAGGCCGATACAGACATACCTTGCGCACTGTCTCTGGTTCGACCACACGCAGCATGACCAGTCCGAATGCTGTCGCCAGCACGCCGACGTAGTCGGGGGCCAGTGTGGCGGCAAAGCCCTGCGCCGAAATACCAAATGCCGTGGTGGTGTTATCGACAATTTCGACTGGTGTTACACGCTCTTCGTCAGGTGCGTTCAGCCGCATGCGTTCCACGCCCAATTCGTGATCTCTTCCCGTAACGACCAGAGGAACATTGCGCAGATCGGCCCAGCGAACGCGCTTGCGCGATGCCAAGGGGTGCGACGGTGCGCACCAAAGCACCCAGGGACTGTCAAACAGCGTCTGAGCCGCCACGGCGCCGCCAAGTGCGCGATCAGGACCGACGGCGATGTCGACGTCACCGGAAGAGACGGCGTCCACCAGACGATCCACAGCCACGTCCCGAATGCGAACGACAACCTTCGGCCGATCACGGGAATATCGGGAGATTGCCTGCGGCAGTGCCATGGAAGCGAGCACCAGCGGAGCGCCCACCCGTACCAGCCCAGACGCGCGGTTCCGGACATCGTTGGCCGCCATCTCTGCGTCTCCCACGTGGCGCAGCACGGTCTTGGCCGAGGCGAGATAGTCCCGCCCCGCGCTGCTGAGTTCCACGCGCCTCGTGGTGCGCTCCAACAGCCTGAAACCCACAGTCGCCTCGAGCTCTGCAACCAGCTGGCTCACAGCTTGAACTGTCAGTCCCATTTGGCCTGCCGCTGTGCTGAAACTGCGCATCTCGGCGACCGACGTGAAAGCCTCCAACTGGCGCAACGTAAATCGGGTCAGCGGCATGTTGGATTATCAAGCACAGGTTGAAGACCGATCAATATTAGCTGATTGTTCAAGAAAGGCTCTTCGTGAACACTCGGGACTTCACAGGGTGGAAGAAGGTTTGACCGACTCTGATTCTCGTGGCGCCCGCGGCGACAAACGGTCCTTCCTGCCTTCTGACTGCGGTGCCAGTGAGCCTCTCGCCGAGGTTGACGTAGTTGCCTTGCACGCCCCGCAAAGGCACCAGCATGGATCGCCGGGCCTTCCAATCTTGCCTCTTAATAGGAGAAAAATAATGACCGCACCTGCAGCCCCGCATCTGGGCCGTTTCCGTTTCGAGTACCCAGGGGGCGTCGTCTACGAAGTGGATGTCGACGACGATGATGCGTTGCGCTGGCGCTGCGTAGCCGGCGAGAACAAGGGCCGTGAGGGAAAGGAAGTCGTCGACCGCGTACCGCTGCACCCCGAACAGCATCTGTTGTCATGGACCGAGGCCGACGGTCTGGTCGTGGCGCAGGTTGTCAACTACGACGCAGGCTCGGTCAACACAGTCCTGGTGCTTCCCGGCGGCCAACGCGTGGTGCTTCAGGGCACGGTACAAAGAATTTAGCTACCTCGACGAGGCTTCGCACGCAGCCGAGCGGTAGCGGCGACAAGTTGGTCGAACCAGTCATACGTCTGCCGCTCGCAATCTCTCGATCCATATGAACGACTTTCCCGACATCACATTGCTGCGCGCGCCACGGGTATTGGACGACCTTCTCCGACCTTCTCCTCTTCCGCGTGTGGCGCGCCTTCCAAATGGGTCGGCAGGCGCCCGATGAGTCCGGACAATCTGCCCTTTCTTGGATCGGCGAAGCATCGAAATCTCTGGCTCAACTGCGGCCACGGTGCAATGGGTTGGACGATGGCATGCGGCTCAGCCCAGGTAATTTCTGACTTGGTTCTAGATCGTGCTCCGGCTATCGATCTGATGCCGTACCACAGCAATCGCTACCGTTTTGTGGGGCGTCGGTCGTCGAAAAAATCGAACAGGTTCATCGATCGATTCTGGGTGCTCATCTCGCCTCGGCGTTTGTCTCGTCCAAAAACGGGAAGATGACCGATGGTTGGCAAAAGATCGACCGGCACGCCGGTTCCAATTGACATCGTTTACGCCCGTAGCTGCGTGACCACGGCACGCGATTCCTATCTATGCTTACGCCCAAGCGTTGCACCGGCCCCGTCGCTGGCATCAGGGCCGCTTCATCTGGCAACTAGTCGGTGTGCTCGCGATGTAGGCCGGAAACGCTCGGGCCGGTGCCAACGTCATTCCAGTGTTCTCGACACTGTAAGGATATTTGTCGTCGGCTTTCTGCCAGACCGTCATAAACAGCGACTGCTGCATTTGATGATCGGTCTTGCGCATCTCGACCTCTCCGTTGAAACCCTTGAAGCGCAGGCCCTCCATCGCTGCGGCGACTTTTACAGGATCCGTGGATCGGGTTTTGGCCATGGTTTCGCCCAGGCTCATGAACACGTGGCTGACCTGGGAAAAATACAGATCCTCCTTGAACCGTTCCTTGAACTCGGCTGTCCACTTGCCTATGTCGCCGCCCATGTTGTAATGGTTGTTGGCGATCTGAAACACACGGCCGCCGCCGCCCTCTCCCAAAGCGGCAGGGGTGCCCGTCATGCCGGCGTAAAGGGTATAGAACTTGCCGTCGAAGCCGCTCTCGTTGGCGGCCTTGATCAGCAGCGCTAGGTCCGAGCCCCAATTGCCGGAAATCACCGTATCTGCACCCGAGGCCTTGATCTTGGCAATGTAGGGTGCGAAGTCCCGTACCTGCGCCAAGGGGTGCAGGTCTTCACCGACGATCTCAACATCGGGCCGCTTGCGCGCCAGGTTTTCCTTCGCGAGGCGCACCATCTGGTGGCCGTGCGCGTAGTTCTGGTTGAACAGGTAGACCTTCCTGATGTCCTTGTCGTCCTTCAGGAAAGTGGTTAGCGCCTCCATCTTCATGGCGGTGTTGGCGTCGAAGCGGAAATGCCAGTAGCTGCATTTGCTGTCGGTGAGATCCGGATCGACTGCGGCATAGTTAAGGAGCAGAACCTCCTTGCCCGGATTACGAGCGTTGTGCTTGTTCACGCCATCTATCAACGCAGCGACCGCCGCTGAGCCGCCCCCGGCTGTGATGTAGCGAATACCCTTGTCTGAGGCACTCTTGAGCGCATTGAGGCTCTCGGCGGGGCTGAGCTTGCTGTCGAACGGCACTACCTCGAACCTCACACCAGCCGGGTTGTTCGAGCCGCTGAACTTGTCGGCAAAGAACTGGAAGGTCTTGACCGCGTTCGAGCCCGAGGGTGCCATCAGACCTGACAGGGGGTCGATCCAGGCGATCTTGACGGTTTCTCCCCTCTGCGCGGAGGCAGCAGTGGCATAGGCTAAGGCGGCGATTGCCGTAGCAATTTTGATGGCAAGCTTCATGGGATGTCTCCTGTCAAGAAAGTTGATCTGGTCTGGGCTAAACCATTTGAGTCAGCTGATTCGTCTCGGCGAGTTCCCGCAGGCGGAATTTCTGCACCTTCCCCGACGCCGTCAGCGGAAAGGCGTCGCAACTGAACCAGACAGTCGGCAGCTTTTGAGGCGCAAGCATTGAGAGGCAGTGCGCGCGCAGCGCCTCGGCCGCCGGCAGCGGCATACCCGCTCGGATCTGCACGGCCGCGCCCACCACCTCGCCCCATCTGGCGTCAGGGATGCCGAATACCACAGCCATGGCAACGGTGGCATGCTCCATCAGACGCGCCTCGACCTCGGCGGGATAGATGTTCTCGCCACCGCGAATGATCATGTCCTTGAGTCGGCCTGTGACCCGTAGATAGCCGCGCCGGTCCAGGGTGCCGAGATCGCCAGTGCGCAACCAGCCATCGGGCCGCATTGTCTGGGCAGTTTCCTCTGGCATCTCGAAATAGCCAAGCATGCACTGAGGGCCGCGCACTTCGATTTCCCCTTCAGCTCCGACGGATTGGGTTTTTCCCGAGGCGGGATCCGCGATGCGAATTTCGACTTGTGGCAGAGGTTGGCCCACTGTCGTTGCTTTGTCCTCCTGGTTGTCGTTGGGGCCGACCATGCTGATCGTCGGGCTGCATTCGGTCTGTCCGTAGAGCGTCAGCAGATCGCAATGAAAGCCGGTTTCGATGCGGTGCAGCAGCTCGGGCGGAACGGGGGCGCCGCCGGAGATGGCAACACGCAGAGTGCTGAGGTCGTACTGGTCGCGCTTGGGGTGATCAAGCATCGCGATCTGCATGGTCGGAACACCATAGAACACGTCGCAGCGCTCTAATGCGATCGCCCGCATGAGCGTTTCAGGCTCAAACAGCAGCGGCAGCACGTAGGTCGATCCGGTTGTCACACAGCCCAGGGAACTGAGTACTGCACCTGCGGTGTGGAACAGCGGCATGGGGCTGATTACGACGCTGGCCTCGATGCCGGCCCGGTTGCATGTCAGCCTGGCACTTGTAACCAGGCCCGCGTGATGCAGCAGTGCTCCTTTGGGGTTGCCGGTGGTGCCAGAGGTGTACTGGATCTGGGCCGGATCCAGCGCTTGCACATGCGGTAGCTCGCCTCGGGCTGAGTGCGTGCGGACCTCGGTCTGCCAATTCAGCAGACAGAAGGTCTCGCGCACTTCTCCTGCCACCTCACGCGCGACTGCGGCCATGTCGGTGCCGCGGAATTCAGCCGTGTACAGCAGCCCGGTGCAGCGGGACTGGCGCAACGCGTAGCGCAGTTCGGCGCTGCGCAGCGCCGGGTTGGCAGTAACGAGCACCAGACCTGCCAGTGCCACGCCGTATTGCAGGATGACCCACTCAGGCACGTTGGGCGCCCAGAGACAGACGCGCTCGCCAGGAGTGAAGCGCGTAAGCAACCAGTGCGCGCATTGTTCGGCCTGAGCAAGCAGTTCCGCATACGTCCAGCGGCGCGCCGTGTCGCTCGCGCCTGTGAGCGACGGCAGGCCCGGCGGCATGACTTCGACCAAGGCGATGCGCTCCGGATGGCGTCGTGCCGCGTCCCGCAAGGCATCGCCGGTGGTCATTAGGAGCAGAGGTACCGAAGTGTCAGCAGGCAGGTGCGACAGTGTCGGGTCGGGAAAGTCGTGGCTCATGGCATTGTCTCCAGAAGAATCCGGGCCGCGTGGACCCATTGCGTGATCAGTTGCTGCCGTTTCACAGGACTGCGCAGGACGCTGGACAGCAGCCAAGCTGCGCAGGAATTCCAGGTCATGGTCGCGATAGCCGCCTGGGCGGGGCACGCATCGATGGATGAAAACATTGAATGCACCGCCCCATCGCCGTACTTGCGGGCCTTGCGCTCGGCCTTCAGCATCGCGCCACCCCTGCCTCGGCACGTGCGACCGCCCATAGTCTCGATTGGGACCGCTGGCACTGCGGTATCGGAATCGGCCTTTGGGCAATGCCGTCACTGGGAGGAGTGATTGAACTGTCATCGTGGGGCAGTTTATGAAGTACCACCACATCGACATGTCACAAAAGAGACGATAACAGTCACAAGTGACTGTTAAAAACAGTCATAGCTGACTGCGTAGTTGCTCTCCGACGGAGGCGCAGTGGCCTGATGCTGAAATGAACCATCCCAGAGACAGGAATCCCGTGCCCACCTTTTCCACCCTGACCATCGAACAGGACGCGCAATCCCCGCGTGTCGCCCGTCTGCTTCTTAGCCGCCCAGAGCGGTTCAACGCCATCAGTCATGCGATGCCCGGTGAAATCCGAGCGGCGGTCGAATGGGCCAATGCGAACGACGAGGTGCATGTCATCGTCGTCGAGGGAACCGGCAAGGGCTTCTGCGGTGGCTACGACCTCGTAGACACTGCCGAGCAGCAGGCCGATCATCCCTGCCAGCAGGAGCGGTACCCGTGGGATCCGATGGTGGACTACGCCTGCATGAAGCGCTACACCGAGGACTTCATGAGTCTGTGGCGCAGCCCCAAACCCACGATTGCCAAGGTGCACGGCGCGGCAGTGGCCGGCGGCAGCGACATCGCCCTGTGCTGCGATCTGCTGGTCATGGCCGAGGACGCGCGCATCGGCTACATGCCCACGCGGGTGTGGGGCTGTCCCACCACCGCCATGTGGACCTACCGACTCGGGCCGGCGCGGGCCAAGCAGTTGATGTTCACCGGCGATGTGCTCGACGGCCGCACGGCCGCGGATTGGGGCCTGGCCAATCTCGTGGCTCCGCCCGTCGAACTCGAGGAGCGCACGATGCAGTTGGCCTTGCGCATCGCCGGCGTGCCGCGCAGCCATCTGGCCATGCACAAGATGGTAGTGAATCAGGCAATGTTGACGATGGGCCTAGAGCAGACACAGATGTTCGCGACTGTGTTCGACGGCGTCACGCGCCACAACCCCGAGGGCCTATGGTTCCGCCGTTATGCGCAGGAGGCGGGCTTCAAGGCTGCAATCCAGTGGCGCGACAGCGGCAAGCCCATCCCGGAAGGCGACGAGGCGCGTGCCTTGATTCGTGACATCGAAGCCCGGCGTGGCGAATAGCTTCAGCCGCACTTCCTATGAATGAGGCCTTTGTTTACGACGCCGTTCGCACTCCGCGCGGCAAGGGCAAGACCGACGGCTCGCTGCACGAGGTCAAGCCGATCACACTAGCTGTCGGATTGCTGCGGGCCTTGCAGCAGCGCACCAGCCTGGACACGGCTCGCGTGGACGATGTGGTCATGGGCATCGTGACACCCGTAGGAGACCAGGGGGGCTGTCTGCCGAAGATCGCGGCGCTTGCGGCGGGCTGGGACTGGAACGCCAGTGGCATCCAGATCAACCGCTTCTGCGCTTCCGGCCTGGATGCCATCAACCAAGCCGCGCAGCGCGTGCGCTCGGGATGGGATGACTTGATCGTCGCGGGAGGCATCGAAAGCATGAGTCGGGTGCCCATGGGCAGCGATGGAACAGCGTGGGCGCTGGACCCGCGCACGAGCATCGACAACGCTTTTGTGCCGCAAGGTATCTCCGCCGACCTTATTGCATCGACTGAGGGATTCACCCGTGAGGACGTGGATGCCTATGCACTTGCTTCGCAGCAACGCGCCGCAAGGGCGCTGGCCGAAGGACGCTTCGCACGCAGCGTCGTACCCATTCGCGATGGCAACGGCTTGATGATCCTGGACCACGATGAATTCGTGCGGCCTGACAGCACGATGGCTGGCTTGGCGGCGCTCAAGCCTTCGTTCGAGCAGGCCGGCCATATGGGCTTCGACGCCGTCGCGCTGCGCCGCTATCCGCAGCTCGACCGCGTCCGGCACGTACACACCCCAGGGAACAGTTCGGGCGTCGTGGATGGCGCCGCTGCGGTGTTGGTCGGCAATGAGCGTGTGGGCGCTGCGCTGGGATGGACGCCGCGCGCGCGCGTCGTGGCAGTTGCGCTCACCGGCAGTGAACCGACCCTCATGTTGACCGGTCCGGTGCCAGCCGCGCGCAAAGCGCTGCAGCGCGCCGGCCTCACGGTCGACCAGATCGACCTGTTCGAAGTCAACGAGGCGTTTGCGAGCGTACCCCTGCATTTCATGAAGCACATGAAGGTGCCGCACGAGAAGGTCAACGTCAACGGTGGTGCGATCGCATTGGGGCACCCGCTGGGCGCTACCGGCGCGATCCTCGTCACCACACTGTTAGATGAGCTGGAACGGCGCCAGCTGCGCTATGGACTGGTCACGCTGTGCGTCGGCGCCGGCATGGGCATCGCCTCCATCTTCGAACGGATCTGAACTCCATGAAGACTCTTCAGTACGACCTCGACACCGGCACTGGCGTTGTCACACTGACCTTCGACGATCTCGATGCCTCTGTCAATACTTTCAACGATGCTTGGCGGACCGACATGCAAGCCGCGCTCGATCGCATGAGCGAAGGGGGCAGCCGGCCACGCGGTGTCATCCTCGCTTCCGCCAAGGACACGTTCTTTGCCGGCGCCAACTTGAAGGACGTGCTTGCGCAGTGGCCCGCCGATCCCGCGCAGGTGTTTGCGCGCACCGAGGCGGGCAAGAAGCTGCTGCGCCGACTGGAAACCTTGGGCTGTCCGGTGGTGGCGTGCATTGCCGGCAGCGCACTGGGCGGCGGCTTCGAGCTCGCACTGTGCGCGCACCACCGCGTGGTTGTCGACGATGCCAGAGTGCAACTCGGCTTTCCGGAGGTTGGCCTCGGCCTGATTCCCGCGGGGGGAGGCGTGACCAAACTCGTGCGTCTGCTAGGGCTCGAGTCCGCCATGCCGTACATCCTGGAGAGCCGAGTGATGAGTCCGAGCGCAGCACGAGATGCTGGTCTCGTACACGCCGTGGTGCCGTCCGGTCTCGGCGCCGCCGCAGCGCTGCGCGAGGCTGCATTGGCGTGGATCGAGGCCCATCCACAGGCGCAGCAGCCTTGGGAGGTCAAGGGACACCGCATCCCCGGCGGCGCGCCGGGCTGTCCGAAGCTGGCACCGCTGCAGATGCTGGCGCCGGCGATGCTTTTCCAAAAGACGAGGGGGAGATACCCAGCCGCTGAAGCGGCCTTGAGTTGCATGGTGGAAGGGGCGCAATTGGATGTGGACACTGCGCTGCGGCTGGAAACGCGAGCGCTCGTCGGCCTGCTGACACACCCTGTCACGCGCAACCTGATCCAACTCTTCTTCGACCGCAATGCCGTCAGGCGGGGGCGGTCACGCCCACAGGGTGTCGCGCCGTGGCAAGCGGGCAAGGTAAGCATCCTGGGGGCGGGCATGATGGGGGCCGGGATCGCGCAGGTCTGTGCAGCGCACAGTCTGAACGTGGTGTTGAAGGATGTGAGCATCGAATTTGCCGAGGCCGGCAAGGAGCGTGTCCGCCGTCTGACCGATCAGCGTGTGCATGCGGGGCGCATGACGCCGTCTCAGCAGGCTGCGATTCTGGAGCGCATCGAGCCCGCCGCCGAGGTGTCGGCGTTGGACGGCAGCGACCTCATTATCGAGACGGTGTTCGAGGATCGCGCGCTCAAAGGCCGCGCGACCGGCGAAGCCGAGCCGTGCCTGCGTCCAGACGGCGTCTTCGCGAGCAACACGTCGACCCTGCCCATCACCGGGCTAGCCGAAGCGGTCAGCATGCCCGAGCGCTTCATCGGCCTGCACTTCTTTTCACCTGCCGACAGGATGGAGCTCGTGGAGATCGTCGTTGCCGAGAAGACCAGTGCCGAGACGTTAGCCAGGGCCTACGACTTCGTGCTGCAGATCGGCAAGACACCAATCGTGGTGCGTGACGCCCGCGGCTTCTTTACCAGCCGAACCGTCGGCTCCTACATGGCTGAAGGTGCGCAGATGCTGGCCGAGGGCATTCCGGCGACGGTGGTGGAACTGGCCGGCCGTGACGCCGGCATGCCGGTGGGTCCGCTGACCGTGGCGGACGAGATTTCGCTGGTCACGCTGGCGAAAATTATGGAGCAGAACGCCAGTGATGCGTTGGACGTGGGCGAGCGCTTCATGATTGCGCTATGCAGGCAACACGGTCGCAAGGGACGCGTTCTTGGGGGCGGTTACTACGACTATACCGAGGACGCACCTAAGACACTCTGGCCGGGCTTGAAAGCGTTTGAGCGCCCCGAAACGTCGTGGACGCTCGCTGCATTGAGCGAGCGCCTACTAATGCGTCAGGCTGTCGAGGCGTTGCGCTGCGAGGCCGAAGGCGTGGTGACGCATGCACATGACGCCAATGTCGGCTCGGTCTTGGGCTTCGGATTCCCCGCATGGACAGGTGGCGTACTCCAATACGTCGCAGCAATGGGCCGGGACAGGTTCATGGCGCAAGCCCATGCGCTTGCTGCAGCTCATGGTGGGCGATTCACGCCGTGAATGCACACCGGTCGGCGAATTGGCTGGCCCGCGCACGGCGATTGTCATGAACCTTGTGCAATCGGCGATGCCGTGCGCGGCATAGCGCCGTGTGGACCAGGCTCATGACGGCGGCGGCTCGTTTGCCTGCGCGCAGGGATCCGGCGAACAGCCAGTTCTAGCGACCGAGCGCGATTGGCCCGCGTCTTGCCCGCTCCGGGCTTGAGCATCGCCACAGGGGTCTCGTCGGCATGCAGCACGTCGTGTCGCAGCAGTTCTGCTGGCCGCGCACACAATCTCCCTCCATCGTGGTCTGCTCCAATCACAGTAACGTTGACGATGTCCGAATGTTCGAGCAGTCGAACCTCGAGATCTGCTGGGTAGATGTTCTCACCGCCGCGGATGATCATGTCCTTCAAACGCCCATCACGCACACGTAGGGGCAGAGATCGACGGAATCCAAGAGCCTCGGTTCACAATGTGTTCAGGTCATAGGTAACTTGCATTCTTGAACCTTGTGAGGCGGGACTCGGCTGATATGTACTTTCATCTTCCGTACTGCGATGCACCTGTAAACTCCCTCCGGCAAGCCACGTTCGTCGGTTTGATTCAGAGACTCGTATGGAAGCAATTAAACCTATTCGAATGCGAAGCAGCGGGGTTGTCAGTAGTCAGCTTGCAAATGCATTGGCAGCTCCAGAAGTTGCAATCAAACCCCGAATCCTGAACGCTGCTGTCGAGCTGCTGATTGAGCAAGGCACGGCTCGCACCACCACCTTGGCGGTCCAGCGACGCGCAGGTGTAAGCCGCGGCGCCCTACTCCATCACTTTCCAACTCATGCGGAGTTGCTGTCTTCGACGGTGCAGGAACTTGTCCGAAGAAACGAAGCAGCAGTCCACGAGGCGCTTGCCAAAGTCGGTGTTGCTGAAGATCCATTCGAGAGGGCGGTGAAGGTGCTGGCCACCACGATGGCAAAACCGGCCTATCTCGCCGAACTGGAACTGTGGGCGATTTCCCGTACGGACATCGAACTTCGCACCGCCCTTCAGGCTGCAGAGCGCGGCGCACGCAAAGAGAGTGACCGAGTGATGCGGATGCTGTTTCCCTCCATAGCAGAACGCCCTGACGCCGCTGAGGTAATGGGATCGACACTCGCCTTTTTGCGGGGACAGGCGGTGACCGGAATCATCAGCGGAAGGCCATCTCAGCGACAGAAGCAGATGACCACCTGGCTGAGAGCGATTCGGATCATGTTGGACGATACCTCCACCACCTGACCGCTCAGCTCGAACCGCCTTCTTTAGGCTTCCACGGCCCGTCACAGCGGGATGAGTTCAGCCCATGACAACGACTATGGAGAGCTGCACCCGCTTGGCCCCTGAGAACACTCGTACGCACGAATATTCATGATGACACCGCCAAAATCCAAGTTCGACGGTGGCGGAACCTCATCGGCGGCTATGGCCTCTTCATCACGCACGTAGCTGGCATTCTCGATGCACTTCCCGGGTAGTCCTTGCGGCGGCGCTATGTATCGCGCCAACTTCCAACGCAGCGGCGTTATACATGGGTTGGACGGTATGGAAGCGCGTCATAAAAAGGTAATGGCAACCGGCGGCTCGTTCCAAGACACAGGCGTATGCAAAAGGGATCAGCGGCCGATGAAAACAGGGGCGCGCTTTTCGCGAAAGGCAGCTTGCGCTTCCTTGGCGTCGGCAGTTTGGCCGATCTGCGCGGTCATGTCCTGTTCGTAGCGGTAGCCGTCGCGCAAGGATGCGCCCATGTCTTCCAGCGTGTTGAGCGCGTGCTTGCCCATGCGGGTGGACACCGGGCTCTTCGCGGCGATGGTGCGGGCCATTTCCAGCGCGGTGGGCATCAGCTCGTCATGGGGCGTGCAAACCTCCACCACGCCGGTGCGGTACAGCTCGTCGGCCGGAACGCGCCAGCCGGTCAGCATCATGCGCCGCACGCGGGAATGGCCGAACAAGCGCATCGCGTGGCTGCAGCCGCCAAGCAGGCCCACGTCCACCTCGGGCAGACCCAGGCTCGCGCGTTCGGAGGCGATCAGTACGTCACTGGACGCCACCATGGCCAGCCCCGAACCCAACGCGGCACCGTTGATGGCGGCCACCACCGGCTTGGAGCATTCCCGGATGGCGTGGAAGCACTCGCGGGTGCGGCGCGAATGCGCACGCAGATCGCCTGGCTCCTTGATGACCTCGGCGCGGCCCTTCAGGTCGGCGCCAGCGCAGAAAATCTTGCCCGCACCGGTCAGCACGACCGCCCTTAGCTCGTCGAGCTCGGAGATACGGTCCAGCGCCCAGATCAATTCATCGTTGAGGCGTCGGGTGAGTGCGTTGACCGGTGGGCTGTTCAGGGTCAGCACGGCGATGTGCTGATCCACGATGTGTACCTGGAGTTCTGCGAGAGAGGCGAATGATTCTTGCATGGTGGGCATCGGATGGATATGGAGGGAAAAGAGGCCGCAAAATTACCGTACGCCAACCTCCTGCGATGCCAAGGGCGTCGTGCGGGTGTCGATATGGCCGGCCAAATGACTCTAGCGCCGGCCGCCCCCGCCCGATAGCCGTCTGAAGGCAAAGCTGCTATGCGCGCGCTGCGTTGTGCTCCCAGCAGCATGTCTGCATTGCCGCCGGCACACCTAGGTCGGCCCACTTTGACCGCCTACAGTCTGTCGCAAGCCCGCACCGCACCCCGACTCTCATGAGCGCGGTGCGGGCATCCACCCGATACAAGCAGCCTGGAGACAGCATGAGCGCAGCTTCCGCCGCTGAAAGCACAGCCCCTTCCACATCCAACCGCAGCGGTCCGTTGTCGCACCTGCGGGTGCTGGACCTCAGCCGCATCCTCGCGGCGCCCTGGGCCGGTCAGATCCTGGCCGACCTGGGCGCCGAGGTCATCAAGGTCGAGCGTCCCGGCGCCGGCGACGACACCCGTTCGTGGGGGCCGCCCTTCCTGAAGGACGCCAGCGGCCAGGACACCTGCGAAGCCGGCTACTACTTGGCGGTCAACCGCGGTAAGCGTTCCATCACCGTCAGCATCGACACGTCCGAAGGCCAGCAGATCGTGCGCGACATGGCAGCGCAGGCAGACATCGTGCTGGAGAACTACAAGGCCGGCACACTGGAGCGCTATGGTTTGGACCAAGCCAGCCTGCGCAAGATCAACCCGCGTCTGATCTATTGCTCGGTCACCGGCTTCGGCCAGACCGGCCCGCGCCGCGACCAACCCGCTTACGACTTCCTGATCCAGGCCATGGGTGGCCTGATGAGCGTCACCGGCGAGCGGGACGGCCGCCCTGGCGGCGGGCCGCAGAAGGTGGGTGTGCCCATCGTGGACCTAATGACCGGCATGTACACCGCGGTGTCGGTGTTGGCGGCGGTGGCGCGGCGCAACCAGACCGGAACTGGCGACACCATCGACATCGGCATGCTCGACGTGCAGGTGGCCACGTTGGCCAACCAAGCGATGAATTTCCTGGTGTCGGGCAAGACGCCTCAGCGCAACGGCAACGCTCATCCGAACATCCAGCCGCAGGACGTGTTCGCCTGCGCCGACGGCGACATGATCCTGGTGGTAGGCAACGACGGCCAGTTCGCCAAGCTGGCCGACGTACTGGGCCACGGCGAATGGGCGCAGGACGAGCGCTTTCGCACCAATGCCCAGCGCGTGCGAAACAGTGGCGAACTGTCGGCCTTGCTGCGCCAGGCCTTCGGTGCACGCCAGCGTGCCGAAGTCATCGCAGCGCTGGACGCGGCCGGCGTGCCCAGCGGCGCCATCAACAGCGTGTCTGAGGTCTTCGACGAGCCGCAGGTGCAGGCCCGCGGCATGCTCATGAAACTGCCGCACCCGGCCGGCGTGGACGTGCCGCAGGTGGCCAGCCCAATGCGCTTTGCCGATGCCCCCATCCAATACCGCCGCCCGCCGCCGCTGCTGGGTGAGCACTCGCACGAGGTGCTGCGCGAACTGGGCTACGACGATGAGCGCATTGCGGCCTTGCGCAGCGCGGGCGTTATCTGAAGTTGCCGCCGCAGAAAAAAAAGAACTGGCATGCAACGCAAGACCTTCCTGTCCAGCCTGATGCTGGCTTCACTGGCACTGACGAGCGCTCATGCCGGTGACGGCCCCGGCGGCTACCCGGACAAGCCGGTCCGGCTGATCGTGCCCTTCCTGGCGGGCGGAGCCACCGACCTGATGGCCCGCGGCATGGCGCAGAAGCTGTCCGAGGCCATCGGCCAGCCGGTGGTAATCGACAACCGCGCGGGCGCTGGTGGCAGCATCGGTGCCGAGGCCGCTGCCGCCGCACCAAAGGACGGCCATACCCTGCTGTATTCAACGATGGGCGTGCTCACCATCAACCCCAGCCTCTACCGCAACCCGAAGTACGACCCGGCCACCAGCTTCAGCCCGGTCGCGCTGACTCACGTCACATCCAACCTGCTGGTGGTCAACCCGCAAGTGGGCGCGAAGTCCGTCGCCGAACTCGTGGCGCTGGCGCGCAGCAAACCGGGCACGCTGAGCTTCAGCTCGGCGGGCAACGGCACCAGCAGCCACCTGTCAGGCGAACTGTTCATGTCGGTCGCCAAAGTCGACCTTCTGCATGTTCCCTACAAGGGCACGGCCGCCGGGCTGCCGGACCTGCTGTCCGGCCGTATCGAGATGACCTTCGACACCGCGTCCAATTTCGTCGATCACATCAAGGCCGGCAAACTGCGGCCGCTGGCCGTCACCTCGCGCAAGCGCCTGGACACGATGCCCGAAGTGCCCGCCATGGCCGAAACTCCGGGCTTCACCGACTACGACGTGTCGCTGTGGCTGGGCGTGCTGGTGCCAGCCGGTACCTCGCCCGAGATCGTGCGCTACCTCAATCGACGTCTGGTCACGGTGATGCGCGAGCCGGCCATGGCAGCCTCGCTCAAGCCCCTGGGCATCCAGCCGCTGTACAGCAGCCCTGAAGAATTCGCCAAGGTCATCGACCAGGACCGCCGTAAGTGGTCTGCGGTTGTCAAGGCGGTCAAGGTTCAGCTCGAATAATTCGAATGGATCACAAAGACGAATGAGCTCAGAAAATACACACACACCATGAAACTCCATTGGTCCCCCAAGTCACCGTTCGTCCGCAAAGTCATGGTCTGCGCCCATGAGTTGGACATCGCCGGCCAGCTCACGCTGGTTCGCTCGGTGGCGGCCATGCTCAAACCCAATCCTCAACTCATGGCGGACAACCCTTTGTCCAAGATTCCGACGCTGATGCTGGACGACGGCCGCACGTTGTTCGATTCGGTCGTCATCTGCGAGTACCTCGACCATTTGGCCGGCGGTAGCCTTTTTCCGCGCGAAGGCGACGCACGCTGGCGGGCGCTGCGCTGGCATGCGCTGGGCAACGGCCTGCTGGATGTGCTGATCCTTTGGCGCAACGAGCGTGAGCGCGAGGTGCCATTGGGCGCACTGCAGGACGCCTTCGCGCTCAAGACCAAGGCCAGCCTGATGCTGCTGGAGCAGGAAGTGGAGATGCTTGCCAAGGCCCCGCTGTCCATTGGTCACGTCGCTATCGGTTGCGCGCTGGGCTATACCGACTACCGGTTCGCAAGCTTGGAATGGCGCAGCCGCGCGCCCCAGCTGACTCACTGGTTCGCCGAACTTTCGAAGCGGCCATCTTTCGTGGCGACCGAGGTGGCAGAAGGCTAAGTCGTCACCCTCGAATGCAGGTGGGGCAGCCATCAGGCGTAGAGCCGCGCCGGGTTGTCCTGCAGGATGGCCCGGCCGATGGCCACATCGCTCACGGACTCGTGGAGCAGCTGCAGCAAGTCGCCGCCGCTCGGCGGTTCCTTCACGTTGAGGTAGGGCCAGTCGCTGCCCCACACCAACTGCCGCGGGTTGGCTTGCTGCAGGGCTTGCTGAAAAGGCGCCAGTAGCTCCGCCCAGCGCGTGCGGTCGAGTATGGCCAGCAGGTTGCGGTAGGCGCACAGCTTCACCCACACCCGGCCTTCGGCCAGCAGATCGAGCAGGCTGCGAAAGCCCGGCTCGTCCACGCCGGCGGCAGCATCGAAGCCGGCCATGTGGTCGATGACCACAGGCACTGGCAGCGCCCGGATCTGGGCGGCGATGCCCGGCAGCACATGGCGGTCGGTCCACAGCTCGGCGTGGAGGCCTGCGTCGGCCATTTTGCCGGCCATGGCCTGCAATTCCTCGAAGCTGGCGCTGCCGCCGAAGTTGCGGGCCGCGCCACCGCGCGCGCTGAAGCGCAAGGCGCGCACGCGGCGTTCATGCAGTCCGGCGAGCGAAGGCAGGGTGTGAGGCCGCGCCACCAGCACGCCACGCAGATTCGGTTGCGCGTCCAGGGTGTCCAGCACCAGCCCATGGCCCACGCCATAGGCGCTGGGATGCACCAGCACGCCGTGGGTCAGGCCCAGCGTGGCAAGGTGCGCCCGGTACGCGGGCAGGGGCGCTTCGGGCGGAGTGTAGGCGCGCTCGGCCGCCAGCGGATAGCGGCCATAAGGGCCGAAGACGTGGGCGTGGCAGTCCCAGCCGCCCTCGGTGTCGATGGCTTCGCCCATCACTTCAATTCTTCTTGTTGCGGCAGCTTGAACGCCGGTTCCGCGCCGGGCGGGAACGGGATCTCGTGCGCGTTGAGCGTCATGGCGACCATGGTGTAGTAACCCACCAAGGCCGTGAGTTCCACCACGCCTTTTTCGCCCAGCAACTGCACCGCGGCGGCATGGGTGGCGTCGCTGACCGAGTGCGAGCGGTTGAGCTCCAGCGCATAGCGGTAGATGACCTGGTCAGTGGCGTCCAGCCCGCGCGGCTGGCGCTGCGCTAGCAGGTCGTCCAGCGTGTCGTCCGACAGCCCGGCCTTGGCACCTTCGGGCCGGTGCGCGAACCATTCAAAAGGCGAGCGGCAGTGCCGCCCGGTCACCAGGATGGCCAATTCCGACTGGCGCGGTGTCATCGAGGTGCCATAGCGCAGCAGCGCGCCTAACGCTTGCCAGCGGTCGGCCAACTCGGCATTGTGCAGCGCGGCGCGCAGTGGGCCCTTGATTTCTCCGCGCGGGCCGGAGACCACCTTCTGATGGACCGCCAGTTGCTCGGGCGTCATGGTGTCGGGAGTGGGCAGGGAAATGCGTGGCATGGGTCTTTCTCGGGGAAATGGGTCGGCTCAGGCGCCGCGATAGGCCGGCTGGCGTTTTTCCAGGAACACGTTCATGCCCTCCTTTTGGTCGACGCTGTCGGGCAGGCGTTCGTTCGGCCCGCCGGGTGCGGGAAGCGCTACTCTAGGCCGCGCCCCGGTCAGCCGCTAGCGGGCGCCGTGCAAAGCTGGCTTGCGTGCCGGGACATGGAAGCGCCGCACGCCTGGCAGCATCAGGCCATGGAGATGTCCTGCGCCGTGGAATGCCACATGCCGCGGCGCCCCAACTCGTCGACGATGGTGCAGATAGCCGCGGCCACCACCTGCACCGCGCGTGCCGGCCCCTTGCTCTTGGACATGGCCATGGTGATGCTGCGTTGCAGGCGCGCATCGGCGATCTTGGCGGCCTGCAGCCGGCCTTCCTCGATCTCGTGCCACACCGCATGCAGCGGGAGCACCGAGTACAGGTGCTCCTGCTCAGCCAGGGACTTGAACAGCGGCAGCGAATCAGCCTCGATCACCGGCACGACGGCCAGCTTGTCCTGGCGTGCTACGGCATCGAGCGCGTTGCGCAGGCCGTTGGGCGCACTGGGCAGGATGTAGGGCAAACCGGCCAGGGCCGACACCGGGATGTCACCGCCGCCCGTGAGTGCATCGCCCGCTGGGCCGACGAGGTAGCTGTCCACCGTCGCCAGCTTCTGCTCGTGCTCGGGCAGCGTAGCGTACCGGTACAGGATGGCCAAGTCCACGCGCGCATCCGTCAGCCATTCTTCGACCTGGCCACTGGAGCCTTCCAGGATCTTCAGCTGCACCGCCGGGTGGTGCTCACGCATGTGCGAGAACAACTGCCCGACCAGCGCCGACGAGATGGAGGGCAGCAGTCCCAGGGTGACACGCCCGGCTGGCTGCTGCAGGTTGCTGCGAATATCGGTCTCGAGCTGCTGCGCGCCCTGCAGCAACTCTCGCACCTGTTCCAGGATGCGGGTGCCGGTTTCCGACAGCTCCACGCCACGCCCTGTGCGCGTGAAGAGGCGGCAGCCGCACTGGCGTTCCAGCGCGTTGATCTGCCGACTCAGCAGCGACTGGTTGCTGTCCAGATAGAGCGCGGCGCGGGTCAGGCTGCCCAGCTCCGCGATCGCCAGGAACGAGCGCCAGATCGTCAGGTCGCTGGCCAGGGCGAGTCGTATGTCTGTGGCTTTTGCTGTCTGCATGCATGTCTCCTGCAGCCGGATTATCCGGCTGCGTCGCCGGCGCACCCCAGGCAACCCGGCCTGGCGCAGGGTCGGGACATCGACCGTGCGCGCACGCGTTCAAGGCGCAAGCCCGTTCGCCCATCGCGCAATGGCCACCGCCACCGCCTGCGGCTGCTCCGGCACCATCGCGTGGCTGGCACCGGCGATGACCTCTACCGTCACCTTGCTACCCAGCGCCGCCTTCAACTCGTCCCGGCTGGACGGCGGCCGCCACGGGTCGCTGCCGCCCAGCAGGTCCAGGATGGGGGCGTGAGTGACCGGCCACCATTGATCCTTGGGTGGACTCGTCATCGCGTCGCGGTAGGCGGGCAGAAGCTCGGGGTACCAGCCCTCCAGCCATGGCGTGGGATCACTGCCAGGCGCGAAGAAGGCGTGGCGCAGCGCCGCCAGCCGTGCCTCGCGGGATTGCTTAGGATTGCCCGCGATGATCAGCGACGCCTGCACGCCCGGCGGAATCGTTCGCGCCGCAGATGCGAGCACCACCACGCCGCGAACCAGCTCCGGATAGCGAAGGTCGGCCACGCGCGCCACGAAGTGGCCATAGGCATGGCCTGCGATCACCGCGCGCCCGCCGCCCAGGCGTCGCACGACGAGCGCCACGTCGGCCGCGAAAGTGTCCAGCGTGATCCCCTCCAGGGGACCGCGGCTCGCGCCCATCCCGCGCGGTTGCGGGCGCAGCACCTTGAATCCCTTCGAGGCGAGCTGGCGCGCAAGTTCGTCGTAGTCCTCCGAGTCGCGTTGCTGCGAAGGCAGTAGCACGATCGTCGGCCCGGCGCCCTCGACGATCACATCCAACTGCACATCTCCATCGCGTACCAACTCGCGTCGGCGCGCCGCAATTTCGCCCGAACGCAGCGCGCACGCGGGCAGCACCGCGATGAGACTCAACGCTGCTAGCCATCCTCGGCGCCCGCCCCGTGTTCCTTGTCGCGTGACCACTCAGCGGCCTCCTTTGGCCACGGAGGCCGCGACGGCCTCGAAGAAGGCAGTGCGTTCGTCACTGAGCGTGTCGTCCGTGGCGCCCTTCCAATAGCCAGCGACCGCGATCACCACGCGCGTGGCAGGCTGCACGTAGATCGCCTGGCCGTTGACGCCGAGGGCGCCGTAACCCTTGTCGCCGATGGTCCACCAGAAGTAGCCATAGCCGGGCTGATCGTTCAGGCGCGAGGTGGATTCCTTCATCCAGGCGGCCGGGACCAGTTGGGCTCCTTGTGCCCGACCATCGTCCAGCGCAACCTGCCCGATGCGAGCCCAGTCGCGCAGGCTGGCCGCCATTCCGGCACCGTAGAACGGACGCTGCGCCTGACCCGGCCCCTGGTTCACCCAATAGGCGTCGGCCTCGGCCCCCATCGGATGCCAGAGCCGCGTCGCCATGTAAGTCGACAACGGCATGCCAACGGCACGTTCAAGCAGCCAGCCTGCGAGGTTGGTATCGAGCGTCGAATAGTTGAAGCGCGTGCCTGGCGGGAGCAGCGACTTGGCCTTGAATGCATAGTCCTCGTAGTACACCTTGGCCTCGTTGAGCGATTGGTCGCGGTGCCGGTCGAGCTCGCTGCCGGGTGTGTAGATTTCCTTCCAGTCGGTGCCAGCGCGCATCATCAGCAGGTTGCGCACGGTGACCGGGTCGTAGCCCGTGCCCTTGAGTTCCGGCAGGTACTGGACGATGGGGTCGTTGACGCTCTTGATGCGTCCTTCCTGGATGGCGATACCGATCAACATGGCGATGACTGACTTGGACATCGAGTAGCCGATGAAGGGCGTCGCCGGCCCGCTGCCGTTGCGGTAGGTCTCCTTGACGATCTTCCCATCTTGCAGCACCACGATCGCGTTCATGCGGTGCCGCTCGAGAAAGGTGTCGAAGCTTTCAGTCGTGCCGCCGGTGGATAGACGGAAGTCGCCACTGGACCATTGCGCGCGGCCGGCGATCGGTGTCGGCCGAGGTGACGCAGTCAAGCGCGAGACCCCGAACAGCTGGTCCATGTGCTGATAGGTCAGATAATTCACCGCCGGGTCCGACTTGGCGCGGCGAACGGCCAGGAGCGTCGCCGAAGGCGTGCCCTCGACGAACGGCAGGTCGGCCGTGGCCTGTGGCGCTGTCGCGCAACCCGCCAGCAACACACAACTCAGAAGCACGGACAGCCCGGTGCGGGCGGTGGCGGTCGAAGGTCGAATAGTCATCTTTGTCTCCATGGAATAGGTTTTTCTGATTCGGCGCGCATGGGCTCAGGAAGGTTGCATACCTCTCCTCGGTCATGGTGCTTCTCCTGATTTAGTGCGCGTGGTCACGCGCCTCCTCAAGAGCTTCGAGACTAAGAATCCAAGTGCACCAGTGCTAGTGCCGCGCGGATCAGACCTGCTATGCCGCTCCAGCCAGGCCCCAAATACCGTACAGCGTCGACGCTGGCGTGCACTGGGAGTCGGATCGGCGACAGCCACTTTTCCCAAGTGCCCGGAGCTCAGTGCCGGTTCAAATAGTCGATCGCCAACGCGGACAAGGACCGCACTCCGACCGCCATCGCGTCCTCGTTGAAATCGAATTTCGGTGAATGATTGGGTGCAACCGTCTCCAGTGACTTGCCTTCCGGCATCGCGCCAAGAAGGAAGAACATTCCCGGTACCAATCGCTGGTACTCGGAAAAATCCTCTGATGCGCTCCGCTTGGGAATCACCGACACCCTGTTGCCCGTCATTTGGTTGAGAACCGGCAGGGACGCCTCGGTCAAGGAGGCATCGTTGGTCGTTACCGAATAGTTGAGGGGGCCGAAGTTGACCTTGGCTCTGGCGCCCGCAGACTCAGCGATCAGGTTAGCGGTTCGGGCTATGCGTTGTTTGGCATCGTTCCTCATCGGCTCGTCGAACGTTCGCAGGGTTCCAAGCAGCTTGACGGATTCCGGGACGATATTCGACCGATTGCCACCCGCAATGGCTCCGATGCTGATCACCGCGGGCTCCTGGCTGATGTTGAGCTGCCTGCTGACGATGGTCTGGAGGCCCAGAATGATCTGGGACGACACCACGATCGGGTCCACACCATTCCATGGTGAGGCGCCGTGGGCCTGCTTTCCTTCGACGTGGATGTGGATTTCGTCGGCGCCGGCCATGAGCGGTCCACTTCGATACCCAATACTTCCACTCGGCAGACCGGGATTGATGTGCAGGCCGAAGATCGCATCGACGCGGGGATTCTGAAGGACACCCTGCTCGATCATGGCTTTCGCTCCCCAGGACGCGCCTTCCCTAGCCCCGGTACTGTCAGGAATTCCTTCCTCCGCCGGCTGGAAGATGAACTTCACGGTGCCCTTGAGTTGGGACCTCATCTGAGACAGCAATTCGGCCACCCCCATCAAGATGGCAGTGTGTCCGTCGTGGCCGCATGCATGCATCACCGGCGTCGGCTTGCCCATGTAGTCGGCGACCACCCGGGAAGCGAACGGCAAGTCTGTTTCCTCGACCACTGGCAGCGCGTCCATGTCGGCACGCAGTGCCACGACTTTTCCTGGCAACGCGCCCTTGAGAAGGCCGACCACGCCATGCCCGCCAACGCCCGTGGTCACTTCCAGTCCGAGAGATCGCAGGTGCTCGGCGACTTTCCGTGCGGTTCTTTCCTCCTGGCCCGACAGTTCGGGGTGCCGATGAAAATCGCGACGCCATTCGACGAGCCGAGGCTGCAGGCCGGCGCTGCGCTGCTCGACAGTTGTGAGATGGAGCGGCACGGGCGATGTCGTCGAGGCCTTCGCTTCCAGGCTTGCGACGCTGAGCGCGGCGCTGGTCAGCAAAGCGAGCAACGGATGAATCGGTCTTGTCATGGTTCTATTTCCTTCATCTCAAATGAATCCAGCTCACTTTGGCCTCACAGCGCATCGCCGTGGATGCTGTGGTATTCCACGTACTCAGCCATGCCAACTTCCGAGCTTTCGCGCCCGATACCGCTCTGCTTGACGCCGCCGAAAGGTGCGTGCCGCTGGCCGACGCGTGACGCCCCCGCCTGGTTGATGAAGGTCATTCCCGCCTCCAGCTGGCGCGCGATCCCGAGGGCGCGCGTGCGGCTGGCAGACCAGACGCTCGAACCCAGGCCCAGCTCGCTGTCGTTGGCCAGGCGCACGGCCTGCGCCTCATCCTGATAGGCGACGACCGGCAGTACCGGGCCGAACTGCTCCACAGCCACGATTTCCGACTGCGGCGCCGCGCGGCGCACGAGCGTCGGGCGCAGGTAGTAGCCTTCGTTCGTGGCCTGCGGGTCGAGCAACTCGCCCAGCTCGACGATGTCGGCGCCTTCAGCGCGCGCCCGCGCTAGAAGGTCCTTCACGAAGGTCCACTGCGCGCGGTTGTTCATCGGCCCCATCGTGCTGCGCGGGTCCAGCGGATGCCCGATCCTGAATTTCCCGACCTCGGCGGACAGCCGGTCGAAGAAGCGGTCGTAGATGGATTCGGGCACGTACACGCGCTTGACCGCAAAACAGAACTGCCCGGCCCGCCGGAAAGCGCCGATGGCGATGCGGGTCACTGCGTGCTCGACGTCCACGTCGTCGAGCACGATGGCCGGATCGTTACCGCCCAGCTCGAACTGCACATCCTTCATCGACGCCGCAGCGTCGCGCATGATGATGCCGGCCACCTTGCCGCCGCCGGTGAAGGACACCTTGCGCACCAGTGGGTGCGCGGTCAGCGCCGCGCCAGCGTCGGCACCGCCGTGCAGCACGTTGATGACACCAGGTGGGAAAAGCGCGGCCATCTTCGCGAGCAGCACCGCCAGCCCCAAGGGGGCGCTCGGCGAAGGCTTGATGACCAGGGTGTTGCCGCAGGCCAGCGCAGGCGCCAGCTTACGCATGGTCAGGATGACTGGTGCGTTCCACGAGACGATGCCCGCCACCACGCCGAAGGGGCGCTTTTCGACGCTGACCCAACCGTTCGCATCCGCGAACTGGCGGGGCTGCAGGAATTCGGCCGCCATGTCCGCGTTGTCGCGCACCACATGGGCCGCCGTTTCGACCTCGGCCTGGCAGGTGGCCATCAGCATGCCCGATTCCAGCGCCATCAACTCGGCGATCTTCGGCGCTTCTTCGTCCAGCACGGCCGCGGCGGCGCGCAGCAGCTCGACGCGCTGGGCAATGGGCGTGCCGGCCCATCCAGGCAGCGCCGCATGGGCCGCCTGCGCCGCGTCGTCCACCTGCACGACGCTGGCCTGCGCCACACGGCCGACCCGGTCCTCGGTGCGACCCGGGTCTCTGACTTCGACGTAGGACGCACCGGGAGTCTCCCGGTTGTTGATCAGCAGCTCGACGCTCAATGTGTTCATGGACGGGTTCAGAAAAGCGGGATGACGTGGAGACTGCGCGGCGCAATGCCTATTCGAGCTTGAGGTTGCCCTTGACGATGACCTCGGTCCAGCGCGCCTGCTCGGCGAGCATCAGCGCGCGGTACTCATCGGAGGTGGTGGTGACCGGCAACACGCCTTGCTGCTTGAAGGAAGCCTGTATCTCCGGCGAGTTCACCACCGCGACCGTGGCCTCGCGGATCTTCTGGTGCACCGCGGCGGGCAAGCCCCTAGGCGCGATGATTCCGTAGTTGGTGTCCATCAGCACTTTGGGCAGACCCAGCTCGGCGGTGCTGGGCACGTCGGGGGTCTGCGGCACACGCTGGCTGCTCGCCGTGGCCAGCATGCGCAGCCGGCCCGATTGCGCCAACGGCAGCGCGCCCACCACGTCGATGAGCGTGAACTGGATCTCGCCAGCCAGCACCGCCGTGACGGCCGGTCCGCTGCCGCGATAAGGCACGTGGGTCACGTCGATACCCGCTTCCTGCTTGAACATCTCCCCGCCGATGTGCGGCGACGTGCCGTTGCCGGCGGAGCCGTAGTTCAGCTTGCCGGGTGCGCGCTTGGCCGCGTCGATCAGCTCCTTGAGGCTGGCGTGGGAATTGGCAGGGCCCACGATGACGGCCGTGCTGCGGGCCACCAGCGTGATGTAGTCGATGTCCGCATGGGTGTAGGGCACCTTAGTCAGCGCCGGCATCCCGGCCACCGGACCGGGTGCGATCATGCCCAGCGTGTAGCCGTCCGGCGCCGCTTTCACGACCGCGTCCACGCCGATCACGCCCCCCGCGCCGGGCCGGTTATCCACCACCACCGGCTGGCCCAACCGCAGCGACAGCCGGGCGGCGATGTTGCGACCCATGCCGTCGGTCGGCCCGCCGGCCGCATAGGGCACGATGAGGCGGATGGGCTTGGTAGGCCAGGTTTGCGCCGCCGCTGATGCCGCCAGGCAGGCGATGGCCAGCAGGCCGAGGGTCTTGATCATCTTCATGTTGCTTGTCTCCTAAGGAATGAGGTCGGTGAAGCGCCCGCCTTGCAGGTGCGCCGCGCGCGCGCTCAACGGCGCCGAGGCGGGTACACCGGCGTGCGCGATGTCCTGTGCGTAGGCATCGGCGCTGTCTTGCGGCGCGAAGCCCAGGAAGTCGACCTTGTCATTGCTCCACCAGCTGCGGCTGTTGGCCGATACGCCATACACCACGCTGTAGCCAACGGCAGGCGCGACCAGGCAGCGGCGGCACAGCTGCACCATGTCCGCATGGCTGAGCCAGGTGGACAGCATGCGCTCGTCAGTCGGCTGCTCGAAGCATGAGCCGATGCGCAGACACGCCACTTCGATGCCATGCTTGTCGTGGTACATGCGCGCCAGGTTCTCGCCGAACGCCTTACTGAGGCCGTAGAGGTTGCCCGGGCGCGGCGGCGCACCGGAATCAAGCGGCTGCGAGCGGTCGTACATGCCGATCGCATGGTGCGAGCTGGCGAACACGATGCGCTTGGCGCCGGCCTGCCGGGCCGCCTCGAACACGTTGAAGCTGCCGATGATGTTGGCCTGCAGCACAGCCTCCCACGGCGCCTGCGGCATGACGGCACCCAGGTGGACCACTGCATCGACACCCTCGAGCAGCGCGTGCACGGCGGCCATGTCCGACAGGTCGGCCTGCACCACTTCTTCGCCCTCGGTGGCCGGCGGGAGCGCGCGCAGGTCGGTGGCACGCACGTGCTCGGCCAAGTCTCGCAGGTCGCTGCGCAAGTGGCTGCCCAGCCTGCCGGCAGCGCCGGTGATCAGAAGTCGTCTCCATCTGGTTGTTGTCATTGATCTGCCTCGAAGATTTTGGCCAGTCTATGGACGGCGGGCCGGCTGACCCAGAGGGTCCGTGGACAAGACAGTTATGTGTCCGGCGGCATGGCCGCGTCAGCACGCTCTGAAAGTGCGGAAGGTGCAGCAACGCAGCAACGGGCGACAAGGGGAACGGAAGCCGCGGAGATGCCGTTGCGGGCCATGCGCGGTAGTGGCTATCTGGTGTGCCTGCACCGTGCTGGCCGAAGCGTCTCTGCATGCCTAAACTCTGCCGACGCCACAGCTGCGAACGCGGGCGCTGTATGACTCGGCGGTGTGCCAACATGCCGGGCTGGCGCTCGCCGCCTACCCGAATCAGACTCACCATGAAGATCACCGACTTCTCCCTGCATCCCTGCACTCAGAGGCTGCACGATGCGAACTGGAAGTTCGCGCGCGCGTCCGTACCTGGCCTGCAGGCCCACGTACTGACGCTGACCGACGACAACGGCTACACCGGCCACGGCTATGCGCATGCCATTCCCAGCATCTCCGGCGACGGCGAAGGTGTGCTGGCCGCGCTGCGTGCCTTGGCGCCGACTCTGGTCGGGCGCGGCCTGGACGAGATCGCCGCCATCGTCGAGACATGTGACCGGCAATTGGCCTTCAATGTCTCGGCGAAAGCGGCCATCGATATGGCACTGCACGACTTGCTCGCGCGACGCCTCTGCGTGCCCGTGCACGTCCTACTGGGCGGGCGCCACCACGACGTCATTCGCCAGTCCCGCATCGTGCCAGTCAAGACGCCGGCGCAGATGGGTGCACATGCCGCCGAGCTGGCGGCGCAGGGTTACCAGCAACTCAAGCTCAAACTGTCGGGCGACACGCAAACGGACGTCCAGCGAATCGCATCCGTACGCGATGCGGTGGGCGCAGAAGTCGCGTTGACGCTTGACCCGAACCAGGCCTACAGCGCCAAGACGATGATGGCCGCCTTTGCGCGCATGGAGCGCTACGACATTGCCTTGATCGAGCAGCCCGTGCCGGCCGACGACTGGACCGGACTGACGATGCTGACGAGGTCGCTACCCGCCGCCATCGAGGCGGATGAAAGCGCGCAGTCGGTACAGGACGTGTACCGACTGGTGACGGACCGGGTGGTTGACGTCATCAATCTCAAGGTGACCAAGCTCGGCGGGCTGTTGCGCTTCACGCAGGCCGCCGCGCTGTGCCAGGCCGGCGGCGTGGTCTGCCGCGTCGGTGCGGCGTTCGGACCCGCGCTGATGCAAGCCTTCGCAGCACATGCGGCCAGCACCCTGCGCTCGCTGCCGTATGCCTGCGAGCTGGCCGAGCACCAGCACCTGCTGGACGACCCGTTCGAAGCACTGCCTGTGGAAAACGGCATGGTGCGCGTGCCGATGTCGGCCGGCTGCGGCATCGGCTACGCGAGCTCCGCGGAATCTCACTGACCTGCAAAGCGTTTCGACGACCGCGCGCGGCCGCCGGGCACATGCGCTCGCCGAGGCGTGCACGCTTGCCCAACTGCGCTGGCTGTTCGCGCCTACCCCGGCAACAGCTTCCGCATGACTGCCTTGTCCGCATGGACAACCCCTGGCCGCATTGACATAGCTGCATTGCCACATCGCCTCTAGGTTCGCGCAGGCCTGCTTCCTAGACTTGCCGGCGCAATAACAACGAGGAGACACTATGAAGAATTGCCTTTCAAGCATCGTGGGCGCAGCTGCTCTTGCCTTTGTTGCGTCCGGCGCACAGGGCCAGTCCATCATCTACGGTCTGGTGGATGCGTGCGTGGCCCGATCGAACATCGACGGAGCGCATAGCACGCGTGTCGGGTCGGGCTGTCAAAGTGGCAGCCGGTTGGGATTTCGGGGCTCCGAGAACCTGGGCGGAGGTCTAACGGCCGGCTTCCAACTGGAGAACGGCTTCAACGTGGACGACGGCTCTTTTGGCCAAGGCGGCCGGATGTTCGGTCGCAAGGCCGTCCTCAGCCTATCCAGCACCACATTCGGCACTATCGAACTGGGCCGCGACTACGCGCCAACCTTCTATGCTCTGGCGCCGATCGATCCGACGGCCTTCGGCATCGGCACGGTCAGCAGCACCATGTGGACCGGCTCGAACCCTACCACCGTGGCGCGCAACGACAACGCCGTCAATTACATCTCCCCCGCGCTCGGCCCCGTCATCGTGCGTGTGCAATATTCATTCGGCGAACAGCCGGCCCCGGCGAGCTCCGGGGCCCGATCCACCCTGGGCTTCAACATGATCTACCGCAGTGGCGCGTGGCTGGCCAGCCTGGCGCATGCGCGCCACGCCAATGCCACCGACAGCGCACACGACCGCGCGTCGACCGCGGGGCTGAGCTACACCATCGGAGGACTCATCCTCTCGGGCGCGTTCCAGGCCGGGCGATGGGAGGGTAGCCGGACAGTCGCTGCTCCTTCCAGCGCGACCAGCATCTTCAGCCGCCACTACCGCAGTTACATGCTCGGTGCGTCGTACCAGGTCCTGCCGCTGCTGCGCGCACTGGTATCCATCAAGCACTACGACGACCGGACGGCCAGGGACTTCGATGCGCACCAGGTCACCGCAACGGCTATTTACGCTCTGTCAAAGCGCACCGACCTGTATGCGTCGTACAGCTGGCTGAAGAACGTAGCGAGCAGCAGCTACGACATCAGCGACGCCACGACCCGGTACAGCGGCGTGCATGCCGGCGCCAACACTTCGTTGATCGCCATGGGCGTGCGCCACGTTTTTTGAAGGAAATGATCATGAATCCGCATCGGCGCTCCACACTGCGACTGGTCGCCGCGATGGCGGCAGGCGCCTTGCCCTTCGCTCGCGCGCAAGCGCAGCCTTTCCCCTCCAAGCTCATTCGTATCGTGGTGCCGCTGGCGCCCGGCGGTTCAGCCGACTCCATGGCCCGGCTGCTCGCCGCAGGCATCGCCCGGGTATTGGGGCAATCCGTGATCGTGGACAACAAACCGGGCGCGGGTGGGCTCAATGGCATGGCCGAAGTGGCCCGAGCTCCGCGCGATGGCTACACGCTCGGCTATTCGCTGGCGGGGGCGCTCACGGTGGCCAACCATATCGCGCTGAAGATGCCCTACGACCCGGCGAAGGACTTCGCACCCATCACGCAGGTGGTAGCAGTGCCAGAGATCATCGTCGTCAACCCGAAGCTCGGCGTGACCAGCCTGCAGCAGCTCGTCGCGCTGGCCAAGGCCAAGCCCGGTACGCTGAATTTCGGTTCCGCAGGTAACGCGACCATTCCTCACCTGGGCGGCGAGCTGTTCAAGCATGAAACAGGCATCGACATCGTGCACGTGCCCTACCGAGGCACCGGCCCGGCGCTGAACGATCTGTTGGCGGGGCAGGTGCAGATGATGTTGGCCGACGTCACCCTGGTGCGCGCGCACATTGAGGCGGGGCGGCTTCTGCCGTTGGCCGTGGCCGGACCGCGGCGCATTGCCGTGCTGCCGGCAGTGCCCACCACGGCTGAGGTTGGCTTGCCCGGCGTGCAGGTGTCGAACTGGCACACGCTGGTGGCGCCCGCAGGCACGCCCGCGGAGGTGGTGGCCCGCCTGCGCGATGCAGTGCAGCGAGCCATGGCATTGCCTGAAGTGCAAAGCCGGCTGACCCAGGAAGGAGCCGAAGCGGTAGTCGGAACGCCAGCGCAGACGCTCGCGTTCCTGGACAAGGAGCGCGCACGCTGGGGTACGCTGGTCAAAAAACTCGGCATCCGCTGGGATTGAAGCGCTTCGCGTATGGCGTGCTGGCGCTGCGACAGTAAACAGGGCGTATCGGTTCAGCCCGATGCTCCTTCCGCGATGCGCCGCCAAGAATCCATCTTGCCAACTTTTTCGCATCGCCAGTATTGGCCTGCGGCTGACCGGGCACCGGTGTCGCGCCCCAGTCTCCGTACTAACGTACCAGCCTTGGATATGGCCTGCCTGCAGCACGGCGAAATCGGCACATTCTTGTAGCGTTGGGATATCGCGAAAAGAAGGGCCTACTAACTTGGTATGCGACCCTCGCTTAGAAAGTCGGGCAGCAAAGGGCCAGGCTCAACCTCAACGGAGGCCATTAGCTCGCATCGGACCAACGCTCAGACGGGGGGCGCCTCCAGTGTCTTGCGAAACTCGACGGCCTCCTTCATCAACCACTCCGCCAGCGCGCGCGCGGGCTGGTTTCGCGCAGCTCGCTTAGCAAAAATCAGGTGATATCCGGCGGCAAGCGGCGCATGCCGTGGCCAGGCTTCCACCAGGCGGCCCTCCCGCACATCGTTGTCGACCAGCACGACATGACCGATGGCGATGCCGAGACCCGCAACGGCCGCAGTGAGCGTTGCCTCGGTGTCCTGCAACTTCATGCTTCGGGCGCTCGACAAGCCTGCCGCGTCGGAGGCTGCGAGCCATCGAGACCACTTGCTGCTTCGCAGGGAGTCATGCAGCCACGGGAACCGGTCCAAGTCACCGATGCGCGCGAGCGCTTGGCCTTTCAGCAGCCGGGGTGAAGCTACCGGAACCAGGCTGTCATGCATCAGCAGCTGTGCGCCGGGCCAGGAACCGTCGCCGTAGTGGATCGCGAGATCGAACCGTTCCTTGCGGAAGTCGGCGTCCCAGATCGACGTGGCGAGCTCGATCTCGACGTCGATGCGTGCGAGGTGCAGCCGCGCCAGCCGCGGGATGAGCCAGCGCGAAGCGAACGACGGCATGGCCAGCACCTTGACCGTCGGTCGTTCGCCGCCGCTCGCGATTCGCATCGCGCCGTGATCCAGCTCATCGAGCGCGCGATTGACTGTCTCGAGATACAGCTCGCCCGCGGCGGTGAGTTGCACGCTGCGATGGCCGCGCAGCACCAGCGTCTGCTGCAAGCCTTCTTCCAGGGAGGCCATGTACCGGCTGATCGCCGATTGGGCGCAGCCGAGATCGCGAGCCGCGGCGGTGAAGCTGCCGCAGCGCGCCACGGCGCGGAACACGCGCAATGCTGTGATCGAGATTTCACTCATGTGTCATGCAAAAAATGGATGGCATGAGATGACCAAAGCGCATTATCCGAGCCGCCTTTCCCATGCCTAATTGCCCATTCTCTGACAAAGCTGCAGGAGCTCCCATGTTGAAAGTGCATGTGCCACCGGACATCTTCACGCCCATCGGCCCCTACGCCCAGGCCATCGAGGCCTCCTCGGTGGAGCGGCTGCTTTTCATCAGCGGCACGATGGGACTTGAGCCCGACGGCCGCTTGGCGGGCGACTTCGAGGCTCAAGCCACCCGCGTCTGGTCCAACATCGACGCCACGCTGAAGGCGGCCGGAATGGAGCGTACGAACCTCGCCAAGCTCACCATCTGGCTGGCGAACCGGGAGGACTGGCGTCTGGGTGCCGAGATCCGTCAACGCTACCTTGGCGACCACAAGGTGGCGATGTCGGTGGTGCAGGCCGGGCTGGTCGATTCGAGTTGGCTGATCGAAGTCGATGCGATTGCGGTGGCCTGAGATGATGAACTTCGAACTCAACGGCCAGCGGACCGAACTCGACCTGCCCGGCGACATGCCGCTCCTTTGGGCACTGCGCGACGTAATCGGCCTGACCGGGACCAAGTTCGGCTGCGGCATGGCGCTGTGCGGCGCATGCACGGTGCATCTGGACGGCGTGGCCGTCCGCGCCTGCCAGACACCGTTGTCGGCGATCAGCGGCAAGCGCGTCACCACCATCGAGGGGATAGGGCAGACGGCGCTGGGCCGCAGCGTGCAGAAGGCCTGGCTCGACGAAGAGGTGGTGCAGTGCGGCTACTGCCAGTCGGGCCAGATCATGTCGGCCTGCGCGCTGCTGAAGCAAACGCCCAAGCCCAACGACGGCGAGATCGACTCGGCGATGTCCGGCAACATCTGCCGCTGCGGCACCTACTCGCGCATCCGCGTGGCCATCCATCGCGCGGCCGATGCCGGGGGCAAGGCATGAACGCTTCCTCGCACGATGTGTCCCGGCGGGTCTTCCTGGTTGCCGGCGGATCGCTCGCACTTGGCGTCGCATTCAACGGTGCGGGCGCACGGGCCGCCACCGAGAAGCGCGCTGCGTTCGAGCCGAATGCGTTCATCCGGATCGATGCCGACGACACCATCACGCTGACCATGCCCCGTGTGGAGATGGGCCAGGGAACCTACACGGCCCTGTCGATGCTGATCGCCGAAGAACTCGAGATCCCGCTCGCCCGCGTCAAGCTCGCCCATGCGCCGCCCGATGCGTCCCGTTATGGCAACCCCCGAGCCGGCGGCGCGCAGATCACCGGGGGCTCGAACTCCGTTCAGGGTGCTTGGGAGCCGCTCCGGACGGCAGGCGCCATGGCGCGTGTCATGCTCGTCGAGGCGGCCGCGCAGGAATGGCGTGTTGCGGCGGCCGAGTGCAGCGCGCACGACGGTGTCGTGATCCACGCGCCCAGCGGCCGGCAACTCGCCTACGGGCAACTGAGCCAGCGGGCGGCCGGCTTGCCGTTGCCGCAGCAAGTCACCCTCAAGGCACCGGAAGCCTTCAAGCTCATCGGGCGTCCGGTCAAGCGGCTCGATGCCGCGGAAAAGATCGATGGTCGCGCGCGTTACGGCATCGACGCGAGGCTGCCGAAGATGCGCTATGCCGCTGTTGCGGCAAGCCCTGCTTCAGGCGGCAAGCTGGTGAGCGTGGACGATCGCGCGGCATTGGCCTTGCCCGGGGTACGCCAGGTGGTGCGCATCGACAACGCCGTGGCGGTGATCGGAGACCATTCATGGGCTGCAAAGCAGGGACTTGCAGCGTTGAAAGTCGTCTGGGACGACGGGCCGGCGGCGAGCATGTCGACGGCCGGGATCCGCAAGAAGCTGGAGGATGGTCTCGCACGGCAAGATGGCGCTGTGGCGCGTGCGCAGGGTGATGCCGACGCGGCGCTGCGCGGCGCGGCCAAGCGGCTCACGGCCATCTACCATTCGCCGTTTCTCGCCCATGCGGCGATGGAACCGATCAACTGCACCGTGGACCTTCGCGCGGATGGCTGCGACGTCTGGGTGAGCACGCAGGCACCGACACGCGCCCGCGACCTCGCGGCGCGCGCATCGGGACTCGCAGCCGACAAGGTCCGCATCCACAACCACCTGATAGGCGGCGGATTCGGGCGCAGGCTCGAAGCCGACTACGTCGAGCAATCGGTGGCCTTGTCGCGGAACGTACAAGGGCCGGTCCAGTTCATCTGGTCGCGAGAAGAAGACATTCAGCACGACATTCTGAGGCCGGCCTATGTCGACCAGCTCAGTGCGGCGATCGATGCACAAGGTCGCCCGACCGCCATCACGCACCGGGTGGTCGGCTCGTCGATCATGGCTCGCGTCGCGCCGGGCCTGTTTCGCAATGGACTGGATCACGACGCGGTCGAGGCTGGTTTGGGTCCCTATGAATGGCCCGCTTCCAGGCTGGACTATGTGCGCGAGGAGCCGGGGGGCGGCATGGTCACAGGTTGGTGGCGCGGCGTGGGGCCCACGCACAACTGCTTCGTGGTGGAAAGCTTCGTGGACGAACTGGCCTCGATGGCCAACAAGGATCCCGTGGCCTTCCGCCTGGCGCTGCTGCCCGAGCGTTCGCGTGCTCGGGCGGTTCTGGAACTGGCGGTCCAGAAGGCGGGCTGGGATGCGCCCTTGCGCCCCGCGGCGGCGAAAGGCGCCAAGCGTGGCCGCGGAGTTGCGGTGCTGGCCGCGTTCGGCAGCTACCTGGCCCAGGTGGCCGAGGTGACGGTCGATGCATCTGGCGACATCGTTGTCGACCGCGTCGTATGTGCGGTGGACTGCGGCATGGTCGTCAATCCTGACACGGTCGAGGCGCAGGTGGAAGGGGGCATCCATTTCGGCGTCAGCGCGGCCTTGTGGGGCGAGATCACCATCAAGGCCGGCCGTGTCGAGCAAAGCAACTTCCATGACTATCGGGTCTTGCGGTTGTCGGAGGCGCCGAAGGTGGAGGTCCATATCGTGCCGAGCCGGGAAGCGCCGGGTGGCATTGGCGAACCCGGTACGTCGGTTGTGCTGGCAGCTTTGGCGAACGCCGTGTCTGCCGCCACCGGTCAACGGCTGCGCAGCCTGCCTCTGCGCTCCAACTCCGCTTGAGATGACATTCCTTCCTTTCAATATTCTGAAGATGCCTCTGCCCTCCATCGCGATCCGGCGCCGATCTGCGGCGCAACGAACCAAGCATCTGCTTTTGTTTCCGTTGCTTTCCCTTGTCCTGTGCGTACCTGCGACAGCCGATCAGGGATTGGCTACAGCCAAAGCCTGCATGGCCTGCCATGACGTCGGCAAGAAGCTTGTCGGGCCGTCTTTCAGAGACATCGCAGGGCGCTACAAGGGGCAAGTCGGTGCCGCCGATGCCTTGGCGGGGAAGATCATGAAGGGCAGCGCCGGCGCTTGGGGCAGCGTGCCGATGCCTGCCAATGCACAAGTCAATGCCGAGGAGGCTAAGAGGCTTGCGACCTGGCTATTGGGCGATCTCTAGGGAACGTTAGATGAAATCGTAAATTGGCTTGCCGGCGAAGGTGCGTGTTTGGCCCGTCGCGCTCGCAGGCTTGTCTCACTGGGAATCCCATGCGTTTGAGAGCCTCTGTGGCCCATTCACGCTGTCTGCGGGCGCCCCTGCCCCATCATCGCAATCAGTTTCCTTCTGATCATCCCAGGTTCGAGAGCGCAAGCAGCGTGATCACATGCGCCGTGTTCTTGGCCAGCCCTTTGAACCTCACCTTCGCGAGGCCGGACTGCCGCTTGATCACGCGGAACGGGTGCTCCACCTTCGCCCGGATGCGGGCCTTATGGAACTCCTGCTTGCGCGCTCTGATCTTGACCCGGCCCTCTGGCATCCTTGCCATGTCGCTGGGTCGGCCTGCAATGTTCCATTGCACGTCCCGCTTTACTCGGCTCTGTGCTCCCCGATAGCCCGAGTCTGCCCACCCTGCATCTTCTTTGCCGTGCACCAGGCCGCTCACCTGTTCCACGTCCGCCTCGCTGGCCGCAGTGGTCATCACCGTGTGTGCACCAGCCCCGAATCGGCATCCACGCCGATGTGCGCCTTCATCCCGAAGTGCCACTGGTTGCCCTTCTTCGTCTGGTGCATCTCAGGGCCCCGTTCGCCGCTCTCGTTCTTGGTCGAACTGGGCGCCGCGATGATCGTGGCGTCCACGATGGAGCCTCTCTTCAGAAGCAATCCCTTCTTGACCAGGGAGGCGTTGACCTGCTTAAAGATGTCCTCGGCCAGATCGCTAGCCTCCAGCAAGTGACGGAAGTTCAGGATAGGTCGCCGTCGTCGCAGTGCGGTGCGGTGTCAGGCATGCGTGCTGCCACCGCCATACGCCGATTCAGCTATGCACGGCGCCAGTGACCGAATAGCAGCCTTGCCGCCGAGCGCATGGCAGAGCTCGCGCCGCTCCCTAGACTACTAGGCGAAGGAGACAACCAAATGAGAACTTCAGAAAAAGTTGCGTCGCACGGCCGCCGATCATGGCTTGCGGCGCTGGGCGCCCTCTCGCTGCTGTCTGCCTGCGCGCATCGTGGGGGCGGGATGATGGCACGCCGGCGCGAGCTGCTGCGCGAGGGGGACGTTCAGTTGGATGTGATCGTCGAAGGCACGGGACCGACATTGGTGTTACTGCCGTCGTCGCAGCGCGATTCTGAGGATTACGACGAACTCGCGCATCTGCTTGCGACGAAGGGTTTCAAGGTGCTTCGCCCGCAGCCGCGTGGAATGGGCGCAAGCCGCGGCCAGATGCAAGAGCTGAGCCTGGATGCGCTGGCCGGCGATGTAGCGCTCGCGGTGCGGCGCCTCGGAGACGGCCGCGCCGTGATCGTGGGGCACGCTTACGGCCACTTCGTGGCGCGCGTGGCCGACCTTAGGTACCCAGAGCTCGTTCGCGGCGTGGTAGTGCTCGCAGCCGCGGCCCGTACATTTCCGCCAGGGGTACAACCGTCCCTGCTCGTCGCCGCCAATCCCACGCAACCCCGCGACGCGCGCCTGGCCGCACTGCGTCACGCCTTCTTCGCCCCAGGGAATGATCCCACCCCATGGCTGGAGGGCTGGTATCCAGAACTGTCTGCCGCGTACCGCGACGCGCAGACCCGCCCGCCCAAGGACCAATGGTGGCCCGTCAGCCATTCGACCATCTTGGACCTGCAGGGCGCCGACGATCCCTGGCGGCCGCCGGCGACCCGGAACGAGTTGAAGGCGGTGTTGGGCGACAAGGTGACCGTACAGGTCATCCCGCGCGCCAGCCACGCGATGGTACCGGAGCAGCCGCATGCGGTGGCGGAAGCGGTCGCGAGGTGGGCCGGCGGACTGCCGCCGTGACCAAGGGTTAAAGGGATCACGAGCAGCGCAATTGAGGTCAACGGCCAGCGTGTTGGATTCCACCGATCTCTGGCTCGAGATTGGAGTGAACCCCATCGACTGGACCACCGGGGTCATCAGAACTAAGCCGCCTGCTGAGTGAACTGGGATTCGAATTCGTTGGGTGGGCGGTAATCGAGCGCCGAGTGCAGCCGCTTGGCGTTGTAGACCTCTTCGATGAACCACGGCAGCCGCGTTCCCACGTCTGCGAAGGTCTCGTACGGCACTTTGCATCCCGTTGTGGGCTGGTTGCACCGCTATAAGTCTCCCGCTCCGCGGCTGCCACCTAGAGTGAGGACGGACATGAACCCGCACGGCGTCGTGCTGGCGAAAACTGAAGGGCCGCGACGAGATTCAGGTGTTGCCCGATTGCGTCCATGGGCCACGGTGCAGCCGTTCTAGAGCGGCGTGAGGCGCACCGTTGCGCCGACACCGCCGGGCTTGCCATAGAGCCGCTGGCGCACCACGCGCGCTGAGAACTTCGTGCCCGCGATCACGGCCATTACAGACCATGCAGGTGTGGCGTAGGGGCCGGTCTCATCTTCGAAAGCGACAACCTCCGGGTGCCGCAAGATGATATCTGCAAAGGCTGCGCTGTCGAAGTCACAGGCCGTGATCGTGAGGACCTTGGCTTCGTGGTCGAAGTGTTCTGCGAAGAGGAAGTCCGGCACTCTGCTGCCCGTGTGCTTGTAGCGTCTGGTCGCGTCGTCGATGGTCATGCTTTTTTGCGCTCTAGGCCCTCGGGCGCGAGGGTGTCAGATTTGCGGATATTGCGATGCCGCCGGTTCAGCCGGATGGCCTGAATCCCTGGCGTTGCGGCCAGTTCACGGATCTGCTCGGCGGTAGCCTTTACCACATAGGCGCCCGCGAGATCGTTTCGGCGGGCTAAGCGATCAAGACCGAGGCGTCTCAAGGCCAACCCGATCTGCTCCATGGCCACTGCCGCGGCATCGCCGACCTGCGGGACACGCCGCTTGCGAAAGTCCGCCGCGGGCGGAGGCAGCATCTCCCGGGGAGAGGTGATCGCTTTCCCTCCAGCACGCGAAGGTGCACGCACCGTGGGCCTTGCGGACTCGATGATGACCGACCGTGTCTCGCCGCCCTGGCTTTCGTGCAGGAAAGCGACGAGCTCGGCGCCCCGGATTGCGGCAATCCGGATCTCACCCTTGGTAAGAGAAGCGGCGTCGATCACAGGTCCACCACCCACCCAGGATCGAAGTCCTTGTTCTCGAACTCCCCGTGCCAGTTCATGTACCCCCGCGGGTTGCACACCACCCGGCAGCCGCCCACCTGATAGTCGAAGCTGTCGTGCGTGTGCCCATGCACCCACAGCACGGGCG
>Ga0307406_10000051_pt1 | contig 64832 bp, 79 predicted proteins | sample 322Cmetagenome_3_FD_203706 | JGI IMG/M metagenome (GOLD analysis project Ga0307406, IMG submission 203706) | Maize rhizosphere microbial communities from greenhouse at UC Davis, California, United States - 322HYB-C-2 | ecosystem: Host-associated > Plants > Roots > Rhizosphere > Soil | place...
CCCTAGTCATTTTCCCGTGATTTGAAAAAAGCTAGGAAAATCAAACACTTAGGTGGCCTGCCCGGAGGGGATCGAACCCCCGACAACCTGCTTAGAAGGCCGCCCCGGCTCAATGGTGACAAGCACTTAGCGATTTGCGACCCATTTTCGCTACCCGGTGAGGGGGAGAAGCTGAGGGCGCGGCCTCGTCCGGCTGTTGTTGGCCGCCTTGCGCCGCGCCGGCGGCGCAGTGAACGCATGGGCGCCCTCGGGCTGCGCGGGAGCGGCTGCTGGCGCAGGTGCGGCTTTGAGATTGGCCAAGGCCTCGAGGCGGAGCGCTTCCATCAGCGCGCCTTCGGGGAAAAGCCAGGGGCGGCCGTACTGAACGGCGGGCAGCCGCCCGTTGCGGGCAGCGATTTCGACAGTCTGGAGCGTGCAGTCCAGCAGGGCTGCGACCTCGGCTGCGGTCAGGAGCCGCAATGTCGGTTCAGGCATGGTCTTCATGGGGTGTGCGCTTGCGGCGCTTCGGATGAGTTTGAGGGGGACGATCTGCATCGCTGCTGGGCTCGATGGCGGCTTCCGTTGGCTCAGGGTCGCCGCACATCCACACGAGCGCGTGGCGCGGCAAGGTGCGCTCGGCGGGGAATGGCCAGCCTGGCGTGTGCAGGCGAAGCAGCACCAGGTCGCCGGCGCGTTCAAGCTCGACGCCGAACGAGTCCTCTCCCTTGACCTTGTAGGTGCGCGTCATGCGTGGGCTCCGTAGCTCGACGGCTCGTGCAGGCTGCGGACCCGGCTGCGCTTCGCGTAGAGCGCGGCGCGCGTGAGCGGCGGCCGCGGCACGTTGGTGCCCGGGCCGGCGAAGTAGACGGCGATCGGCTTGCCGCCGCGGGCCTGGCTCTGCCAGTCGCCGATGTGGGCTTCGCGCCCGACGCGGACCAGCGCGCCGAGCTCGATGCTCACGGTCTTGACGCTGCGCTGCACGCGCTGGGCGATCTGAGCCTGCGTGCCTGGCATCGCGTTGATGATGGTGGTGCGGCAGCTCATGTGTTGGCCTCGGCCAGGTATGCATCGATGGCCCGGCAGACCTCGACCCGGTCATCGCTGTGCAGCACCGGCCGGCCGATGCCCTCGACCGTCCGCCACAGGCCCAGGCCGGAGCCCGCGCCGCGGCGGTTGTCGTAGACCACGGCCACGCCGCGATACAGCCAGCGGTTCAAGTCGCCGGTCGGCTGCATCGTGAAGTTCTCACCCTCGGCGCGTGCGCGACTGGCGGCCGGCGCCGTTGCGACTGGCGCGGCTGCCGGATCGAGGTCTGCGAAGAGATCGAAGGTCACAGCTTCTCCTTCGCGGCCCAGGCTGCGGCGATCGCGCGCTCCGCGCTGGTGAAGCGGCACCGGGCGAGGAACTCGTCGGTACGGCTGCTCGGCATGGGTTCCCACTCCCACTCGCCATCCTGGTTCAGCACCTGGCTGCGGTAGCGCACGGCCCACAGCGATGGCCCCGAGATCTGCCGGGCGCGCTGCACCGTGATGTCGTCGGCATAGCGGCTCTCCGAGACGGCGATCGTGAACGCGGAAACGTCCACGCCGAGCGGCAGGTTCATGGTGATGAACATCCGATCCTTGGGGATGGTGGCAATTGCGGTCATCGTGCGTCCCCTTCGCCCGTTTCGAGCGGCGTGTCGTCGGGCTCTGGAGCCATGGCCGCGCTGTAGGCCTGCGACTCTGCCGCGCACTCATCGCAAACCGGTTTACCGGCGGCTTGGCCCTTCTCGCAGCACCATGGGCCAGCGCGCTCCTTAATTCCGCGCAAGGCGTCAATGAGCCAAGGCAGGCTCACGTTTCCACGGTCGCATTGAAAGAGGATCGCGTCGATGGTTTGAAGCGGCATTTCCGGCGCATCGATAGCGCCTGCCGCTGGCGGTGTCTCTGCCCGCTCGTCGTCGAAGGTGATGCCATGCCGCCTCTCGGCCCAGCGCACGCACTCTTCGCCGAACGCCACTATGTCGGTGATTTCGCCGCCTGCGGCCCGCAAGCGCGCCTGTAGCCATTCGTTGATCGAGGCCCGTGTGACGGGGTCTGCCGGTGCGTCCGGCGCTGCGATCAGCGCGATTCCTTGCATGTCGATCTGGTCGTGATCGATCGCATGGTCGTAGCCGGCGGCACGCAGCAGCTGTGCAATTTCGGCGTGGGCGGCCGGGCTGATTTCCAACAGGGCGGAGGTATGCGTCATGCTGTCTTTTCCTTGTGGTGTTCGGCGATCCAGTGCGGCGCTGCGCGCGGCGTGAAGGGTTCCAATGGGTGGAGGTGCGTTCATCGCTTGAAGCGCTTCTTCAGATCTCGCGCCACGTTCTGGGCGAGCATGTGGGCGAGGCGCTGAGTGATGGTTTGCTCATCCAGCTGCGCAAGCACGTTGTGAGCTATGGCATAGCGAAGCTCGCCCGTCTCTTTGCTGCGGAGATAGAGGTGCGGCTGCCGGTACAGCGCGTCGATGCGCGAGAAGTCGATGCCGCCCTCGAGCACATCGAGTGTTTGCGTTTCGACCTTCAACTTTGTCAAGCCTTCGAGGTCGCCCTCCAGCCATTCGAACGGCTTTGCCGGGGCCTCTACGATCAAGCCCGTCATGGCCACGGCTCGTGCCTCAGCTTCGAGGACCAGCCGCTCTACAGGGGGAAGCGCGACGGTGTCGCCCAAGACGCGACGCACCGTATCGATTTGAGCCTGCAGCAGGCCGGCGCGGGCGCGCTGGCGATCCGCGACGGCATTCCACGAGAGCGCGTCTTTGTGCGCTTCCGAGTGAGCCTCCTGAAGCGCTGCGATCGCCTCGCGGGCCCGGCGGCGTTGGTTGCGTCCGAAGCGGCGGCTCATAGGGATTGCTCCGGCACATTGAAAAATCCAAGCGCGCCCTTCAGCGGTCGGAAAGGCAGCGGCTTGGCGTCGCGCAGCACAAAGCCAACGGCGCCCATGTACCAGGGCGAGTTGCTGGCTCGGACGCAATCGACGATGTCGACCTGGCCAATGATTCCGCCGCGCGGCAGATCATCGAAGGCGAACCCCAGCGCGCGGAGCGTTGTCGTCTCCGTCTTGCCAGCGTGACGCGGATCCATGCGGATTGCGTCTACGGCAAAGTCGATGGCGTCTTCGTGCTCGGCGCGCGTCATGCCCTTGCTGGCATGCACGAGGATCGTCCCGCGCTCACGTGTCGCCCAGGTCCGGTTCTCGATGTCCTTGATGCCCAGCACGATCAGGCTGGCCCAGGGCTGGCGGATCGACAGTGCCTTCATCGGCGCCGACGCCGGCGGGAAAGGCACGGTGCTGACCACTTCAGGCGGCGCCATGGCTGACCTCCTCGGGGAACTGGTCCCAGGTGCGGCCGTCGAGCAGGCGGCCGGCGGCCTTCTTGCCCACTTGGCGTACATGTGCGTCGCCGCGGCGGAAATAGCCTTCGGGGTTGCCTGGCGCATGCAGGTGCAATACCTTGCCGCGCCGCATCTCGTCGCCGAAGCGCACGCCCGGTATGGGATCGGCAGGCGCCCACTCGCCCCATTGCTTGAACAGGAACGGCACGCCGGTCGCGATGCACTGATCGCGCAGGCTTCGAGCCCAGTCTGGATGCATCGGCCGCGCGCCGGGGCCGCTCTCGCCGCCGGCGATCACCCAGTCGATGCGCTGGCCGAAATGCCGCCAATCGCCGAATCTCTGCCAGCGCTCGCCGGTCAGCGCGTTGTGCCCAACGGCGGGTGGGCTGTCTTCGGTGTCGAATCCTTCTTCCCAATACTTTCGCGGGATGGTTCGGTCTGCGTGCCCGTCGCTGATGTCAGCCAGATTGACTGGACGGAGCAGCGGTTCCATCGACAGGAAGCGCACGCGCGCTGGCACGGCCAGTAGTTTCGGGATGTCGCGATCGGCTTCGGCCTGGTTCACGATGGTGGCGCCGAGCCACACGTTGAACACGACGTCAACGCCCGGGTCAACTGCGCGCTGTGCCGCGGTGGCGGTCTCGATCATGTGGAACGCGTTACCGATCCGCTTCGTCAGCAACAGCCAGTCAAGGTTCGGCGTGGCCGCGATGAGGTCGAAGAGGTCAACGCGCCACCGCGGGTCCACCGCGTTGTCGAACACATCAGCCAGGCTCGCGCAAAAGACCCGCTGGCGCCGGCCGTGCTGGGCGAAGAAGGTTTCGTGCTGGGCATTCCACCGCAGTGGCATCTTCCAGTTCGCCTCGCTCGTGCGAACGCGTGGTGCGCCCGCTCCCCAGGTCTCTTCGCCCTTGCTGCGCAGCACCCGCGCCGGCGTGCTCACCTCGGCATAGCAGTGGTCGCAGCCGCCGCCGCCTGTGGCGGCATTGGATACCTTCGTGCACCCGATCCACGGGTTGAAGGTGTGGTCACACCATTCGATCTTGCTGTCAGTTGCCATGGCGGGCCTCCCGGACAATGATGGTGGCGGGCTGGCCAGGCTCAACCTTCATGTCCAGCGCGAGTCCGTGCTGCACCGCCCACGCGGCCAGCTGATTGGCTTCCATCTGCAGGCGCTGGATCTCTGCGGCGCGGATGCGGTCAGGCGAGGTGTCAAGGAGATGCATCAGGATTCCTCCGCGCTGAACAGCAGGGGCTGGACGGCGCCGTTCTGGTAGACGATGGGCATGACCGTTTCGGCCGAGGGCTCATCGCCTTCCCAGCCGTCCGGCCACGTGTTGGCAGCGATCAACTCGCGGATGCGGGCTTCTTCCTCCGGGTTGATCAGGCTGATCTGCGGGCGACCCTGTGCCACAGCCATGGCATTGCAGGCCGCCTGGATGCCGAGGATTCGGTCGAGGCCCATCTGGCGGGCTTCGAGCGTGATCGGGCCCATGCGCTGCGGGTTCTTCGCGATGCTCCCGTCCTTCAGCCGCTCGAGGCCGGCCTTCTTGATGCGGTGCTTCGGCTCGCGCAACTCGCGCCACAGCGGCTTGATGCCGGTCAGCGGCTGCAGGTAGGCCCACTGGGGATTCAGCAGGATCGTGTTCAGCGCGGTGTCTTCGGCCGCCAGCGGACAGCCTGTGCAGCCAGTGCGCGCATTGATCTCTTCTGCCTCATCGCCACCGTAGGCGTCAGCGATCATCGCCGTGCTCCAGTCGCCGAACTCCGCCTGCGGCGCCCAGTGCTTGAGCCATTCCCAGACATGGCAAACCCGCCAGTGCAGCAGAGGCGCCAGCGTGGCCAGCCGGCCGCGCAGGCCCTTGGCGTTGGGCAGAACCTGCTGATACCAGCCCTGGCCGCACTCGGCTCCGTCCTTGCCGCACGACATCTCGATGCGGCGGTCACGGATGGCGCTTTCGCCCTGACGCACCCCGGTGATCATCAATATCTGGCCGTCGAGCTGGTCGATGCGATCGCGCAGCGCCTGCTCCATCGGATCGATCTTGATCTGGCGCGTGCACCACCGCAGCGTGTTGTTGTTCGGCGGCGGCACGCCGCGGCCGAGGATGTAGACCATGAAGCGCTTGTCCATGGGCGCCGTCACGACCTCGACGCGGATGCCGCGGTCTCGCAACTCGTCCATGATCTGCTCGGCGGCGATGGCCAGCGGCGGCAGTTCCTGTCGCGTGTCCGCGTAGAAGACGGTCAGGGTCTGTGGCGCCGTGATTCGGCCGGTGTCGATCAGCCAGATGACCATGGTCAACGTGGCGCTGCTGTCCTTGCCGCCGGACCAAGCGATGCCCCAGTGCGGGTGATCGGGCCCATAGGCCTGCAGCGACTGCACCGTGAGCTCGATGCTCTCGGTCATCTGGAGGCGCTGGCCACCGTCGAAGAAGGTCGACTGGTGTTTCATGCTAGTGACTTTCGAAATGCTTTGGTGAAATGGCTCTCAACGGCATGGCCGCGCGCCAGCACAGCGCGCGCAAGGGCAGCACGGTCCGTGTAGCTGGCAGGCGACTGCCGAAGGAGGCCGAAATAGCTGTTAGCCGACTGGTGGACTTCATCGGCGGGAGCTTCGGCAATGCGCCGAATGGCGGCAGCCACCGTGCGCGGCCTGGTGGTGCGGTGCCACGGCTTGATGACGTGCCCGACGAAGTCAATGCCACGGTCGACCGGCTGCAGGATCGTCTTCTTGGGGTTGAGCCTGGCGCCCAGGCGTTGGGTCAGAAAGTCGCTGATGCGGTCGTGTGCGGAATTGAGCCACTGCGGTGATTCGTGCAGCAGGATGAAGTCGTCTACGTAGCGCACATACCGAGTGGCTCGCATCTGGTGCTTCGCGAACTGGTCCAGCGCGTCGAGATGCACGTTGGCGAAGAACTGCGACGACAGATTGCCGATGGGAAGGCCGGTGTCCGCTGGTGCATTGAACAGGCTCTTGTGCGCCGGCACCCGCGCCAGCAGCTCGGCACGTCCGCGGAGTTCGTGGTCTTCGCGCGGGTCATGAAACAGGATGGTTTCGGCCAGCGCCAGCCAGAACGGCTCGTGCACCTTGCGGGCCAACTGATCGCGCAGCGTGGCCTTGTCGATGGCGACGAAGAAATTGGCTAGGTCGCACTTCAAATAGAAGGCCGGCCGGCTCCAGTTCTGCGTGATGCTGCGCACGTCGCGCTCGAGCAGCTTGGCGGCGTACAGCGTGCCGCGGCCCGGAATGCATGCGCTGCTGGCGTGCACGAAACTCGCGTGAAAGCGCGGCGCGATGCGGTTGTACAGAAGGTGATGGACGACGCGGTCCGGGAAAGCGGCCGCCCAGACCTCGCGCGGCTTCGGCCGCGTGATGACGAAACAGATCGACCGACCAGGGCGCCATGCGCCGCTGGTCAGTTCCTCATACAGAGCGCACAGGTTGCGCTCGAGGTGGCTCTCAAAGGCGAGCGCGCTAGCGGTATTGCGCTTGCTCTTGCGGCAGTCCAAGTAGGCCTGCACCAACTCTTCTACGGGAAACGGATATGAATCTGCGGACGAGGCGGGCGCGGCCTTCGAACTTCTTGTTGTTGTTGTTCTGGTTGCCGTTGTTGAAGTTCTGATTCCAGGCGTTGTTGACGGAAGCCTGCGTTGGTTCGCACTATCTACGTCGCTCTGCCGAAGGCCAGAGCCGATCAGCGGAGAGACTGCGTCAGACCAGACCTGCACGGGTGCAGCGGTATCTGTGATGCGCATGGCGGTGCCCTCGTGGGGCAGCGGCGCGACCAGATTCAAATTACGCACGGGCATGGGGGCCTTGACCGTCATGCTGCAGGCGCCGTTACGTGGGAAACCTTGAGCCATCCGCCGCCCTGCTTGCCGATGTTGTCGAGCAACTGCACCGACTGGGACCACAGCTTTGTCGAGATGAAGCGGCTGTCGTGGCAGACGCGCAGCAGCACGGTGGCCGCGTGCTGGCGCTGCAGCAGATCTCGGATGTATGCCGCCCGGTCGTGCCCGCGCGTTGCATTCGCGAGCGCCATCAGGTTGACCATCTCGGTGCAATGCGCGGTGATCTTTTCGCCCAGAGAGTTTTTGAAGCCTCGCGGCATTTCTTTCTGGACGTGGAAGGCCAGCGAGACGAGCTCGCATCCCTTCTTATAGATCGGCAGTTCGGTGTGCAGGGCCATGGCTCAAAGAGTTAAAGGGTCAAAGGAACAATCTGCGGACGAGGCGGGCGCGGCCTTCGAAATTCTTGTAGTTGCTGCCCTGGCTGCCGTTGAGGAAGTTCTGATACCAGGCGTAGTAGACGGAAGCCTGCGTGCTGGTGAGGTGCCATTCCTTCTCGAACTGCTCGGGCACGTTGGCGATGCACAGCCGAGCGTCTTGCCGGCTCATCAAGGCGAAGTCCTTGTGACCGTCGATCTCGACCTCGAGGATTTCCTTGCACAGTTCGCTGCCGGCCTTGGCGAGGGCGATGGTGTTCGCGAGGCCGTCGTAGTCGCTCGTGGCTCCCTTGACGTCGATGCCATAGGTGCCGAGCGAGCGGCCTTCGAACTTCGATGCCGGATCGACCGCGAGGATCAGGTGGGCATCGCCGCGCTCATCGAAGCCACGCGCCGTGCCGACGTAGACGCCGCCCTGGGTGGTCCAGTACTCGCCGATCTTCGGAGGCGTGAGATTGCTGGTGGCGGACCCGGAGGCTCGCTTCGTCGGCTGCGTACCTGGGATGCTGCTGGCTGCGAAGGCCGAGAGCATCGCGCTGGCGATGAGCGGCGACATGCCGCCGAGATGGATGTTGACGGTATCGATGCGCATGGGTTTCTCTTAGAAAAGGATTGAAGGACTCAAGCGTTGAGTTGAATCAAGCGGACGAGGCGGGCGCGGCCTTCGAACTTCTTGCGGTGGTAGTCCTGGACGCCGTCGTAGAAGTCCTGACCCCAGGCGTAGTTGACGGAAGCCTGCGTCGAGCTCAAGTACCAGACCTCGTCGAACGCTTCCGGGCCACCGGCTTGGAACGCCTGTACCGAGGTCTGGCGGGGCAGCTGCTCGGTGTACGGGTAGCCCACTGGCACGCTGCTCGGGTTGTCGCCGCGGTAGATGTAGTTCGTCTCGGTCGTTGGCTTGAGGTGGCGATAGCCGAGTTCCAGCACGTCACGCGCGGGAATGCACCAGTCCTTGTGGCCCGCGATGTCGGCGGCCAATGCCAGCTTGGCAATGGGGCTGCCGGCTTCGGCCATGGCCACGGTGTTCGACATGCTGTCGAAGCAGCTGGTGGCGTTTGGCACGTCCTTGTAGCTGGGCAGCCAGAGGCCATTCACTTCGCCGTGGGCCTTGGGCGCCCAGACGACAGCGACGATGCCATCGCCGATGCGGATCTTGCCGCCGTAGAAGCCGCCCTCGAAGGGCGTGCCGATGGTGGCCGGGACAAGGATGGTGGTCTTTTCAGAATTCATGAGTTGCTCCAGGGTGATGAGGGGTAACGAGTGGGGACGGTTGGGATTGCGGGTCGAGTTCACTGAGCGCCCACCGGAGCGCTTTGAGTTCGGCAACGTCGTAGCTCAGGCATTTGTCCGGGCTCGCTTCGATTCGACGCTGCAGGTGCTCTGCGCGGCGGCGGAGCATTCCCAGCCGCCGCGCACGCTTGCTTTCCGGTGTGCGTTCAACCATGGTCAGGCTGCCTCGACGGGCGCCTGGAACTTCTCGAACGGCAAGCTCTTGATGTGCTTTCCGAAGAAGGATCCGATCGACTCGGCCGCGAGGAACTCCGCGTGCACCTCCGGCTCGACGTTCGGGTAGTGGTAGATCGCGCCGGCGCCGCGGGTGAAAGTGACAGCCAGCGTCTTGGTCGCCGGGTCGTAGCCGATGGCGGCCACCTGGTTGGAAGTCACCGGCTGCATGGTGATGGGCACGTACTCGGCTTCGGAATACGCGGCGGGCTCTGCAAACGTTTTGGACATGGTTTTCCTCGGGAGTTGAAAGGAGCCGCTCAGGCGGCCTTGGCGAAAGAGGGCGCGGCTGCCGCGTAGGCGGCGCCGACCTTGGTTGCGTGCTGCGCCACTGCGGCGCAGATGCGGGGAAAGTCGCGCTCGTGAAACAGCACGGAGCCGCGGTCTTTGAGACCGATGAAGCCCAGCGTGGCCATGCCGTCGGCAGTGATCTGGAGCGGAGCCATCCGCTCCTTGATCTGGCCGAGGCTCAGAGTGGGCGGGCCAAGCGGTGCAGACTCGTTCGCTGCCGGCGCAGCGGCGATGACTTCGAGCAGAGGGGCCTGCGTGAGCGCTGGCGCGATGGGCGCCGCGCTAGGTGCCAGGGCTGCGGCTGCGGAGGCGATGCGTTCCTCCTCCTCGCGCTGCCTTCGTTCGGTTTCCTCGGCCGCCCGCTGGCGCTCCTGTTCGGCCCGAAGCGTGGCCGCAGCTGCAGCGTCGGCCCTGGCTTGCTCCTCGGCGCGGATCCGCGCCCGCTCGGCGTCGAGGCGGACTTGCTCCTTGGCCTGGTGCTCAGCGATGCGGGCCTTGACCAACGTCGTCAGATCCTCCGGCGCCTTCTGGACGATCTGAGCCGTGTCGGGAAAGAGGAAGGCATGCTCGGCGGCGTGCTCGCGCAGCGTGGCGAGGTTGACCTGGATGCGATCGGCAATCTCGCTGGCGGTGATCTTTGCGCGGGTGAGTTCGGCGCCCACCTTGTCTTCCATGCTGGCAAGAGACTTCAGGCCCTTAATGGCGCCTCCGAAATCGGCCGGCACCTGGGGCATGTATGGCTTGCCCAGACGCTGGTTCAGCGCTGTGATGTGCTCCTGCAGGCCTTTCACGCCCACCGCCACGATCTCGCCGCGGCGGCGTTCCTTTTCGTCCTTCAGCAACTGCTCTGCCATGCTGCAGTTCTTTTGCAACAGCGAGTCCAGAAGGTCGGCCGTTTTGTTGGCCTGGTCGACGGGCTGGACCTGCGCCAGCATCTGCGCCTTGGCAGACTTCAACGCTTCGCGGCCCTGCCTCATGGCCTTGATCTGCGCGTCGAGGTTCACGAAGTCCTCGTCGGTCTTCGGCTCACGGATGAGCCGGTTGTCGAGGAAGTCGCGTAGGCGTTCCTCGAACACCTTGAAGTTGTCCTGCAGCGCGAGTTGCCCGGTGACTTGGACGAAGGGCGCCGGCAGCGTCTCTACCGGCTCCGCGACGATCTTTTCGATGGTGGAGGCTGCCGGCGGCGAGTAGTTGGCCACGTCGTTTTCGAACTGCGACCAGCCCGCGACGATGCGCGCGCGCAGCGCGGCGTTGGGCGTGTACCAGCAGTGACGTTCTTCGATCAGCGTGCCGTCGTCAGTCCACTTCGAGGCCATGAACAGCACGCGCTCGAGCGAGGGACACACCATGCACTGGTGCTCCATTTGCACCTGGTAGTCCTCGGGCAGGTCGGCGCCTGTGCAGCCGTCGACCATCGCTGCGCGCAGTCGGTCGTTGAGCGCCTTGTGCTCAAACGCCTGGTCTTCCATCATGGTCAGGCCGTCGAAGCTGGCCGAGTAGGAACCATGGTCGGCCACACCGACGAGCGGCGACAACTCCTCGCCGATGATCTTTTCGGCGAGGGGCCGCGCGAGGCGCTCAGAACGGTGCCCCATGTCGAAGATGCGCTGCTTGGCAGCACCCACGTCGGCGGTCAGGCCGGTAGCTCGCTCGCGGATGAGTTCGGCCCGCGTCTTGTAGGGCGACAGCCCCAGCATGGCGGGCGCGTCGCTCGCGTTGAAGTGCTGGGCGCGGTGGGCGAGCCATTCGGCGCTGCCCTGGATCAGGTTGACGGTCTTCATGGTTCAGGGCTCCTCAGAACGGGGGCAGCTCGTCGGCGCGCGCCTTGAGCTTGGTGGCGAGTTCTTCGCGCTGGCCGGCGTCGGCGATGGCGCCGATGAACTCGTCCAGGTCTTCCAGGTCCTCCTGCGTTTCGGCCTTCGCGATGCGGTCAGCAATGGCGGCATAGGTGAACGCAGTGGCGGGGGTCTCGGCAGGGGCAGCCGCCGTGGGCGACGCGGCAGGCGCTTGCGCGGCCGCGGGGGTCTTCGGCTCAACGTCGGTGGCCGCCGCAGCGGCGTCGACCTTCACGGCGCGCAGCTTCGCCTTCTGCTCTTCCGTGTAGGGCTCGCCGCGGGCCTCCACGAACTGGATGAAGGCGTCCGCGGTTTTGCGGCCCGCGCGGATGGTCTCGGCCCACTTCGGGAAGTTGGCTTCGAACTTGGCAGGGTCGTAAGTGGGGGGCGGCGGGGGCGGCACTTCCTCGGCCATGCCCATGAACTTCTCGCCCGGTTCTTCCAGTTCATCCCGCGTGTACACGCCGAGGATCACGTCCGGGGTGTAGAGGCGCGACCAGCGCTTCTGCGCCAGGTAGGCCAGCTGCTGCTTCGGGTCTTCAGTCCAGAGCGTGCTGTTGCGGGTGCGAGCCTGCGTCATCAGCAGTTCGAGCACGCGCGGTTCCGTTTCGCCCCTGATCGTGGCCCACACCCGCACGCCGAGGCCGTGTTCGTCCTCCTGTTTCCAGGCCGGCACGATGTATTTCTTGGGGTAGCCGTTGTCGTCCTTCTTCGTCTTCGATTCCACTTCCTTGAACCTGCCGACGATCTTGGTCCACTCTCCGAACCACTCGAAGTGAAAGCGGTCCTTCACCGCGCCGCTGCTGTTGATGACCGCGGCGATGAGCTGGGCTTCGTAGCCCAAGGTGCCGTTGACAAGGTGCGTCTTCTGCGCCACGGCAAACGGGTTCATGCCCCACTGCATGCTTTGCAGGCAGATGGCGAAGCAATCGCCTTTACTGCCCCGTAGGTGCGCGGGGACGGTGGTCTTGCCGCTCGCCATCAATTCGGCAATGCGATCAAGGCGATCCATGCTGCCGGTGTCCATCAGCAGCGCGCCAGCGGATGCGCTGCTGAGTGCGAGCGCGGTGGTTTCGGGTCGAGTTGTTGCGTTCACAGGTGGTCTTTCAGCGGTAGAACAAAAAGAAGGCGCCATAGCCGAGCACCACGCCCGCCATGACGATGAGGACGAAGGCGCGCGCCAGTTGCAACACGGGCCTCATGAGTGCGTCGATGGCGACGTAGGGCTGCGCGACAGGCTCCGGCGTGTCGTCGGGGAAGCCGTGGGGATGGGCGCGGCTCATTGCGGACCTCGCATAGCAGCGCGTTCGTCGGCCGGCGCCTGCGCGAGATCTGCGGCAACGTCGCGTGCGGCATCGGTTTCGGTGGGCTTCCCGTCGAGCCATGCCATCAGCAGCAGGAACGCGAAGGTCAGCAGCACGCTCAGCGACCAGTTGATGGCCCAGGTCTTGAGGGTCTGGAGGAGGGCGGTCACGATGCGTCTCCTGACGCCGCGGAGCGCGGCAGCCTGATTGCCAGTTCGATGACCACCATCGAATCGCAGATCGTCGAGGTGCCTTGCACGATGCGGCGGGCGAGAGCGCTCGCCGCGTTCTGCAGTTCGCGATCGCTCATCGCCAATGTCGACTTGAGGTCGGGCATGGGCGCGCGGTGAACAGCCTTGTCCAGCGGAATCGGATCGAGGTCCTCGGCCTTCGTCGCCCACGGTCCGCGGAAAAGCTCGGATGCGGTTGGGCGCTCGCTCCATGCCTTGCGACGGTGCGGGCATTCGACGTGCGAGCACTCCGAAACCGTGCTATTCATGCGCTCAGGGTCGCGCTGGCAGGTGTCGCACTTCACGATGCGCTCCCAGCGGCCTTGGCGATGGCGGCGAGCACATCCTCGCGCCTGATCCAACCCGCCTCGTTCGGCGTCACGTCGCGATGCATGGTCGCGCCGAATTCGAGACGCACAGGGCGGTAGGTCGGCAGCGCGCTCAGGGCCGTGTGCAAATCAACCGGTTTTTGAGCGGCACAGTGCGGGCAATCCGAATCCACCGGCCCATGCCAGAACTTCTGACACACGAGGCAGTTGATCAGGTCGGACTTCACGCCCGGCACTGCGGGGAGCACTGGCGTGTGCTGCGCGCTCATGCTGCACCGCCCCTCACGCGAGGCTGCGGCACGCCCAGGCCCTCCGGCGCCACCGAGCGCCAGATTGCGCCCGTCGGGTCGAGTTCAGCTTGCATCTCGTACAGCGCCGCAAACTCGTCGCGACCGGCGCGCCATGCCAGCGCGTTGTCAGTGCACTCGTAGTGCCAGTCGGCCACGCCCAGCTTGATCTGGTACCGGCGCAGGCGCTCGGCGAACTGGAAATCGTTCAGTCGGTTCTGCTCGGCGGGCAAGCCGCGAGCGATGAAGGTGCGGTTGTAGATCGGGCCCGAGGCCTGGAGGATGGCAGCCATCTCAGTACCCCAGCCAGGCCAGGACTTCTTCGCCCGCGTACTCGGCGCGATCGCCAACCTCGGACAGGAAGTCGGCAAATGTGCCGTCGATGTCGTGACGCTCGATCTCGCGGCGAGCTTCCTCGCGGCTGACCGTCGTCTCGATTGCTTCTTCGTAGCTCAAGTGGTGCTCCTTTCGTGTCCGGTGATTGATCCGGCGAAAGAAGTATCACTGTAGTGATTTAAGAAGTCAACACTTGAGTGATTGAAAAATCACTGAAGCACAAAAAAACCTGCCGAAGCAGGTTGGTGATTGCCGGGTGATAGGGCGGTCTACTTCTTCCTGAGCCAAACGCCAAGGGCGATTGCTGCGGCTGCCCAGCCCGCGACGACGGGCCAGGAGATCTCACTCCGGCCGCCGCAGTCAGACTCGTAGCAACGCTCGAACGACGCGCTGTCCTGCGCGAGCACAGTCCCTGAAACGAGCATGAGAGCCAGCAGCAAGGGGCGCATGGTCACTCGCAGCGAAACTGAATCTCGGCCGATGCGTAGCTGGCCAGCCCAGAGTCTTGGGAGGTGGAGTTGACTGGAACCACCTGCTTGCCGGAGCGTGCGCAGAACTCGTTGGCATCACGATACAGGTCGGCCTTTACCTCCCCGCCGCTGAACGTCACCATGCTGCCAAACTTGGAAGCCATAAAAACCCCGCTGCCGATGGGCACGACGCCGGTATTGGCGCAGCCTGCTAGCAGGGCTGCGGTAACCAGCGGGAAATAGAAGCGGCTCATAGCTGTCCTCAGTTGCGGCTCTTGATTTTGCGTCGCGGCACCGGATGCGCGATGTAGTAGACCCAGGTAACTTCGTCAAGCTCGAAGTGCATCACCTGCGGGTCGTTGTAGCTGCCGAACCGGTACGAGCCACGCCGCGACAGGAGTCGCTTGATCATCGTCTCGCCGCTCCGCAGCCGCACCAGCACGTCGTCTTCCAATTCCGGCTCGGTGCCCGGCTCCACCAACGCATAGTTGCCAGGCGTGAACACCGGGATCATGCTCGGCCCGAAGACCTTGGTCAGGAATGCGTGTGGGTCGGTGCTGGCAACTTCGCCGTATTCGTCAGTCACGCCCACTGGGTAATCCCCGTCAGTCCATATGCGTTCCGGCAGGCCGCCCGAGCCTTTGCCGACTACCCAAATTCGTTTGATCTTCGCGGGATTCACGCGCATCGCGTCGACGGGGATGGGTGGCGCTGCCGAAGGATCGTTCGCGCTCACCGCGCGGGCGGGTTCCTCAGTTTCGACCCGCAGGTATTCCGGCGTCACGTCCAGCGCCGCAGCGATGTCCACGATGCTTTCGCCATAGCCGCGTAGACCCGACTCGAGGTTGCCGATGGTGCCCTGGCTGACGCCGGCAGCATTGGCGAGCTTGGCCTGAGTAAGGCCGCGCTCCTTCCTGAGCCTGATCAGTCTCTCTGGGATTGTTTCCATGGGCGGGGATTTCATCACTTTTGTGAATCACTCAGGTGTTGACTTGAGAATCACTATAGTGATAATTGAGTGATGGACGCACCTAGCACCCCATCCTCAAACGTCGCGGCCTTGGATTCCGCAGCCCACAAACTGAGCCAGCTCGACGGCGCGCGCCTCAACCGAGCGGCAGCCGCACTGAGGCTGACCGCGCTCAACGCCGCGAGTCGCCATTGTGGCGGCATCACCAAGCTGGCCGCAGCCATCGATGTCGGCCAGTCGGTCGCCAGCAACTGGAAAAAGCGCCGCACGGTCATCGATGCGCTGTATTGCACGGCCATCGAAGAACTGCCCGCGTGTCCCGTCCGGCGCTGGCACCTGCGCCCGCTCGACTGGCACCGGATCTGGCCCGAGATCCGCACCTCGCCTGACGCTCCGCCGCTTCCCAAGAAGGCGAGGGCGTGAATGCACCAGGTGAAAGCCATTGCATCCCTCACTGCAGCCGAGATCCGGGCGCTAGCCCATTCGGCTGCTGACAGGGGAGAGGCCCACGAAGAGGCCAACCCCTTTGACCGCGAGACGGCCAGCGCCAAGCACTACCAGTTCGCAGCGGCATTCCATGCCCGCACGCGCGAGCTGGAACCGACCTCCTGAACCACGAATTACGAGACGGACCCATGCCCACCACCCCATCTGACGATTCGCCCAATAACGACTTCCCCATGTTCGCCCGCTCCATCCTGGGCGGGAAAAAATCCTCCAAGTTGGAGGCGCGCGTGACCGACGAACTGAAGGAGGGGGTCCGCCGCCGCTGGGTGGACCTCCAGTTCAGCTCGGAATCCGAGTACCTGGAGTACTTGGCAACGGTGGACTGCTTTGGGAAAGGCCATGTCCGAATGGTGCAGGAACGGCGCCTCGGATTGGTCAGCAGCTTGTCTGACAGTGCACAGACAGGGCGGGCGTGAACGTGGCCGCCGCGATCGACTTCAACTCCGCATTCCCGCAGCCTGCGTGCGCGGTGATGCTGGAGGTGCACCAGTGGTTCCGCATGCCCTCAGGGCGCATCGCGGAAGTGCAGCGCTTCGAGACGGTGGACGGCATGGCCACCGTGGTTGTGCGCTACCTCAACGACGACGGTGACCTCATGCGCGGCAGCGGCGAGTTCACCATGAGCCTGTCGGCCTTCCTCAAGATCACGAAGCGTGTGGAGGTGAGCCGTGGCTGAACCCCTCGATACAGAGCGCTGGCCAGCCGGCCGCCCAGCGGCCCGCGGCTCAGCCTTCTACTGGCGCGACACCGTCAGCGTGACCTCGCAGGTCCTGCAGGCGCAAGCCGATGCGCGAGCGCAGTCCGCGAAGCGCGTGCGTGAAGCCGATGCACGCGGCACCAACCGCAGCACGATCCATGGGCTGTCGCGCAAGGCCGATGCCTTGTTGCAAGCCCGAGGCGGCGCACGCCCTCCCAAGTCATTGGGAGGCACCTCCGCATGAACAACTGGAATGGACTCACCGTCATCGACGGCAAGCCGGCGGCAGCCAACGAGGCCAACGACGCTAAATATGCAGAGTTTCTGCGCCAGAAGATCAAGCTGGCCAGCTTCACCGGCTTCGACGTTGCGCTCGAAGAGATCAACCCCGCGCTGAAGCCGCACACCCGTGACATCGTGAAGTGGATGGCGAAGGGCGGCAGTCGCGCCTGCTTTGCCAGCTTCGGCCTGCACAAGACTGCTACGCACCTGGAGCTGCTGCGCCAGGTCGGGCGCCGCTACCCGGATGCCTACCGTCTGGGCGTCATCCCGCTGGGCGTGCGCCAGGAGTTCTTCCGCGAGGTCGAGCTGCGATTCACCGGCGATTGCGCGATCGACCTGCGCTTCATCCGCCGCGACAGCGAGATCGACGATCCGAACACGATCTACCTGACGAACTACGAAGCGGTGCGCGAGGGCAACGTGACGCCCAGCCGCTTCCGTGCAACGGGCCTCGACGAGGCGAGCATCCTGCGCAGCTACGGCAGCAAGACCTATCAGGAGTTCCTGCCCGCCTTCGCGCCGGTGGAGTTCAAGTCGGTTTTCACCGCCACGCCCGACCCGAACCGGTACAAGGAGCTGATCCACTACGCCGGCTATCTCGGCATCATGGACACCGGTCAGGCGCTCACACGCTTCTTCCAGCGCGACAGCGAGAAGGCGGGCAACCTCACGCTCTACCCGCACAAGGAACAGGAATTCTGGCTCTGGGTGGCGAGCTGGGCCATCGTCATCACGAAGCCCAGCGACCTGGGCCATAGCGATGACGGCTACATCCTGCCGGCGCTGGACGTGCGCTGGCACGAGATTCCGAGCGACTATTCCGCGGCCGGCACCGACAAGATCGGTCAGGGCCTGCTGATCCAGAACACGTCGCTGAGCCTGTCGGCCACGGCCAACGAGAAGCGTACGAGCATCCCGGCCCGCGTGGCGAAGGTTCAGGAGCTGATCGGCGAAGCGCCGGACGATCATTTCGTCGTGTGGCACGACCTCGAAGACGAGCGCCACGCTCTGCAGGCGGCAGTCCCCGAGGCGGTCAGCGTGTGGGGCACGCAGGACCTGGAAGAGCGCGAGAACCGCATCATGGCGTTCAGCGACGGCTTGCACCGGATCCTGTCCACAAAGCCGATCATCGCCGGCAGCGGCTGCAACTTCCAGCGTCACTGCCACCGCGAGATATTCGCGGGAGTCGGCCACAAGTTCAACGACTTCATCCAGGCCATCCACCGCGTCTTCCGCTTCGGTGGATCGCTCGAGGTGCCGGCGCGCATCGACATCATCCACACGGAAGCCGAGCGCGAGATCGTCGCCAACCTGAAGGCGAAGTGGCAGCGGCACGACGAGCAGCAGGACCGCATGGCCGCGCTGGTGCGCACCTATGGCCTCGACCACCTCGCCATGCACGACCAGCTGGCCAGGACGGTTGGCGTTGAGCGCAAGGTGGTCAAGGGCGACCTGTTCGAGGTCGCGCACAACGACGCGGTACTGGAAGCCATGGCGCGGCCGGACAACTCGGTCGACCTCATCGTGACCAGCGTACCGTTCGCTAACCACTACGAATACACGCCGAGCTACAACGACTTCGGCCACACCGAAGACAACGCGCACTTCTGGGCGCAGATGGACTTCCTGACGCCCGAGCTGCTGCGCATCCTCAAGCCGGGCCGCGAGATCTGCATCCACGTGAAGGACCGCGTGCTGTTCCAGTCCGTTACCGGCCTGGGCGCACCCACCATGGACTACTTCCACGAGGAAGCGAGCTTTCACCTGCGCAAGCACGGCTTCGTGAAGATCGGCATGGTCCAGATCAACACCGACGTGGTGCGGGAGAACAACCAGACCTACCGCCTCAGCTACGGTGAGATGTTGAAGGACAGCACGAAGATGGGCGTGGGCTGCCCCGAGTACGTGCTGATCTTTCGCAAGCCACAGACCGACCGCACCCGCGGCTATGCCGACGAGCCGGTGGCGAAGGATCCGAAGGAATACAGCCTCGCGCGCTGGCAGGTCGATGCACACGCCTTCTGGCGCTCCAACGGCAACCGCCTGCTGACGGCCGAAGAGATGGCGCGACTGGGCCCGGAGAAGCTGGCCAAGTACTTCACCGAAGACAGCCTACGCCACGTCTACGACTACCAGCGCCACGTCCGCATCGGCGAGGAGCTGAACGACCGCGACGCACTGCCCAAGACCTTCATGAGCCTGGCGCCCGGCAGCCACGATCCGATGATCTGGCACGACGTCAACCGCATGCGCACGCTCAATGGCGAGCAGTCGAACCGGGCCGTCGAGAAGCATGTCTGCCCGCTTCAGTTCGACATCGTCGACCGACTGATCGAACGCTACAGCGCAAGGGGCGAGCTCGTCTATGACCCGTTCTGCGGCCTCGGCACGGTGCCTGTGCGCGCCATCCAGCTCGGGCGGCGTGGCGGCGGCTCGGAACTGAGCGCCGCGTACTTCGCGGACCAGGTGCACTACCTCCGCGCGGCAGAGCGCGAGGCCAGCATGCCCAGCCTCTTCGACTTCGACGATGCCCAACCCGCAAAGGAGGCCGCATGAACCAGTTGCAGATCGATGTCGAGGTCGGCCAAGCCCTGGCCGCAAACGATTCCGGCGCGCCGGCGCCGGTGGGCAAGGTGACCACGTCGATGGTCAACGCGCACATGGCGGAGGCCTATAGCGAAGCGGGCGGCTACGCATGCCTGTTCGAGGTCGCCAGCGGCACCGGCTCGAACGCTCGCACGTTCGCTGACATCGTGGTGATGAATCTCTGGCCGTCTCGCGGCATGGATCTCATCGGCTACGAGGTGAAGACCTCGCGCTCCGACTGGCAGCGCGAGATGAAGCTGCCCGAGAAGGCGTGGCCGGTCATGCAGTACATGGACCGCTGGTTTCTGCTCGCTGCCCCGGGCGTGGCGAAGCTCGACGAAGTTCCCAGCAACTGGGGATTCATGGAATTCGACGGTAGGAAGCTGAAGACGCTCAAGCCGGCTCCGAAGCTCGAGCCAAAGGCTCTGTCGAAGACGTTCCTGGGCGCCATGTTGCGCAAGCCAGTGCGTGACGTGGAGGGCGCAATCAATCGCGCCAAAAACGCCGCGCTGGCCGAGGTAGACAAGAAGGTCGAGGAACGCATTGCCAAGCAAATGCGGCACCGCGGCGAGGAGTATCAAAAGCTCGTCGACAAGCTAACCAAGCTCAAGGACGAGACCAGCATCGATTTGCTCGGCTGGCAACCCAGCGAGAGCCAGGTGCATGCCATCAAGTTCGCCCTGAAGGCCGATCCGATGACCTCATGGCGAGGCCTGCCTGCCGCGGTCAGGAATGTCGAGCAGGCGCTCGAAACGCTGCGCGAACTGCACGGAAAGGTGGCCGAGCAATGACCGTCGCCCAGACCTCCGCCGAAGCCTATCGCTCGCTATCGCCGGCCCTGTACCTCTCGCCGAAGGAGGAGCAGGTGATGCGCCTGTTCCGCGCCGGCGTCTCGCTTAGCCGCCAGCAGATCAGCCAAAAAGCGCGCATGCCCATCAACGGCGTGTGCGGCCGCGTCGACTCGCTGCTGGCCGCCGGCCGGCTCGAGGAGCACGGCTTCCGCATCGACCCCATCACCCACAAGCGCCAGAAGCTGCTGCGCATCCCGCAGCCCGATCAGGCCTCGCTTTTCCCGGAGACACGCCCGTGCTGACCCCTCAATTTGTTCTCAACCTCTCCGCCAAGCTGGTGATCGTGCTGTTCGCTGGTTCCGGTGGCAGTTGCACAGGCATCGAGCAGGCGATCGGCCGTCACGTCGACATCGCGGTGAACCACAACCCCGATGCCATCTCTTGCCACGCGAAGAACCATCCCCAGACCGAACACCATCGTGAGGACGTGCGCTACATCTCGCCACGGGATCTGGTGCGCGCACGGCATGTCGGCTACTTCCATGCGAGCCCGGACTGCACCGACCACAGCCAAGCTAAGGGTGGTCAGCCGCGAGACACAGAGATTCGCTCGCTCTCATGGGTCGTGGTGCGTTGGGGCGGCCAGGTTGCGCCCGACGTCATCACCCTGGAGAACGTCGAACAGATCCGCAAATGGGGGCCACTGATCGCGAAACGCGACAAGGCGACCGGTCGCGTCGTGAAGATCGACGGAACGGTGGCCGGCCCCGGTGAATACGTGCCACGCCGGCTGCAGCACCTGGTGCCCGATCCGGAGCGCATCGGCAAGACATGGGAGCGGTTCCTCCAGCTGCTGCGCCAGCAAGGTTATGTCATCGAGCATCGCCTGCTGCGCGCCGCCGACTACGGCGTGCCGACCAAACGGGTTCGTCTCTTTATGGTCGCGCGTCGCGACGGCCTCCCTATTCAATGGCCCGAACCCACGCACGCGAAGAAGCCCTCAAAGGGGCAGAAGAAGTGGAAAACGGCAGCCGAATGCATCGACTTTACGATCGCATCGCGGAGCATCTTCGAACGCACCAAGCCGCTCGCCGATGCCACGCTCCGCCGAGTGGCCCACGGCATGAAGAAGTTCGTTCTGGACAGCGGCGACCCGTTCATCGTGCCAATTGCAAATTGGTCGCGCGAGTCGGTGGATTCGATTCGAGAGCCGGTGCGCACCCTGACGGTGTGGCCACGGGGCGGTTCGCTTTCGATTGTCACGCCGGTGCTGGTGCAAACAGGCTACGGGGAACGAGTGGGCCAAGCGCCTCGAGCGCTGAACATCCTCGAGCCACTGGGCACGGCAGTCGCTGGTGGCGTGAAGCATGCGCTGGTGTCTGCATTCCTTGAGCAGGCCAACGGGTTCGGGAACGTGCTGCCCGCGCACGGCGTAGATGAGCCTGTCTCCACGATCATGACCAAGGGCGCGAACCAGCGCTTGGTGACCGCCCACCTGGCGCCCGCGGCCGGCGCCGAGTGCGAGACGCGAGTGGCGGACTACAACCTCGCGCCTGAGGCAGAAGCGGGCGCGCTGCGTTGCTCAGCATTCCTCATCCGCTACTACGGTGCAGGTGGGCAGTGGGGTGATTTGCGCGAGCCGATGCACACCATCACCACGAAGGATCGACTCGCACTGGTCACGGTCTGGTTGAAGGGTGAGCCGTGGGTGATCGTAGACATTTGCCTACGCATGCTGACGCCGCGCGAGTTAGCGACCGCCTCAGGGTTCCCGCGTCAGTACGTCATCGATCGCGGGCACGACGGTCGCATGTTCACGAAGACCCAGCAGGTCGCAATGATCGGCAACGCCGTGCCGCCGGGCCTGCAACGTGCCGTCACGGCCGCGAACTACAGCGACCGGTTCCACGAACCGGAAAGGGCGGCCGCGTGACCAGACCCGTCCCATACCCCGCCAAGGTCCGTGCGAAGGGCTGGCGGTTCGAACTCGACCACGAGAAGATCCGGCAGTCTGACACGTGGACGCTGGCCAAGGACGCCGGCCGGCCGTGGCTGCTGATGCTGTGGATGGTCGCCTGGGAGCAGACGCCGTGCGGCTCTCTACCCAACGACGATGAACTGATCGCGGGTCGCATCGGCATGCCGCTGGAGACCTTTGCGACCATGCGCAGCGTGCTGCTGCGCCGCTGGTACGAGGCCGAGGACGGCCGCCTGTACCACGACACGATGACCCTCCGCGTGCTGGAGATGATCGAGAAGCGGCGCAGCGAAGCTGACCGGAAGGCGCGCCAGCGCGACAAGACTCCCGAGGGTGTCGATGGTGGTCTGCCAGTTGTCCCGCGGGACGCAGGCGGGACAGGGGCGGGAGTCCACCCCCAATCCGACACCAGAACCGGAACCAGTACCAGAAATACATCTGTTCCTACCGGAACAGATACCGGCGCAACCGCGCCGAAGCCGCCCCGCAAGCGGCGCGGCGCCGCGCCTCCGGCGCAGCTTGTCACCGTCGATGACCTCATTGCTGCGGGCGTGAAGCAGCAGCACGCCGAGGACTGGCTGACCGTGCGGGCGAAGAAGAGCCTGCCGCTCACGCCCACGGCGTGGAGCGATGTGAAGAACCAGGCCGAGCAGGCGGGATTGACCGTGGGCGAAGCCGTGCGCCAGGCCACTGTCAACGGCTGGGGCGGCTTCAAGAGCTCGTGGCTTATGCGCGGCGTAGATCCGCCCAGCCACCGTGGCCAGGGCCAGAGGCCCACCAAGTTCAGCGCGGCAGCCGCCGACATTTTTAGCGATTCCAAGAACCCGGAGGTCATCGATGCTGAAACCCATTCACCTCACTGAGGCGCAGTTCCGCGGCGAGCAGCAGCCTGGCCCGGACGAGGATGACGTGAAGCGCGTGTTCATGGTGCTGCACGGCTACTACGGGAGCCTGTTCCTATCGAAGTTCAGCACTGGCATGGTGGACAAGGACGGTCGCGACCAGGGCGTAGCCAACGCCCGCCGCGTGTGGTCGCACCGGCTGCGCAGCTTCGATGCGGAAACGGTTGCCCGTGCGCTGGAGGTCTGCCAGGACCGCCATCCCGAGTTTCCGCCCACGCTGCCGCAGTTCGTGGCGCTCTGCAATGCCGTGGCGCCCCGCGAGGTGTACCGCGCGGTCGGCTACGAAATGCCGGCCGAGAAGCGCAGCGCCTATGCGGCCAGCGCCCGGGCCGCGATCGCAGCGCAGACCGCGCGGCGCGCCGGCGCACCGGCCCGGCCGGTCGGCGGGCTCGATGGCCTGAAGCAGGCGATCGCGGATGCAGTAGGCACCGCCGGCGGCGATGAAGCGGCCGCGCTCGTGCGGCTCGACCAGATGTTTCCCATTGGAGCAAGACCATGAACCTCTCACAAGTCGCTGCCGTGGCCGTCGATGCCCAGGCTGCCGTGCACCACCTCAACAACGCGGCGCGCAGCGTCGGCCTGTCGCCCACTGGAGAGGCCGTGCGCGATGCACACCGGTCGCGCCTGGCGGTGTGCGCCGAGTACTTCGCGGGCGCGGCGGCAATGAACGACGCGACCTTCGCACCTGCGCCGGAACCGGAGCTGGCATGAGCAAACGCCGTACTCCCATCACCTTCGATGTCGATACGGTGTTCGAGCGCATCCGCCAGGCGCCGATCGGCTGGAGCGAACTAGCTGGCTCGCGCGATGCGACGGTGCGCCGACGCCTTCGACCAGTCATCGACGGCCTTCTGGCCAGCGGTGCCGTCAAGGTCGTTCGCTTCGGCGGAAAGCGCTACCTTGCAGTGGCGGGCTGGGAGCCGTCGAAGCAACAGCTGCTGCAGGATCTCTATGACCGGTGCCGCGCGGTCGACGGCTGCATGGCGTGGGCCGGGCACATCGACCACCTGCGTGGCCCCATCGTGTATGCGGCGTGGGGTGGGACCGAACGATCCGTGCGGCGGCGCGTCTGGGGCCTCTCCCGGGGTCCGCTCGACTACTCCCACACCGTCGCGATGACCTGCGAGAACCCGGAAACCTGCGTGCTGTTCGAGCACATGAAGCGGGTCAGCCGGGGCATCAAGCAGCAGGGGAAGCGCAAGACATTGGCGCATCGGCGCGCGATTGCGCTGGCCAAACGCCAGTCGGCGAAGCTGGACGATGCGAAGGTCGCCGAGATCCTGAGCAGCGAGAAGAGCGGCCGCAGCCTCGCGCGCGAGATGGACGTGAGCTCGGCCACGGTGCAGAAGGTGCGCGTCGGCGATCGCTGGCGCAATTACCGCGCAACCCCGTTCTCGGGACTGGACGCCGCCAACGACCCCGGAAGGCGGTGCGCATGAAGTGCCCGAACTGCGATCGCGCGGCGGCGCGTGCCGACTGGCCAGGCTACACGGCGAATTGCCGCGGATGCATGGCCCGTGGCATTGCCAACGGGCCCGAGTTCTGGCGCTCGCGCCAGGACGGCAGCCTCAGGCCAGAGTACGTCGCCGCGCTGCGAACCATCTGGGGCGACGACTGGAAAGACGGACATGAGGCGGTAAAGGCCGCAGCCGCGCGGCTGGCGGCGCTTCGCAAGTCACCGCAGGAGGCGCTGCTGTGACGCTGAGCATCTTGGGAATCGACCCGGGCGCCTCGACAGGTCTGGCCGGCTTCGACGGGGGCGCGCTGCAATTCCTGCTAACGGTCGAACCGCACGCGATTGAGCATGTGCTGCGCCGCTACATGCCGGCGCGCGTGGTGTTCGAGGACAGCCGGCTCGAGCGGCGTGCATGGAACGCGCGCACGAAGACTGCCTACGGAGCTGCGCTGGCCACGGCCCGGTCGCTGGGGCAGGTCGACGCGTGGTGCAGCCTCATCACCGCGGTTTGCGCCGATCTCGGCATCCCGGCCCACGGCATCAGCCCAACCGAGAAGGGCGCGAAGCTGGACGCCGCAGCATTCACCCGCGCCACCGGCTGGGACGCGCGCAGCAATCAACACGAGCGCGACGCCGCGATGGTGGCGTGGCCATACCGGAGAGCGAAAAATGCCTGACATCGTGCTGGTGCGCCAGCAACCTACCGAACTGTCCGAGGTTGAGCGCGAGGCCGCGCGCCGCGCCATCTTCGGAGTGGTCGACGGGCTGGGGGAACGCGGCCGCCGCCAGTGGCGTCGCCTCTGGAACCGCCTCATGAAGCTGGAGCCTGGCGAGATGATGGAGATCCGCACGGTGCAGCAGCGCATCGGCTGGTACCACCGCAAGCACATGGCGCTGGAGCAGGCGCTGTTCGAGGCGCAAGATCGCTTCGAGGACTTCGAATCGTTCCGCACCTGGTTGAAGGTGGGAGCCGGATTCGTGGACTGGTTTCCTGGCCCGAAGGGCGGGGTCATCCCGGTGCCGAAGTCGATCAGCTACTCCGCGCTGGAGCAGGGCGACATGGAGCAATTCCACGCTGACGCCGTGAATTTCCTGCGCACCGAGCATGCCGGCAAGACCCTTTGGAAGCACCTCGCGCCCGAGAAACGCATCGAGATGCTCGAGTTCGTGCTGGGGAGCTTCGGCGAATGAGTGCTCATCGAACCACGAAATGCGATGCCGGCTTCATCCCGCATCCCGAGTGCATGGTCGCCAGCGGCGACTGCTTCCGCGAGAGCCGTTGCCTCGCAGGGTGTCAGAAGCGCAGCTTTTACCAGCATCAAGCGGATCTACGCACGCTGCTGGAGCGAGTTGCCCAACTGGAAGCGCGGGTCATCCGCCTGGAGCGGGCGAGATGATGCGCCGTACGCCTTTGAAGCGATCGACCTGGTCACGCCGCGGGCAGCCGGAGCCAGGCACCGCGCCAGCGCGCATCAAGCCCGTGGCCAAGCCGCTCGAGCGCCCAGTGCGCTACGCCACACCGGCGAACGAACCGGTGTTCGCGGTTCCGCGCCCGGTGGCGCACCGGAACCGCCGGCTGCTGGATCTCGCTCGCGGCATGCCGTGCTTGCTGCAGGTGCCGGGTGTGTGCAACGGCCGCACCGACACCACCGTGGCCTGCCACAGCAATCTCGGCATCCACGGCAAGGCCGGCGCGCGAAAGGCGGATGACTTCTGGTCGTGCTGGGGCTGCTCGGCCTGCCATCACTGGCTGGACCGTGGGCCCGCAGACGCGCTGGTCAAGGAGGTGGCGTTTCTGGCCGCGCACCTGCAGCAGGTCCTGGCGTGGCGGCAGATCCTTTCGGAGCCTGGGCGCGCCGAGGCCGACCGTCGCGCCGCACAGTGGGCCCTGGATCAGGTCATCCGCATCGTATAAAGCAGCCTGGAGCAGGAGAAAAGAATGGACGACGACGACAAAATCCGCCGCAACCTCATGGTCACCAGTGCCGTCATCATCGGCGTCGCCTGGTTTGATGTGTCTCTTCCCGACGTGCTCGAGCGGCTGTTCTCAATCAAGCAACAAGCCGGCACGCCCGAAAACGTGGTGCAGTTGTCGAACTGGAAGGTCTGGCTCGCCGCTCTCGCGGTGCTCGGCTACATGAGCTGGAGGTATCGCTGGTCGGATGAAATGGAGGTGGCGAAAAAGCTGTTCGAGGAGAGCAGATTCAAGCGCTACCAAGTCCTATTTCATTCGGTTTACATGGTGGAGGTTGTCACCTGGTTCAGACGAGGAGAACTGCCCGCAGATGTTCATCCCAAGATGATCGCGACCTATGCGCAAGTCCTGCCCGAGGCGTTGGTGAAGCAACTCGGTCGGAGGCCCGACAAGGTGTTGCACCTGGGCAGGCCGCCGGAATCCATGACTCTTGATGGAATTCCAACGACGATCTATACCATCTGGGAAGCAGAGACTGGTGCCGCTCACTCGCAACAACAAGCGGTGCATATTTTTATCGATGAGAAGCGACAGCGAGCGCTCTTCAACAGCGCCTGGCGGTATGTGATCGTCAACTCCAAGGCATCAATGTCGCTGGTTTGGCCCGTACTGATTGCAGCCAGCGCGACGTTGATCGTGCTGTACAAGCTCGGCCGTGCCATCCTTGGCTGAATCCACGCGACCTCAGTCGATGAAGACCTCAGACCTCGCTGGCCCAGCCCTCGATGCATTCGTCGCCCGGGCACTGAACGAGCTCCCCGGGACGGCCTACACGAAGGCGTGGCCGGACTTCGACGCGCTGCTCGAGCGGGAGGCCATCCACGTTGCGCCCATGGTGGGCAAAGGCTTCGCCTGGTGCGCCATTGTCGTTGGGCGCACCGGAGGACGGCTGCCGGAGTCCCGCGGGACATGGAAGGAAGGGCCGACGCCGCGCATCGCCGTTGCCCGCGCCATCGTGGCCGCCCGATACGGCGAAGACGCGCCCGAATAGCCAATCCCCTTGCGCCGCGCCGCGGGCCCGCGTTGAATGTTCTTCACTGCGGGGTAGCTCAGACAGCAGAGCACCGGGCTCATAACCCGACCGTCGAGGATGCGAGCGCCTCCCCCGCAACCAGATACACCCCCGAAGGGGCTCAACCGTGATTCGAGCACGGGCCAGAAGGCATGGTGCTGTAGCGCTGCGCAGGGTAGCTACAGCCGAGGCGAGATGTCGCACCCGCCTGCGCCTGGCGCCCCGCATTTGTTCAGCCCGTCATACCGCGACTTCAGCGCGGGCCGCCAGGGCTAAATGGCGGCAGATCTTTACCCGCACGGCGCGGGTCTGCAGGAGCCGCCGGAGGCAGATGTTGATCTGCTCATCCTGCGCCAGGGCAGGGCAACGCGCTGCAGGCGGCCGAGCCTCGGGCATTCCTCCCTCTGCCCGGACTGACCAACGACCGCTTGCAGTCGCGCTGTTGTGTAGGGCGGGCGTGAAGCTCGCACCATCACGCATGCGGATTGCGAGATGCGGGTCCATCGCCCCGCTCTGCGATGGCAGGTAGCAGTCCGCAGTCGTGATGGTGACCGCATGACCGGATCTGGCAGGGCACTGCCCCTGGCACCACGGGACGAGCTCCGATGACCGCCGATTTCCCCGGTGCGAGGAAAGCGCTTCGGACGCGGTGAAGGTAGCCCGGCCACCACCACGTAACGGACCCCTCGGGGTCCGTTTGTCGTTGAGGCCCACGCAAAACGCAATCCCCTTGAAAGCACCACTCGCACCCCGTTGAATGTCCCTACCGCTGCGCATGGGGCCAGCGGCGCCTGTTGTCTCCGCGCGAACGACCTTCGCGCTTCACCCGGTGGGCAACCCCCACCGGGTTTTTTCATGACGAAGCCGAAGTCGCAGACCGTTGCAGCACCTACGAAGCCCACGAAGGCGAAGGCCACCGCGCCCGCGCCGAAGGCAGGTGCCGCTGCAAAGGTGGCAGCAGGCCGCACAAAGTCCCCAACCGCGAAGAAGCGGGCAAAACCATCCCTCCCGCCGGCAACGGCATTCCGCCGCGCTGACGCGCCATCTCCCCAGAGCCCGGCAGCCGTAGAGCCGGCACCACCCGTTGCACCACCGCCACCGAAGCCTCTCACCGACCGTGAGTTGCGCTTCTGCCGTGAGTACGTGCTCGACCAGAACGGCACGCGCGCCTACATGCGTGCGACCGCCTGCCTGAACGAGAAGACCGCGGCCACGGAAGGCTGGAAGCTCCTGAGAAAGCCTGAGATTCAGGCTCAAATCGCTCTGGAACGCGACGATCTGCAGAGGCGCACTGGCGCGACCACCGAAGAACTGGTGCGCGAGCTGCTGTCGATCGTGCGGGCCGATCCGCGCGACCTGGTGGAGTACATCGTCGGCGCGTGTCGCTACTGCCACGGGCTCGACCATCGCTACCACCGCACCCAGGCCGAATACGACCGTGACCTGGCCGCCTTCGAGGACCACGGCAAGCTGCCGCGCCGCTTGCGCAAGAGCAAGGACGCGAGCGAGGTGCAGGACTGGGACGCCGAAGGTGGGCCCGGCTACGACCAGAAGCGCGAGCCGCACAAGGACTGCCCGGAATGTGGCGGCCGTGGCGTGGGCCACACCATCATCAAGGACACCCGGCTGCTGTCGGTCGATGCGGCACGCCTCTATGCCGGCGTGAAGGAGTCGAAGGAGGGCATCGAGGTCAAGATGCACAGCAAGTCCGACGCCATCGAGAAGCTGGCGAAGTACTTGGGCCTCTACGACGCCGACAACCGCCAGAAGAAGGCCGACGATCCGCTCACCGCGCTGCTGGCAGCCATCAGCGGGCCCAGGGCCGCTCTGCCGATCGTGGCGAACCCCTCGGAGGGCAGCGGTGCATGAAGCCCGACTGGTCCCTCGTGAAGCTGCGGGTCGCCCATGGCGATGCGCCGGCGCCGGGCAACGTCCTGCGCATGCCCAGCGGCAGGCGCTACCAGGTGCTCAAGGTCGCCGGCAGGACGCTCCACGTGCTCGTGCTGCCTGCCGCGCACCGCACGGGCCGCGCGAAAGTCATCCCGTGGTTTTGGGCGCCGCGCGGGGGGCGTGCATGAGCGCCAGGACCGAAATCAAGCCAGGCGTGGACATCCCGCACGACTTCATGCCATCGACCGCGCTGGAGTTAGAGGCGTGCCTCGCGGATCCGATGTGGCGGCTGTGCTCCGGCTACCTCTACAAGATCATGACCAAGGCGCCCAGCGACGCCGAGGGCCAGGAAACGAACATCGTGCCGTTCAAGCCCAACCGGGCCCAGCGGCGCCAACTCGCGCGGCTGTGGCATCGGAACGTGATCCTGAAGGCACGGCAGCTCGGCTTCACCACGCTGGTCTGCATCATGTTCCTGGACCACGCGCTGTTCGTGCCGAACCAGCGGTGCGTGATGGTGGCGCAGGACATCCCGAAGGCCACCGCTCTCTTCCGGGACAAGGTCGGCTTCGCCTACGACCGCCTGCCCGCGGCGATCCGTGAGCGCATGCCGTTCACCGAGCGCAGCAAGACGCAGATCGTCTTCGAGAACAACTCGAGCTTCGAGATCACGAACAGCGCGCGCTCCGGTACCGTGCACCGCCTCCACATCAGCGAGATGGGGAAGATCGGCGCGAAGTTTCCGCACAAGGCGACCGAGATCGTGACCGGCTCGTTCCCGGCCGTGCCGATGGGCGGCGGCATGATCATCGTGGAGAGCACGGCGGAAGGGCAGTCCGGCGAGTTCTACAAGATCGTCACCCGGGCGCTGGAGAACGAACAGAAGGGCAAGCCGCTGAACGAGCGCGACTTCCGCCTGAGCTTCTTCCCATGGCATGAAGAGCCCGAATACGTGCTCGCGCAGGACCAGCGCGAGACGAAGGAGGACGCCGAGTACTTCGACGAGATCGAAGCCACCATCGGCAAGAAGCTGACGCGCCAGCAGCGCAATTGGTACATCGCCACCCGCGACGCCGACTTCAGTGGCGACGAAGAGAAGATGTGGCAGGAGTACCCCTCGACCGTCGAGGAAGCCTTCAAGGTGTCCACCGAGGGCGCCTACTACTCGAAGCAGCTGGCCCGTGCCCGCAAGCAGAAGCGCATCGGCTTCTTCCCCCCCAAGGACGGCATCCCGGTCCACACGTTCTGGGACATCGGCGCTGGCGACGGCACCGGTATCTGGCTCATGCAGCAGATCGGCGGCGAGCACCGCTTCATCGAATACATCGAGAACTGGGGCGAGGCCTACAGCTACTACGTCGGCGAGCTGCAGAAGCGCGGTTATGTGTGGGGCACACACCACCTGCCGCACGACGCCGAGCACGAGCGCCAGCAGGGCGACACCACCGAGGCGCCCGTCGACACGCTGCGCAAATCCAAGCTCGGCGGCCGCTGGGAAGTGGTGCCGCGCGTCGAAGACATCAACCACGGCATCCAGCTCACGCGCGCCGCCTTCAGCAACTGCACGTTCGACGAGACGGGCTGCAAAGAGGGCCTCATCCACCTGCAGAACTACCGCAAGGAGTGGGACGAGGCGCGCGGCACCTGGAAGCTCAAGCCGCGGCATGACGAACACAGCGAGGGCGCCGACGCCTATCGCCAGTACGCCCAGGGCTACCGGCCCACCCGCATCGCCGTGCCGGCCAAGAAGGCCGAAACGAACTGGAGAACCGCATGAGTGCTCTGTGCTGCCTTCAAGCCCGGATCCGCGTCCTCGAGGTCGAGCGAGACGGGCTGGTCCGCTGGCGTGACTCAATGCTGGCGGACGAGGGGACGGTCGCCTCGCTGCAGGCGGTTCTCACCACCGACGCCGTCGACCTGTTGGAGGTCGCGGCCGCCGAGCAGGAATGCCCGCCGTCCGAAAGACCCTGGCGCGATGCCTTCAGCCAACTCATCCAACCGAACAGGGAGCCCACGAAGTGAGCAACACCAACATCCTCGGGCCTCAGGGCCTGTCTTTCGTGACGCTGGGCGGCGACCGGGCATGGCGGCAGTTCCGCAAGGGCGACATCGTCGCATCGCTGCAGTGGATCGATGTGCAGGCCCGCGACCCGCAGTTCGAGGAAAGCGGCCCGGTGCCGTGCATGTGCATCTTCCATGCGCACCGCCGCGTGGAGACCAGCGCCTACGTCATCCCGCAGGTCAACGCCTTCAAGTACGCCAACTCGAAGGGCACGGGCATCCCGCGCGAGTTCCTGGCCTGCATCGAGAGCGCCGTGGCCGAACTCGGCTTCGACCGCAACGACCGCTTCGCCCATCACCGGGTGTTCGACCTGGTGCTGGACGCCATGCCCGACCTCATCAAGATGCCCAGCGACCAGCCCGATGCGCTGGAGGTGGCGCGACCCATCGAGGGCATCGAAGCGACCGTGCGGGTAAACGGCAAGGCCATCCACCAGGAGGTGCGCTGATGTTCGAGCTTCGCGAACCCAAGAAGACGGCCGAGGAACTGGAGCGCCAGGAGCGGCCCAGCACCGAGGTCATGGACGGCACCATGCCCACGGTCGAGGGCGAGCGCGACGGCGACACCGACCGCCGCCACCGCACGCTGATCGACATCCTCAACGACGAAGGCGAGCGCCAGGCCGAAGAGCGCTACCAGATGGCCATCGATGAGGACTACAACGATCACCTGCACTGGCGGCCGGAGGATGCTGCCGTCCTGATGGAGCGCGGCCAGGCGCCGCTGGTGTTCAACGAAGGGCGCCAGACCATCGAATGGATCTCGGGCACCGAGAAGCGCATGCGCAAGGACTACAAGGTGCTGCCGCGCGAGCCCGACGACGAGGCTGGTGCCGAGCTCAAGACGAAGCTCATCAAGTACACCGACGACGTAAACATGACGCAGTGGCACCGGTCCAAGGCGTTCAAGCAGATGGCCGTGGCCGGCCTGTCGTGGCTGGAGGAGGGGATCAACTCCAATCCGGAGGAAGAGATCATCTACTCGGGCTCCGACGATTGGCGCAACGTCCTACGCGACAGCCGCAGCCGCGACCTGCTGCAGCGAGATGCCCGATACCTGTTCCGCAAGAAGCGGCTCGACCTCGACTTCGCCCAGGCCCTGCTGAAGAACGTCGCCAAGGGCCGCGTGCACCTGCTGCGCAATGAGGCCTACCGCAACGGCGAAGAGCCCGACGAGCAGGATGCGCCCTGGTACCTGGGCCAGAAGCTGACCGGTGCCAGCGACGTGGGCGGCTCGTGGCGTCGCGCGACCAGCTTCGATGAGCGCTCGGCCTTCATGCAGTCGAACGGCTACTACGACAGCGGACGCCGGCTCAGCGTTGACCTGATCGAGTGCTGGTACCGGGTGCCCGAGGACGTGCAGGTGTTCGTTGGCGGCATGTTCGACGGCCAGATCTACAACGATGCCGACCCGCGCATGGTCTACGCCGTGACGCGCGAGCGGGCCATGCTGCGCGACGCCGTGCGCATGCGCATGCGCGTGATGCTGGCCACGCCGGATTTCTGGTTCTGGGACGGTCCGAGCCCATACCGCCACGGCCAGTTCCTGCTGACGCCGCTCTTCGCCTATCGCCGGGCCCGCGACGGCATGGCCTACGGTGTCTGGCGCGGCATGCGCGACCTTAGCGACGACACCAACAAGCGTCGCAGCAAGGCGCTCTGGTCGCTGTCGGTCAATCGCGTGGTGGCCGATGAGGAAGCCATTCCTGAGGACGGCGACATCGAATCGGTGCGGCGCGAGGCAGCGCGGCCGGACGGGGTCATCATCAAGCGCAAGGGGTCCGAGCTTCGGTTCGAGCCGCACGCGATGGACTTCCAGGGCAATCTAGAGCTGGCGCGCGAGAACACCCAGATCATGCGCAACGTCGGCGGCGTGACGAATGAGAACCTTGGCCAGGACACCAGTGCGCAGAGCGGCAAGGCCATCATCGCCAAGCAGGATCAGGGCTCGCTGACCACCTCCGACCTGTTCGACAACTACCTGCTGGCCATCAAGCAGGCCGGCAAGATCCGGCTGAGCCACATGGAGCAGTTCTGGACCGGCCGCAAGGCGGTGCGCATCGTCGGTGGCCGCAAGCCCATCGAATGGGCGGTTATCAACGAATTCGATCCGGAGACGGGCGAGTTCAAGAACGACATCACCCAGCGCCAGGCCGATTTCGAGGTAGACACGCAGGACTACCGCAGCAGCCTGGCTCAGGCCGCGCTCGAGCAGATGTTCGCGCTGCTGGGCCAGATCGCCACGTTCGCGCCGCAGGTGGTGCTGTCCGTGCTCGACCTGGTGGTGGAGAGCGCCGACATCAAGGACAAAGAGGAGTGGATCACCCGCATCCGCAAGCTCAACGGCCAGCGCGACCCGTCGAAGAAGCCCACGCCGGCCGAAGAAGCGCAGGAGATGCAGGCCGCCAAGAAGCAGGAGAAGGCCGATGCACTGGTCGAACTGCTGGGCGAGGCCGAGCTGAAGCTCAAGCAGGCCACGGCCAGCAAGACCGAGGCAGAAACCACGCTCAAGACGGTGGAGGCGGTGCTGAAGCGCGTGTCGGCCATGGGCATGGCGGTGGATACCGCAGAAGTGATCACCACGGTGCCGCACGTCGTGCAGGCCGCCGATGCGATCACCCAGGCCGCGGGCCTCGATGACCTGGCCGTGCCGCCCGAAGCCGCGGCGATGGCGGCTCCCGCCGCGCCGGCGCCGGAACTGCCGCCTACCAACATGGCCGCCCAGCAGCAGCCAGCCCCCGAACTCTCGCAGCCGCCGGCGCCAACCGACGTGCCGCCGATCGAGTCCCCGCAATCCATCTGATCAACCACAGGAGCAAGAAGCCAATGAATACCTCTTCCCCCACCATCATCAATCCCACGATCGGCCGCCGCGTCTGGTTCTGGCCGTCGAAGCGGACAGGTCAATCCGGCTTCATCTGCCACGATGCCGCCGTACCAATGGACGCCGGCATTGTGTTTGTTCACAGCGACCGTTGCGTCAACCTCGACGTGTGCGACCACGCTGGCAATCACCACGCATTCACGAGCGTCTACCTCGACCAAGGTGACGACTGTCCGAGCGATCCCGATGCTGCCCGTTGTGAATGGATGCCGTTCCAGAAGGGCCGGGCCGCTAGGCAGGAGGCTCAGGCCAAGGAGCCGGCCGTCCTCCCGCGCATCGCCACGCACCGACAGGAGCTCGAGCACTCGGCCGCGCATGCGTTGGCCTCGCGCGTGGCCGAAGTCGGACACAGCGGCAGCAGGCTCGGCAAGGAGGTGCGCGAGTCGCTGGATGCGCTGCTGGGAGAGGGTGAGACGATGCCCGAACCCCGGCTCATCGCGCTGTCCGTTCGCGACCTGTGCGCCGCCGCTGGCGTGACTGCCGAGTGGCCTGTCGGCCAGGGCCTGACCTTCGGCGATGCCCTGGCCGAGCTCAAGAAGGGCCGCCGTGTCGCGCGCGCTGGCTGGAACGGCAAGGGCATGTTCATCTATCTGCAGGACGGGTCCATCAACCCGAACGGCCACGACGCGGGCAAGTTCGCCGCGAATTACGTCAACGGCGTGGATGTCCAGCTTTTCAACTGCGGCGACAAGGGCACGGTCACTCGCATGCCATGCATTTGCATGCATGCGGCCGATGGTTCGACGGTCACCGGTTGGCTTGCCTCCCAGACCGACATGCTGGCCGAAGACTGGGCCGTCCTCCACGGCGAGGCCTCGACCACCACCCCCTAATTCATCACCGGAGAAAACACCACCATGGCAATCAACGACGACCTGAACGGCTCCGACTACGAGAAGCAATTCACCGACGCGGACCCCGACGACAGCGATACCCCCGGTGCGAACCAGCCCGACTCCGACGAGGGCGAGGGCGGCACCGCTGCACCGGCTCCAGCGCCTGCAGCTGCGGCCGCGCCCGCCGCGGCTCCTGCGGCAGCGACCGGCGCAGATCCGGATGAGGTGCCGCCGGCACCGGCTCCCAGCCCGGCCGCTGCACCCGCAACCGAAGCAGCAGCACCCGCAGCCGCACCGGCTGCTGAAGCTCCTGCCGCTGCACCTGTTCCGGAGCCCTACGTGCCCGAGGCGCGCGCGCCGCGCTTCGAGGCCCCCGAGGACGCGCAGGCCCAGATCGACGCAGCGCGCACCAAGCGCGACGAGGCCTTCACCAAGTTCGAAGAGGGCGAGCTCACGCGCGACGAGTACAAGGCGATCGAGAAGGAGACGCTCACCGCTGAGCAGACGCTGCAGGGCGCCATCACCCGCGACGCGGCGGTGCGCGCAGTGCTGCAAACGCAAGCCGAGACGCTCTACGACGAGAAGCGCGCGGACGCCATCAACGTGCTGGTGAGCGCGGGCATCCCGGCCACAAAGGAGAACCTCGAGGAGTTCGACACGCTGACGGCCAGCTACGGCGAACTCGCCGGGCGCCGCGGCATGGTCGACGGGCCCAAGCTCGTAGCCTCGCAATGGGCGCTCGACAGCGCTGTGAAGGCGTTCAAGGCGGCGAATGGTGTGGCGAGTGCGCCGGCGGCGCCTGCGCCAGCTCCCACAGCGGCGCCGGCTGCCGGTGCACCTGCTGCAGCGCCCGCGGCGGCCAAGCCCTCGCAGGCCGAGGCGGAAGCGGCGCGTCGCCCCGACCTCTCGCGCGTGCCCCCGACCCTGGCCAACACGCCTGCGGCGGCCGACGCCACCATCACCGGCAACAAGTTCGCGCACGTGGACTCGATGAGCCGGATGGACCAGGAGAAGGCTGTTGCTTCCATGACCGACGCCGAACTGAACGAGTACCTCAACAAATGAGCCAAGCGCGCACCCGCCTCAAACGAGTCCTCCGTGTGGGCGAGCGGATCACGCTCGACAACGGCCGCATCGTCATCGAACTGGAGCGCCGGCAGGGGCAGGCCGCTGGCCTGTTCTTCGATCTGGCGGCCGACGTGGTGGTCAACAAGCCCACGCCGGAGGAGGCGGAGCGGGCGCGCCAGGCCGAGCCGCCACAGTTCGGTGGCTATCTGTAATGCAATCCCCTTGTCATTGCAAATGGCCACGGTAGATTCCCTGCAATTGGTTCGCAGACACGGCATGCCGTAGGGAGCGAATCAACCCGACCGGGCGGACCCCGGATGTTTGCGCAAGAGGCGCTTGTTCCACAGGAATAGGAGCCTCTCATGCGCACCCTCATTGGCGTCAACGACCCGCAAGCGGTCAAGCGCTGGGCAGCGGCCACGGCCGTAGCCGTCAACAAGAACAGCTACTTCGGTAAGCGTCTCGTCGGCGAAGGCCGCGACTCGCGCCTCCCGATCCAGCGCATCGACGATCTCGAACAGGGCGCGGGTGACGAAGTCACCATCGACCTGCTCATGCCGTCGAACCAGGAGCCGGTCGTCAAGGACCAGACTCTGGACGGCAAGGAACAGGCGCTCAAGTACTACACCGACCGCATGCGCATCGACCAGGTGCGCGGCGGCTTCGACCTCGGCAGTCGCATGACGAAGAAGCGCACCTTGCGCAACATTCGCCAGGATGCCAAGCGCGTCGGCACCGACTGGTGGAAGCGGCTCATGGACGAGCTGTACTTCATCTACCTGAGCGGCTCGCGCGGCACGGGCGCCGGCTACATCTGGTCGGCGGACAACGACTTCTTCACGGTCAACACGATCACCGCGCCCGACTCGATGCACCAGCTGTACGGCGGTGCTGCGACCTCGAAGGCGTCGATGGTGGTGGGCGACACCTTCAAGCTGCGCCTGATCGACAAGGCCGTGGCCAAGGCCGAGACCATGGGCGGCGACGGTACCGACGAACTGTCGATGATCCCCATCGACATCGAAGGCGAAGACCACTACGTGGCCCTGATGCACGTGTGGCAGTTCGACTCGCTGAAGAGCGACACCGCCACCGGCCAATGGCTCGACATCCAGAAGGCGGCTGCTTCGGCTGAAGGGCGCAATAACCCGATCTTCAAGGGCGGCCAGGGCATGTACGCCAACGTGGTACTGCACAAGCACCGCAACGTGATCCGCTTCAGCGACTACGGTGCCGGCGCCAACATCGCCGCGGCCCGTGCGCTGTTCCTGGGTTCCCAGGCAGCCTTCGTGGCCTACGGCGACAACGAGACCGGCACGAAGTTCAAGTGGACCGAGGTCGAGCGCGACCACGAGAACTCGGTGGCGATCGGCCTCTCGTCGATCTTCGGCGTGAAGAAGGCGACCTACAAGTCCAAGGACCTCAGTGTCCAACGCGACTTCGGCGTGATCGCCATGGACACGTCCTGCGTGGACCCGAACGCCTGATGCCGCCGGCCCCGGCGCAAGCCGGGGCATGCCACTCAACCGAATCACTCAGGAGCACGAAATGCCCAAGTACCAAACCGACGTTTTCACGGGCCGCAAGTCGGTCCCGCAACCGGACGATGCCTTCGTCAAGCTGGTTGCGATCGAAGTCCTGTTCCCCGCGGCCGCTCTAGTGGCCAACGACCTCATCGAACTCTGCCGCCTGCCGCCCGATGTGCAGGTGGTCGATTTCGAGGTGATCGCTCCCCAGCTCGACAGCAACGGCGCGCCGACCCTGGCCTTCAGCCTGGGTTCGGAGAACGCCGGCGGCACCGATCTGGGCGTGGTCTTCGAGGCAGGCCTGATCCCCGGCCGCGGCGCCAATGGCTCGATCGTGCGCGCCACGTCGGCCGCTGCCCTGGCGGCCGACGCCACTGCCGAGCGCGTGATCGCCCTGAAGGTGACCACCGCAGCCGCAACCAGCGCGACGGCCGGCAAGAAGGCCCTCGTCGTACTTCACCTCAAAGCCTGATCGCTGGCCCGGTGTGTGTGGAGGCGGGCCGTGTGGTGCGGCCCGCTTTTTCGTTTCGATTTAACCCCCTGAAGGAAGCAAGATGCTGATTCAAGCCTACCGGCGCAAGGAACCCATCGAGGTTTCGCTCACGACGCGCCTCATCAAGTTCTACCTGAACGATCTGCAGCACGTCGTGGCCGATGTCGATGCCGAGGAGCGCGACATCCTGGTCGACGGTGTGCCGGAAGCCTATCGCGACTACGGCGAGGACGTGGCCGCCCAGCCGAGCGCCGAGGAAGTGGCCCGCGCCGAAGCCGCGGCGAAGGCCCAGAAAGAGACGGACGAGCGCGCCGAGGCCGAGCGCGTGGCCGCGGAATCCCGTGCGAGCCAGGTGCTGCTCGGCTCCAACGTGCTGGACAGCGTCATCGACTTGACCGGCAACACGACGGCGGCCCTCGGCGAGGTGGTACCGCGCGCGCACACGCGCAGCGGGCTCACGGTGGCGGAGTGGAACGAGCTCGAGCCGGCCGAACGTGAAGCCAAGCTCGCCACCGAGGTGGAGATCATGACCGAGGAGGCCGAAACCGCGGAAGCTGAAGCCGCTGACGCCATCCGCGTGCAGGCGGAAAAGGACGCTGCCGCCGCGAAGGAGGCCGCTGAAGCCGCTGCCGCCAAGAAGTTCGTGCTGGTCGCCGGCGAAGAGACCTTCGACCTGAAGACCTATGACGACAAGAAGCTGCGCGAGTTCGCGAAGCAATACAGCGTGCCGCTGGCCGGCGGGCTCAAGGGCGACCAGATCCGCCAGGCCATCGTCGACAAGCTGGTGCCGCCGACCGCGGCCTGATCGATGAAGGCTTCGGATGTCATTGGCAGCGCGCGCAAGCTGCTCGTGGACCCCACCGGGGTCCGCTGGCCTGATGCCGACCTCCTGGGCTGGGTAGGCGAGGCCCAGCTGCAGGTGATCGCCGTGCGCCCCGATGCGAACTCGAAGCGCGCGGACCTGACGCTGGTCGCCGGCATCGAGCAGGCCATTCCTGCCGATGGCACCCGGCTCCTGAGCGTGCTGCAGAACGTGGGCGGGAGGGTCATTACCCTCATCAGCCGGAACGAACTCAGTTCGATCGACGTCAACTGGCCGCTGTCCACCGCACGCGCCGCCCAGCGGCACTACATGTTCGACGCCGACACGCCGAAGGTCTTCGAGGTGTGGCCGCCGGCCATCGCGGGCAACAAGGCTCGCATCGCCTATGCAGCCATCCCCGCGGCAATCGCTGCCGCGACTGATGACCTGACGCTCGACGACATCTATCTGCCCTGCCTCACGGACTGGGTCTGCTACCGCGCCTACGAAACCGACAGCGATGACCCGAGCGATGTGAGTCGGGCCGCCAACCACCTTGCCGCCTTCATGCAGGCGCTGACCGGCAAGTCGCAATCTGATGTGGCCTACGAGCCGAAGCGGAAGTGAGATGAAGGCCTTCGACCAGTTCTTCCCCGACGTGCTGCCCGAGGCGCCTGGCGTTACCGAGCCGATCGCGGAGCACGCGCTGTTGCGCGCGGCCCAGCGGTTCTGCGACCTCACCCGCGCGTGGCGCGTGGTGCTGGACCCCACCACGACCATCGCAGGCATTGACGAGTACGACCTCGAGTTGCCGCGCAACACCGAGCTCGTGCGCATCGAGTCCGCGAAGCTCGGCGGGGCCGACATCGAGGTGGCGACCAAGGACAACGCTTCCCGTCTGCGGGACTACGTGTTCTGCCCGGATGGGCAACTTCTGTACGTGAATCCGGTACCAGCGGGCGCGGCCGTGATCCAGATCACCGCGACGCTGAAGCCTGGTAACAGTGCAACCGGCGTCGAGGATTTCCTGTTCGATCGCTACGTCAGCGTGATCGCCGCCGGTGCCGTGGCCAAGCTGATGCAGCAGCCCATGAAGCCGTACAGCAGTGGGGAAGGGGTGGCGCGCTGGGCTGCATTCGAAGCCCGGTGCGCGTCGATCCGCAATTCCCTATGGCGCGGGCTGGCGAACAACTCGCCGCGCGCAGTCGCGAATTTCTTCTGAGCCAGGACTATGAGCACCATCCCAACCTGCGCCGTCTATTCGACCGTCCGTGACTCGGTAGGTGGTGAGCCGCTCGCCAACGCGACGGTCACTGCAAGCCTCTCGTCATACGAGATCTACGACGGGTTCGTGGTGCCCCGGAACATCGCCACGACGACGGATGCGGATGGGTACTTTGTGCTCGATCTGTTCCCGAACGAATTGGGGAGCGCTTCATCGTTCTACGAGATCAAGATCATTGCCCCCAACGGCAAAACGCTGCGCACGGTCAGCGTGGTGCCAAACCTGACCACGGCAGACCTGTCCGAGATCTCGGAAATCCCCCCTTATGAAGGGAAGCCAGACGGCGCCATAGTGTTGGCGGCCGTCATCGCCGCCAGGACTGCAACCGAAGCATTGCGCGACGAAGCAGCCTTGTCAGCGGGAGAAGCAGCTGCGAGCGCCGCAGCCGCACAAGGCAGCGAGGATCAGGTCGCGGCTGATGCACTAGCAGCGAGCAATGCTGCCACTGCCGCGGCGAACGACGCCATCACCGCGAACCAGGCGAAGGTGGATGCTCAGGCGGCGCAATCGAAGGCCCAGCAGTGGGCCACCAAGACCGATGGCGAAGTGGAGGTGGGGCAGGGTCGCGGCGCAAAGTACTACGCCGAACAGGCTGTCATCACGCTCGAAAGCGCCGCCAAGACTGCCGATCTCGCGGACACGGTGGATGAGACCAAGGGCTCTGGTCGGCTCGGCTTCAGCGCGCTGCTGGCTTATGCAGCTGGCACGTTGGGGGCGTTCGTAAAGACCCTAGCCACGCGCGCCGAGTTGGCGGTGGATGAAGGAGCGGCGTTGGTTGGCGGCGTCACGCCGATCTACACGATCAAGGACTTCCGAAAGGGAGGCGGCACCGACTCGGAAATCATCAACCGCGCCCTGCGCAAAATCGAAACCGATGCATTTCCCGGCTCGCGACTGGTTTTCGAGAATGGCCGCCACTACACCTACGACAGTTCGCACAGCCTCGGGTATATCAACGACTTGGAGATCGACCTCAACGGCGCGCTGCTGAAGCGGGCGAACTCGACGGCAACAAACACGACCCTCGCGGCGGATCTGGATGCCACGGGCGTACCAGGTCGCACCATGGTGCTGGCCAACGTCCCCGCCAACTGGAACGTTGGCGACTTGGTTGCCGCGGTCACCGGAAATACCGATGCGCTGGCGTCCAACGTGCGCCGCATCACGGCCATCAATCGCGGCACCAACACGGTGACGTTGAATTTCCAGTTGGACAAAGTCGGCGTGACGACGTGGCCGGCAGGCACAGCCATTGTGAAGTCCTACAACTGCTTCGTGGGGCGCCCGAGCCTAGCCGACAGCAACAGTTTGCTGGATGCGGGTGCGAACAAGCGTGTCCGCATCCACGGCGGCACCATCGACGGCAACGAGGCGCAGCAGGTCAGCAACTCTTGGCGCATTGGGTCCGAAATCATCCTTCACTCTGAAGGTGGCGCGATCTATGATGTGAAGTTCCAGAACACGGCGGCGGAGTGCATCGTCGGCCACGGCATTCTCGCGAGAGGGAACACATTCGTTGATCTTGGCGGGTCTGCCCTGCATACGTCTGTGAACGACTTCCTTGTGGCGATTGCAACGCCGACGATCTTCACTGGCAACGTGGTGCGGCGCACGAATTTGAAAGGGCAAGCTGCTTCTGGGCACGCCGAGGGTGCGATCACCTTCAGCTGGGGGCCGGGTCACCTCATCATTTCCAATAACCTCTTCGACGGGGGTAGTGAGGCGTTGCTTGGGAATTTCGGCGTCTCCACGGGCGCAAACCCGTCGCGCCTTCTCATCGTCACCGGGAACATCTGCAAGGGCTATTCGAGCATCTTCGCTTCGGTCAACGGGTCCACTTACGGGGTGACCCTGAGCGGCAATGACTTCCACGACTGCGGCGACAACACGATCCTCACCAACACGCTGTACAACAGGCTCAACCGAATCAGCGGGAACTCCATCTCTGGCAATACGGTACTGCCCGAGCAGGCCCAGTTGGTGGCGCAGCGCTTCGGTCCAGTGGTCGTCGAGACAATCGGAGGCGCAGGTCCTGCCATCGCAACCAATGCGCTGAACCGCCTTTGGATAAAGCAATCGGGCAGCGGCGTGCCGGCCGCCAACCTGGCGGATTCAAATGTGGTCCTGGAGGCTGGGGACAACAACATTCTGACCTTCGCAGGTGTGCCGACTGCTGCGAAGTTTCAGGGCATTCAATGGCGGGTCGCCGGCTCTGCAAACCCCGTCGTTGGCTACTTGATCCATGTCTATTCCGAGAACACCCTGAAGATGGGCGTCAACATCTCGGGTGGGCACACCATGCTGAAGAGTGGCAACTTCGCTGACCACCTGAAGCTCGACGGCACTGGCGATACCGTGTTCATCAACCGGAATCGAGCGATCTATATCGGCGACCAGACGACCGATGGCTCCTGGCACATCGACGCCAGCGGGACGGACCTGATCTTCCGACGACGCGTGGCCGGGTCGTGGGTTCCGAAGCTGACCGTCACGGGATAAGGGCACCATGAAGATCGCAATCCTCCCAGCCGGCGGGGCAGTGCGCGCCATGAACCCCAAGATGCTGGCCGAAACCCTGGGCGCGGACTCGGTCAACCAGAAGCCGGGCCATGGAGACCTGCGGCCTTGGCGCGAGCCGCTCGCGGTCTATGCCGTGCCTCCTGGCACCAAGACCATCTACCGAATGGGCCGCGACGTGCCGAGCGACGTGAACTACTGGCTGACGTGGCCGACCGTGGTGCACGCGATCCATGGTTTCGTGAGTGCCGACACCACCGAGCGCACCTACTACACCGGCAGCGGCACGCCGAAGCAGACGGACAACGTGATCGGGTTGGCGGCACCGCCGTACCCCAGCGCCTGGCGCGAACTGGGCGTTCCCGCGCCCGCCCAGGCCCTGGTGGTGACCCCGAAGAACACGGGCGTGGCCAGCGACACCGAGATCCGCTACTACACCTACACCTATGTGACCGAGCGCGGCGAAGAGAGCGCGCCGGCGCTGGTGTCGAACGCCGTCACCTGCAAAACCGACGACACCCTGGACATCACCAACGTGGCCGCGCCGCCAGCCGGCAGCTACGGCATCAACCGGATCCGCTTCTACCGCACGCAGTCGGGCACCGAGGGCGACAGCGAGTTCTATTTCCTGCGCGAGGAAGCCGCCACAGTCGTTGCCACCGTCGACGACGGCCGCACGCTGGGCGAGGTGCTGCCCACCGACGCATGGGTACCGCCACCGGCGACACTGAGCTATCTCACGGCCATGTGGAACGGCATGGCCGCGGGCATCAACACGCTCGACGGCAGCGTGCGCTACTGCATCGCCTACAAGCCCTATGCCTGGCCGATCGCCTATGAGACGCTGACGCCCAACGCGAAAGCAGTGGCGCTGGCGGTATTCGGTCAGCGCCTGCTGATCCTGACCAGCGGCCGTCCGATGCTGGTGAGCGGCACCGGCCCGGACGCCCTGGACGAACAGCCGCTCGAGATCGCCGAGGCCTGTGTCGCGCCGCGCAGCGCCGTGAGCGTCGGCCATGGCGTGTGCTGGGCATCGCCTGACGGGCTGGCGTACTTCGGCGACGCCGGCATCAAGCTGCTCACCGATGGCATCTTCACGCGCGATCAGTGGCAGGCGTTGGGGCCGGCCGCGATCACTGGAACCATGTATGAGGGCCTGTACTTCGGCAGTTACCTCGACGCTGGCGTGCGCCGCGGCTTCCTGATCGACCCTGGGAACCCGGCCGGCATCTTCTTCCTCGACAAGGGCTACGAGACCATGTTCCGGGACGACGCGCAGGACGTGCTCTACGTGCTGGACGGCGTGAACATCAAGAAGTGGGACGCCGGCGAGGCGCTGATGACGGCCAGGTTCCGCAGCAAGGTGTTTGCCGGCGTGGAGCGCAACTACGCGGCGGCCCGCGTCGAGGCAGATGCGTACCCCGTCACGGTGGTATTCGACGCGCTGAATGTGGCGCAGGCCGCCATCGACAACCGCCTTGCCGCCCAGCCCGGCGTGTTCACGAACCCGTCGGCGGGCGTGCTGCGCCACACTCGCGTGGTGGCCAGCAATCGGCCCTTCAAACTGCCCGGCGGCTTCCTGGCGCGCGAGCACCAGGTGGAGGTGCAGACTCAGAACCCGGTGCAATGGGTGATGGTGGCGACCAGCATGCAAGAACTGGCCGAGGTGGGTTGATGGCCGAAACCCGCAAGGACATCCCGACCCCAGGGTCCAGCAACTTCGACACTCGCATGCGCGAGGCGATGATGACCTACATGGGGAAGCTAGGCGACAAGCTCGACCGGGGCGTGACGATCCGCGATCTGCTTGACGCCGGCATGATCACGTTGCGGCCTGGCTGGCAGAACGGCGGCAGCAACCTGCCGCCCGTCGTCGGCCCAGGTCCTGGCCCGGGCGGCTCCGGTCCGCCACCGACACCGACCGGGCTGACGCTGACGGGCGCCGTGAGCCACATCATCATCGAATGCGATCCGCAGCGCTACACCCAGGGCGGCGGCCACGCGCGCACGCGCGTCTACGGCATCCCCGTGCCGGCCGGTGGGCCGGAACCGACCTTTGCTGACGCCGTCGAGATCTGCGACTTCGACGGGACGGTGTTCGCCTACGCCTCGAACCCGTCACAGAACTGGCGCATCTGGATCCGCTGGCAGAGCCGCGCGGGCCTGCTGTCGCCGCCGGCGGGTGGTCTACATGGCCAGCCGGTGGAAACGGGCAAAGACGTGCGCACGCTGCTCGATGCAGTGACGGCTGCAGCGCTGGACCCCGGTGCGCCCTATACGAAGTTCGCGGTGCGCGCAGGGCTGTTCTACGTGGCCAGCGACACAGGCCCGACCGATGAACCCATCTTCGCTGTGGTCACGAACCCCATCGTGGTGGGCGGTGTGCTGGTGCCGGCTGGTGTCTACCTGGCCGATGCCTTCATCATGAACGGCACCATCACCAACGCCAAGATCGCAAACCTTGCCGTCGACGATGCCAAGATCGCGACGCTGAGCGCGGCGAAGATCATCTCGGGGTCCATCGACGTTGGGCAGTACATCCAGAGCACCAACTTCATCAGCGGTTCGGGCGGCCAGGGCTGGCGCATCGACGGTGCGGGCAACCTGGAGGCCTCGAACGCCATCCTGCGCGGGCTCATCTATGCCAGCGGCGGCACCATCGGCGGTATCGTCATCGATGCGCACGAGATCCGCTCATCGAACTACAACGCCGGCACCGGGGTCGGCTTCAGCCTCCGCGACGACGGCACGCTGAACCTGCCAAGCGGCTCAATCACAGCCGCCAACCTGAATGTCACCAGCCTGTCGGCCATCTCGGCGACCTTGGGCAACGTGCGCGCCGGCAGCGTGCGCAATGGCGACTTCACTGGCTACAACTGGCCGGCCGCGGGCGGCACCGGCTTCTATCTTGGCCCCGAAGGGCTGCTGATCGGCAATGCCAATGACGGCCGCTACGTGCGGATCACGGACCAGGGCAACATCTACATGCCCGGGATGTACGTCGAGAACGGCCAGCTTTACTTCCAACAGGCCAATGTCATCGACACGAACAATATCGTGATCGGTGCAGTGACCATCGGACTTAGCGCAACGGGTACCGACGATGCCAGCATCTTCTTCACCGTGCCGCCGGGCGAGACCTGGAACATCCTGCTCGTCGCCTCCTGCATGCAATCGACCAATGTAATAGCCAGTGTCGGCGGCTCGGCTGCGGAGGATTGCGTCAGAACCTCCACCATCTCGATCGACGGGGCGGTGGTCGAAACCTTGCCGCTGCAGAACACGACGAGTGCGCTGAGTCCAATTTTCGGGCCTTACTACTACTTCTCCCAGCTCTCGACTTACAAGGCGCTCTCGCTGGGCGCCGGTGCCCACTCGATCAACGCGCACTGCGCCTACGACACCTATCCGTTGTACGACTCGCCTGTTTCGATCATCGGTTATGCCTTCAAGAGGTAGCCTCATGGAAATGGTTCATTTCAGCGTCATCGGAGAGCACGGCCGCGTCAAGTACTCGGGCACTTCGAACGCGCTGCCCCCGGAAAGCGAAGGCGTCATCGTGCCGGAGCGTGCTCCATCGGACGCGTGGTGGAATGGGAGCGCGTTTGTGGCGATGGGCCCCCAGCCCAGTGAGAGCCACATGTGGGATTGGCCCACGCACCAGTGGGTCGATGCTGCCACCCTAGCAACGGCGAAGGCTGCCAAGCGGACCGAGATCGACCGAGTGTTCTGCCAGCGCGCCGCGGCCCTCACCGAGGGCTACCCGGAACCCGAGCGGCTGACCTGGCCCGCCCAGCAGACCGAAGCCCTGGCGATCATGGCGAACCCTGCGGCCCCGACGCCATATCTGGACGGCCTGGCGGCGGCGCGGGACATCACGCCGGAGGACATGCGCGCCAGAACCGTCGCGGCGGTCCAGGCGTTCATGCAGGCGTCGCAGGTGCTGGTCGGAACCCGTCAGCGGCTGCAAACGCAGATCGACGCGGCCGAGTCAGCAGAAGCCGTGCAAGCGGTGTCCTGGCCAGGCTGACCTGCGCCGCCGCGGCGAATCCGCATTCCCCTTACATTCCCGGCCCGGCTTTGGCTCAATCTGCCGATGACCCGGGCTCTTCTTTCCGTAGCGCTCGCTCGCGCCGTGGGGCAAGTCCTCACGCTGGAGCGTGCCCAAAGCATCGTGCGCGAGGCCTGTGCGGAGGACGATCGCTCCATTCCGGTGGGCGCGTTCGGTGCTATGACCTGGCGCGGCTACACGCTGCGCGCGGAGAAGGTGGCCGGCAACGAGGCTGAGCTCGCGCCGCTGCACCTGGCCTACCACCACGAGACGCGCCCGGTGCCGATCGACCTCGATTTCGACTATGCCCGGCTGCGCGAGGCCGAGCGTGCCGGCACCGTGGCCATGTTCACCGCCCGGGCGGCCGATACGGGCGAACTGGTCGGCGTCATGCGAGTGCGCGTGGGGTTCACCCTCGAAACCCAGCACATGACGGCCTGCGACGACATGTTTTTCGTCAAGCCCGAGCACCGCGGCTGGCTCGCCGTGCGGCTGTGGAAGTTCGCCGAAGAGGCCATGTTCGGCTACGGCGTGCGCGAGGTGACCTTCGACAGCCTGACCATCAACGGGGCCGAGCGCATGGCCCGTTTCCTCGGCTACCAGCAGGTAGCCATCAAGTTCCACAAAGTTGCGCAAGAGGCTGGCAACTATTCCGAGGTGCCCACGCGGCACCGCGAAGGAGTACTGCATGAGCCGCTGGCACCGCACCGAGTTTGATTTCTACCCTGAAGAGGCGTTTCGCGCGCGGCCCGATGGCCGCCTCGCCACGCTGGAGGGCGGAGGAGGTGGCGGTGGCAGCCGCGCGCAAGAAATGACCGCCATGATGCAGGCGCAGATGTCCATGGAGCAACTCCAGTGGGCGAAGCAGATCTACGCACAGGAGGCGCCGCAGCGGGAGGAAGCCACTCGGCTCGGCAACGGAGTCTCCCAGGCCCAGCTCGAGCAGATGCGCCAGCAGACCCAGATCGCAGGGCAGGCGCAGCAGGACTACAACGAGATCTACCGGCCGATCGAACAAGGGCTCGCGGCCGAGGCGACCAACTACGACACACCCGAGCGGCGCGCTGCGGAGTCGGCCGCGGCCGTCGCCAGCGTCGAGAAGAACCTCGCGCAGCAGCGCGGCGCCACCACGCGCGAGATGGAGCGCTCCGGCGTCGATCCGTCGAGCGGGAAGATGGCTGACATGAGTGCTTCGCTCGACCTGAATGCGGCGAAGCTGAAGGCCGGTGCGGGCAATGCCGCATCGAAGGCGGTGGAGACGGTGGGCTACGCCCGTCGCATGGACGCCGCCAGCCTCGGCCGCGGCATCGCATCGAGTCAGGGCACGAATGCAGCCCTCGCGTCGCAGTTCGGCTCGACCGCCATGGGCACGCAGGGCCAGATCCTTGCAGCGGGCCAGACCGGGCAAGCAGGGCTGCAGCAGGCCTACCAGACCGGCATCAGCGGGCTCGGCGGCGCGGGGTCGCAGTACGGCCAGATGTCCGGGCAGGCGTCCGCCGCGAATGCGTCGAGGAACGCCAACATGGCCGCGGGCGTGGGTGCAGTCGCAACGATTGCGGTGGTCATCTGATGTCGCTCATGGATCAGCAGGCCGTCGACGATGCCACCGCCATTGCGGTGGCTGGCGGCGTGCGTGTCTTCAACGGGGCGCTCTTCGGCGACACCGAGGCGGAGCACGTCGACGTGCTGCTCGCCATTCTCGACCCGACCGAAGGCGCGATGGTGATCGACGCCGGCTGCGGCATCGGAGAAATGGCGCGGCTGATGGCCGAGCGTCGCCCTGATCTGCAATTCCTGCTCGTGAATTCCAGCGTCGCCCAGCTCGCGATGTGCCCGCCCGAGTTCGACCAGCTGCAGGCGGACTTCGATGACCTCGCGGGCGTGCCCGATCATTGCGCCGACGCGGTGATCTTCAGCTTCGCAATCTGCCATTCGGATTTCTGGCCCGCCACGCTGGCCGAGGCCCGCCGCGTGCTCAAGCCCGGCGGCACCGTGCTCATCAACGACATGGCGCGCCTGGCTGGCAGCAACGAGGAATTCGAGCGCGTGCTCGGCGCTCGTGTGTGGCCGCCGGAGTTCGTCGAGGCATGGGCCCGCGAGGCTGGCCTGATGCTCGAGGAGGCGATCGCGCCCGAGGTTCGCGTCGACCGGCTGCGGGAGATGCTCGTGGCCGATGGAATCGATGCGACTGAACTGCTCGACGGCGTGGTGCCGACCGTGTGGCGCTTCGTGGCGCTCAATGACGAGGCCGCCATGTGGAGCCGCCATGCCGGCCGCATCGGCTTCCAGTTCTCCGGCGGCCGGGACAGCACTGCCGCCCTGTATCTGCTGCGCGATCGCTGGCCTGAAATGCGGGTCTACCACGTCGACACGGGCGACCAGTTTCCCGAGACCCGCGCGGTGGTCGAGACGGTCGCGCGAGATCTGGCGGCTGCCGGCGTCGCGCTCGAACGCATCCGCACGGATGTGGCGGCGCTGCGCGCGACTCACGGCTTCCCGAGCGACCTGATCCCGGTGGACAACACCGAACTCGGCCAGTTGGTCTCCGGCGAAGCGCTGCGCATCACCGGTCGGTACGACTGCTGCGCCAGGGCCCTCATGACGCCGCTGCATCACCGCATGCTGGAGGACGGCATCACATTGCTGATCCGCGGCCAGCGCGACGACGAATACGCCGCGCCGCCCGTGCGCGACCGCGAAGCGATGGATGGATTCGAGGTGCACTACCCACTCCAGTCCTGGAGCGGCGACGAAGTGCAGGAGTACCTGGAGAAGAACCACCTGCCGGTGGCGCCGTTCTACCGCGCCGGGTGCCGGCGCGCGCCGGAATGCATGGGATGCACGGCCTGGTGGGACGAAGGGCGATCAGCGTACATGCGCGATCGCCATCCCGCGGTGCACGCAGTCACCCTGCGGAACCTCAATGACATCAAACAGGCCATCGCGAAGCAGGCGGCCTGGCTCAACTCGGAAATGGAGGCCACTCATGGCTGATGGATGGGGCAATGTTCTGGCGGCCGGCGTGAACGGCTACCTGCGTGGTCAGGGGATCGTGCGCGACCAGAAGGAGGCTGAAGAAGAGCAGGCCTACCGAACCGAGGTCCGTGCAGCGCAGCGCGCGAAGATCGCCGACGAGAAGGCGCTGCGCCAAGAGTTGCGTGCCGCCGCCCAGCCGCTCCCGGTGGTGCAGGGCGCTGGTGGCGCGGTGCTGCCTGAAACGATGGACAACCGCGATGTGGGGCAACCCGGAGAGGCGCCGCTGGCAGCGACCGGTGCTTATCGCGTCGGTGCCCAGCAGTTCGCCGATCCCACCGCGGCCGCGGGTGCCGCCCAGCAGCAGAGTTCGCCAATGGCCATCGCAGGACGGCAGGCGCAGGTCTATGCCTCGCGCGGCATGCCCGTCGAGGCCGCCACGCTGGAGAACCGCCAGGCGCAGCTGCAGAAGACCGCCATCGAGCTCAAGGAAAAGGGCGTCTTCGAAGGCGCCCGCGCGCTGCGGCAGGGGAACAAGGAAGCGGCCGTCAAGGCGCTGAAGGGGTCGGGCTACTTCAACATCGACGGCGATGTGACGATGGAGCCCGAGGATGTGGAGCTGCCGGGCATCGGGAAGATCAAGGCCTACAACCTCAAGTTCACTGCGAAGAACCCGGATGGAACGACCGAGCCGGTGGTGCTCAATTCGCACATGCTCTCGATGGGGATGATGCCCTACGAGAAGCAGCTCGAACTTCAGCGCAAGGGCGTCAAGGACGAGTCCACCGCCGATCTTCAAACCCAGAAACTCGGCCTGGCGCAGCAGCGCCTCGAGATGCAGGGCGCGCTCAACGAGGCGCGCATCGCGCGCATGCAGGCAGGCGGCGGAGGGAAGGGCGGAGGCGGTGGCAAAGAAGACCGCGAGTACAGACTGCAGCTGCAGAACATGACCAGCCAGCTCAACCGCGAGATCCGCGAAGCCGATGTGGCGATCAAGGCCCTCAAGGACGATGTGACGGTCAGGGCCGGCGATCCGCGCCTGGTTGAACTTGCCAGCCAGCGCAGCCAGCTCGCGCAGCGCCGGTCCGCGCTGAATGACGAGTTCGTGAGCCTCGCAGAAAACAAGCGCCCCGGAAACGAGAACCTCGCCCAGCAGCGCAAGCCGAAGGCGTCGGCGGCCGCCGGCGGCAGCAAGCCGCCCGAGATCAAGAGCAAGGCCGAGTACGACCAACTGCCCAGTGGAGCGGTCTATGTCGCCCCGAACGGCGAAACCATGCGGAAGAAGTAGTCCATGGCCAAAGAATTCTGGGAAGCGGACGAGAAGGTCTCGTCGTCGAACGGTGGCGAGTTTTGGAAGGGCGACGAGCCGGCCGCGAAGCAGGCGCTGCCAGCCGACGTGACGCCGTCGCAGGCCGGCGGCGGCCGCGGCTCGGTGAATCCGCCCATCCTCGCCGCGCGGCGCGCTACGCCCGTGGCATCAGAGGCAGATCTGTCTCTCCCGGCCGGCGTGCTGGCCCGAGACATTGGGCGCGCACCTGCCGCGACGATGTCTGAAGTTCCCCGCTCGATCCCTGGCGGGCCGTTGAAAGAGGGGAACATCGATCTGAATAACCGGCCGCGTGTGAAAAACGCGGACGGTTCCATCAGCACGGTGCGCTCCATGTCCATCGGGACTGACGAAGGCGAGGTGCTGATTCCCACGGTCAGCGAAGACGGCCGGGTCATGGCCGACAAGGAAGCCGTCGACCAGTACCGCAAGACAGGCCGGCACCTTGGAATCTTCGCCACGCCAGAACAGGCGACCTCTTATGCGGAGAAACTCCACAAGGATCAAGAAAGCCTTGTGAACGCTTCCATGCCTGCCGGCGTGATGCGTCGCAACATCGAGCGCGGCAAGGCGCCGGACAAGCGCTCGCTGCTCGAGCGATCGGTGGAGGATGCCCCGGCCGATGTGGCGGCTGATGCGCAACGCCGCAGCCTCATTCGTCAATCTCGGCGCGAAAACTGGAACGAGGACCAGACGTCAGCCGGCCCAGTGCTCACGGGATCGACCCGGCCCAAAGAAGACGCGGCGGCCACGCGCGGCGCCGACTTCGCAAACAGCGCCGTAGGGTCGAACCCCGTTGGCCGCGTGGTGGCACGGGTCGGTACCGGCATTGCCCAAGGGCTTGGCGGCATTGCCGAAGCGGCGGGCGATGTGACCGGCATCGACCCGCTGGCACGCTTCGGCAAGGCAACCGCCGAGGGCGCGCAGGCGTTCGAGAAGGGCATGGGCAAGGGCGGCGACATCGAGGGCTTCGGCCCGCGCAGCCCGGTACCGTACCTCGCCGAGCAGGCCGAGGGTGCGGCAACGTCGCTCGGGCAGAGCGCCGCCATCGCGGCCGGTGTGGGAGCGAAGAGCGTCATTGGCGTGCAGGCGCTGCTGCAGGGTGGGCAGGCCTACAACGAAGGTCGGCAGGCCGGCTTGAATCCCGCCGCAGCCCTGGCCAGGGCTGTTCCGCAAGGCGCGTTCGAAGCGATCGGCGAGAAGTTCAGCGGGCTCGATCGCGTGGCCGGCGCCATGGGCACGCTCCTGCAAAAGGGGGCGGGCGACGCTGCCAAGCGCACCGCTGCCGATGTGCTGGTGCGCGCGGGCATCAAGGAAATCCCGGGCGAGGTACTCACCTACCTTGGACAGACGGGGACCGATCTGATTCCCGGCATCGGCCTCAACCCGAACCTGACGATGTCGCAGTTCCTCGACGGGCTGCGCGATACCGTGGTGCAAGCCGGGATGATGGGCGGTGCGGTCGCCGGCGGCGGCATGGCCGCGCGGCGGGATGCTGCCGGGCCCAATCCCGCGCCGGCTCAGCCCGCGCCCGAGGCGATGGCTCCGGCTGCGCCCATGCCGCCAGTGGTTCCTGAGCCTGCGGCCCCAGCTCCGCCTGTGGTGCCAGATGCGCCCGCCCCACTGACACCGCCCGCGGCACCGGTGGCCGCGGCCGAGCCGCCGCCCGGGCCGCTGGCGCGCGCCGTGGCCACTGTCGGGCCGCTGAACGATGGTGTCGTCACCGGCGAGCGAGATCCATCCGCGCGCCCGAAGTCCTTGGGCGAGCAGAACGCCGCCATGGCGGAAATTGCCCGCATCGAGGCCGAGCAGGACGCCGAGGGCGAACTCACGGCCGCCATGCTGGCCGACGAGCCGGCGCCGGAAGGCCAGACCACCACCACTCCGAAGGAACCGAGCAATGAAACTGCGAAGCCTCAAGCGCCAGAAGATGTCAGCCCTGCAGCAGGGAGGAGCCCGGATCGAGCGGACGTACCGGACGCTGGAGCGAGCGATGCGCCAGGACGAGAGCCTGCGCAACCGGTGGAGAGCAGCCTGCCTGGATCTGCGCCGGCCGTCGCGCCTGACGCGGCTGGTGCAGGCGGTGTAGCCGATGGCGAGGTCGCAACCCCTGGCCAGGCTGATCGCGCTGGAGAGCCTGCGCCAGCGCCGCGCGCAGAAGCGCCAGCAGGCAAAAGCCAAGCAACTGGCGCCCCCACCACCTACGAGAGCGTAGAGGCGGCTGCCGACTTCGTGCGCCAGCAGCGCGCGCGCGGCACCAACATCACGGCCGTTCCCTACACGAACGACGATGGAGAAATCACACTGGCCATGAAGGGCACGCCGGAGTACGAGCGCGGGCTCGACCAGCGCCAACAGCGCGTGCAGATGAAGGCTCGCGAGGCCTTGGGCATGCGCGATGGCGACATCCTGACCAAGTCGGGCGGCGCCTTTAAAGCAAAGGTCGCGGCCATCAATGCGCAGAAGGCGGCTGGTCCAGGCCATGCCGTGGTGCCCGTCAAGGGCGGGTTCGTGGTGAGGAAGGAAGCAGCCGATGTCAGCCCAACCGACGATGTTCCCGGAGTGGCTGCAGCAGCCCCTCGACGTGGGCGTGATAACGGCCGTGGAGGCGTGGCAGTTGAACTGGGAGGAACTGGTGCACCCGGACGAACCGCAGTACCCGCCGCACCTGTGGCTGCTGGCGAGCAAGGTGCAGTTCTTCCACCTGCCGACCGATCCGACGCGGCATTGAGCGAGCGCCAGGTGGTCCCGGCCGCTGCGGTTGACGCTGCCGCCAACGAAGCCGCCACGAGCCCTCTCAACAACAAGCCCGAGCCCACCGATGCGCAGAAGAAGGCCGGCAACTACGCCATGGGTCACCTGTCGGGTGAGCAGACCCAAGGCATCGACATCACCATCGAGAACCCGAAGGACAGCGAGCGCCGCGGCACCTCGCCGGATGGCACGGCCTGGGCGAACAAGATGGGCGCGCACTACGGCTACGCGAAGCGCAGCATGGCAGCCGATGGCGACCACGTCGACATGTTCGTCGGCCCGGCCGCCGATCGCGCGCCGACCGTGTGGGTCATCGACCAGGTCAATGCCGACGGCACCTACGACGAGGCCAAGGCCATGTTCGGCTTCATGAACAAGGCGGCCGCGCTGAAGGCCTACCGTAGCAGCTACTCCAAGGGCTGGAAGGTCGGCCCGGTCACCGCGATGCCCATGGCCGAATTCAAGGCCGGGCTCGAAAGCGGGCGCTTCATGAAGCCGCTCGACGCTAGCCTGGCCGCGCCGGCAAAGTCGGAAATTGCGAAATTGCGCGATTCGGCAGTTTCTGCCCAATCCTCCGCGCCGGCCGCGCAGGACAGCAACGCCTACAAGGCGCCGGCAATCGCCGCCGTGAGCGAGTTCGTGGCCGGCACCATCGACAAGCCAACGCTCATCAACAGGCTGTCGGCGCTGAAAATGACCGAAGCCCAGGTCGGCGCGGTGACCATGCGGCTGCAAGATGAATTCAGCGCGGCCGACATCCGCGCCGTGTTGGCGGCCAAACCAAAGCGCGAACTGAAGGCTGACCGCATTGCCCGAGAGCGGGAAGCGGCGCGGGCCAAGTACTTCGCCCCCGGCAACATCGTGCGTAGCTACGGTGGCTTCGACCGGGTCATCAGCTACCAGCCGCCGAAAGATTCCAGTGTGGCCCGTGGCGACTGGAGCGTCACCGTGCGTGCAGTCAAGATGGATGATGCTGGCAAGTGGGTGGATGTGCCAAAGGAAGCGGCGCGCACCCATCGCACGGATCCAGACGATCGCGCGCTCCGCGTCGGGCCAAGGGGCCGCATGGCCGATGCCGCGGGGCCGCCGGCGCCCGTGGCCGAGAAGGCGGGCCCGCCCGCCGCGCAAGAGGAATCCCTGTTCAGTCGCAGCGCGGCCGAAGCAGGCGGTACCGTCGCCAAGACCCAGGCGACCGTCGATGCGATCCTGTCGAAGTGGTCGAACGCGCCGGCCGTCGTGGTCGTGCGCAACATGGGTGACCCGGCAGTGCCGGCCGCCGTCCGGCAGCACGACGAGGGGCAACGCGCACAGGGGGCGCCCGAGGGATTTTTCTACGCCGGCAAGGTCTACCTGCTGGCGGACCAATTGGGCTCGCCGGCCGAGGTCGCTCGCGTGCTGTTCCACGAGGCGCTGGGGCACTACGGCTTGCGCGGCACCTTCGGGGCTGAACTGCGTCCGATCCTCAGGCAGTTGGCCGGGCTGCGCCGCGCCGACGTGGCGGCAAAGGCGCGCGCCTACGGTCTCGACATGGGGAACGAGCGGCAGCGCCTGATGGCCGCCGAAGAAGTCTTGGCCGAGATGGCAGAGAAGACCCCAAGCATCGGATTCGTGCGCCGCGCGATCGCGGCAATCCGGTCTTGGCTGCGAGCGAACGTGCCGGGCTTCAAGAGCCTCGAGTTGTCCGATGCCGAGATCGTGCGCAACTACCTCGCGCCGGCGCGAGGCTGGGTGGAGCGCGGCCGCGAGCACGATGTGCCTGACGGCAACGCTCAGCCGGCCTTCAGCCGGACGCCGCCGGCTCCCGAGAAGACGAATCCGGCGCTGTCGCGCGCGGTGTTCGGTGGCTCCATGGAGTGGACCCGGGACCAGCACGGTAAACCGGTCAAGGTCGCCGACCAGACGCAGCTGTACAAGGCGATCGACACCGACGAGCGCGGCCAGATGCTGCTGCGCAAGGGCTTCGTGACGGCCGACCAGCTCAAGCGCTGGAAGGAATCGAAGCTCGATGTGTTCGAGGGAGCCGTCAACAACCGGTTCAAGAAGCACTTCGAGAGCCCTGGCATCGTCTGGAAAGACGAGGAACTGCGCAGCATCTTCAAGCTCGATGAGGCTGGCGTGCAGGCCTATCGGGATCTGCGCGCATCGGCTGACACCAGCATCGCGCGAAACGCCGTGGCCGACATGCTGCGCCTGGCGGCGGAAGACGGGCATGCGGTGCGCGACCAGGTGATGGGCGAGCCGCTCGAGGTGGCGTCCGAGACCCTGCGCGACCATCTGCTGGCGCTGGCCACTGCCAACCCCGAGCGAAACAAGGTCCTGACCGATCGCGCGAACGGTGTCATCGACATTGCCGATCAGGCCAACGATCGCATGGGTGCCGGATACGTCCCCGACGACATGAAGGCCGAGGCTCGGCCGAGCGGCTGGGAAAGCACGGCGCCGACGAACTTCGACCGCCTGATCTACGAGTTCCAGGACGGCAAGGTCGACCTGAAGAGGACCCAGGAGGCGATCACGCGAGCCGGCAACGCCATCGACGAACGTTTCGACGCCCGCATGGCTGAGACCCTGTATTCGGGCCGCGTGGCCAAGCGCAGCCAGTCCTTCCTCGAAGTCGAGGCGACGCCGCTGCTTCGAACGATGGCCCGCGTGGGCGTGAGCCAGGACGAGCTCGGCGACTACCTGCACGCCCGCGGCGCACCGGAGCGCAACAAGCAGATTGCGAAGGTCAATCCGGACATGCCGGATGGCGGCGCTGGCTCGAATTCGAAGGGGTTGCTGCTGACCACCGAGGCGGCCAACAAATACATCGCCGACATCCCCCTCGATCGCCGCGCGCAACTCGAGGATCTCGCGGCCAAGGTGGACGCCATCATCAGCGGCACCCGGCAGTTGCTGGTGGCGGAGGGGCTGGAGAAGGCCGACACGATCGCAGCCTGGGAGGCCGCATACAAGCACTACGTGCCGATGTTCCGTGAGGACGTCGAGTTCAACCGTCTGACGGTCCACAAGCGGGCGACCGGCTCCGATCGGAAGGCCGTCAACATCCTGTCGCACGTGCTGATGCAGCGCGAGGCGGCGATCACGCGCGCGGAAAAGAATCGCGTGAGCGTGGCGCTCTACGGCCTGGCACTCACCAACCCGAACCCGGATTTCTGGGTCACCATCCGGCCGACTTCGGACGCTGCTGCCATCCAGCAGGATCTGCAGCGCATGGGTGTCGACCCGTTGGTGGCCGAGGCCGGCATGCAGGGGGTGCCCACGATCCGCACCGTAGACCCCGAAACCGACAAGGTGGTTGACCGGCTCAATCCGATGTACCGCCAACTGCCCGGCGCGATCACCCTCAAGATCGACGGCGAACACCGTGTGCTGCTGCTCAACGAAGGCGATCCGCGCGCCGTGCGGCTGGCTGCGGCCATGAAGGGCCAGGACCAGCTGACCCAGATGGACATTTCCGGGTCCATCGTCGGCCGCACCACGCGATGGCTCGCGGCCGTGAACACCCAATACAACCCGGTGTTCGGCATCGTCAACTTCATGCGCGACACCATGGGTGGCGTGGTCAATCTGGGCAGCACGGAACTGCGCAGTGCGAAGCTCAAGGTCATGGAGGGCATCTTGCCAGCCTCGGCCGGCATCTACCGCGTGCTCAGGGGCGCGGAGAAAACGGGCAAATGGGGTGCGCTGTTTGAGCAGTTCCAGCAGGATGGCGGGCAAACTGGCTTCCGCGAGCTTTTCCGAGATGGCGGCGAGCGGGCTCGCAACATCGAGCGGCAACTCGAGAAGATGTCGAAGGCCGGAAGGCTGAATCCCCTCGTAGTGCCGCGCATGTTGCTGTCGCTACTGGACGGGTTCAACACGCTGACCGAGAACGCGGTGCGCCTGTCGGCGTATTCCGCAGCGCTCGACAAGGGCATGAGCCGGCCGGCTGCGGCCCGACTCGCGCGCGAACTCACGGTCGACTTCAACCGCAAGGGCAGGGCGACCCGCGAAGTCGGTCCGCTCTATGCGTTCTTCAATGCCGCTGTGCAGGGCAACGAGCGGACGCTGCGCGTGCTGCGCGGGCCCACCGGCGCGAAGATCATCGCTGGCGGCCTGGGCCTGGGTGTGATGCAGGCGCTGATGCTGGCGGCCGCGGGCTACGACGACGACGAAATCCCCGACTTCGCAAAAGCCCGGGCGCTCATCATTCCGCTGTTCGGCAAGGAAAAGAAGTACATCAGCATCCCGCTGCCGCTGGGCCTGCACGTACTTCCCAACACCGGCCGCGTCATCACGGAAATGGTGATCGGCGATCACAATGGGATGGGCAAGAAGGCCGTCGAAGCGCTGGGCGAGATCTCGGGCGCCTTCAACCCACTGGGCGGCGGGAACATCTTCACGATGGACGGCGCGCTGCGCACGCTCGCGCCCACGGTGATCGATCCGTTCATCGAGATCGGCTTCAATCGGAATTTCGCCGGCAACCAGATCGAGCGCGATGCCCGCGGCGAATCGGACAGCCGGCCGGGCGCGGCGCGCGCGCGAGAGAGCACCCAACGCCAGTTCACCGGCCAGGCCTACCTGGGCATCAGCAAAGCGATCAACAAGCTCACCGGAGGGAACGACTTTGAGCGCGGGGAGATCAGCCCGACGCCCGAGCGCCTGCGCTACATCGCCCAGGTGGCCGGCGGCGGGGTGGTGCGAGAACTGGAGAAGGTCATCAATTCTTCGGTGGCAGCCAGCCGCGGCGAGAAGGTGCCGGCGAGCGGTGTGCCCGTGGTCGGTCGCTTCTACGGCACGGTCGACAAGGACCAGGTGGCCCGCAGCCGGTACTACGAAGGCAGCAAGCGCCTTGAGACGCTCGAGGGCAGCCTGAAGAGCGCAAAGAAGGGGGGCGATGCTGCGACCGTCGAGCGGCTGCAGCGGACGCATCCCGAGATCGGGCTCATCAATGCGAACAACCGGGCACAGCAGGCGATCCAGAAGCTCAACAAGCAGGCCGTGCAGGTTGTCGGGGACCGCGAGACCATGGAAGCGATCGACCAGCGGCGCTTCGAGACCATGCGAGCGCTCAGCGATGCCATCCGGGACATGGAGCGGAGCCAGCGACCGCCGACCATCGCCGAGCGACTGCGAGGCGCTTCAACTGACCAGCGCTGATCCCTCGCCGTGGCTCGCTTTCGAAGCGAGCACAGCGAGGTGGATTTTTCGCATCACCTTCATCTCGGACCTCGGGTTTCTCCATCGGCGCTGCGGCGCCTCGGCGATGAACTGAGGAAGGGGCATGTTGATCAACTCGCCAGACGGAATGATGACATCGACAGTGCGGATGCCTCCTTTGTTCCGGAGGCACAACATTTCGAAGGTCGGGATGGCGGAATGTGCGGTGGTCATCAGCGCTGCGCCTGGGCCGTGTGCTTGGCGTTGCAGCAGTTACGTTGGCGGCCCCTCAACAGGGCGGATGTTGTCGCAGGCATGGTCGGGCCTTTAGAATTCACAGTGGAAGTCCTCTCTTGACAGGGTGGGTTTTCATTCAAGGCTCCAGCGGTCGTACCCGCTGGAGCTTTTTTCTTTCCGAGAAGGCTACGCAATCACCTTCTGATCGCGCAAGGTTGGCGGGGCCTTTTTTTGACCAGAGCTTCGCCGACGTGAAGCGAAGTCACTGGCCGCCGCCAGGCTCCAGCGGAGCTGGAGTCGTCGTGATCTCCTCCTCGCGTGCTCTGCGCACCATCTCCACCAGTTCGGCATTGAGCGAGCGGAAGTTTGCATCCGCCTTTTGCTGTAGCCATTGAGCGAGCGGCAGCGGCATTCGTACCGCGCCTCGCCATGTATCCACCTTCGCCTTAAAGACTGCCATCGCTGTTCCTTTTGTTGTCAAAACGACGAGAAACTATATGGCGAGTCGCTACTAGTGTCAACTCGCTACATCAAAAATATGTCGAGTTGACAGTACGATTGTGCGAATGGAATCAGAAAAATATCCGAGCGACACGGCGGCGAAGTTCATGGTGCGGCTACCCGGAGATATGCGAGATCGAATCGCGGAGGCAGCCAGGGCGAACAGCCGGTCGATGAACTCGGAGATCGTGGCGAGGTTGGAGGCCAGCTTCAACCTGGAGCCGCTTCGCGGGTCGAAGAAGGAGGAGTTCATGAAGCTCATCAATGAGGCGATCGATGAGCGTCTGGCGCTGGAGAGGGCGAAAGAGTCCAAGAGCCGAGGCGTGGCAAGGAAAAAGCTCTGAGACGCCAATCCCCTTGCCCGTGAGCGAGGCGGCCGCCCAGAATCTCCCCACCACACACCACCGGGCTTGCGGTTCCCCCAAGGAACTCCATGCCCACCAATCCCACGGCGCCGGCCGAAAACGGAAATCCCTCCAGCCCCGAGATCGCCGCGATTCACGCGCGGCTGGACGAGGGCGACGAGCGCATGGCTCGCATCGAGAAGAGCTTGGCGGCTAACACCGCGGCCACAGCTCGCGTCGAATCGAACACCTCCGATCTGGTCGACCTGTTTGTGAGCTTCAAGGGCGCCTTCAAGGTGCTCGAAGGCCTCGGCAAGATCGCCAAGCCTGTTGGAGCAGTCGTCGGCCTCGGTGCCGCGCTCCTGAGCCTTTGGGCGGCGTTCAAGGGGATCTTCAAATGAACGCCAGGACGAAGGTCATCAGCACCATCGTGGTCGCTGGCGCCACCCTCGTCGCCGGCAGCCCCTTCCTGATGGGCTTCCTGCAGAAGTGGGAGAGCGGCAAGGCTCGCGTGCTGGTGGTCTATCCAGACAAGCTGGTCGGCGGACTGCCCACGGTCTGCAACGGCCTGACCAAGCATGTCACCTCAACGCCGATCGTCGTGGGAGAGCGGTGGAGCGAAGACAAGTGCGAGTCCGAGGAACGCACTGCTGTCGTCGCCGTCCAGCTGCGCCTGGCGCCGTGCTTCAAGCGCCCACCGTCGCAGATGGTGTTCGACATGGCCACGTCGCATGCGTGGAACCTCGGCCCGACCGCGACGTGCGGCAGCGGTGCGATGGCAGCGTGGAATAAGGGGCAGTGGGCCCTGGGCTGCCAGCGCATCGCGCGCGGCGACGACGGCACGCTCGTTTGGTCGTACACCTGCAAGACCGTGGGCGGCCAGCGCCAGTGCACGTTCGTGCAGGGCCTGGCCAACCGCAGGGCTGACGAGGCCCAGACTTGCGATGGGGCGCTGTGATGCTGCCTGACCTCAAGACGCCGCTGCTCTGGGCTCTCGGCCTGGGCCTGGTGGCCGCGCTGGCCATCGCCGGCATCGAACGCACGCGCGCCGCCGACGCGCGCACTGATGCTGCTACAGCGCACAAAGACCTCGCCGAGTACCGCGCCACCGCGGCCGAGTCCGGCCGCATGGCCGAACGTGCGCAGCGCAACCAAGAACAGATCTGGCGCACGCGCGTCGACGGAGTGATTCAAGATGGACAACAAAAAGTTGCCGCTGCTCGGGCTGATGCTGCTTCCGCTGCTGGTGCTGAGCGCCGGGTGCGCGACCAACTTGCCTCTTTCCGCGCCGCCGTCCGTGCAGCCAGCGCAGCGCCCGCCGCTGCCGAAGGAGGGACGCCAGCCAGCGATCCCATCGGAGTGCTTGCCGACGTGCTCGGCCGGGCTGACCGTCGAGCGGGAATCCTGGCTGCCTTTGCTGACGATGCCCACGCCGCCGGCGTCGTCTGCGAGCGGCATGCTGACGCCACCCAGCCTTGAGCGGTAGGCGTGGTCCTGTGGGAAACTCGGCGGCGCGGTGCGCGTTGCCCGCAACCGACAGAACTCGCAAACGGCTCATGCAATACAGAAAAGACATTCAGATTCTTCGAGGGGTGGCCGTTCTTCTCGTTGTCTTTTTTCACCTCGGGTTCTCTGGATTCACGAGCGGCTTTCTCGGAGTCGATGTCTTTTTTGTCATCAGCGGCTACTTGATGGCCGTGATGTATGACCCGGCGAAGAAGGTAGATTTTTTTGTCAAGCGGGCAAAGCGATTGCTGCCCGCCTACTTCGCAGCAGTCATCGCTACGCTGCTGCTGGCCGCGGCTATTACGACGCCGAGTGAGTTTGATCAAGTAGCCGGCCAGGCCGCGTTCGCAGCATTTTTTTCGTCGAACATCGGCTTCTGGCTGGACAATTCGTACTTCGACAAGAGCGCCTTTAAGCCCCTGTTGCACCTGTGGTCCCTTGGTGTCGAGATCCAGTTTTATCTCTGCGTGCCATTGTTGGTGTGGATATTCCAGAAGGTCCGGATCAGCTATTTCCTGGTCCTTGGCGCATCCGCTCTGCTGTGCTTTGTGGTTGTTGGAATTTCGCCGAAGACGGCGTTCTTCTGGATGCCACTAAGGCTGTGGGAGTTCCTGATTGGCTTTGGCGTGGCGAAGTATCTCTCGCACATTCGGATGAGTCAGGCACCGACTGGACGCTGGCTTGGTGCAGCTGCGTTGGTCGCGATCGTGTGCATCCCATTTTTTCCGGTCCACGGCGATGCCATCAACTTCTTTAGCGGTCATCCGGGATTGGTAGCGCTGCTGATCAGTCTCGCGACCGCCACCACGCTAGCGTTCGGTCTTCCAGTCAAGGCAGAGTCGAACTCGGTCGCGACGCTTCTTGAGAGGATTGGTGGTTATTCCTATTCGATCTACCTGGCCCATTTCCCAGTGATCGTCCTCTTCTTGTACCAGCCCTTTGCCGGGACCGTTCTCAAAGCTGACACGATCAAGCAAACAATTTTGCTGGCCTTGCTTGTGGTCGTAGCATCGACTTTGCTCTATGCGTTTGTGGAGCGCCCTTTCCGGTCGATGAAGAAACCGATGGCCTGGGGCGTTGCCGCTGTTGCCTCCGTTCTCATGCTAATCCCCTTGGGAGAGCAACTCCAAAAGTTGATCTTTCCGCAGAACGAGCTTCTGGTGTATCAGGCTTGGAAGGATCGATCTCCATATCGCTGCGGAAAACTGGCACGAATCACGGACCCTCGGGCAATCTCGTGCGAATTGACCACAGGGCTTGTCTCGCCAAGCAACCGAATTCTCCTGGTGGGGAACAGTCATGCTGACGCGATTAAAACGACGTTTTCCTCAGTTGCTCAGGCGCGTGGGGTCGCAGTCTGGTTCATGGTCGAGAACACACCGCTGATGACCGGAGGCATCACACCAACGAACCTGGTCAAGGAAGCGAAAGCGCGGAAGGCAGACTCAATCGTTTTGCATTACGCACCCCATTCTTTGGAGATCGGCAGACTTGTCGATCTGTTGAGGTTGGCGCAGCGCGAGGGCATAAAAGTCTCCTTGGTGTTGCCGGTTCCCATTTGGGACACAGGGGTCCCTGCAATGCTGTTGGCGAGCATGCACGGCGAAGCTGCGCTGCCGGTGAAGCGGCTTGACGAATACCGCCAGACAAACGGCTCTCTTGAATCGGGGGTGGAGAGATTGGAAGGGTTGAAAACCTATCCAGTTGCTCAAGAGTTTTGCCACCCAGACTGCCGACTCATCTCGAGCGATGGTAGGCCTCTGTATTTCGATTCAACTCATCTGACGCTCACCGGCAGCGAAATGTTGCGTGGCGTCTTCGAGCGCGTCGTTTCAGATGTGGTCGGGCGCGAGGCGATTGCCGATTAAGGGTGCCGAGTCTCTTTCGAATCCGCCGTTGGCGGTTCGCCTCTTCAGTGGGGCAGTTGAATCACGCCGCCATGCGAGCGGCCAGATCCTCGCCGCGGATCGATGCGTAGCGCAGAACCATCGAGTAGTCCGTCCAGCCCATGATCTTGCAGATCTCAACGTCGCTGTAGAGCCAGCGGCCATCCTTGTCGCGAAGCTCGAACCACCTGCAGCAGGCCTCGTGTCTCAGGTCGTGCTCCTTGAAGTCGGGCACACGCGCATGCGCGAACAAGCGCCGGAATGCTTGGACGAGGGCGCGGGTCGCCTTTTTCTTGCCTTCCTCGGTGCCGTCCCAATAGGGGAACAGGATGCCGGTTTTCCCTTCGGCGTAGGCGCGCAGCTTTTCGACCAGGGCCGGCTTCAGGGGCGCGATACGCGGCTTGGCCACGCCCGCGCGGCCCTTGGTGCCATCCACCTTGGTGAAGCCGCGATCCAACTGGAGATACTCGGTTCGCAGTGTGTAGGCCTCGCGCAGGCGCAGGCCTGAATCGACGATCAACTCGTAGAGCATCTGCAGGTCTGGATTCGCCGGCCGCACCCACTTTGCGCCGGGCAGGCGCTGCCCGCGCAGGGCCATGTCGATGCGCTCATGCTCGCCGAGCGCGAGGCGCCGCTCGCGTGACTGGTCGCGCTTGGCCTTTTTCGGCTTGAGGGCCTTGGTGTTCGGGGCGCTGGCGCGCTGCTTCTCTTCCTCCTTGCGCAGCGCTGCGGCCTCGTCGGTCGTGTAGGTGCTGTACCCGCGCGGCAGGCCGCGAAAAGGATTCGCCGGCTTTTGCGCACCATGTGCAGTGGTCCGACGGATGTGCCAGTCCAGGATCCGGCCGTACACACCGACCTTCTTGCGGATCGTCCCTGGCGAGTTATTCGCCACCATCTTGAGGCGCTTCACGAACGTGTCCACCCACTCGGCCGTGACGCTGGACACGCGCACGCCCAGGAAGTCACCCATGGTGGAGCTGAGCATTTCGGCGTCGAAGGGCGTCACGGGCCCGAGCTTCTCGTACGAGCGGATAACCTCGACTACCAGCGGATCCTTCACCGTTGGCTCATCGGGCTGGATGCCCCGCGGCACGATGCCGCGCTTGAGCCAGGACTTCAGCGTGTCCCGGTATTCGATCGCTTCCTTTTCGCTGTCGAACGTGGAGAAGTAGGGGCGATCGAGCAGCCTGTGCTTGATGCGGAGTTGGAAGCGGCCGTCTCGCTCTTGAATGTTCTGCGCCATGCGCGGAAGGATACGAGAAATGCCGGGTAGCACCGCTACCTTTTTGGGTAGCGAGAGGGCGCTTTGTACCGCTTTGAGGCCCTAGTCATTTTCCCGTGATTTGAAAAAAGCTAGGAAAATCAAACACTTAGGTGGCCTGCCCGGAGGGGATCGAACCCCCGACAACCTGCTTAGAAGGCAGGTGCTCTATCCAACT
>Ga0307406_10000052_pt1 | contig 64031 bp, 56 predicted proteins | sample 322Cmetagenome_3_FD_203706 | JGI IMG/M metagenome (GOLD analysis project Ga0307406, IMG submission 203706) | Maize rhizosphere microbial communities from greenhouse at UC Davis, California, United States - 322HYB-C-2 | ecosystem: Host-associated > Plants > Roots > Rhizosphere > Soil | place...
AGTCGACCCCATCCTCGAGCCCGGCATAGCCCGCTGGATCGATTCCCGGCAGACGGTCCAGTGCCACCGACGACGTGTCCGGCAGGATCAGCCGCGTCCACACCAGCAGCACGCGCCGTTGGCCAAAAGAAACCTGGCTGTCGTAGCACCTCCGGTTGCGCGTCGCAACACCTGAGCGGTAGCTCTACGCGGAATGAGGAAGCCTCGAGCAAACGGACGCGCGGGCTCATCCCAAGAGGCGCTGAGTTCATCCATCGTTTCCGCGGCGGTAAGACGGACCGCCTGCATCCACACCACAGCGTTGGTTCCCATCAAGGTCTCGATGGCTTGTTTCATGTCTGCAGCCGCAACCCGAGCGGCGCTGGTCACGAGAGCCTGAAATTCCTGTTCCGAGCGCTGTGTCGGTTGCCAGCGTTTGCCGCTGTGGGTTTCGATGAAGTGCAAATCGGTACCGTTGGTCACGACGACCAGCGGCGGGGACGGGTTCAGAACCCGTGCATAGGAAAGACCTTGTGCGTCGTCGTCTGGTGTCAGCGGCACGCCGGCACGCTTCAGCTCCAGCACTGCGATAGGACGATCTCCGTTGAACAGAACAATATCGGATCGTGCCTCCGCCCGAGACGCTTCGGTGCCGTCGACATCGATCTTCTTGCGGCCGAAGGTGAACGAGAACTTTGTCTGATGGTGGATGGACTCGGCTGGCAGCCAAGGGAATGCCAGCGCAATCGCGTGATGTATTTCCGCTTCGAGGTCCGCTTCCGTCGGTGAGGTCGTCAATTTCTTTGCGGTCATGTGGGAGCGTTTCCCGTCGTGGTTCTGAGATCTTGCGCTGAATCGGAAATCAGGAGGGCGCTGTCATGACGTGCCGGGTACTTCGCATCGAACATCTTCTCTTCGAGCCACTCGCATAGTGACTCGACATTGGAGATGGCTTCCATCAGCTTTTCGCGAGGCACGTGCAGGCCAGGTGACATCCACAAGCCTGCGCCTTCGCCGTTGTCATAGAGTTCTGCTTCCTTGTCGTTGAGAAAGAAGGGGCGTGGATGCCGGGCTCGATCGCGGTCTGCATGCGTCACACGGAGCGTGGTGATGCTGTCCGGATGTTGATCGCGGTTTCGCGCAAGCACCACCTGCTCGATGATGGCGAGGTCGGCGGGGCAATCTTTCCAGTCCAACACCAGTCGCGCGGCAAGACACTGTCGATAGCCGCCGATCAGGCCGTCGCGTTTGAAGTCAGCCTTGAACTGGACCTTGCACTGCAGCCCCAGGATTCGGTCCCATGCGTTCAGGTAGAGCTGCAGTGAGGCGGACAGCATCGACACGCAACTCCGCCCGGTCACTTCGAGCAGTTCGTTGGCTTCGACCCACTCGGTCAGAAATGCTGGCTCCGGATCCTCGCTGTAAGGCGGAACGAATGGCTCTTCTTCCGCCTCGATCTTTCGGATGGTTTCACTGAACGGCTGCGCGGCCTGTTCGTAGTACTGGCGGATGAGCCGTGTACGTCCCTTGAGGAAGTAGAGAACGTCCATGAGAAATTCCTGTAGTGATCGGGTTGAACAGCAGGGCCGCTCATCGTGGTGTGCGAGATGGCGGCGCCAACGCACTCGATGTTTCGGCGGCGAGGGTGGGCAGCCGGTCTCAGTTTTTTCGCTGATCGCGGATCAAATGGTCACCCGCAAGCGCTTGGCGCGCTCCTTGAAGGCGCGCTCTCCACCTTCGAGGATGTCGCACACGTGCTGCCGGATGACCGGGTTTTCGAGGCTGCCGCTCTCATACGTAATGAGAGGCAATTGGCCCGGCCTGTGCGGTCCGCACTGCGCCACGATCACCTGATCCGCATCGGTGTTCACCACCAGGTTGGCGTTGTGCGTCACGATGACGATCTGGCGCCGCTTCTTGGCGTCGCGGAAGCGATGCACCAGCTCTTGATAGATGGACTGAGGGTCCAAGTTCTCTTCGGGCTGATCGATGATCAGTGGTCGGTCATCTTCCGCATCGATGGCCAAGTACAGCAGCAGCAAGACGATGCCGCGCGTGCCAGGTGACAACTGCTCGATATCTACGCCGTCATACTGCAGGCCGTAGCCAACAGTGATGTGATCGGTGCTGTACAGCCAGTCCGAGATGTTGCGCGCCCATGCACGGAAATCGGCGTTCTCCGGCATGTGGGTCCGGAGCGCCGCCTCATTGGCCTTGACGAAATTGAGCAACGCCGTGGCGGCTTGCGCAGCGTCACCGGTTGCCCATGCCGCCATCAGCCCGGCGCGCGCCGACCGCAGCAATTCGCCGCGCCCCTTGAACGGGCCGTTGGTGCGCAGGTCCAACAGATCCTCACCCTTGGCAGCCCACTGCGCAAGGTCCACATTTCGACGCACGGAGAACGACAGTTTCGACAAGGAGCCGGCCGCCTCGTCGATGCGCGCCTTGATGGGCGCATAGAGATCCGCAAGTTCCCGCTCTTCCTCGACGATGGCTTCGAAAATGGTGGCATAAGCGCTGCGGCGCGCATCAATCAGCGCGCGGATGCGCTCGTCCGCACCTTGGATGCGCTCGATCTGCTGGAGCACCTTGGTCAGCGCGGTCTCGGCCTTGGTGATCTTGTCCGAGAGGGTGGTGAAGCGTTTGGCATTCTGCGCGTCGACACCCACCAGTGTGCGCAGGCGAGCGAGCTCCCGATCGAGGAGCGAGAGCGATTGATCTGCGAGGTTGGCGTCCACGGGGATCAGCGCGACGGCCGGGTCGGGATTGGCCTGCGGCGCCGGATCGGCTTTCGCGGGGCCTTGCAGCGCGGCCACGGACAGGTTCGCCTGTTTGATGCGCTCGGCTAACAGCGTGTCAACTGGGCCGGCATATTCGAGCCTGAAGGCTTCCCAGTCCGTGGCACTGAGGTCGGCATGCTCACGCTCTTGCTTCAGGTCGGCGAGCAGAGATGGCGCCTGGCGGGTGCGGAAGTCGCGCACGTCGTTTTGCAAGTGAAGCAGAGCCTGATGCCGGCGCTTGGCTTGGTCTACTAGTTGTCGTTTCGCATCGACCGCGAGCGAGACCTGTTCATGGCGCCTCGCGCGCTCTTCATTGCCTTTCGCAACCAGAGACTTCCGATCGGTCTTGTCCTTGTCGATCGCGCGCTTCTTCTCGTCTCGGTCTTTCTCTAGCGCTTTGAGGCCGTCCTTCTTGACACGTTCGTCGGTGAGGTCTGCGGACGCCCTGGTCAGAGCCTGTTGCTGGCGTTCGCGTTTCTGGCGCGATGTTTCCAGACGAAGGTCCAGCAACTCATGGAAAGAGTCGGCGCCTTGACGTTCGTTGAGTGGGTGAGCATTGAAGATCACACGCTCGATCTCCGCGACCAGTGCATCGTTCAAGCCTTCCGCCGAGCAGAGCTGGTCGACGAACTGCTGCGAGAGGTACTGGACATACGGGCTGGCCAGCAAATCCTCCATGTCGGTCTGGTCGAGTTCGTTGCCGGTCGTTTCGCCAGACGCCCATTGCAACTCGGCTTTGCTGTCACCGAGGTATTGTTTCGCGCGCAGGATGAAGGAGCGCTCGTTCAAATGAGGGGAGAGCGCAAGACCGCCTGCCGCAATCAGATCGGCCAGGGCGGTTTTCCCCGAGCCGCGCGCGCCGATCACGGCAACCAATCCCGCGTTCAGCCCAACGGCACCGTTCGCGATCCAGGGCGCATTCGTCACAGACACCGAGTTGATCGTGTGGCTGTCCAATGCGCCGCGCGGTGGCTCGGCGCCGATGAAAACACGCTCTTCGGGTTCGATGCAGGCTTGGCGTAGCGAGTCGAACATCAGGTCGCCCTTGATCCAGCAGCGGCGGTCGCCGTCAGGCTGCCCGGCCTTGGCGAGCGAATGCGCATCCGACCCGTGCAGGCAGGGCTTGCATCCGTTGTACTGGCCTTCGAGTTCTTCAACCGTGGCCGATTCCTTGCCCAGCCAGAAGCGCACCTGCTTGGGATTGGCGCTGAAGATGATGTGGGCCAGGCCCTCGACGTTCTTGCGCTGCGCCGCGAACGAGGCGGTGGCGTCGCGCAGACCGGAGGTGCCGTCCTTCTCTCCGCCGGCGACGGCGATCAGGGTGTTCTTCTTGACCCACTCGTTTTTTGACCATGCCTGCTTGAGCTGGTCGAAGTTCACCTTGAACTGGTTGGCACCTTCGGACCGGGCCGCCTCGTCGTTTGTCAGGTCTGGCTTGTGGGCTCGGCCCAAGCGGATGAGGTCGCTGCGTTGGCAGCGGTAGGACTCGCCCAGGTAGGGGAACTCGAATTCCAGCAGGAAGCGCTTGATCCTATCGATGTGGTCGGCATCATGCGGCGAAAAGAGCAGATGGATGTTGACCGCCGATGCCTTCGCGGTTTCGATGCCCAGTCGCAGCTCGACGTTGGGGAAAATCAACCCCACGCTGGCCAGACGGCCCTGGCGTTTTTCGGCCGCGACCTGCTCGTAGCGTTCAATGCCGAAGTAGTCGGTGACGCCCAGCGCGCGAATCGGCGGGCTCGATGCCTCGACGGTGTCCAGGAATTCTGCCCAAGGGTCTGGACCGGCGTACTGGTCGTTCAAAGCGGTGCCGGGCGTATGGATGTGAGGGTCCCAGCGATGCCAGATCGAGCCTCGTTTGCTTTGTACGTCGAACATGTCGGCCATGGATCCTCTTCAGTGCTCTTCTGAGGAGTGACGTACGCTGCCACGCTTCCGTCGCATGCTGACGGGAAGCACGTAGACCCGGCCCTCAAATGCCTAAAATACAGGGCATTATCAACTTATTTGCCTAATTTGGCGATTTTCCTCCCGATGCCCAACTTGCACTCCATATTGGCAGAAGCCTAATATAGCGGGCGTTAAGTACGGAGAATGCCTATTTTCATGAGCAAATTCGTGATGCCACTGCAAGCCACCGAGCGGATTGTCCAGCTGGGTCAGCGCATCCGGGTGGCGAGGATTCGGCGCGGCTGGTCGGTCGCCGATCTCGCCAGCAAGGCGGGCATCAACCGAAACACCCTCACGGCGCTGGAGCTCGGCAAGCCAGGTACGGCGGTCGGCGTGTGCTTCACGGTGCTGTGGGCGCTCGGCCTGGACAAGTCTCTGGACGCTGTTGCGGATCCCGACAGCGATCTCCACGGCAAGGCGCTCGAAGCGTCGCGCCGCCCCACGCGAGCGGGCAAGGCTCGGAAGGCGAGCGACGACTATGACTTCTGAGCGCGAAGCCTATGTCTACATTCAGCTACCCGGCACGTTGGAAACGGTGCCGGCAGCGCTGCTCAGGGTGCAGACGCTGCCCGACGGCACGCAGATAGGGCGGTTCCGCTACGGCGATCGCTACCTTCAGCGCCAAGAGGCGGTCGCGCTCGATCCGTTCCAGCTGCCTCTTGCCAAAGAAGTCTTCGAGTTCACCCAGCTTAAAGGGATTCCTGGTGCGGTTCGAGACGCTGGCCCCGACGCCTGGGGACGGCGCGTGATCGAGCACAAGCTCGAGCGCAGCGCGGCTGACCTCCAGGAAATCGACTATCTGCTACATGGACCGCAAGACGGGGCAGGGTACCTGAGCTTCGGGCTGAAGGCCGAACCGCCCGCGCCCAAGCGACAGTACAACCGCACGCACCAGTTGGCCGAACTGATCGCGGCCACGCAGGCGATCGAAGAGGGGCGCCCGGTGGCCGCACATTTGCTCGAACAGCTCGATCCTGGCACCAGCATGGGTGGTGCGCGGCCGAAGGCCACGATCGAGGACGCGCAAAGTCTCTGGCTCGGCAAGTTTCCCGCCAGAGATGATCGCTTCAATCTGCAGCGAGTCGAATTTGCAACGCTCGACCTGGCACGCCGTTGCGGTCTGAACGTCACGCAAGCCCGGCTGGAGACGGTCGGCGAGAGCGACGTGCTGATGCTGCAGCGGTTTGATCGCGACCACACCGACAACGGTTACCTGCGTTTCGGTCTTGTCAGTGGCCTGACCGTGCTCGATTGCGGCGACAGCCACCTGGACCGGGAGCGTTGGTCGTATCCGCTGATGGCCGACAACCTGCGCCGCTGGTCCGACAAGCCGGAAGCGGACTGCGCCGAACTTTTCAGGCGGATGGTCTTCAATGCCGCCGTGACCAACAACGATGATCATCCGCGCAACCACGCCCTGCTGCGCAGGCAGAAGGGATGGCGGTTGTCGCCGGCCTACGACCTCGTGCCCGCACCAGTGGTCAGTCTGGAGAGGCGCGATCTTGCCCTGACAGTCGGCGACTACGGTCGCACGGCCAGCATCTACAACCTGCTGTCGCAGGCGGGGCGCTTCGGTTTGTCGGCCGAAGAGGCACGCGGGCAAATCGATCGACTCGTAGACGCCGTCCGGCATTGGCGCGACAGCTTCTTCGCATGTGGTGTCTCGGTCGAAGACATCGACTACATCGCCCCGGCCATCTTGCCTGACTGTTTCTTCTTCGAAAGGCGACCCGATGCGTAAGTCGTTATGTCCGCGTTCATCTTCGGCCAGCCACGAGCCGCTTCTTCGCCGATATTGGCATTCCAAGCACGAATAAAGGGAGACATCGCAGATGTGGAACGACGTCGAGGCCAAAATTGACCTGCTCAATTTTTCACATGTGGCGAAGGCGGCCGCGCAACTGATCCAGGACGCTGGCGGCGAGCCGCTGACCATCGGCGTTTCCGGAAACTGGGGGGCCGGCAAATCGTCGTTGGTGAAGATGATCGGTGCCGAGCTGAAGGCCAGCGCCGATGATGAGAAATACATCTTCCTGGAATTCAATGCCTGGCTCTACCAAGGATACGACGACGCTCGACAGGCGCTGTTGGATGCTGTGGCCGACAAGCTGGTCGCTGTTGCTGAGTCGCGTAAAACCGCCGTCGACAAAGCCTGGGGATTCGTCAAACGGATCAAGCTGTTGCGCGTAGGTCGGATGCTTGCGCCCATTGGCGTCCAAGCACTGATCGGTGGAACGCTCGGCGGCCCGCTTGGAGCCCTTGTTGGTGCTGTCAGCGGGATGGTGCAGGCGGGTTCGGTTGCTGAGGCGGACATTGAGAAGGTCAAGGCCGCCTATGGTGAGCTGCAGCCCGAATTCGCCGGTCTGCTCAAGGAGAAGAGCGAGCGCTCTTTGCCCCAGGAGATTGAGGCGCTTCGCGGTGCCTTCACTGAACTGCTGAATGAGCTGGACGTGACCCTGGTTGTGCTTGTCGACGACTTGGACCGTTGCTTGCCAGACACCGCGATCGACACACTGGAGGCGATGCGATTGCTGCTCCATGTCGAGCGGACGGCTTTCATCATTGCCGCCGACGAAGGAATGATCCGCAGCGCCGTGCGCGCGCACTTCAAGGACGCTGAAATCAGCAATGAGCTCGTCACCAGCTACTTCGACAAGCTGATTCAGGTTCCGTTGCAGGTGCCGCGCTTGGGCACTACGGAGGTCAAGGCTTACCTGGTCCTGCTGTTGACCGATCTGGCTCGCCGGCGCAAGCAGATCACTGACAAAACCCTGAACGAGGCACAGCAGAAGGTCCTCGAACTCGCAAAAAAAGGATGGTCAGGATTGTCGGTGAAAGACATCCGCGCTGCCTTTGGCGCCGAGGTCGACAAGGTCGCGAAGGAAATCGACTTAGCGGACCAGCTCGCGCATATTCTTGCGAGCGCGGAGCAGATTGCCGGAAACCCTCGGTTGATCAAGCGCTTCCTCAACAACTTGGTGCTTCGCGAGGCGATTGCTAAATCCCAAGGCATGAGCATCGGCTTTCCCGAACTGGTGAAGCTTCAGCTGTTTGAGCGGTGCGCCAACGCGGTCGGTTTTGAGCACCTGGCCAAGGCGGTGGCAGCAAGCGATGACGGCAAGGTGCAGTTCCTTGCTGACTTGGAAGCCGCGGCGCAGAAGGGAGACGCATGGGTCGCGCCCACGGCCTGGCCTCAGCCCTTTTACGAGCAGTGGATAAAGCTCGCACCGCAACTGGGCGATGTCGATCTGCGTCCGCTCATGCACTTAAGTCGAGATCGGAAGCTTGCGATCGCAGCGTACGACGAACTCAGCCAGGAAGCTCAGAAGATGCTCGATGCGCTTCTCGGTGCGACCTCCGTGATTCCCACTCTGGTCGACCAGATCAAGGCCCTGGGCGAAAGCGAGGCCGAGCGCGTGCTGACGCGTTTGGGTCGCAAGGCGCGAACCGAGCAGTTCACTGCCGATTCCGTCGCACGCTGCCTGAACATTACGAAGGCCTTCCCCGCGCTAGGACCTCAACTTGCCCTCTTGCTGGGTGAAATACCTTCCACCCGTCGGCCCATCGCGCTTGTACCGCTTCTGCAGAACGAGACATGGGCCACAAGTGAGTTGCAGCGTTGGGAGATGGATGCCGATACCCCGACTCCGGTCAAACGAGCGATCTCCGCGAAGAGGGGGAAATCGTAATGGGAACTTCCGCGTCAAGCGCTGGCCCAGGCGGCAATGTTTCTTTCGACCCTCCATGGCTGAATGACATCCCCGTCGGCGGGGCCGGCGAGGGAGATGCGGATGCTGGAGCGGGAGGCGGCGATGCGACTGCGTCGCCGCAACCGGTTGCGGAGGGCGTGGCCCCTGCAAGTCGATTCAAAGGTGCGCGTGCCAGTTTGGGGGCCTTCGCCCGCAATGGCGACACCCAAGCGCTGGGGCGTGCGGCCGGCCAGTATTCGCGGACCGGCATGGGTGGTGCGCGCAACGTTGCCGCGCGCATGCGCACTTCGACCAAAGCGGCGGCCGGCCTGGGCTCGTTCCTGCAGGCAGCACGGGAACGATCGGATCCCCGGATCAACGAGTGGATGGATACCCTGCGCGCGACCAGCCCCTCGGCGCAGACCGTGATCGATGCAATCGTTGCCCAAATCATTCCGGAGGGCGGCAGCGTCGACGAAGAGTCGGCGAAGGATTCAATGGCACAGGCCCTTTCCGAACTCACGATTTTGGACCCGGATGTTGATCTGCTTGCGTTGCAAGACCCGCAGATCTGGACCCTCATGCAACTGTACTTGGGGCATGAGGCCTGCAACCGCATGTATGCAGACATAGGTCAACTGTTCGAGAGCGCAAAATTTTCCCCCTCGACCATCGTCCAACGGACCAACGAAATGCGAAGCTTCTTGAAGAACTCCGTGGCCGCACAGTTGGAGACTATCCGGGAGGCGACGCCGAACCCGACGCGCCAGCAGCTGGAAACAGTGTTGCGTGAGGCGGTACAGACAACCTTCATGGTGTTCGAGGATTCGATATGAGCCGAGTGATCTGTCTTCCCCAGCAGATGTTGCCACGTGATTTGGAGCGCGGTACGGTGTACTACTCGATGTATACAGCGTCGCAGCGCCAAGACGTGGGCTCCGTCGGCACCGGTCTGCTCGACGACCTCGAACTCAAAGGCATTTACCCAAGCCTGCCGGCATGGGATTTCGCAACTTTCGCCCTGGCTGTCGGGGCGTCAGACTTGGCTGTCCAGCGGTCCAATAGCGCAGACGGATGGACACGTGTCATTGAATTGGAAGTAGCCCTACAGAATCCTGAGCCCTTCAGCGCGCGCAAGCGAGACATTGAAGAGATGCTTCGTTTTCTAACAGGGGACTTTTGGCATCTGACCTTTCTTGAAGGGGGGCGGCCGCGTGCACTCTCCACGGCTCCGGCGCGCTTCGACGCTGACTGCGTGTGCCTCCTGTCGGGCGGAATGGACAGCCTGGTCGGTGCAATCGACCTCACGGTACTGGGCAAAAAGCCATTGTTTGTCTCTCAGCTTGTGAAGGGCAACCGGGAGGACCAGCACCATTTTGCGCGCCGTTTGGGGGGAGCTGACCGGCACCTGCTATGGAATAGCAACGTCCGTTCGACGGTGGATCACGAACTATCTACTCGCGCTCGCTCGATTGTGTTCTACGGCTTTGCTGCCTTGGCAGCATCGGCGTTGCCAGACATCGAGCCCCTCTACGTTTACGTTCCGGAGAACGGATTTATCAGCCTCAACATTCCGTTAAACCCGGGCCGCATGGGTTCACTCAGCACGAAGACCACCCATCCTGTCTTTCTGCATCACCTGCAAGATTTCTGGGATGCGCTGGGCATTGGGGCGACGTTTCACTCGCCTTACAAGTATCTGACCAAGGGTGAGGTTCTCCTGAGATGCGAAGATTTGCCCTTGATGAACCAGTTGATGCCGCGGACCACGAGTTGCGGTAAATACGGCCGACTGAACGAACATTGCGGAAGATGTCTTCCATGCCTAGTCAGACGGGCGGCATTCTTCAAGGCCGGCACACCAGATCCGACGCCCAGCTATCGCTATGGGAACCTTAAGGCAACCGCGCCTTCTGGCAACGCAAATGACACCCATGCCGCGGCGATCGCGTATCTCCGCTATCTGTCAGACGGCGTTGGTCCCATGGCTGCCGGAGCATTGACCTTTGCGACACCTGATGAGCGCGCTTCTTTCCAGCGGGTGGTAGAGGCTGGCATTGGCGAGTTGGGTGCATTTCTCGAGCACGAGTGCATCATTTGATCGATTTCCACAGTCACTTGGATCTCTATCCGAATGCCCAGAGCTTGCTCCCACGAGTTGCGAAGCAGAACATCTTTACGCTGGTTGTTTCCACAAGTCCCAAGGCTTGGCTGGCCACATCGCGAGTATTTACTGGATACCCCAACATCAAGGTGGCTCTTGGGCTTCATCCTGAGATAGCCGTTGCGAAGGTGGCGGAGACGGATCTCTTGGTCAGTCTCGTAGCGCAAGCCGAGTTCATCGGCGAGATCGGCCTGGATGGATCGCCCCGCTTTAAGCATTCGCTGGCACTGCAGCGAAGGATATTGGATGTGGTCCTTGCGGAATGCGAGCGTGTCGGCGGGCGAGTGATGAGTCTGCATTCTCGTGGTGCGGCGGACCAAGTTCTGGATGCACTAGAGGCACATCCGAAAGCTGGAACGCCTGTGCTTCATTGGTTTTCTGGCACGAAGAAGCAACTACGCCGCGCGGTTGATCAGGGCGCCTGGTTCAGTGTCGGGCCCTCGATGGTTGCGAGTGAGAAAGGTCGGCAGCTCGTGGCAGAGATGCCTGCTGCCAACGTGTTGCTGGAGACGGACGGACCATTTGCAACCAAGGCGGATGGAACGCCGTGGTTCCCATGGGAAACAGTCCAAGCAGTTCAGACGTTGTGCGACCTCTGGCGGATACCCGTTGAACGGGTTCGTGCGCAGCTAGTTTCCAACCTCGAAACTATCGTGCCAGAGCTGCCTGCTCCAGCCGGAGTCGAATGATCAGCGGGGAAAGACGCACCATTACGTATGTCACTCAAATGCACTTCAAATGATCAAGAACTGCTCTCCATCGATTTCGATACCGAGGGCTGGGAAAATCTGCGGGCTCGAAACCGCAAAGATCGTGCGTTGAAGATGACGTGCTGCGGCGCTGACGTGACGCTTCGGCAAACGAAGCTCGGCACCCAGTACTTCGCGCATGCCAAAAAGGGGAGCTGCACGGCCGGTACAGACACGGCAGAGGCCATGCTGGCAAAAGAGGCAATCGCTAAAGCGGTGCGACGGGCGGGCTGGAATGTTTCGGTCGAAACTCTTGGAATACCAGAGGGAGAAGGCAGATGGACGCTCGACGTACAGGCAGACCGAGAGGGTGGGAAGCCGGTGGCGTTCAAGGTCCAATGGGGGCGCTTGTCGTTGGATGAAGTGGCTCGCTATCAGGCCATGTCTCAGGCAGCGGGAATCCGCACGCTCTGGTTCATGCGGCAGCAGAGCATTCCGGTCGAAAAAGCTACTCCGGCATTCAGGCTCAGCCATGATGTTGAGGCCAACATGTGCGTTGTGTCCTTGCCGGGGCCTTACTACCATCCAGCTTTCGCGAGCAGCAAGAACAGCGAAGGCCCGAACTACTGGCGGCAGCACGTCGAACTGGGCAGCTTTGTGGAAGGTGCATTGGCAGGGAAGTTGCGCTTTGCGCCACAGGTTGGGCGCACCTTGCCGTTGGACGTCTGCGTTGCGTACACCGAGTGCTGGCGCTGCAAGAAGACGACAGGCCTCGTCATCGACCTATGCTTCGCGGCCAGCCGGGTGCTGCAGGGTGCCGCAGACGTAACCGCCAATATCTACGACTTCGACGACGAGGGTAGGGGAGCCGCCCTGTTGATGTCAACGCTGCCGGTCGAAACGCTTGCGCGCCACGGCATCGGCCCGATCAAGCCGCGATACAGTCGAACGGAAGGGCAGCCCTACCTGTCCAACGGGTGCATCCACTGTGACGCGCTGCAAGGGCGTTTCTTCGACCACGAGGTCGCCTACGACGCGCAGCCGGTCTTCAGCGTCGATGTGCTGTTCGACGACCGTTGGGTTTCGCACCTGGAGGATCGGGAAGCCATCGATAAATGGTGGTTCGACGATCGACCAGGCGAGGGCGCTGCGGAGGATGCCCCACAGAGCTAAGTTTTCTGGGCGTCCCGCCAGGAAGACGCCACCGAGCTTTGCACAGGCTTGTAGCGGGCTTCGCCAACCGGTGTTCGCTTTTCCAGTTGGAACAGCAGGGAGTCCTGCTCCTGCGCTGTCATCCTGTCGAACAGCGTTCGTTCCTCTGCATTAAGCAGATGGCCGAACTTCTCAAAGCGGGTGCGCTTGTCGTCTGACGGAAGCACGGTGAACCCCGGCGTGGTGGAGAACACCACCTGGCCGTCCACCCGGATCTCGGGAACCTCGCCGATGTCGATGAACTTTCCGCCAAGCCAGAAATGGGTGGGCGGGAAGAATGAGAGTTGGCTGGTCTGCTTGTAGGCCTCCTCAAGCGAGGCTGGAACGGCCGCCCCCAAATAGCGGAACAGCCTGTAGTTCTGCAGGTCGTCAAGTGCCGTACTGGCCAACTCTTCGGGCGACTGTGTCTCGAAGAGTGTGGTGCCCGTCTCGTCATCACGGTAGTGCACCAGCCCCCGCCACAAGTCTTTGGCGGCAAGGTACCACCCATCGTCGCACTCTGCGTATTCGGATGTCATCGAAAGCTCTTCGGCATCCTTGACGTCCATGGCGAAGACAAAGCCTTGGGCGAAGGCCTTCTGTGATTCGGCCGACGCGGGGCTTCGCGTGGCCGCTCGATCCAGAAGCTCCTTCAGTGGCTCGGGAAGCGGTTTGCTGCGACTCGCGCTGGCGGTCTGTTCGAGACAGACCGCCACATGCTTCCAGTGCTCGTAACCGTGCTGTTTGGCGACAGCATCCAGTGCGACGGCAAGCGATGTACCGGTGGTTTTACGAAGTGTCTTGGCCAGACGCTTGAGCTTTTCGGCGGCGGTCGCCGTTGTGGAGATGTGTTCCATGGTGCGTTCCTTCATGTTGCCGCGGATGTACCCGGTGCTCACTGCCGCGCTCCGCGAAACATGGGAAGCTCAGACGAAGGTCTTCACGTCGTCCCAGCGAACTGGGTGGGCCATGGTGAGCAGCGGGCGTCGACGAACGCACGTCAAAATTCTATCGCATCGTCGCCAGACGGTTGGAGCGGGTAGAGTCCTACAAGAAGCCGCCGGCAGAAGCAGGAATGCGTGCCAGAGGCTTGGCGATAGTTGACGATTGATGCGCTGGAGTAGCCGCCCCGCAAAACGAGTCCATCTCCCGCGCCAGCAAAAGCGCTCGTTTTTCGACGGTAGAAATGACGGTAAAGTACGATGCCCCAGTCCCACAAAGCTAGCACCATGCGGGTTTTCAGCCCTCGGAAACCATTGAGTGGGCTGGCGGGTTGCAGCGTAGCTCAGCGAGCTTCAGCGTAGAACGGCCTTCGGACTTTGGGGGGTGGGAGCCCTGCTGCTACTGCGACGTTTAGTGGCAGATGCTTGCCGCCGTGACGGCATTGGCATGGCGGCATCGTGGATCGCCGCCCCTATGTCCAGCGTGGGCTGCTGGTGCCCGTTTTCCGCGAGTTCCTGGTGGAAGAGATGACGATCACCGCCGTCTGGCCAGAGAGTCGACGTGCAAGTCCCAACGTCAACGCGTTCTGCGGCGCGTGCTTCTCCTCACCGGGACGCAGGCGGAACGAGACGTCGCGCAGCAATAGCCGGGCGCTCTTCGCAATGTTCGGCGTTGGCTTCATGCCTGGACAACGTGTACAACGCCGAAGATGAAGCGCTGAAGGCCGGAATGCACGCCATTCATCGGAGTCTTGCGTGATGCATCCTGACTTTGAACGATGGGTCCTGCTTTGGACCAGCGTGATGCATGCGACACCAAAGCGCAGCAATATTTGTGTTGCGATACCGCGAGGCTGCCTCCCCGATCGACCGGGCTACGTGTGGTGCGCCCTCTGAGCCTACTGGGCTCTGGCAAATCGCAGGCCCGGAGCTCACTGCGTCTGATCGCCCGCGACATCCTCGCCGCTGTTCAGCCCCTCTGCACCGACCCATACGTCTGACCCGAGGGCTTCGGCCACGGCGGCAATGCCCAGCCGGCGTCCTTCCCGCACGGGCAGGGAATGCGTGCGGTCCAAGTTTTCGCATATCGCCCAGGCTTCAGAAGTGCGCAGCGCTCTCGGAATCTGTCGGGGATTGCCGGCAATGTTCACGTGAATGCGCAGCCTCCAACCACGAATGTTTGTATGATCGTATGAGAGGAGGCAGAAATGCAGGGAAACACGGGGTGGAAGAGTCGCCATGTCGTTCGTTCCATCGCCACTTTGAAGCAGCAGGTGGTGGCGGGGCTGCGCGGGTCCATAGAGGATCTCAGGTTCAAGCCAGGCGAGCGGCTCATCGAGCGCGAACTGTGCGAAATGCTCGGCGTGAGCCGCACCCTCGTCAGAGAGGGGCTCAGTCAGCTGGCTGCGGAAGGCCTTGTGCAGATCATTCCGCACAAGGGGCCGATCGTTGCCGTGCTCGAATCCAGGGAGGCGGCCGGAATTTACGAAGTTCGGGCGCACCTGGAGCCATTGGCCGCTCGCCGGTTCGCTTCCAACGCCACGCCCGATGAGAAGAAAGCTTTGAGGCTGGCTCTTGAGGATTTGAAAAAACCGGGCGATGTGGATCCGGCACGGCATTTTGTCAGGGCGGGTGCGCGCTTTTACGAAGTGCTGGCAGCGGGAAGCGGCAACCCGATCCTTGAAGAGGTGTTGCGATTGCTGCACATCCGCATCACACTCCTGAGGTCGCGAAATCTCTCTCATCCAGGCAGGCTCGAGAAAAGTTTCCGGGAACTGCGCGCCATCGTCGTCGCGGCCGAACGGTCGGACGCGGACGCGGCAGCCGAAGCGGCGGAACACCATGTGCTCGAGGCGCAAAAGCTGGCGCTGTCGTTGATCGGACCGGATCCCAAACCGGGACCGCTAACGCGTCCGCCAAAAAAATAGCGCGTTCAGGATGCGTCGCCAGAATGCGCGCCTGACAGCGGCGCCGACGTCCATGACGTCTTCTGCCGCCGTGGCTTCGGCCTGCCTGGCAGGGGCGGCAGGCCCATCGGAAGAAATCGCACGGGATTCCCGATCTACATCGCCCGATGGGGGCTGAGCCACGGGACCCTTCTTGTCCTGGAGGAATTTCGCCTTGAGGTTGGCGACGAATCGCGCGAGCAATTCGTTCGACACGTCGCCCACCATGCCCCGCCCCATCTGGGCGATGCGCCCGCCAATCATCAAGTCGGTCGTCAGGTCCGCGCGGGTCATGTCGCCGATTTCGCTCAGGGTGACGGTCGTCGTTCCACTGGCGGATCCCTGTCCCTTCGCATCGGCCGCCTTGGATTTCACGACGAGTTTCAGCGCTTGCGGGTCACTCTCGATGATCTCCAGCGCGCCGCGAAACGCGAGGTCGAGCGGGCCGAAGCGCATCTTCATCAGGATGTCATAGCGATCATCACCCGCCCGCGTGGCCGATGCGCCGGGCAGGCAAGGCGTGATGTCCTCGATCTGGTTCAGAAGGTTCCAGGTGTCCTGTGTCCGCTGGGGCAGTTCGAAATGGTGGTGAAGTTGCATGGCGTTGGGTTACTCAGGTGTGAGGCGCGACAAGATGTCTCGCGCGGTTTTGGCTGCCTGGAGAATGGGCAAATAGCCGGTGCATCGGCAGATGAGGCCGTCAATCACTTCCTCGATCTCTTCGTCGGTGGCCTTCGGGTTGCACTCGAGCAGGCTGGTCAACGCCATCAGGAAGCCCGGCGTGCAATAGCCGCACTGCAGCGCGTGCGCCCGCTGGAAGCACGCTTGCAACACGGACAGTTCGCCGCCGCTGGCGAGTCCTTCAACGGTCCTGACCTGCGAGCCGTCGGCTTGCGCAGCCAGCGTGAGGCATGACAGTCGCGGCTTGCCATCGACGATCACCGTGCAGGCGCCGCATGCGCCTTGCCCGCATGCCAGGTGCGTGCCCTTGAGACCCAGGTCTTCACGCAGGAAGTCGCCAAGCCGTCGGCGCGGCTCCACGGTGCGGCGCTCGTCGCGCCCGTTCACACAAATCGAAACATCGACGCGGTCCATGTCATGCTCCTTTCGACTGCGCGTAGGCGGCCGCCAGGCATCTGCGCAGCAATGTTTTGGCGATCTGTTTGCGGTCTTGCGCGGCAGCGTGGATGTCATCCGCGGGCTCGAGCCCCAGCGCGTCGAACGAGGCGTCGACAGCCTGATCGTCGGGCAGGGCCCCGCCCGGCGCGTCCAGTTGCAGCAAGGCGGGACGCGCGGAGCAAGCGCCGACGCAGCCCTTGATATGGTCCACGCGGCCAGCGTTGACCTGCAGGGCGACGGCAACCATGGCCAGGGCGAACGCACCGGACTGCCGCGAAAATTCCATGAAGCCGAAGTAGGTCGACTGCGGGGGCAGCGGCACTTCGATCGCCGTGAGGATTTCGTTTTCGGTGAGGGCCGTGGTGTAGTAGGAGACGAAGAATTCCTCCACGGGAATCCAGCGCTCGCCTTCTGTGCTGACGACCTGCAGCCGCGCACCCAGCAGCGACAGCACCGTGGCCCACTCCGCTGCCGGGTCGGCCAGCGACATGCTGCCGCCCATCGTCCCGTGCTCCCGGATCGTCGCGTGCGCGATGTTGCGGCCCGCTTGCCTGAACAGCGGAATGCGCCTGTGCAAGCCATCATGGCCGATGATGTCGGCGTGGCGTGTCATCGCCCCAATGCGGACTTTGTCCGCGCCGATCTCGATGCTGTCCAGGCCTGGGATGCGCCTCAGGTCCACGAGTCGGGAGGGCTTGGAAAGACGCAGGTTCATGGCCGCCATCAGGCTTTGGCCACCGGCGAGAATGCGCCCGGCACCTTCGCTTTCCGCGAGCAGGGCCGCTGCCTGCTGCAGGGTGGTGGGGCTGAAGTATTCGAAATTAGCGGGACGCATGTGCGACTCCCGTGGCGCCGCGCAGAGCGGCCAGAATGGTATGGGGTGATAGTGGTGTGCTGTTGAACCGCACGCCGAAAGGCGAGAGCGCATCTTCGGCTGCCGCGGCGAGCACGCCCGGCGGTCCGATGGTGCCGGCTTCGCCCGCGCCCTTCACGCCGAGCGGATTCAATGGCGAGGGGCTTGCCATGTGCAGCAGTTCCACTTGCGGCATGTCGTGAATGCGCGGCATGAGGTAGTCGGCAAGTGTGGTGGCGAGCGGATTGCCGTCGTCGTCATAGACCATGTTCTCGAACAGCGCGCCGCCTATGCCTTGTGCCAAGCTGCCGATGCACTGGCCGCGCACGAGCATGGGATTCAGCACATTTCCGCAGTCGTGGAGGATGACGTAGCGCAGGATCTTCAGCGCGCCGGTTTCCACGTCCACTTCGACGATGCCCGCGTGCACGGCGTTGGCCCATGACGTGGTGGGCACCTCGAAGCACGCGGTTTCGTCCAGCCCGGGGACCAGGCCCGCACCCAGTGCTGTTTCCGGCGCGGCGAATCTTGCGCATGCCGCGAGGTCGATGCTTTTGTCGCTGGGTGCATGAGAGAACGAGCCCGCCGCGAATTCCAGCGAGTCCAGCGGAACTTGCAAACTTGCCGCGGCAATGTCGGCGGCCTTCTTTTTGACCGCCTTCGCAGCCATCAACACGGCATTACCCGCTGCCACCGCGGCCCGGCTGTGGTAAGTGCCGCGCCCGTAAGCGAGCTGATTCGTATCGGCCGACGTCACGGTGACCCGCGAGGGGGCAACGCCGAGTTCCGAAGCGCAGACTTGCGCGAGCGCCGTCTTGTGGCCCTGCCCGGTGTCGACCACTCCGGTGTGCACCACGATCTTGCCGGACGGGTCGATGCGCACACGCGCGTATTCGTAAGGCCCGAGGCCGCCGGATTCGACATTGCACGTCAGGCCAAAGCCGATGTAGCGGCCTTCCTTGCGAGCCTGCGCCTGCTTCTCGGCGAAGCCCCTGTAGTCCATCGCTGCGAGCGTTCTCTCCAAGGCTTCCGGGTAATTGCCGCTGTCGACCACCATCGGATTGCCGTCGCGATACAGGATGCCGGGTCTGAACGGCAGTTCGGATGGCGGGATGAGGTTGCGCCGGCGGATCTCCATCGGGTCCATGCCGAGCTTCTGCGCGGCACGGTCGATGATACGGTTGAGCGCGAAGACGACTTCTGGCCTTCCTGCGCCGCGCGCGGGCGCCGAGTGCGTCTTGTTGGTGAGAATCGCCTGGACGTGCGCTCGCATGGCGGGCAGCTTGTAGGGCGCCAGGAAGTGGCACATGCCCAGGTACGACAACACCACGGGGAACGTGAGATAAGCGCCGGTGTCGATTCGCGCGTCGTACCGCAGGCCCAGGATGCGCCCGTCGTTGTCCACGGCCAGCTCGATGTCGTAGTCCTGCTGGCGCGAGTGGCTCGACGAGAGAAACTGCTCGCGCTTGTCTTCGGCCCACTTCACCGGCCTTCGCAGCTTCATTGCTGCAAAGGGCACGAGCACGTCCTCGGAGTACATGCCCGCCTTGGGCCCAAAGCCGCCTCCGATGTCCGACTGGATGACGCGCACTTCGAAGGGGGAGAGGCCCACCGATTCCGCGATGAGGTTGCGCAGGAAGTGCGGCAACTGGTGGCCCGCCCATACCGTGAGGCCGTTCGCATCGGGCACCGCCATGATGCCGCGGCCTTCGAGAGCCATGCCGCTGTAGCGCTGCACGAAGTACTGGTCCCGCACGACGTGCGCGGCGCGCGCGAAGGCTTCGTCGGTATTGCCGATTTCGACCGTGAAGTCCAGTGCGACGTTGCCCGCGACGTCGTCGTGCAACAGCGCCGAGCCGCTCTGTGTCGCGCGGTCGGACGTCATCACGGCGTCGATGGGGTCGTAGTCCACCTCGATCAGATCCACGGCGTCTTCGGCGATCTCGCGGGATTCGGCGACGATGAAAGCAACCGGTTGGCCCACGTAGCGAACCTTGCCTTCGGCAAGGGTGGGATGGGGACATTGCCGAATCGTCGGATGCAACTCGTCGATCAGCGTCTTGGGGAACTGGCCGAAGGAGGGCAGCGGGCGCTGCGCCTCGCCAATGTCGCCTGCGGTGTAAATCGCCACGATGCCCGGCAGCGCACGCGCGGCGGCAGCGTCGATGCGGCCCAGCCGCGCATGGGCAATGGGGCTCCGCAACACGGCACCGACCAGCACGTCCGGGTGGTCGAGGTCGGCTGCATATGTCGCGCGGCCCGTCAGCAGGCGTGGGTCTTCCAGTCTTGCGAGCGGCTGGCCGATCGGCGAATCCGCGGTGCTTGCGTGGGATGCTGGTTCCATGAAATGCGTCTCCTTATATGTCTCAGATCACGCCCTGTGCGACGAGCTCGTCGAGGCGTTGCGGCGGGATGCCGAGCAGGTCCGTATAGATTTCGCGGTTGTGCTGACCGAGGTCCGGCCCGAGCGAATGCACCGCGCCGGGCGTGACGGAAAGCTTGGGAAAGACATTCGGGCCGACGACGGTTCCCACGCGCGAGTCCTTGTACTCGACAAACGTGCGCCGGGCGCGGAAATGCTCGTCCGCGAAGATGTCGGCGACGTCGTAAACCTCGGCAACAGGTACGTCATGCGCAATGGCGTGCGCCACGAGCGCGTCACGGTCGAAGCTGCGCGTCCACGCGGCGATCAGCCCGTTCAGCTCGTCGCGTTTCGCGAGCCGCAGCTGCATCGTCGCGAATGCGCCTCGCTCCAGCAGGTCCACCCTGCCCATGGCCTCGGCCAGGCGTTCGAACATGCGATCGGTCGAGCATGCGATGGCCACCCACTTTCCGTCGGCGGTCGGGTAGTGGCTGTGCGGGACGACGTTGCTCACTTCGGCGCCCATGCGGCCGCGCACGAAACCTTTGCTCGCGTAGACCGAGACCATTTCGTCCATGACCCTGAACATGCTCTCGTAAAGGCTCACGTCCACGGCCTGCCCGAAGCCGAAGCGCGAACGCGCGATATACGCAACGAGCGCGCCCATCGTCGCATACATCCCGGTGACGTAGTCGCCCAGTGACAGCGCTCCGGGCATCAATGGCGGTCCTTCCGCTTCACCCGTCGTGTGCGCGAATCCCGCGAACGCATGCGCCAGCCTCGCAAAACCGGGACGGTCGCGGCGTGGACCGGTTTGGCCGTACGCGGTCACGCTGACCAGGATCAGCTCGGGCTTGATGCGCTTGAGCTCGTCGTACCCGAGGTTCCACTTTTCGAGGGTGCCGGGACGAAAGTTCTCGACCAGGATGTCGCAGTGCGCGATCAGCCCGCGGAAGATTTCCTGCCCTTGCGGCGTGCGCAAGTCCAGGGTGACGGACTTCTTGTTGCGGTTCTCGTTGAGCCAGTTGTAGGAGCCCGCGGCCGACTGCGTGCCGAAGCGGCGAAATCCGTCGCCTTGGCCGGGCACTTCGAGCTTGATCACTTCCGCGCCGAACTCGCCCAGGAACGTGGCGCAAAAGGGCGCCGCCAGCATGGTGGCCACGTCGAGGACGCGAACGCCGGATAACGGAGAGGATGAATTCATTCGTTTGCCTTCACATGACGCGCTACGCTGTTGTTTCCTCAACTATTGCGTCGCGCACTGGTGTGTAGTATGCTACATACCAAAGCGACCGACAAGTCATGCCCATGCAAACCCTCGAAAAACCGAAGTCCCTGCGTTCGCAGGCCGTCGCGCACCTTCGCGATGCCATCGTGACCGGCGAGCTCGAAGCGGGCTCGATGCATTCGGAACAGAGCCTGGCCGACCGCCTTTCGACCTCGCGCACGCCGATTCGCGAGGCGTTGCTACAACTCGCCGGCGAAGGTTTCGTCGAATTCATTCCGCAGCGCGGTGTGCAGGTCACGCACATCAACCCGGAGCACCTGGGCGAGGTCTTCGAGTACCGGCAGGCGCTCGACGGCTACTTCGCCGAAAAGCTCGCGAAAGACAGGCCCGCCCACGCGCTGGAACTGCTAGACGAGCAGCTTCAGCGCCAGAAAAAAATCATTGCCAAGAACGCGCGGCTGGAATGGGCCAGAGCCAACATGGACTTCCACGTGCTGCTGGCCGAGGCCTGCGGAAACAGCGTGATGACCGACGCGATGTGGGCCATCGCGAGCCACACTATGCGTGTGGGCTTTCAGCTCATTCGCGAGAAGGGCCGCTTCCAGGACGCTTACGACGAGCATGCCGCGATCGTCGAGGCGATCCGCGCGGGCAAGGGCGATCGCGCACGCGCGCTGGCCATGAGCCACATACGCGGCACGACCGAGCACATGAAGCGGGATATCGCAACCCTCAGGCCGCAGTAGGCCGACTAACCCCCGGAAAGGACAACAGTGGGACTCATCAGCGGATCGGAGATTCTTGCGCGCAGCCTCAAGGCGCAGGGCGTGGACACCATGTTCTATTTGATGGGCGGTCCCATGATGGACGCCGAGGCTGCGTGCATACGCGAGGGCATACGGGCAATCGACGTGCGGCACGAACAGGCCGCGGCGATGATGGCCTATGCCTGGGGGCGGATGCTCAATCGAACCGGCGTCGCCATGTCGTGTTCCGGGCCCGGAGCGACGAACCTGCTCACCGGTGTCGCAACAGCCTGGGCGGATGCCGCGCCGCTGGTCGTGATCTCCGGTTCGGCGTCGGCCACGGGCAGTGCGGGCGGACGCGGCATCTTCCAGGAGATGGACCAGGTGGCCATGTTCCGGCCGGTCACCAAATGGGCGGATCGCGTGCTGTCACCCCAACGCATCCCCGACATGCTGGCCACCGCGTTCCGCCAGGCCAGAAGCGGCAGGCCGGGCCCGGTGTACCTCGACGTTCCCGGCAATGTGCTGTACGCAATGGCCGATGAAAGTGTCGTCGCGCAAGCTGCGGCGCAGCCCTCCGCGACGCAGGGCCGGCAGCCCGCGGAGGCGGACGCTGTCAAGGAAGCGGTCCGCCTGATCCGCGCAAGCGCGAAGCCAGTCCTGCTGAGCGGCAACGGCACGTTGTGGTCGGACGCGTCCGAAGCATTGCGCGCATTCGTCGACAGCACGGGCGTTCCCTTCTACACGACCCCGCAAGGCAGGGGCGTGATCCCGGACGACCACGAGCTGTCGTTCCTCAGTGCGCGAAGCACGGCTTTTCGCGAAGCCGACTTGTTCATCGTCGTGGGCACGCGTTCGAACTACGTCAACGGGCATCTTGGTGCGCCGCGATTCAATCCGCAGGCGAAGGTCATCCAGGTCAACATCGATCCGCAGGAAATCGGCCTCACGCGCAAATGCGACGTCGGCCTCGTCGGCGACGCACGCGCGGTGCTGGAGCAGCTCCTGGCCGAATGGGGTTCCGTCGCGGTCGACAACAGGCTCGGCAACTGGGTCGCCCGTTTGCGAGACCTGAATGCAACCAAGGCCCTGGCGGCGCAGGCAATGCTGAACAGCGACAGCGTGCCCATCCACCCGCTGCGCCTCTGCAAGGAAATCCGCGACTTCCTCGACCGGGACGCGATCCTCGTCGTCGACGGACGCGAGATCCTCAACTACGCCCGCCAGTCGATTCCGACGTTCCAGCCGCGACATCGCATGAACTCAGGCACCCTGGGGACGATGGGTGTCGGTGTGCCCTACGGCGTCGGCGCGAAGTCGGCCTGCCCGGACAAGCAGGTGCTCGTGCTGCACGGCGACGGGTCATTCGGCATGAACGGCATGGAGCTGGATACCGCCGTGCGATTCGACTTGCCATTCGTGACGGTGATCAGCCTGAACGGCGGCTGGACCGCCAGCGAGCATGGGCAGGACAAGGCGGGACGCGACCTGGCCTACACGCGCTATGACCAGATGGCGATCGCCCTCGGCTGCCATGGCGAATACGTGGAGCGGGCCGAGGACATCCGCCCCGCGCTGGAGCGCGCCTTCCGCTCGGGCAAGCCCGCCGTGGTCAACGTCCGCACCGACGCGTACGCGCGTTCGAGCACGACCAACTTTTCCGAATACGGCGCGACCTGAACATGACGGCATTCCACGCTTTGCGTACCCACCAGCAGGTGCGGCCCGAACTGTGCGGTGTCGTGCGCAATCGGCACGGCGATGTCGCGGAAGTGCACCTGCAACTGACCGAGGACATGCGCGCGGACGACACGGGCCTCGTGCACGGCGGCTTCATTTTCGGCGCGGCCGATTTCGCGGCGATGGCCTGCGTGGATGAGCCCACGGTCGTGCTCGCATCGGCGGAAGTCTCGTTTGCCAAGCCGGCGCGAGTGGGCGAGGTGCTCGTCTTTCAAGCACGCGTCGCATCCAGCGCCGGCCGGCGGCGGCACGTCGAAGTCGACGCGTTCTGCCGCGACGCGAAGGTGTTCAGCGGGAGTTTCGCGTGCGTCGTGCCGTCGCGGCATGTGCTGGACAAACCGGCCTCCGGGTTTCTACCATCTAGTATGCTACATACCAATCATACAATCATACTTAACACGACCGGCGACGCGCAGTCCGCCGATGAGGAGCAACGATGAGCCTTCCCCCTGAATTCCAGAACGAACGTTTCGAGCAAGGGCTTCGCATCCGCAAGGCCGTTCTCGGTGCGGATTACGTCGATCGCTCCGTGCGTGACGTGAAACCTTTCATGGTCCCCATGCAAAAGCTCGTCACCGAGTACTGCTGGGGCGAAGTCTGGTCGCGCCCGGGGCTCGAACCCAAGGTGCGCAGCATGCTGAACCTCGCGATGCTCACGGCGCTCAACCGGCCCAACGAGCTCAGGCTCCACCTGCGCGGCGCGCTCAACAACGGAGTCACGCCCGCGGAAATCCAGGAAGTGCTGCTGCAGTCCGTCATCTATTGCGGCGTGCCGGCCGGCCTGGACGCGTTCAAGGCCGCGCAAGAGGTGCTCGACGAGCGCGCCACCCCCATAGCCTAGAAGAGAGAACTTTCATGTCCAACGCAAAAGTCAACGGCATTGACCTCTGGTATTCCATGCAAGGAGAGGGCGAGCCCATTCTTCTGCTGCCGGGGCTGGGCCTGGACCACCAGTACTATCGCCTCGGCGAGCCCCTGCTTCGCCCGCACGGCAGCACCATCTTGGTCGACCCGCGGGGAATCGGTCGGTCAAGCAAGACGCCCAGCACGGAGGTGCGTTACACGCCGGAGCTCTGGGCCGACGACTTTGCCGCGTTGCTTCGCACGCTGGGCAAGGGCCCGGCCCATGTCATCGGCTCGTCGCTCGGCGGCGCGATGGCGATGTCCCTGGCCGAGCGTTATCCGGAGCTTGTCGCCTCACTCACCGTCGTGGGCTCGTTCTCCGAACTGGATCGCGCCATGGAGATCAACTTCACGCTTCGCAAGAAGATCATTGCCAAGCTCGGCATGGGTCCTGAAATCGCGGATTTCATGGGCCTCTTCACGATGACGCGCGAGTTCATCGACACCGAAGCCGGCTTCAAGGTCATGCAGGGCAACCAGGCGAACATCCGCGCGAATTCGCCCGAGCTCTACACGGCGTTCATCGACGCCGTGCTGTGGTGGGGCCGCCGGCTGCCCGGCCAGGAAGGCGAGCCGCTCTACACCACGCGCCTGAAGAACATCCACGTGCCGACCCTCGTCCTCGCGGGTGACAACGACTACTTCATCCCGGCGTCGTTCTCTAAGATCATCGCCAGGCACATCCCCGGCGCCCGCTACGGTGAAGTCGCGGGTGGAGGGCACATCCCCTTCATCGAGAAGCCGCAGGACACGGCGCGGCAATTCCTCGACTTCCTCAAAACCGTTACCGCCTGAGGACGCAGGTGAGCGCAGTCCTGCCGCAGCCTACGCTGCATCACGGAATCACTGGCCGCGGGCCGCTTCTCGTGCTGCTGCATCCCATCGGGCTCGAAGGCTCATGGTGGCAGCCGTACGTTTCGGAATTGAGCGAGCGTTTCACGGTCATCACGCCGGACCTCGCGGGCCATGGTCGCTCTCCCTTGCGCAGCGACAGCCTGGAGCTGGAGGACCATGCCCAGGCGGTGGCGCGGCTCATTTGCGAACACGGGGGGCGCGCGCACGTCGCGGGCGCATCCATGGGCGGAATGGTGGCGCAGGTGCTCGCGCTGCAGGAGCCCTGGGCCGTGGAGTCGCTGTCGCTGATTTCCACGATGGCCACGGTGCCCGATGCGGCACGAGCTGCGGTCGCGCAGCGCGGGCAGCTTGCCATCGACCAGGGCATGGCCGCATGTATCGACCCGACGGTGGAGCGCTGGGTGCTGCCCGGTGAGGTCGCCAGCACCTTCGCGAACCTGTGCCGCGTGCAGCTTGCACGGATCGTGCCTCGCAGCTGGCGCGCAAACTGGATGGCGATCAGCCATCTGCACACGCTGGACTCCCTCTCGACGCTGCGCTGCCCCGTCTTCGTCTGCACGGGCGAGCGGGACGTCAGCACGACACCAGAGATGTCGCGCGCGATGGCCACGGCCATCGGCAATCCGGAGCTGCATCTGGTCCCGGGCGCGGCGCACATGGGCGTGTTCGAGCATGTAAACCTGTTCCTGCCCCCGCTGCAGGCCTTCCTGCATGCAAGGCTGCGTTGAAGCCATGAAGACCTTCATGCAACTTCTGGCCCAGCACGCCATGCATCGACCGGACGCACCGGCGATGCGGCACAAGGCACTCGGTATCTGGCAAGTGTGGACCTGGCGCGGACTCGACGAGCATTGCACACGGCTCGCATGCGGCCTGCACCAGGTGGGCCTCAAGTCGGGCCAACGCATGGCGGTGCTGGGTGGCAATGCACCGAACTTCTACGCCGCGCTGATCGCGTCCCAGGCGCTCGGCGTCGTGCCGGTTCCCATCCACCCCGATGCGTCGGACCCCGAAGTCGAGGAGGCTCTCGCCGCTTGCGATGCAAAGGTCGCGATTGCGCAGGACCAGGAGCAGGTCGACAAATTATTCGCCGCGCGATGGGCCTGCCCGCAATTGGCGCAAGTGTTCTACGACAACGGCCGCGGTTTGCGTGGATATCCGGCAACGGAGGCCGAGCCGCTGCACGCCGTCGTCGAGCGCGGCGCCCACTTCGCGGTCCGCCATCCCGGGTTCATGGAAATACAGCGCTCGCGCACGAGGCCGGCGGACGATGCGGTGTCATTCCCGGTTCCAGCCGGGCCAGGCAGCTTTCGCCTGAGCTCGCTCGCGCATCAATCGCTGATCGATCGCGCGCAGGCCAGTGCGCGTGGCATCGGCCTCGGCGCGCGAGACGAGGTGATGGCGTGCGCGCCGCTTTCCCGGCCAGGCCAGTTCCTGTGCGGGTTTGCGCAGTGGCTGGTTTGCGGCTTCACCCTGAGCTGCCCGGAATCCGCGGAAAGCATCCAGGCGGACATGCGTGAGGTCGGCCCCACCTACCTGTTCGGGCCGCCCGGCATGTACCAGGCCATGTACAGCGAAGTCGCTCGACGGCTGGAGACGGCCGGCGCGATTCAGCGGCGCGCGCTCGCACTCGCGCGCCGTGCGGGCCAACTCGCATTCGACCGTCGCCGGCCAACGCCTTCGCAGCGTGTCGCCCAGGGCTTGGCCAATGCGGGTGTGTTCGCACCGCTTCGAAATGGGTTGGGACTCGCCCGGGTGCGCGCCGCTCACGTGGCGGACGGTGACATCGGACGCGATGCGCGCGCCTTCTTTCTCGGCCTGGGCGTCCCGATCACCGACATGGCGACTCAGGGACTCACGAGCCATGACGCGGAATCCGCGCACAGCGATGCGTTGGAGGTGACCGCATGAACATGAGCGACAGCACCCACCTCGAGCCGAGCCATGCGCGCGAAGCCTCCGCCGGCGTGATACTGGACGTCCAGCATGTCTCGCTGTCCTTCGGCGGCGTGAAGGCCCTGTCCGACGTGTCGTTCGATGTGCGCGAAGGCGAGATCCGGGCCATCATCGGTCCGAACGGTGCCGGCAAGAGCTCCATGCTCAACTGCATCAACGGTGTCTACCGGCCGCAGCAGGGCACCATCCGCTTTCGCGGTTGCGAGTTCGGCCACGGCGCCACGCACGAAGTCGCGCGCATGGGCATCGCGCGCACGTTCCAGAACCTTGCGCTTTTCAAGGGCATGAGCGTGCTGGACAACGTGATGACCGGACGCAACCTGCGCACGAAAAGCAACCTGCTGCTGCAGGCCCTGCGCGTGGGACCGTCGCTGCGCGAGGAAGTGCGGCACCGCGAATTCGTCGAGCGCATCATCGACTTCCTCCAGCTGCAACCGTGGCGCAAGGTGCTGGTCGCGCACCTTCCCTACGGCCTGCAAAAACGCGTCGACCTCGCGCGCGCGCTGGCACTGGAGCCGCAGCTGCTGCTGCTCGACGAGCCCATGGCGGGCATGAACGTCGAGGAGAAGCAGGACATGTGCCGCTACGTCCTCGACGTGAACGAGGAGTTCGGCACGAGCGTCGTCCTCATCGAGCACGACATGGGCGTCGTGATGGACATCTCCGACCGTGTCGTGGTGCTCGACTACGGCCGCAAGATCGGCGACGGCACGCCGCTCGAGGTGCGCACGATGCCCGAAGTCGTCGAAGCCTATCTCGGCCGAGCCGAGCAACCGCAAGGCTGAACGGACATGGGCTTTTTCATCGAAACCGTCCTCGGCGGCCTCATGGCAGGCATGCTGTACGCGCTGGTCGGCCTGGGCTTCGTGCTCATCTTCAAGGCATCCGGCGTCTTCAATTTCGCGCAGGGCGCGATGGTGCTGTTCGCGGCCTTGGCGCTGGCAAGGCTCGCGCAGTGGCTGCCGCAATGGACCGGCATGCCTGCCAACGGCCCGGCTGCATTCGCTGTGGCCTTCGCGCTTGCGGGCGTGTTGATGTTCGCCCTGGCCTGGCTGATCGAGCGGCTCGTTCTCAGGCACCTCGTCAACCAGGATGGAGGAACCTTGCTGATGGCGACGCTGGGGGTGGCGTACTTCATCGAAGGCTTTGGCCAGTCGCTCTTCGGCAGCGACATCTACAAGATCGACCTCGGCATGCCGAAGGACCCGGCCTTCGTGCTGGTAAGCGTGATCCCCGGCGGTGTCCTCGTCAATCGCGAAGACTTCTATGCCGCGCTCATCGCCGCGGCGCTGGTGGCGGCGTTGAGCCTTTTCTTCGCTCGCACGGCGACGGGGCGTGCGCTGCGCGCGGTGGCTGACGACCATCTTGCCGCGCAGTCCATCGGAATTCCGCTGCGGCGCATCTGGGTGATCGTGTGGTGTGTCGCCGGCGTGGTCGCGCTCGTGGCTGGGATGATCTGGGGCAGCAAGCTCGGCGTGCAGTTCTCTCTCGCGACGGTCGCCTTGCGCGCGCTGCCGGTCGTCATCCTGGGCGGGCTCACGTCGGTGCCGGGCGCCATCGCGGGCGGCTTGCTCGTGGGTGTGGGCGAAAAACTCTCCGAGGTGTACGTCGGCCCCTATCTGGGCGGCGGTATCGAAATCTGGTTCGCGTATGCGCTCGCGCTCGCTTGCCTGCTGATGCGGCCGCAGGGCCTCTTCGGCGAAAAAATCATCGACAGGGTCTGAGGCGAACCATGTTTTATCGGGACAACGGCGAACTCAAGACCAGCTACGGCGCCGATGCGCAGATCTTCGCGCTGGCGCAGGAGCGCTGGGCGTTCATCGCTTTCATGGTCGCGGCCTTTGCCGTGGTGCCGCTCGTGGCGGACGCGTACTGGCTGCGCGCCGTGCTCATCCCGTTTCTCGTCCTCTCGCTCGCAGCCGTGGGTTTGAACATCCTCGTGGGCTATTGCGGCCAGATCTCGCTCGGCGCGGGCGCGTTCATGGGGATCGGCGCCTACGCAGCCTACAACCTGCACGTGCGTATCCCGGGGATGCCGCTGGTGCTTTCACTCGCAGGTGGCGGGCTGGCGGCAACGCTTGCCGGGATGGTCTTCGGCATTCCCAGCTTGCGCGTTCGCGGCTTGTACCTGGCCGTCGCGACACTCGCCGCGCAATTCTTTTCGGATTGGGCTTTCCTTCGCCTGGGCTGGCTCAGCAACGATTCCAGTTCCGGCTCGGTCACTGTCTCCGGGCTCGAGGCATTCGGCGTGCGCCTCGACACGCCGCAAGCGATCTATGTGTTCTGCCTGGCGGTGGTCACCGTGCTCGGCCTGGCCGCCAAGAACCTCGTGCGGGGCGCCGCGGGTCGTCAGTGGATGGCCATCCGCGACATGGACGTCGCGGCTTCGGTGATCGGCGTCAATCCGGTGATGGCGAAGCTGAGTGCCTTTGCCGTGAGCTCTTTTCTCATCGGCAGTGCGGGGGCCCTGTGGGGCTTCATGCACCTGGGCTCCTGGGAGCCATCGGCGTTCTCCATCGACCGTTCCTTCCAGTTGCTGTTCATGGTGATCATCGGCGGCCTCGGCTCCATCGCCGGCGGCTTCATGGGCGCGGCATTCATCGTCCTGGTGCCGCTCGCTCTCAACCGGCTGCTTCCAATCGCGGGCGATGCGCTGGGCATGCCGTTCTCGACGGCCGCGGCGAGCCACGCCGAATCGATGCTGTTCGGCGCGCTCATCGTGTGGTTCCTCATCGTCGAGCCGCATGGCCTCGCGCGGCTCTGGAGCCTCGCGCGCCAGCGCGCGCGCCTCTGGCCCTTCGCGCATGGGGCAGGCGCATGAAGTTCACGAATTTCCCACCAATGACACAGGAGACAGGCATGAAGATATTTCGCAATGCCGCGGCCGCATCGATTGCCGCGATCGTCATGCACACGTCCTTCGCAGCCGGCCCGGCGCAGGAGCAGTTCATACCTTCGCTGGTCTACCGCACCGGCCCCTATGCACCCAATGGCGTTCCGCTCGCGGATGGATTTGCCGACTACATCAAGCTGGTCAACAGCCGCGGCGGTGTCAACGGCGTGAAGCTCACCTTCGAGGAGTGCGAGACGGGCTACGCGACCGACCGCGGCGTCGAGTGCTACGAGCGCCTGAAGGACAAGTACGGTGGCGCGTCGATGTTCCAGCCGATGGCGACGGGCATCACCTTCGCGCTGACCGAGAAGGCGCCGGGCGACAAGATCCCGCTCATCACATCGGGCCTGGGGCGCAGCGAGTCGGCCGACGGCGGTGTCTTCAAGTGGAACTTCCCGCTCGTGGGCACGTACTGGGTCGCGGCGGACATCCTCATCCAGCACATCGCGAAGAAGGAGGGCGGGCTCGACAAGCTCAAGGGCAAGAAGATCGTTTTTCTTTATCACGACTCTCCCTTCGGCAAGGAGCCGATCCCGGTGCTGGAGGAGCGCGCGAGAATGCACGGCTTCCAGCTCACCCTGCTGCCCGTGCCGCACCCCGGTGTCGAGCAGAAATCCGTGTGGCTGCAGATCCGGCAGTCGCGCCCGGACTACGTGCTGAACTGGGGCTGGGGCGTCATGAACTCCACGGCGCTCAAGGAGGCACAGGCCACGGGCTACCCGCGTGACCGCATCTATGGTGTGTGGTGGGCGGGCGCAGAGCCCGACACCAAGGAAGTGGGCGAAGGCGCGAAGGGTTACAACGCACTCGCGCTGCAGCACGGCGCGGAGCCGCAAGCCCAGGTCATCCAGGACATCCTCAAGCAGGTGTATGCGAAAGGCGGCGGCGCGGGCCCGAGGGATGTAGTCGGCCAGGTGCTCTACGTGCGCGGGGTCACCGCGGCGATGCTGGCCGTCGAAGGGGTTCGCACCGCGCAGGAGCGATTCGGCAAAGGCAAGCACGTGACCGGCGAGCAGGTGCGCTGGGCACTCGAGAACCTCAACCTCACCCAGGCCAAGCTCGACGCGCTGGGGTTCAAAGGCGTCATGCGCCCCGTCTCCACCTCGTGCTTCGACCACATGGGTGCCTCGTGGGCGCGCATCCAGACCTGGGACGGCGCGAAATGGGTGTTCACGTCCGATTGGTACCAGGCCGACGAGCAGTTGCTCAAACCCATGGTGAAGGCGGCTGCGGACAAGTACGCCGCTGAAAAGAAGATCACGCGCCGCTCGCCGCAGGACTGCCAGTCCTGAGCCGCTGGACACACGAGCGCACCGGGCGCCACATCACATGAACGCTGAAGACTCTCTGCTGCGGGTCAACGGGATCGAGGTGATCTACAACCGCGTGATCCTCGTGTTGCGCGGCGTGTCGCTCGAGGTGCGCCGCGGCAGCATCGTGGCGCTGCTCGGCGGCAACGGCGCCGGCAAAACGACCACGCTGCGCGCGATCTCGAACCTGCTGCGGGCCGAGCGCGGCGCCGTGACGAAAGGCTCGATCGAGCTGCGTGGCGAACGCGTGGAAAGCCTCACGCCCTCGGACCTCGTGCGGCGCGGCGTGGTGCAGGTCATGGAGGGGCGCCACTGCTTCGCGCACCTCACGATCGAGGAGAACCTGCTTGCCGGCGCGTTCACGCGCACCAGCCGCGCCGAAATCGCGCGCGACCTGGAAAAGGTCTATGCGTATTTTCCGCGGCTGAAAGCCAGGCGCCAGTCGCGCGCGGCCTACACGTCCGGCGGCGAGCAGCAGATGTGCGCGATCGGCCGGGCCATGATGGCCGCGCCCAGCGTGGTCCTGCTCGACGAGCCCTCCATGGGCCTCGCGCCGCTGGTGGTCGAGGAAGTCTTCTCCATCGTGCGCGACTTGAACGAACGCGAGGGCGTGACGTTCCTGCTGGCCGAGCAGAACACCGGCATGGCGCTTCGGCATGCGGAGCGTGCTTATGTGCTCGAGAGCGGTCGTGTCGTCATGGAGGGCACGGCGCGCGAAGTCGCCGCCAATGAAGACGTCAAGGAGTTCTACCTGGGCGTCGCCGACGGCGAGCGCCACAACTTCCGCGCCGCCAAAGCCTACCGGCGGCGCAAGCGCTGGGTGGCGTGAGGCCGCACACAACAAAAAGGAGACAACCACGTGAACAAGACCCAACTGAACCCATTGCCCGACGCTGGACGGCGCGCCGCGCTCAAGGCCGCCGGTGGCGCACTCCTGTTGCACGTGACCGGCACCGCCGCGGCGGCGGTGGACGTGAAGCAGCTATACGACGCCGCGCGCCAGGAAAAGCGCGTGACCTACTATTTCTCGTCGGCGCCCGCGATCACGGAGCGCCTGCTGGAAGGCTTCAAGGCCACTTACGCCGGCATCGAGGTGGATCTGCTGCGCCTTTCCCCCGGCCCGCTCGGCCGGCGGCTCGAAGCGGAGATCAACGCGGGCACGCACGTGGCCGACGTGCTGCAGATCGCGGATCCATTGCTGGTGGCGGGCGGCATTTCCAAGGGCTGGTTCAAAACCTTGACGGACCTGCCCGCGCACGCCGCGTTTCCCGCCGCGTTCAAGACGCCCGAATCGGCGACGGTGCGCATCGATCCGCACTCCATCACCTACAACTCCAACCTGGTCAAGGCGGCCGAAGCGCCGAAGTCGTGGACGGACATCCTCGATCCGCGCTGGAAGGGCAAGATTCTCTGCCCGGACCTGCGCATCAGCCTCATGCTGATCAACTGGGCGACGCTGATGATCGATTCGTTCGGCGCCGACTTCCTCAAGCGCCTGGCCACACAGGACCTTCGCTGGACGCCCAGCCAGATTCCGGGCTCGCAACTGCTTGCGGCGGGCGAGGCGCACCTGCTGCTGCCGAACCAGAAGCAGGTGACGCAGCCGCTGATCGATTCGAAAGCCCCGCTCGTGGACGTCGTTCCCGGGCCCTACACGGGACACGAAAGCTCGGTGGCCCAACTTGCCAGGGCGCCGCATCCGAATGCCGCGGCGCTGATGACCAATTTCATCCTGTCGCGCCAGGGCGCTGAACTGCTCGCCAAGGGCATCAGCTACTCGCCGCTGCCCGACATCCCGGGCGCACTGCCGATGCCGACCGGTTACCAGCGAGTGAAGGCACAGGACGCCTTGAAGCGACAGGCCGAAGTCCAGGAACTGCTCAAGATCAAATGAACGCGCACGACCTTCCAATGACAAGCGCCGCGTCGGACACACCCGCCGCCGAAGACGGCGGTGAATTGCTGCTGCAGGCTTTCTGCGACCTGGGCATCGACTACATCATTAGCTCGCCAGGCTCCGAATGGCCACCGCTGTGGGAGGCGCTCGCGCGGCAAAGGCGCGATGGTCTGCCCGGGCCGACCTACGTCGATTGCGGGCACGAGACCCTCGCGGTCGGCATCGCGGCGGGCATCGCGCAAGTGACGGGGCGCATGCAGGCCGTGCTGCTGCACGCCGGGCCCGGCCTTTCGCAAGGCGCGATGGCCATCGGCTCCGCCCGAGACCTCGAGGTGCCCATGCTAGTGATGTCGGGCGAGTCGGCCACCTATGGCGAGAACGGCTTCGATCCCGGCGCGCAGTGGTACCGCAACCTCAGTGTCGTCGGCGGCCAGCAGCGCCTGATCGAACCACTCGTGAAGTGGGCGCAGCTCGTGCCCTCGCACGAAACGCTCTACGGCTGCGTGGTGCGCGCCGGCGAGATGGCGCAGCGCACGCCCAAGGGCCCGGTGTACCTCTCGGTCAGCATGGACGCGATGCTGCAAAAGTGCGTTGCGCCCACGAAGCGCCAGCGCGCGCGCGAGACGCCGCGCCTGCGCCCCGCACAGGCGGATATCGATGCGATCGCGCAACTGCTCGCACGCGCCAGGTCCCCCCTGATCGCCGTGCAGAACCCGGGAGGCGATGTCGCGGCTTACCACGCGCTGCTCGACCTGGCGGAAGCCCTTTGCATTCCGGTGACGGAAGCGCCGGGCGGCTACTTCAGCAATTTCCCAAAAAGCCATGAGCTGTACCTGGGTGTCGGCAGGCAGCCGCAAGAGGCGGACTGCGACTTGCTCCTTGTGGTCGAAAACGCCACGCCCTGGTATCCGCCCAGCAATTTCCCGCAAGGCCTGCCCATCGTGGCCATAGCGGCCAACGTGCTCAAGCCGCACCTCGTCTACCAAAGGCTCGGGGCGACGCACTATCTTGAAGGCGACGTGGCGTCCACCTTGCAGTTGCTAGCGGATGGCGCGCGCGGGCACGGCGTGGCACAGCCGATCCTGGAAGCGCGGCTGCAGCGTTCGCGCAAGCTCCACGACGAGTGGGTTGGGAAGCAGGCCGAGGTGCGCAAGCGCGCTCGAGAGGTCGCAACCATCACGGTGCCGTTGCTGATCGAGACGCTGCAGCGCCTGCTGCCCGCAGACGCCGCGTACGTCGACGAAACGATCGTCCACCGGCCCCACATCCGTGAAAACCTCCATTGGGACACACCGCAGGTCTACTTCCGCTCGCCCACGGGCCTGGGACAAGGCGTCGCGTATGCCCTCGGCGTGAAGCAGGCCGCTCCGCACAGGCCGGTGGTGATGCTGATCGGCGATGGCACGTTCATGTACAACCCCGTCGTCCCCGCGCTGGCGTACGCGGATGAACACCGGCTGCCGCTGCTGGTGGTCATCCTGAACAACCTGAAATACGCCGTGATGCAGGAGCTGCACGACCGCTTCTTCCCGGCGGGCACGGCGAAGAAGGAGGACGACTACTACGGCGTCCACCTGCACGACACGCACTACGAGCGCACCGCCGCCATCGTGGATGGATTCGGCTGCCGCATCGACAGGCCCGAGCAGCTCGAGCCCGCCATTCGACAAGCCCTCGACGCCTTGACTCGCGGCAAGTCCGCGATCCTCAACGTGTACATGCCCGACGCGGTCGCATTCAAGTAAAGGAAAAGACAGCATGCCAAGACTCGAAGCCATGCAGACATACCGCTGCTTCATCGGCGGGCAATGGCGCGAAGCCGCATCGGGGGAATATTTCGACAGCGTCGACCCGTTTCTCGCGAAACCTTGGGCACGCATTCCGCGTTGTGATGCACGCGACGTGGACGCCGCCGTGAAGGCCGCTCGCGAAGCATTCGACGGTGAGTGGTCGCGCCTGCATCCGAGCCGGCGCGGCGAATTGCTTCGCAAACTGGGCGACCTAATCACCCGCGACGCCGATCGCCTGGGCGCGATCGAAGTGCAGGACAACGGCAAGCTTTATGCCGAGATGCGCAAGCAGGTGGGCTACATCCCGCAGTGGTATCACTACTTCGGCGGCTTGGCCGACAAGGTCGAAGGCGCGGTGCTGCCGATCGACAGGCCCGACACGTTCACCTATACGCGGCACGATGCCGTGGGCGTGGTTGCCGCGATCACGGCGTGGAACTCTCCGCTGCTGCTCGCGACCATGAAACTCGCGCCCGCGCTTGCTGCAGGCTGCACAGTGGTTCTCAAGCCTTCGGAGTTCACTTCCGCGTCGAGCCTGGAACTGATGCGGCTCGTGGAGGAGGCCGGCTTCCCCGCGGGCGTCGTCAACGTGATCACGGGATTCGGCGCGGACGTCGGGCAATCGCTGACCACGCATCCCGGCGTGGACAAGGTCGCTTTCACCGGCGGCGAAACCGCCGGACGGCACATCGCCAAAAACGCGGCCGACAGCTTCAAGCGGCTCACGCTGGAGCTGGGCGGCAAGTCCGCGCAGATCATCTTCCCCGATGCGGATCTTTCGCTGTCGGTGCCAGGTGTGATCTCGGGCATCTTCGCGGCAACGGGCCAGACGTGCATCGCGGGCTCACGCGTGCTGGTGCATGAAAGCGTGCACGACGAATTCGTGGACCGTTTCCTCGCCATCGCCAAAACAGCGCGGATGGGCGACCCGATGCAGATGGACACGCAGGTCGGGCCCGTCACCACGCAGCTCCAGTTCCAACGCGTGCTGTCCTGCATCCAGATGGCCAAGGACGAAGGCGCCCGGTGCGTTATGGGTGGGCGGCCGGCCGACCGGCCCGAGTGCGGCGCCGGCTGGTTCGTCGAGCCCACCGTATTCACCGGCGTGAGTAACACGATGCGCATCGCGCAAGAAGAAGTGTTCGGCCCCGTGCTGTCGATCATTCGCTACAGCGACAGCGAAGACCCGGTGCAACTCGCCAACGCAACGCCTTACGGACTCGCGGCGGGCGTGTGGACGCGCGACTTCGGCCGCGCGTTCGATGCCGCCCGGCGCCTGCGCGCGGGCTCGATCTGGACCAACACCTATCGCGCCATCAGCTACATGGCGCCCTTCGGCGGCTTCAAGAATTCGGGCATCGGCCGCGAGAACGGCCAGGACGCGATCCGCGAATACCTCGAGACCAAGAGCGTGTGGATGTCCTATTCGGCCGACGTTCCCAATCCCTTCGTGCTGCGCTGAGGCGCACACGCCGAAGCAATCGCAGGAGATGGTATGGACGCCTCCCCCTCGCTGATCGACTGCGGACGGTGGAGATACAGGTGATGAGGGGGGCCTCGCAGTCGACGGCATCGAGTGCCAAAGTGGAAGTTCGATCTACCCACTTACAGACGGAGGCCCCGAAATGGATCGTACGACGTATGGCTTGGACATTGCAAAGAACGTGATGCAACTGCACTGGGTTGATGGCGAGACGGGCGAGATCGGGCGCAGGAAGCTCACTCGAGCCAGGCTGGGCGAGTTCTTCGCGCAGCGGCAGCCCGCATGCGTGGCGATGGAGGCGTGCGGCAGTGCGCACCACTGGGCGCGCGTGCTGGGCGGCCTCGGACACCAGGTGGAGTTGCTGCCGGCGCGCCAAGTGCGCGCGTTTGTGCGCAGCAACAAGGACGACGCTGCCGATGCACGCGCGATCTGGCTGGCGGCGCGGCAATCGGATATCCGTCGCGTACCGGTCAAGACCGTGGAGCAGCAAGCGGTGATGTCGCTGCACCGGGCACGTTCGCACTGGGTGAGCGTGCGCACGGCCACGATCAACATGCTGAGAGGCTTGCTGTACGAGTTCGGAGTGTTGCTGCCGGGGGGCAAGAAGGTGGGACTGAAGACGATAGGAGTCAAGCGGGCCGAGATCGACGATCGACTGCCGCTGCTGATGCGCCGGCTGGTGGACCTGCAGCTCGAAACGCTCAAGGGGGTCGAGCGAAGTATCGATCAGCTCGAAGCCGAGATCGCCGAGCAGCAACGCCAGATCGGCCAGGCGCGCACGCTGCGCGAGGTGCCCGGCATCGGTGTGCTCGGTGCGACGGCGCTGGCCGCCACGCTGGGAGATGCGAGCGGCTGGCGCTCGGGGCGAGAGTTCGCAGCCAGCCTGGGGTTGGTTCCTGCGCACAGCGGAACGGGCGGCAAGACGCGCATCGGCCACCTGAGCAAGCGCGGTGACCCCTACCTGCGGACATGCTCATCCACGGGGCGCGGGCGGTGATCGCGCAGGCGAAGCTCAAGCCCGCATGGCTGGAAGAACTGCTGCGACGCCGGCCGCTGAACGTGGCGGTGGTGGCGTTGGCCAACAAGATGGCTCGCACGGCCTGGGCGCTGGTGGCGCACGCGCGGGCGTATCGATCGGAGTGGAAAAGAACTCCGCCAAGTGGCTGCGGCGCGCAAGCGCAGGCAGCTTAGATCATCAACCTAAGACAACAACCTATAGGAGTGGATGCCGCAAAGAGTGCGTGAGTCGAGTCGATGAAGTGATGGTGGAGCGGTCGGACCGCGGGTCGGGTAAAGCTGGATGTTTGTCTGGGCAAGCCCTGGTGCAAAGCCCACTCAGGAGATGAGCACCGGCCCTGCGAATGACCATCAAGGCCAGCGGCGGGCTTCGGTCCGATCTGCACCAACAGGCCGGATATGAGACCGCAGTCATACCGCCAGCCGGAACTTCAAGAACTCGCTTGCCACACGGGAGGCGTCCATATAAGACAAACATGCCCGATTCCAAGCGCCAGATGACCCTCATCGGCTTTCTGCAGGCGCAGAACTGCTCGCTCCTCACGGCGTCGTGGCGGCATCCGCAAAGCCGCACCGACTTTCTTTCGCCGGAGTACTACCAGGCGCAGGCGCGCGCGCTCGAAGCGGCGCAGTTCCAGCTCGCTTTCTTCGACGACCGCCTTGCCATTCCGGACCAGTACGGCGACGACCACCGCTACGCCGTGCAGCACGGCATCCGGCCCGTCAAGCTCGACCCCATTCCCGTGCTGTGCGCGATGGCTGCCGTCACGAAGCACATCGGTCTGGGCGCGACCTATTCGACGACGTACTACGAGCCATTCCACGTCGCGCGTTTGTTCCAGACGCTCGACCACATGACGGGAGGCCGCGCGGCCTGGAACGTAGTCACCTCGCTCAACAGCTCCGAGGCCAAAAACTTCGGCCACGAGTCGCACCTGGAGCACGACCTGCGCTACGACCGCGCCGACGAATTCATGGAAGTCGTCAAGGGCCTGTGGCAAAGCTGGGAGCCGGACGCGGTGAAAATGGACAAGGCCAATCGGATCTTTGCCGACCCGGCGAAGGTGCACGCCATCGACCACGTGGGCCCCTACTTCAAATCGCGCGGCCCGCTCCCGGTGCCTGCCTCGCCGCAGCACCACCCCGTCATCATCCAGGCGGGGCAGAGCGGGCGCGGCGGCCAGTTCGCCGCTCGCTGGGCGGAACTGATCTTTTGCCTGCTGCCGAACCTCGAAGTCGGCAAGCAGACCTACAAGCGCACCAAGGACCTGATCGCATCGGCCGGCCGGGACTCGGAAAGAGTGCGCATCGCGCCCGCCGCGTACGTGGTCGTGGGGGAATCGCGCGAAGAAGCGAAGGAGAAGATCGCGCAGCTCGAGCAGCTCACGGAGGAAATAGACGGGCTGGTGCTGCTGTCCGAAAACCTGAGTTACGACTTCTCGCGCAAACCTGTCGATGAACCGTTCAGCGGCGAGGAGCTCGACTCGCTCAACGGCCTGCGCGCGCTGCGCGACAAGGTCCTGCTCCTGAGCAAAAAGAGCAACCCTTCGCTGCGTGACTTCATTAATTTCAGCCGCAAGGGAACGGTCCACGAGCACATCCTGTTCAGCGGCAGCGCCGTGGACGTCGCCGACCAGATGGAGCAGTGGTTCACCGAACGCGCCTGCGACGGGTTCGTGATCGCCGCGACACAGATGCCCGGATCGTTCGAGGACTTCGGGCGGCGCGTCACACCCGAGCTGCAGCGACGTGGCTTGCTGCAGAAGTCATACGCCGGGAAGACTTTGCGCGAGAACCTGGACATTCCCCTGCCGGCGCCGCGCGCGAAACTGGCCGTGGAAGCGACAGGCGTGCAACGGCGCGCGGTGCTGGGGCTGGGCGCCGCCATCGCGGTGGGCGCGAGCATGCCGCGTGAGGCGCGGGCGCAAGGCGACTTGCGCGGTTTGCACGACGCGGCTAAGCGCGAAGGGCGTGTCACCTACTATTGCTCGCAGCCACCGGCCATGAGCGAGCGCGTCATCGCCGCGTTCAAGGCGAAGTATCCCGGCGTGGAAGTGGACTTGCTGCGGCTTTCTACGGCGCCACTCGGCCGCCGCTTCGAAACCGAAGCCAGCGCCGGCACGAACACCTGCGACGTCTTGCAGCTGGCCGACCCGTTGCTCGCGACGAGCGCATCGCAAAAGGGCTGGCTCAAGCCGCTTACCGACTTGCCGGCGCACCGCGACTTTCCCGCGGCCTTCAAGACGGTGGACTGGGCCATGGTGCGCATCGATCCGCACACCATCACCTACAACTCCCAGCTGGTCAAAGGCGCCGACATCCCGAAAGGCTGGGCCGACCTGGTGGACCCGAAGTGGAAGGGCAAGATGCTTTGCCCCGACCTGCGCATCAGCGTCATGCTGATCAACTGGGCGACGCTGATGATCGACACGTTCGGCGCGAAGTACCTCACGCAGATCGCCGCACAGTCGCCGCGCTGGACGCCGAGCCAGATTCCCGGCTCGCAACTGCTCGCGGCGGGCGAGGCGCACCTGCTCTTCCCGAACCAGAAGCAGGTAACGCAAAGCTTTATCGAAAGCGGCGCGCCCATCGTCGACGTCATTCCCGCGCCGTTCGCGGGGCATGAAGGCGTCGTTGCCGTTCCCGCGAAAGCGCCTCATCCGAGCGCCGCCGCGCTGCTGGCGAACTTCATCATGTCGCGCGAAGGCGCCGAATTCCTGAACAAGGGCGTGAGCTACTCGCCCCTGCCCAACGTCGCCGGCGCACTGCCCCTGCCCGCGAGCTACAGGCGCCTGCAGCCGCAGGAAGTGCTCAAGCGCCAAGCCGAAGTGCAGGACTTGCTGGGGATCAAGTGATGGCACAGGCGCAACTCCACATCGTCGCCCCGGATCCGTGCCGTAACGACGCGGCCGCGACAAACGGACGCCCTTCGCGCGCATTGGCCGTGCGGGTGCGCGGCCTGTGCAAGAGCTTCAACAGCGCGCATGGGCCGGTGCGCGTGCTCGATCAGGTCGACCTGGATATCGAGCTGTCCGAGCGCCTTGTGCTGCTCGGCCCGAGCGGCTGCGGAAAGACGACGCTCTTGCGCTGCATCGCCGGCCTCGAAGTGCCGGACGCGGGTGAGGTCGAGATCGATGGCAAGCTCGTGTTCAGCGCGGCGCGCGGCATTGCGCTGCCGCCGGAGCGGCGCGGCCTCAGCATGGTCTTCCAGTCGTACGCGCTGTGGCCGCACAAGACGGCGGCCCAGAACATCGCTTATCCGCTGGAAAACCGGAAGGTGGACAAGAGCGAGATCGCACGGCGCGTTCAGGAGGTGCTTGCATTGGTGGGCTGCGACGGCCTGGGCGGGCGTTACCCCTCCCAGCTGAGCGGTGGCCAGCAGCAGCGCATTGCGCTGGCGCGCGCGGTAGTAGGCTCCGATTCGCTGGTGCTGTTCGACGAGCCTTTGTCGAACGTCGATGCGAAAGTGCGCGAGTCCCTGCGCATCGAGCTCATCGCGCTGCAAAAGCGCCTGCGCTTTGCCGCCGTTTATGTCACGCACGACCAGGTCGAGGCCACCGCCATCGCGCATCGCATGGCCGTCATGCGCGCGGGTCGCTTTGCGCAACTGGGCTCGCCCCGCGAAATCTACGACGAGCCCGCATCGAGCTACGTGGCGGAATTCACCGGCATCTCCAATCGCCTCAAAGGCCGGGTGATCGCGCAGTCGCCCGGCAAGACCGTGGTCTCCACGAGCATCGGAAACCTCGAATCCAGCGTTGCAGGCGAATGCACGACAGGGCAGGAGGTCGAGGTGTTGCTGCGCCCCGAATGCCTGCAGTTGCGAGCCGAACGGGACACCCAGGGCAATGCGTGGCTCACGCGCATCGAAAGCACCATGTTTCTCGGTGGGCAGACGGAGTACGCGCTCAGCGGTCCCGATGGCTACCTGCTTGCGCGCCAGAGCGGGAGCGCGGCGCTGGATGAGGACGCCACCGTGTGGGTCACGATCCAGCCTCGGCACGTCAAGGTTTTCCCCGCGGAGGCGCCATGAACCCGGCGCTGTCGACCGGCTTCGCGCACCAGCCATCCGCCTCCTTCCCGAAGGCCCTGCCGGTCTTCGGCTTCATCGTGACGATGCTCTCGCTGGCCGTGCTGGCGCTGCTCGTCTTTCCGATGATGGGCATCCTGCGCGACGCGTTCGTCATCAACGGCCGGCTCGACCTGAGCGCGTTCTCGCGGGCGGTCGCAGACGCCGACGTTCTGACGGCGATCCGCAACACCGTCGTGATGGTGGCCTCCAGCGGCGCACAGGCTTTGGTCGTCGGTGGCGGCCTGGCCTGGCTGAACGAGCGAACCGACGCGCGGATGGCCTGGACTTCCAGCTACCTGCCGCTCATCCCCTTGCTCGTCCCGAGCCTGGCGAGCGTCATCGGCTGGGTGATGCTGGCCGCCCCGCAGGCGGGGCTGCTCAATGTCATTGCGCGCTGGGCGCTCAGTGCCGTAGGCGTCGAGCAGGCTTCGGGGCCGTTGAACATCTATTCCTGGCCTGGCATGGTGTATGTGCTGGTGCTCTACTTCGTGCCCTATGCGTTCCTGCTGGTCTCGGCGGCATTGCAGAACCTCGACCCAAGGCTTGAAGAGGCTTCGCGTGTCCACGGCGCGGGCCCGTTTCGCACAGCCCTGCGCGTCACGCTGCCTGCCGTCGCTCCCTCCATCGGCGCCGCGGCGATGCTGATGGTGATCACCGGCTTCGCGATCTTCTCGGTGCCCATCGTCATCGGCACCGGGGCGCACATCGACACGATGGCCGTGCGCATCTACCGCCTGCTGTTCACCTACGGGGACATCAACGGAACGGGGGTGGCGATCGTCCTGAGCCTGGTGCTTCTGGCCATCGTGCAGTGCGCGCTCTTCGCACAGCTCGCGCTCACCTCGCGCGGCCAGCACGCGGTCATCGCGGGCAAGGGCAGCGCGGGTTCATGCAACAGGCTGGGCCGATGGAGATGGGCCGCCAAGTCCGTCGTAGTGATGTATGTCGTGCTGTCCACCGTGTTGCCCATCCTCGGGCTGGTGCTGGTGTCGCTGCAGGGCTTCTGGTCGCCGCACATCGCATGGGAGCGCCTGGGCTTCGCCAATTACCGCTCGATCCTGTTCACCAATTCGCAGGCAGGCGTCGCGCTGGGCAACACGCTGCTGCTGGCCGCGGCAACCGCCACAGTGGTCATCATGGTGGCGGCGGTGTTCTCCACGTACTACGCCCAGACGACGCCGCGCCTGCGAAAGTGGAGTGAGCTCGTGATGACCGTTCCGGGCGCGATCCCGCACACGGTCATCGCCGTGGGCTTCATCATCGTGTTCAGCCGCGGCGTGCTGAACCTGCAGGGCAGCTTGCTGCTGCTCGGGCTGGCCTACCTCGTGATTTCGCTTCCGCAGGGCCAGCGCGCGGCGAGCGCGGCTTATGACCAGGTCGGGCGCGAACTCTCGGAAGCTTCTCGCGTGTGCGGTGCGTCGCTTGCGCGCACCTTCCTGCGGGTCGTTTTCCCGCTCATGACGCCAAGCCTCATCGTCGGATGGGTGATCGTCTTCGTGCAGGTGGTCGGCGAGCTCACCGCGTCGGCCATGCTGTCGGGCACGACCAATCCCGTCGCCGGTTTCATCCTGCTGAACCTGTGGGAGAACGGCTCGTTTCCCCAGGTGGCCGCACTGGCGCTCGTGATCACCGCCATCGACTTTGTCGTGGTGCTCGGTGTGCTGCGCACCGCACGCAATCGTACGCAGCGAAAGGAGGCTTCATGACCACCACGCGCGCGCCGGGTGACGCCGGTCCCTTGTGCGACTTCGACCCCGGAGCCGACCCGCAGGAATTCCGGCGTGCGCTCAGCCAGTTCGCCACAGGCGTTACCGTGGTCACGACGGCGGCCGAAGCCGGCCCCGTGGCACTGACGGCAAATTCCTTTTCGTCGGTGTCGCTCGCGCCGCCGCTCATCCTGTGGTCGCTCTCGCGCACGTCCTCGCGCTACTGCTTTTTCAACGAAGCGAAGACCTTCGCCGTGAACGTGCTCGCCGAGCCTCAGACAGCGCTCTCACGGCACTTTGCCACGGCCGGCACCGACCGCTTCGAGTCAGTGGCATGGGAGCCCGGCGCGAACGGAGCACCTTTGCTCCAGGGCGTGTCGGCCGCGTTCGAATGCACCCGCGAAGGCGAGCACGATGGCGGTGATCACCGCATCATCATCGGGCGCGTGACGCGCGCCCTGCGCTTCGAGCGCGCGCCCCTGTTGTTTTGCCAGGGCGCCTATCGCGTGCAGGCGGAGCACCCCGCCGACGCCGCGCGGCAGGCCGCATCGCTCGACATGGGATCGGCCGACATTGAGGGCTCGACCTTGCAGGTGCTGTTTCGCGCGAACCACCGGCTGGCCGCGGGCTTCGCCCACTACCGTGGTTCGCTCACACGCGACGAGCACCGCGTGCTGATCAGCATCGAGAAGAAGCCCGCGATGACGGCCGCGCAAGTCGCGGAGCACGCGTTCCTCGGCACCCACGCCGTGGACGACGCGGTGAACAGCTTGCTGGTGCAAGGCCTGCTGTCCCGAGCCGGCGGGGGGCAGCTGTCGCTGACCGAAGCCGGCCGCTGCCGGCGGCGCGAGCTCGTTGGATACCTGAAGGAAATGGAACACAGGGTCTTCGCCGGAATCCCGGCGCAGACGCTGGAGGTGGGGCGCGACCTGTTGCGCCGCCTCGCCGTGGACTGAGCGGCCCTCCGGGCTTTTTGAACAGAACATTTGGAGCAAAGGAAATCATGGCTTTGACGACCGGATCGAAAATTCTTGCGAAGGTGCTCAAGCAGCACGGCATCGACACGATGTTCTACATCATGGGCGGGCCCATGCTCGCAGCGGAACTTGCGTGCATTGACGAAGGCATCCACGCCGTGGACGTGCGCCACGAGCAGGCGGCCGCGATGATGGCGCACGCCTATGCGAGGCTGAAGAACAAGGTGGGCCTGTGCATGGCGGCGTCGGGCCCCGGCGCCGCAAACCTCATCACGGGTATCGCGCATGCATGGGCGGATGCGGCGCCCGTCTTTGCGATCGGCGGCTCGGCGCCGCTGGACATCGGTGGGCTGGGCGCGTTCCAGGAAGTGGACCAGGTGGCGCTCTTCCGTCCCATCACCAAATGGTCGGAGCGGGTGCTCGAGGCGCGCCGCATTCCGGACATGGTGGCGACCGCGCTGCGCCAGGCGATCAGCGGCAAGCCCGGTCCCGTGTACCTCGACCTTCCCGGTGACGTGCTCTACGAAGAGGTCGAGGAAGACACCGTCCGCTATCCGGACCCGCAACGCACTCTGGCGAAGTACCGGCCCGCGGGCAACCCGGAGGCGATACGCGAAGCCATCGCGCTGCTGGCGAAGGCCGAAAAGCCGATCGTGATGACGGGCAGCGGTGTGCTCTGGTCCGATGCACCGGACGAACTGCGCGAATTCGTCGACAAGTTCCGCATCCCGTTCTACACGACGCCGACAGGGCGCGGCGCGGTGCCGGACGATCACGAGCTGTCGTTCCTTGCCGCGCGTTCGGCCGCATTCAAGGAGGCGGACCTGCTGCTCGTCGTGGGCACGCGCGCGAACTACGTGAACGGGCACCTCACGCCGCCGCGTTTCAGCAGTACGGCGCGGCTCGTGCATGTGAACATCGATTCGACCGAAATCGGCATGAACCGCGAATGCGATGTCGGCATCGTCGGGGACGCCAAGATCGTGCTGCGCCAGCTGATCGACGAAGGCGAGGGCCGGCTCGACCCCGCGCGCTATGGCTCCTGGGTGAAGTACCTGCGCGAAGTGAACCAGGTGAAGGACGCGAAGAACAAGGAGCGCATGAGCAGCGACACACTGCCCATCCACCCGCTGCGCCTGTGCAAGGAAGTCGGCGAGTTCCTCGACCGCGATGCTATCCTCGTTGTCGACGGCACCGAGATCCTGAGTTACGGCAGGCAGTCCATCTCCACGTTCATGCCGCGCCATCGCCTCAATTCCGGTGTGTTCGGCACGATGGGCGTCGGTCTTCCTTTCGGCCTGGGCGCCAAGGTGGCCTGCCCCGACAAGCAGGTGGTGGTGCTCCACGGCGACGGCTCGTTCGGGATGAACGCGATGGAACTGGACACCGCGGTGCGCTTCAAGCTGCAGGTCGTGACCGTGATCAGCCTCAACGGCGGATGGTCCGCCGAGGAGGCGCATCGCAAGCCAGGGCAGCACCTGGGCTACCAGCGCTACGAGAAGATGGCCGAGACGCTGGGCTGCTACGGCGAGTACGTGGATGACCCCACGCAGATCAAGCCGGCGCTGGAGCGCGCATTCAAATCCGGCCTGCCCGCCGTCATCAATGTGCGCACCGACAACAAGGCGCGGGCACAGACGGCGAAGTTCACCACCTATGTGACCTGACCGTGGAAGCAACACACATCAATGACCCGGCGGCGATGGCCGCGGCGACCGCCGCGCGGCCGCTGGAAGGCATCCGGGTGCTGGACCTCACCGTCGCGCTGGCGGGCCCGTTCTGCACGCTCATGCTTGCGGGCCTGGGCGCGGAAGTGATCAAGATCGAATCGCCCGACGGCAACGACATCGCGCGCACCAACCCGCCTTTCATCGGTCCCGAGGGCCTCAAGTTTTCGGAGCAGGAGCCGGGCGACATCTCCACGTCGCTGCTCAATCGCAGCCGCGGCAAGAAGAGCGTGACGCTCGACTTGAAGTCGGCGCGCGGGGTGGAGCTGTTCCGGCAACTCGCACGCGAATGCGACGTGGTGGTCGAGAACCTCAGCGAAGGCACCGCGGCCCGGCTCGGCGTGGGATACGAGGACATCCGCAAGGAAAACCCGGACATCGTGTACGCGTCGATCATGGGCCTCGGGCAGCCCAGCGACTATCCCGGCATGAAGGTGATGGACATCATCGTGCAGGCCCTGAGCGGCGTGATGGAGGCGACCGGCGATGTCGATGGCCCACCCACGCGCAGCGGCATCCCGCTGGGGGACCTCGTCGCGCCCATGTTCGCGCTTTCGGGAATTCTCGCCGCTGTCGTTCATCGACAGCGCACGGGGCAGGGGCAGAAAGTGACCGTCAGCATGCTGGACGCGCTCGTCTCATGCGTGGCTGCCGAACAGTTCGAGCGGCTGCAGCAGCCGGGCACGACGCCGCGCACCGGCAATCACTACGACCGCTTCGCGCCGTTCGGCATCTATCCCGCGCGCGACGGCTACGTCGCCATCGGCGCTCCGCGTGACGAGTGGGCGCAATGTGTCTTCGAAGCCATGGGTTGCCCCGAAATGATCGAGGACGAGCGCTTTCGAAGCCGCAGTGCGCGGATGCTTCATTCCCATGAACTCAATGCGCGCATCGTCGAATGGACGCGCCGGCACACGCGCGCCGAAGTTGTCCGCATGCTTTTTGCCGAGCGCGGGGTTCCGTGCTCGGAAGTGCGCGGCCCGCTCGAGGCGCTGGCCGACCCGCACGTGCGTGCGAGAGGCGCGGTGGCGCCCTTGTGCGACCCCCGCACGGGCGAAGTCTTTGCCATGGGCGTAGGCGTGCCCATCACGATGTCCGCCTGCAGCACGCAGCTGCCTTCCACCGTGCCGTCGCTGGGCGAGCACAACCGCGAGATCCTCGGCGAGCTCCTGCATCTGAAGCCGGAAATGCTGGACGAGCTCGCCGCATGCAAGGTGATCTGAGCATAAAGGAGCATTCATGGGTACTTCCAACATCACCAGCGACGCATCGGCAGCATATGCCGAATGCTTTTCGTCGGCCCGTTTCTCCGACCTGAATGACGCCGCGATCGACGTCGCGAAGAAAAGCATCATCGACACCGTGGGCGTGAGCTTGGCGGCCACCACGCTCAACCCCGATGCAGCCCGCCTGGCGGCGATCGTGGGCGGATTCGGCGCGCAGGGCGGCTGCCGCATCCTCGGCTTTGGTGGCCGCGCGGCCGCTCCGCTCGCGGCGTGGGTCAACGGCGGAATGGCGCATGCCCTCGATTTCGACGACATCGCGTACGACGCGTTTGCCCACCCGAGCGCCGCGGTGGTGCCGGCGATGTTCGCGGTGGCGGAACTGGTGGGCGACGTCCACGGTGAAGACTTCATCACCGCCCTTGCGCTCGCGCAGGACATGGTGGTGCGCATGTCGGAGAGCGTGGACTGGAAGGTCGTCGCGCCCTTGCCCTGGCTGCCGTTCCCGCTGGCGGGCACCTTCGCCGCCGCGGGCGCATGCTCGCGTTTGCTGCGTCTGGACGTGAGCCGGACTCAAGCCGCTATCTCGGGTGCATTGGCCTACGCGGCAGGTGCCGGCGAATTGCAGCATGGCGGCTTGCGCGGCCTCTACGATTCGTGGGCCGCGCAAGGGGGTGTGCTCGCGGCGCTTGTCGCACGCGAGGGCGTCGCCGCGCCGGCGCAACCTCTGGAAGGTACGAGGGGCTTTTTCTCCCAGTACTGGCAAGGCGCATATGACCGTGCCCGCCTCCTGGACGGGCTAGGCCGGAAGGTTCGAAACGTGCGCACGGGGTACAAGGCCTGGCCTTCGTGTGCGGTCACTCATCCTGCGGTGGATGCCGCCATCCGCATCGCCACACACCATGCCATCGACGTGGATGCCATCGACCACGTAGAAGTTCGGGTGAGCGCCGCGGCGTGGCCCCAGTGCCACCCGCTGGATGAGAAGCGCAAGCCATCGACCGTGATGGACGCCAAGTTCAGCATCCCGTTCACGGTAGCGATCGCGCTGTCGACGGGCAACGTCACGCTCGATGACTTTTCTCCGCAGCGCCTTCGCGACGCGGGCGTGCTTTCGCTGGCGCAGCGAGTCACGCCCCTTCAGGATCCAACGCTCCAGGGCCGGCGCGGCGTGGACCCTTGCGTCGTCAGCGTGGCCATGAAGTCGGGCGAAGTGCATAGCACCAGGACCGACGCGGTGTATGGACACGAAGACAACCCAATGTCGATGGCCGCCATCGAAAGCAAGTTCGCCGACTGCGCGCGATACGCCGTGGTGCCGCCGGGCGCCGCGGCCGTGGAAGCGTTCGTGTCCGATGTCAAACGTCTTGAAGAGCTCGACGACGCAGGGCAATTGCTCGGGTTGCTCGAGCCCCGAGTTGCGCGCAATCCGGCCCGGCGTTCCATGGAAACTGCGGAGATGAGAGAGACCTCATGAAGCGAAGCATGCTGACGCGGATCCTGGCGGCAACCGTCCTGGCCGCGCTGGGTATTGGCGCAGCCCAGGCGCAAAGCGCGGACAAGTACCCCTCGCGGCAGATCCGCCTGCTCGTGCCCGCGCCACCGGGTGGCCCGGGCGACGTCATCGCGCGCATCGTCGGCGAACACATGTCCGAAACCTGGAAGCAGCCTGTCGTCGTGGAGAACCGGCCGGGCGCAAATAACATCACCGCGACGGACATGGTGGCGAAGGCGGCGCCCGACGGGCAGACGCTTCTCCTGACGGTCGATTACGCCATGACCGTCAACCCACACGTATTCAAAAGCCTGCCATACGACCCCATCAAGGATTTCGCGCACATTTCCACGATTGCCAATGCGGTCTGCGTGGTCGTAGCCGCATCGGGCACCGGCATACAGACGTTCGACGACCTGGTGAAGCAGTCGCGCGGGCGTTCGGATGGGCTCACCGTTGCCGTGGGGACGATGACCACGCGGCTCATGACCGAGCGGCTCGCCGAACTGGTGAAGGGCAAGTTGAGCGTCATCCCCTACAAGGGCAGTTCCGAATCGTTTACCGCGATCATGGGCGGTCACGTGGACCTCTCGTTTGCCGGGTTCACCCCCTTCAAACCCAACGTGAGCCAAGGGCGGTTCAACGTGCTTGCGAGCACCGGCCGCGCGCGCTCCGCGGCGACGCCCAACGTACCGACATTGGAAGAACTTGGGTACCCGGGGTTCTACACGGGCGTGTGGATGGGGCTTGCAGCACCGGCGGGAACGCCTGCTGCCGTGGTGCAGAAGATCGGCGCCGAACTGAACCGCATCCTTGCGCTGCCGGAGGTGAAGGACCAATTCAATCGCCTGGGCCTGGACCCTTTGCCGAGCACACCGCAAACCACCGTCGAACTCATTCAGCAGGAGTCCGAGCGTTGGGGCAAGATCATCCGCGAGAAGAACATCCGCCTCGATTGAGTCACACGCGAGGAGTATTCGTGAGCGACCGCAAAATAACCGTATTCGAGGCGCTGGCGCTGGACCTGAAGGCGCAAGGCGTCGAGCACGCCTTCGGCCTGCTCAGCGAAGACACTGCCATGCTCGCGGCGATGCTGGATTCGGCGGGCGTGCAATTTCACAATGCGCGCCATGAGAGCAACGCGGCGGCCATGGCCGAAGGCTACGCAGCGGCCAGCGGCAAACTGGGTGTTGCAATCCTGGGCCGTGGACCGGCCACCGCCAATGGCATGCACGGCATCGGCTATGTGCAGCGCAGCGCCAGCGGCGTGCTCGTGATCTGCGGTGAAGCGCCCTTGCACGCGCCGCGCAATTCGTTCGGCCCGGACAACAAGGCATTCGACGGTGTTGCCGCGTTGCGGGCGGCTGGGTTCCAGCCGTTCGTCGCCACCAGCGCGGCCGGCGCGCGCCAGATGATGGCGGACGCCTCGATTGCGGCACGTGCAGGCTCGGCTGTGTTGCTGCTCCCCGTGGACGTGCAGGCCGCCACGATCGGCTATGAACAGACGCAGCCCTTCGCAGCCGTGCCCGCCACGCCGAAACCTATCGCACCGCGCCGTGCCGCGGTTAAAGCGGCGGCCAGCGTCATCAACGGCTGCAAGAGGCCCCTGATCATCGCAGGCAAGGGCGCGCGGCACGCGCGCGATGCGCTTGCGGCGTTAGCGGACCACACGGGTGCGGCCCTTGCAACGACATTCAAGGCCAAGGATCTGTTCAGGGGCCATCCGCTCGACTGCGGGATGGTCGGCTCCTTCGCGCACGCCGGCGGCCGCAGGCTGATCCAGCAAGCCGACTGCGTGGTGGCATTCGGTGCGGGCCTGAACCAGCGCACGACTGCCAAGGGCACGGCGTTGCCCATGGACGTGCCCCTGATCCAGGTGGACGTTCAGCGCAGCCACATGGGGCGATGGCTGCACGCCGACATTGCGATCGTCAGCGACGCGGAACTCTGCGCGCGCGCGCTGGTCGAGTCGGTCGACACGCGGGGTGCCGACGCAAAGGAGTTTCACGGCGCGGCCTATCGCGGCGCATTGGCCGCTTTCAAGCTGGAAGACGACTTCAAGCCGATGCACACTTCGCGCACCATCGACACGCGTGCAGCCGCGCTGGTGCTCGACAGGCTGGTTCCCCGTGACCGCAACCTCGTCTACGACGCGGGCAATTTCCTCATGGTCGCCCCCTACCTGTCCGTGACGCATCCGCAGCGGCTCAAGCAGGCGGGAGATTTTTCTTCCGTGGGGATGGGCCTGCCCGTTGCCATCGGGTTCGCGGTGGCAGCGCCCGAACGCGTGACGCTTTGCGTCGTGGGCGACGGGGGTTTCATGATGGCACTCAGCGAGCTCGAGACGGCGGCACGCTGCGGAGTTCCGCTCGTGGTCGTCGTCATGAACGATTGCGCTTACGGAGCCGAAGTCCACTTCCTGAAGATGAACGACATGCCGACTGCCGTGTCAATTTTCCCGGACACCGACTTCGCGCCAGTAGCCGAACCTTTCGGTTTCGAGACGGCAACGGTTCGAACCATCGCGGAGCTCGAAGCGCTCGCACCGCTCCTGGCCAGTCCGCAAGGCCCGATCCTGATCGATTGCAAGGTCAACGGTTCCCTCGTAGCGCCGTTCCTGCATGACGGGCAGGCCGGCACATCCTCAATTTGAAGCGGCAGCCGCTTCCCCAAAAGGCGAATACCGATGAATCGTTTCGAGGCCTTGAAGACCCTTGCGCTTGCATGCCTTGCAAGCACGATTTCTCTGGCGCCCACGATTGTTCGTGCGCAGGCGGAATCATACCCATCCAGGCCGATACGCGTGATCGTTCCGGCACCGGCGGGTGGACCTTCGGACACCATTGCGCGCGTCATCGGCAAACAACTGACCCAGATGTGGGGCCAACCCGTCGTCGTGGAAAACCGGCCGGGTGGTAATTCGATCATCGCCAATGGATTCGTCGCGAAGGCACCTCCCGATGGCTACACGCTACTCTTGACGGTGGATTACTCGATGACCGTGAATCCGCATACCTACAAGGAGCTTCCGTACGATCCCTTGAAAAGCTTTGCGCACGTGACGACCATCGGCAATGCCGTTTGCGTGGTGGCTGTGAACGCGAAGGTGCCGGTGGAAAGCTTTGCAGAACTTGTGAAATACGCTTCGAGCCTGCCGAATGGCATATCCGTTGGCGTGGGCACCGTCACCACCGAGCTGATCAGCGAGCGGCTCGCTTCGCTCGCCAATCTCAAGTTCGTGAAGGTTCCGTTCAAGGGCAGCGGCGAGGTCGCGCCCGCCTTGCTGGGTGGACACATCGATGCTACGATTGCCGGATTCACGCCCTTTCAGGAACACACGGGGAAGGGCTCCCGCATCAAGGTGCTTGCGTCGACAGGCGCAACGCGTTCGCCCGCGACGCCAACAGTTCCCACACTGGAGGAGCTCGGCTTTCCCGGATTCCGCACAGGTGTGTGGATGGGTATGTCGGCACCCGCGGCCACGCCCGCCGCCATCGTGAACAAGCTGAGTGAAGCGGTCAACTCGTCAATGAATCGAGCTGAGGTGAAAGAGACCTTCCGTCAGACGGGGCTCGATCTCCTGCCGGGTAGCCCTGCTTCGATGACGGAACTGATCCGCCAAGAGTCGGACGAATGGCATCGCATCGTGCGGGAGAAAGGTATTCGCGTGCAGTAGCCGGGGCGTCAGCCTTCGACTCGTCGTCCTTCGGGTCGCACTGCACCCAGACAAGCGCTGCTACACGCAAGCGGCCATTCGCCCGCGTCGGCGGCGCATCATTTACATCAACGCCGCCACCGGATAGCGGAGCCATTCCGGCTCGGCATATCGCTGTACATGGGGTGAACATGAACCAGAGCAGGTCTTCCTGGCCAGACACTTCGCTGGATTCGCCAGGGTGCGAACCGTGCCGGTGTAGCTGTCGTTCTGTGCGGTGAAGGTGCCGATGTTGGTCATGGCTCGGAAGCGGAACCCTGGACCGGCATCGCGTGGACCGACCAGGTAAGCCCGACGCCGCTACCAATGAAGACCCGTTCGTGTGGACGAGGAAGCCTTGGCTCTTTTCGTACTGCCATGCAACGCAGCTTCGGCGCGGGACGCGCAGCGATGAAACGCACCTGCAACAAGGTTCCCGGCTGTTTTTCTGCGAGGGCGGGGAGGAAGCGAGGAAGGGCCGACTTCGCATCGACACGGTCTTCACAGTTGCGAAGGTCCACGTGTGGCCTGAGCAGGGCAGGGTAGCCCCGCCGGGCTTGGCCGCGGAGCAAGACGCAAGGTGGCAGCGGCACTTGGGCCACGGCATCGGGGACCAGCCAGTGCATATCGGCCGTTGCACCTACGAAGCGACGAACCCGAGTGGCGGGGATAGCTTTATGCCGCTGGCTGCCGATGGTCGTCCGGTTCTTCTCGCTGTCCGGAGTGTCTTGCCCGGGCTGTCGAAAAAGGTGCCCGAGAGGAATCCTCCAGGCCGGAGCTCCTACCCTTTAATGCTGCAGCAGCCCGAGGCAGACGACTTGCTGCGGCATTGCAACGAGGCCGCGGTCAAACGGGTCGTCTGATTGAATAAGTGTGAGGCAGGTGGCCCAACTCTGAATTGGGGCTTAGATGCCTGAAACAGAGCACGCCAGCGATCTCGCTTCCATCGGCAACACGAAATCTCGGCCGGAGAAAAAGCATCAAGGTCGTCTGACTGCTTGCGCGCTCTGGCCTTGGCTAGGCCGTCCTGCATCTTCTCCATGTCGCTTGGCCTGCCCGCAATGTGCCATTGCACCTCCCGCTTCACCCGGGCCCCGATAGACGGGTCAATTTTCGCTCAACACCACTTACTCAACCTTTCTGCCGAACTCTTGACTAGCAACCACTCGGTCTCTTCGGCTTGAAAGTGGGAACGGCGCAAGCTAGTTGGCCGCTTCGGTCCGTCTTGCACTCCGGTCGTCGCCAATCTCAAGTGCTCATGCGATCCGCGTGTGGACGTCGCAGCGTGACGAAGAGTGCTCGATCGCAAGCTGGCGCAAATCCTCTTTCGAGCAATGGATTGGACGGTAAAACTGACGGTAAAGTACTGCGGTTTTTCTGGAGCTCCAAGCGTGGTGCGGCTTTCCAGGCCTCAAAGATGATGGAGTGGGAGTGATGGGAAGAACTGCCGAGCCGCGGCAGTCCCGCCCCTCAAGCAGGCGCGGCCGTGCCCAGTGCCACGGCCAGCACCGCAGCAAGGCCGCTGCCGGCGCTGCCATCCTCGTCGAGGCGCGGGTTGTAGATGGTGACCTCCATGCCGACCGCCTTTCCGCTCGCCAGGATGAGCCGCAGCGCCGTCGACAGTTCGTCCCATGACAGCCCGCCCGGTACGCGGAAATCGACCGCCGGCATGACGGCATCGTCGAGGCAATCGGCGTCCAGATGGATGAAAAAGCCGTCGAGCCCGGCCCGCGTCAGGTGGTCGATGGCCGCACGGGCGGCGGCTTCGACGCCCAGGCGCCGGATGGTGGGAAGGTCGCAGGCCATGAGTTCCGCCGGCAAGGGCTGGCTGCCGAATTGGGCCTGGTCCTCGTGGTCGCGGAAGGCGAAGGCGACGGTGTCCTCGGCCCGCACCAGCGGACGGCGGCCCTCCAGGTCGGTCAGCAGTGCCGGCCCGTGGCCGGTGACGAGCGCCAGGTCCATGGACGCGCCTTCACCGTTGGGCTCGGCCTCGGGCTGGAAGAAGTCGGCGTTTCCGTCGATGAAGAACAGGCCATAGCGGCCGCGCCGGCGCAGTGCGAGCATCGAGCCCAGCACGATCGTGCAGTCGCCGCCCAGCACGATCGGGAACTCGCCCGCGTCCAGCACCTGCGCCACGGCATCGGCGAGCGTGGGCGACCACGACGCGATCGTGCCGGCATTCAGCACCAGCGTGGCTGGATCGGGCCGAGGATCTTTCGGCGGAACGGAGAGTCGTCCGGCACGGCGCGCATGGATGCGGTCGGCGAGGCCCAGTTCCAGCAGCCGGCCGGGCAGGCGCTCCACGCCGTCGGTCGACAGGCCGAGCGTGGAGGGTGCTTCAAGAATGGCATAGCGTCGGGTCTGCGTGCCGCCGACGCTGATGTACTGGTGCCTTGGCGAAGACATGACGCCCATGTTCCACCTCCTGCCGATCACAGCCAAGCCTTGACCCTGCGGGCGTTGGGGACCTGTTGATGAATCCCGGCAGGCTATCAAGGCTCGATAGGACGCGCCTCGGCCAGATACCGGTCGTTGTCGAACGCGTCGGGCAGATCTCCCGTGAAGCGCCACATCTGCCTCTTGGTGTGCAGCAGATCGCCGAGATACACATGCAGTGCGCCCGAGCGCGCCATGCCCGGGTTCGCCACCGCGTGCACGATGTCGGGAGACAGATGAACCACCTCGGGCGCGATGGCTTCGCACCGTTCCGGAACCTGCACCCGGCCGTCGGACCGTGGATAGATGAAGTTCGTCTCTTTGCCCTGATAGATGCCGATGAGGGCGTCCATCAGATGGCTGTGAGGCGGGTACTGCAGGCCCGGCGTGAGGGTGATGTGATAGATCGTCAGCGTGTCGCTCGCGTACAGCAGGACTTCGTCGTCGCTTGCCTCGTGGACCAGCTCGCCGAGCGAATGGAAGCGGGCGGTGATGTCGTGCAACACCTTGGCGACGCGATCGAGGCGATCGGCCTTTGCGGCGGCGTCGACGATCTGGTTGATCGCAGTCCGAAGGGTTGAACTGACGGGCGGGTGTGAAGTCATCATGCCGAATCGGTGGATCCGCGGCAGGATAGATCAGATACGCATGTCCGGTCCACTATCGGTCGCGGGCAGCGGTGGCACGTTGCATGGTCAGCCCTCGACCCGCGGCAGGCTCGCACCCGCCGCATGGTCGATGACGTAGAGCCACGAGCCATCCGCCTGCCGGCGCACGACCTCGGCCGAGCTGCCGGCGAGGATAGTCTTTCCCTCCGGCGAGGTCAGGCTGTAGTCGGCGCGCAGCAGCGCAAGGCCGTCCACTTCCACGCAAAAGTTGTTGCGGGAAACCATGACTCCCGGGATCTCCAGCAGCTTGCCGAGCTCGGCGGCGATGGCGGATTTTCCCCTGCAGGTCTGGACGGAAGGGTCGGTGCGCAGGGCGGCATCCGGTTCGTACAGCGACAGCAGGTTGTCGATATGGCGGCTGTTGAACGCACGAGCGAAAGCTTCGTTCATTGCGGCGGGGGTCGTGACCTTGAACATGATGGATGGACGCTCTCTGAAATACGATGGCGCTCATCACAGCACGCGGATCCAGCACTCACCAAATGGATAGGACTGCAGAGAACCCGGCGGCCCCGGCCGGCATCGACACACCTGCGGCCAAGCACGCGAGCGAGTGCCCGGTCGAAGACTGGCTGGCCTTCCTGGGGCACCGCTGGAACGCGCTGATCCTCTGGCATCTGCAGACCGGTCCCAAGCGCCATGGCGAACTGGTCGGGTGCCTGGCCGGAATCACGCCCAAGGTGCTGACAGAACGCCTGGATGGCCTGGAACAACGAGGCCTGGTTTCGCGCGAGCTCCTGTCGAGCTTTCCCCGTGGGGTTCGCTACACGCTGTCAGCGCGCGGGCAGTCGCTGGTCTTGCTGCTCGATCGGTTGGAGGTGTGGGCCAAGGCTGGCGTGGCGCACGCACCAAAAGATTGAGTCGGGCGCGGTGGCACAGGGCAGGGCGCTGCAGCCCTGTCGCTATCCCCCTAGCCTGCACCGGAAGATCAGCCTTCAAGCATTCGCCAACTCGGCCAGATGGCTTGAAAAGTCGCCCCCGGCACCGGCCGCATTCACGTGCTCGAAATGCTCGTACCAACCCGTCGCCTTGATGCCTGCCAGCAAGGCATCGCGGGCCTTGGCATCGGGGAAGCGCCAGATGCCCAGGAAGCGATGGCCGCTGGCCTGGTCGATGTCCGGTTCGGTCTGGCCGAGCATCAGGATTTCGACGCGAGCGCGCCCAGCCCGCCCATGCCCGCCTTGATTTCGTCCAGGAATTGGCTGCGCTGCAGCGCCGGCAACGCCGGCCAGCCGGGCTTGGGGGAATAGAGTTCAACGAGGTAGTGGGACATGGGAGCTCCTTTGCTTGAGGTTGTGATGCGCGATGCCGCTGGTCATGGCCGGCCTGCCGCCACCTTTTGCAGCAGGCCGGCGAGCGTCATTCGCTCCTGTACGGACAGATGGAGGAACAGGCTGGCAATCCAGCGGCCGTGTTGATCGAACGCCTTCCTGGCCATCTGCTTGCCCTTGCGCGTCAGTCGAATGTTCAAGGAACGCCGATCGCGTTCCTGTGGTGCAAAGGTTTTTTCTGTTATTGCGAATGCATTCGCAATTGCAATATAGTCAAGGCATGGAACACCCGACCCGCCAAACCGAAGCTGCGCCCAATGCCTGGCCGCAAAGCCCGCCGAGCCTGCTGATGGCCAGCGCATGGGTGCGCGTGGCGGGCGCATTGATGCTGGCCGCGGCGCTGTGGCTTGCCGTCGGCTGGGCGCTGAAATGAGCGGCACGCCGATTCCTCCTCCTGCCATCCGGTTGAACAACCTCACGGTGGCCTATCGCGGCCATCCGGCCGTGCATCACCTGTCGGGGGAGTTCACGCCGGGTTCGCTCACCGCCATCGTCGGGCCAAACGGTGCGGGCAAGACCAGCCTCCTTGCCGCGATCATGGGACGCCTCCGGCCAGCCGAGGGCGGGGTCTCCTTCGATGGCGCCTCGCGCGACCGCATCGCGTGGCTGCCGCAGCAGGCCGAGATCGACCGGAGCTTTCCGATCCGCGTGTTCGACCTGGTGGCGCTCGGGCACTGGGGGCGGCTCGGCTGCTTCACGGGCATCGCCGCACGGCAGCGCGATGCCGTGGGAGCCGCGCTGGAGGCCGTCGGCCTTGGCGGCTTCCAGCGCCGCGGCATCGCCGAGCTGTCGGCAGGGCAGTTCCAGCGCGTGCTCTTTGCGCGCGTGCTGCTGCAGGACGCGCCGGTGATCCTGCTGGACGAACCGTTCAACGCGATCGATGCACGCACCACCGCCGACCTGCTGGCCGTGGTCGCGCGCTGGCATACAGAGGCACGCACCGTCATCGCCGTGCTGCACGACCTCGAGCAGGTGCGCCAGCACTTCGACCACACCCTGCTCATGGCACGGCGCTGCGTGGCCTGGGGGCCAACGGCCGAGGTGCTGCATGCCGGGAACCTGTTCCGTGCGCGCCAGATGGCCGAAGCGTGGGACGAGGATGCGCCCGTGTGCAGGGAGGTCGTGGCATGAACGCCGGGGCCTTGCTGATGCAGCCTTTCGTGGAGTACGGCTTCATGCGCCGCGCGCTGGTGGCCACGCTGGCGCTCGGCCTGGGCAGCGCGCCGATCGGCACCTTGCTGGTGTTGCGGCGCATGAGCCTGATGGGCGACGCGATGGGCCACGCGCTGCTTCCGGGCGCGGCGCTCGGCTTTCTGTTCGCCGGCTTCTCTCTGGCCGCAATGAGCGCGGGCGGATTCTTCGCGGCGCTCGCGGTGGCGCTGGCGGCCGGCTTCGTCACCCGCGTGACCTCGCAGCGCGAAGACGCGAGCTTCGCGGCCTTCTACCTGATTGCGCTCGCGCTGGGCGTGCTGCTGGTGTCGACCCACGGCAGCAGCGTCGACCTGATGCACATGCTTTTCGGCACCATCCTTGCCGTGGACGACGCGGCGCTGCTGCTGATGGCCGGCGTCGCGAGCGCGACGCTGGTCGTGCTGGCGGTCATCTACCGGCCGCTGCTCGTGGAATGCCTCGATCCGGGCTTCCTGCGCAATGTGGGCGGCCCTGGCTCGCTTGTGCACGGCATCTTTCTGGTTCTTACCGTCGCCAACCTGGTGGCAGGCTTCCAGGCGCTGGGCACGCTGATGGCGGTCGGCTTGATGATGCTGCCGGCCACCGCGGCGCGCTTCTGGGCCGCCGAAGTCTGGAGCCTCGCGCTGGTTGCAGCGGGCATCGCGCTGCTGTCCGGCTTTGCGGGGCTGCTGCTGTCCTTCCATGCGCAGTGGCCCTCGGGGCCGGCGATCGTTCTGGTGGCGGGCGCGGCCTATCTGCTGTCGCTGGCCTTCGGACCGAACGGCGGATTGCTCGCTCGGCTCCTGCGCTCACGCTCTCATCGAAATGCCTGAAATCAATTCCCCATCGAACCCCGCGCGCCGCCGGTTCGTCACCGCATCGCTCATCGCGCTGCCGCTGCCGGTGTTTGCACAATCCACCGCACCGCGGCCGCTGCGCATCGTCGCGAGTTTCTCGATCCTCGCCGACATGGCGCGCGAGATCGGCGGCAGCGCGGTCGAAGTCGCGGCCCTGGTCGGTCCGGACTCCGACGCGCACGTCTTCCAGCCGAGCCCGGCCGATGCGCGGCGCCTTGCCAATGCCGAGCTGGTCGTCGTCAACGGGCTGGCGTTCGAAGGCTGGATGGACCGCCTGGTGCGTTCATCGGGCTATCGCGGTCCCGTGCTCGTCGCCAGCGAGGGCGTACCGGTGCGCCGCATGGGCCGTGCGCCCGATCCGCACGCATGGCAAGACCTTGCGAACGTCCAGCGCTATGCGGCGAACCTGCGCGATGCGATGGCGCGGGCACGGCCGGCATCTGCGGCCGAGATCGGCCAGCGCTGCGCGAGCTACATCGAGCGGCTCCGGGCGCTCGACCGCGAGGTTCGCGCACGTTTCGACGCGGTGCCGCGCCAGCATCGCCGCGTGATCAGCTCGCACGATGCGTTCGGCTATTTCGGTGCGGCCTACGGCATCGAGTTTCTTGCGCCGCAGGGCATGAACACCGACAGCGAAGCCTCGGCCGCCTCGGTTGCGCGGCTGATCGACCAGATCCGGCGCGAGGACGTGCGCGCGGTGTTCGTCGAGAATATCTCCGACCCGCGCCTGGTCCAGCGCATTGCGCGCGAGGGCGGGGTCATCGTCGGCGGCCGGCTTTACTCCGATGCGCTGTCGGCACCGGGAACCGAAGCGGACACCTACCTGAAGCTGTTCGCCCACAACGCCACAACCATTGCCTCGGCGCTCTCGGCAAAGCGCTGAGCTTGCCGAGCGACCGATCGATCTTCACTCGAAACCATCCATGAGCCTCATTCCCGTCACCATCCTTACCGGCTTCCTCGGCAGCGGCAAAACCACGCTGCTGAACCGCATCCTGAAGGAGCAGCACGGCCACAAGGTTGCCGTGATCGAAAACGAGTTCGGCGAAGCCGGCATCGACAACGAACTGCTGGTGCAGGACGAGGGCGAGCAGATCATCGAGATGAACAACGGCTGCATCTGCTGCACGGTGCGCGGCGATCTGGTGCGCATCCTCGGCGAGCTTGCGGCACGCCGCAAGAACGGCAGCGCGAGCTTCGATCGCGTGATCATCGAGACCACCGGGCTGGCCGACCCCGCGCCCGTGGCGCAGACCTTCTTCGTCGATGAAGAGATCAGCCAGACCTACCTGCTCGATGCGATCGTGACACTGGTCGACGCCAAGCATGCGATGGCGCAGCTGGACGAGCACCATGAAGCCCAGGAGCAGGTGGGCTTTGCGGACCGCATCCTGCTTTCCAAGACCGACCTGGTGTCGGTCGACGAGGTGAGGGCGCTCGAGCAGCGCCTGCTGCGCATGAATGCGCGTGCGCCGATCACCGCGGCGCATTTCGGCCAGGCCCCGATCGACCAGCTGCTCGACATCCGCGGCTTCAACCTCAACGCCATCCTGGAGATCGAGCCCGACTTCCTGACCGACGTGGAGCACGAACACGACGACGATGTCTCCAGTTTCGTGTTTCGCGCCGAGCGGCCCTTCGATGCGGCGCGGCTGGAAGACTTTTTCGGCGCCATCCTGCGGATCTACGGCACCCATCTGATGCGCTACAAGGGCGTGATCGCAGTGGTCGGACTGGACACCCGCGTGGTGCTGCAAGGCGTCCACATGCTGATGGGCACCGAGGCCGGCCCCGGCTGGAAAGAGGGCGAGCCGCGCCACAGCCGCATCGTCTTCATCGGCAAGCAGCTGCCCAGCGATGTGCTGGTGCAGGGACTCGAACAATGCCTGGCGGCAGCAGCATGAAGGCATGCCCATCGATCCGCCGCCTCGGGGCGATGCGCGCCATGGCATGCATCGCCGGCCTGGCGATGCACCCGGCCGCATCGCGCGCCCAGGCCGCCTTGCCGGCGGTCGAGGTCTCGGCCGGCGAAACCGCTCCCGGCAGCAGCCTGGGCCTCGACGTGCCGAACGCGACCGGCTCGCGCCTGGGCCTTGCGCCGCGCGAGACGCCGGCCAGTGTCAGCAGCCTGGGCAGCGCCGACATCGCCGAACGCAACCTGGTTCGCGCACAGGATGTCGCCATCCGTTTTCCCGGCTTCACCGAAGCGCCGGCGCCCGGCAACGGCGGCACCAGCCTGGTGGCGCGAGGCTTTGCGGGGCACAACTCGGTGGCCCAACTGGTCGACGGCACACGGCTGGTGGTTGCGTCCGGCACCGTGACCTATCCGTTCTCCACCTGGCCCTTCGAATCGGTCGAGGTGCTCAGGGGACCGGCCTCCGTGCTCTTTGGCGACGGCGCCATCGGCGCGGCCGTCAACTACATCACCAGGCAGCCGCGCTTCGACCGCACGGAGCGCGAGGCCTTCTTCAGCCTGGGCTCCTTCGGCAGCCGGCAAGGCGGCATCGGCCTGCGCGGGCCGATCAACGACACCCTGGCCTATTCGGTCTACGTCGATGCGGGCGCGAGCGATGGCTTTCGCCGCTTCGAGAACCACGACCGGCAGAACTATTCGCTCGCCCTTGCGGCGCGCCCGAGCAGTGCGCTCAAGCTGACGCTGTCGTTCGATGGCGGCCGCAATGACGACGCCCGCTACTTCGGCACGCCGCTTCTCGATGGCGTGCTCGACGGCCGGCTGCGGCGCACCAATTTCAACGTGGACGATTCCGTCGTGAAGTACGACGACCGCATGTGGCGCGCCAAGGCCGAATACCAGTTCGGCAACGGCATCCAGCTGCGCAACGAGCTCTACCACCTGGCGTCCGCGCGCCATTGGCGCAACGCGGAGGCCTACAGCTTCAACAGGGCCGGCACCCGGGTCGGCCGCAGCGACTACATCGAGATCCTGCACGACCAGGAGCAGACAGGCAACCGCTTCGATGCCACCTTCGACGGCGAGCTCGGCGGTCTGAAGAACCGCTTCGTTGCGGGCCTGGACTGGTACCGGACAACCCTGTTGCACACCAACAATTCGCCCTACGGCGGCGCGAGCACGGTCGATCCGTTCTTCTTTGCGCCGGGCAACTTCATCAGCCCGGTGCCAACGCTTCCGGGACGCCGCTCGACCCTGGAGACGACGGCGCTCTTCGCGGAGGATGCGCTGGAACTCGCCCCGGGGTGGAAGCTCGTGGCGGGCCTGCGCAGCGACCGCATGCGGCTCGACAACAACGATCTGCGCACTGGCGCCCGTCTGTCGAAGACATACAGTCCCGTCACGGGCCGCATCGGTGCGGTCTGGACACCCAGCGATGCGGTTTCCTTCTATGGCCAGTACGGCACGGGAACCGACCCCTTGAGCGGTGCGCTGTCGCTTCCGAACGGTGGCAACGCCTTCGACCTGACCAAAGGCCGGCAGGTCGAGGTGGGCACCAAGGGCAGCCTGCCGGCCATCAAGGGCGAATGGACGCTGGCCCTCTACCGCATCGAAAAGCGCAACCTGCTCTCCCGCGATGCCAGCGACCCCAGGATCACCCAGCAGGTCGGGCGCCAATCGTCGACCGGCATCGAACTGGCCGTGGCGGCCGAGCCGCTGCCCGGCTGGACCGTCGACGCCAATGCGGCGCTGCTGCGTGCGCGCTACGACGACTTCAACGAGGTGGTCGCTGGCCGCGCCATCTCACGCGCGGGCAACATCCCGGTCGGCGTGCCCGAGCGCACGGCCAACCTGTGGACGGCCTATCGCTTCCAGCCGCGGTGGCAGCTGGGCATCGGGGCGCGCTATGTCGGCGCGCGGCAGTCCAACGCGGCCAACACGGCGCGCCTGCCGGCCTACACGGTGCTCGATGCGTCGCTGGCCTACGCGTATTCGCGCAGCCTCGATTTCAGCCTGGCCGTCAAGAACCTGACCGACCGCGACTATGCGGTCTCGGGCACCGGCAACGTGCGCTGGCTGCTGGGCGCGCCGCGCACGGTGCAGCTGACGGCGCGTGCGCGCTTCTGAATGATTGATGCCGTGCGGCCGGGGATTGCGTCATGAAGAAGGCACTGGTCTTTCTGCACAAGTGGCTGGGCGTCGTGCTTGCGCTGTTCTTCCTCATGTGGTTTGCGAGCGGCGTTGTCCTGTACTTCGTGCCGTTCCCGAGCCTCACCCCCGTCGAACGCCTGCAGGCCTTGCCGCCGCTGCAACTGCCGCCGGGGTGCTGCCTGACCGCCGAGGAGGCGGCTCGGCGCGCCGGACTTCGCTTCACCGAGGCGCGCCTGGGCATGGCGGGTGCGGATCCGGTCTGGCGGCTGCTGGCGCATGGAGAGCAGGGCGCCGCTGCGCCCCATTGGCGAACGCTCGACGCGCGCAGTGGTGCCTTGCGGTCGCCGCTCACGGATTCACAGGCGGCCGCCGCGGCCGAGGCCTTCAGCGGGCGCCGCGCACGGCACGCCGAGCGCCTGGAGCGCGATCAATGGACCGTGCCGCAGGGCCTCGATCCCTACCGGCCGCTGGTGAAGGTTGCGCTGGATGGCGAGGACGGGCTGGAACTCTATGTTTCTCCAGGTGCGGCGGAGGTCGTGCGCGACACGCGCCGCGCCGAGCGCTTCTGGAACTGGCTGGGTGCCGTGCCGCACTGGATCTATCCGACCGTGCTGCGGCAGTTCCCCGCCGCTTGGCACCACGCCGTGGTGTGGCTCTCCCTTCCCGCGACGCTGCTGGCGCTGAGCGGCGTGGTGCTGGGCACCTGGCAGCTCTTCCTGAACCGTTCGCGCTGGATTCCCTACCGCAAGTTCTGGCTGCGCTGGCACCACATCGCCGGGCTGGCGGCAGGCATCTTCACGCTCACATGGATCTGTTCGGGCCTGTTGTCGATGAATCCGTTCGGCGTGTTTTCCGCGCGCGGGGCCACGGCGGACGAACGCGTGCGCTGGGCCGGTGCGCCGGCCGAGGCGCGGCTCGATCCGGCCGAGGCGCTGAAGCAGGCCGGCCGGCAGGGCCTCGCGGCACGTGAACTGGAGTTGCTGCAGGTTGCGGGGCAGCCGTGGTATCGCTTGCAATCCGCCGAAGGCCAGCTGCTGGTGCGTGCCGAGACGCGCGATCCGGGGCAGGCCATTGCCGCGCTGCCTGCGGCCACCGTGCAGGCCTTGCTGGCCGCGCTGCGTCCGGAAGCCG
>Ga0307406_10000053_pt1 | contig 63933 bp, 62 predicted proteins | sample 322Cmetagenome_3_FD_203706 | JGI IMG/M metagenome (GOLD analysis project Ga0307406, IMG submission 203706) | Maize rhizosphere microbial communities from greenhouse at UC Davis, California, United States - 322HYB-C-2 | ecosystem: Host-associated > Plants > Roots > Rhizosphere > Soil | place...
GTGATATAAGCCACACCAACAATAGAACCAGTAATCATGATAATGATATTCATTAATTCAATATGCTGTAATGTAATGTACGCTTCAAGATTAGAAACTTTTCTCATAACGATCAACAATGTATTTACCATTGCAAATCCTGAGAATACCGCTCCAGCAACGAAGTATGGAGGGAAAATTGTAGTATGCCATCCCGGAATTACAGAAGTAGCAAAGTCCATAGATACAATCGTATGTACAGAAAGTACAAGAGGAGTAGCCAAACCAGCTAATACTAAGGATACTTCTTCAAAACGCTGCCAGTCTTTAGCTCTTCCGCTCCATCCAAAACTTAAGATAGAATATACTCTTTTATTGAAAGGTGTTATTGCTCTATCACGTAGCATTGCGAAATCAGGCAATAAACCAGTCCACCAGAAAACTAATGATACTGAAAGATACGTTGAAATTGCAAATACGTCCCAAAGTAATGGCGAGTTAAAGTTTACCCATAAAGATCCAAATTGATTTGGAATAGGTAAAACCCAGTATGCCAACCATGGACGACCCATGTGGATAATTGGAAATAAACCTGCCTGAACTACTGAGAAAATAGTCATTGCCTCTGCAGAACGGTTAATTGCCATTCTCCAACGTTGACGGAAAAGTAATAATACTGCAGAAATCAAGGTTCCTGCGTGACCGATACCTACCCACCAAACGAAATTGGTAATATCCCAAGCCCAGCCAACTGTTTTATTTAATCCCCATGTTCCGATACCGGTAGATACAGTGTAAATAATACAGCCTAGTCCCCAAAGGAAGGCTATTAATGCGATAGAAAATACAATCCACCATTGCTTATTTGCAGGTCCTTCTACAGGAGCAGCTACATCTACTGTTACGTCGTGATAAGATTTATCACCTATAACTAAAGGTTTTCTAATGGGTGCTTCGTAATGAGACGACATAATCCTTTATATTGTTTCTAATTAATAATTATTTTTACTAAACGTTTCTAACTTTAACATGATAGAAAACGTTTGGTTTTGTACCAACATGCTCTAATAAGTGATACATTCTTTCACTTTCAGCAAGTTTAGCAACTTCACTTTCTTTATCATTAACATCTCCAAATACCATTGCTCCGGAAGAACAAGCAGCTGAACATGCACAAGCATTATTAAATTCGTCTTTAGCTACTACTCTGCCTTCACGTTTTGCCTGAAGAATAACAGCCTGAGTACTTTGAATACAGAAAGAACATTTTTCCATAACTCCACGAGAACGAACGTTTACATCTGGATTCAACACCATACGACCTAAATCATCATTCATATGATAATCGAATTCGCTGTTTTTGTTATACAAGAACCAGTTAAAACGACGAACTTTATATGGACAGTTGTTTGCACAGTAACGAGTTCCAACACATCTGTTATATGCCATATGGTTTTGACCTTGACGTCCATGAGATGTTGCAGCAACTGGACAAACTGTTTCACAAGGTGCGTGATTACAGTGTTGACACATTACTGGCTGGAAAGCAACTTGAGGGTTATCCCCAGCTTTTTCCATTTCATTAAATGTAGACAATGAACTAGATAAACCAGCTATATTCTCTTTTCTTTCATTATCACCTTCAAAAGTACTTTCAGAAGAATAATATCTGTCAATACGCAACCAGTGCATATCACGACTTCTTCTAACTTCTGCCTTACCTACTACAGGTACATTGTTTTCAGCGTGACAAGCAATAACACATGCTCCACATCCTGTACAAGCATTTAAGTCAATCGAAAGATTAAAGTGATGTCCTGTCGAACGATCAAATGACTCCCATAAATCTACAGTTGTAGCTTCAACTTCCTGGTGATCTAAAGATACCATTGGTTGTTCGTTCCAATGTTCAGCATCTTTAGAGTTAAATATTTCAAGGGTAGTTTCTTTAATAATATCTCCTCTACCCATTAATGTTTTCTGACCCTGAACACAAGCAAACTCATGTTCTCCATTTGCTTTTGCAATAGAAATAGCCTGAACACTATTAAAGTTTTTATATAAAGCGTAAGCATTTAAACCTACTTGCATTTCTTCTTTCAAAGCAGCCTTACGACCGTAACCTACGGCCATACCAACTGTACCAACAGCCTGACCGGGTTGAACAATTACCGGAACGTTTTCTAACTTAACACCATCAGCTGTTGTAATTGTAGCATAACTACCATTCAAACCACCATTAGCAACAATTTCATTTGTTAAACCAAGTTTTTTAGCATCTGCATTTGAAACTGTAACGTAGTTATCCCAGGAAACTCTTGTGATCGGATCTGGAAACTCTTGCAACCAAGGGTTATTAGCTTGTTGTCCGTCTCCCATTCCAGTTTTAGTATATAATACTAACTCAAACTCTCCAGATGGTTTTGATTTTGAAACTGCATTTGCAGCAGCTGTATAATCAACAGCACCTCCAGATAAGGCAGCAGAACCAACTACAAAAACACCATCATGCAAAACTTTATTCCAGGAAGAACCAACAATAATACCAGCTGAATTAGCTTTAATATAATCGTAGAAAGTTCCAGAAATTCCATTTAATGATAATAAAACGTCTTGAAATTGTTTTGTATTAAAAATTGGACGAATAGTTGGCTGTGTCAAACTATAAGTTCCTTTTGTTATTTCAACATCACCCCATGCTTCTAAGTAGTGAGCAACTGGAGCAGCAATAGTAGTAACAGATGCAGTTTCATCTTCTTTTAAAGAAAAAGCAACTGATGTTTTTACCTTTTTCAATCCTGCTTCAAATGCAGCAGAATCAGCTAATGTATAAACAGGATTAACACCACTCATAATTAAAGTATGAACACTTCCTGCATTCATATCTTTTATCAATTGAGCCACAACAGCATTAGAACCTTTTCTAATTTGTCTTGCACCAGCAGTACTAAAAGATTCACTAGCTAATGCCTGATTGATAGCCAAAACTAACAATTGAGCATTTTTATCTTCAATTCCAGATACCAAAACTCCTTTTGAACCAGCAGCTTTTAATTGCTGAGCAGCTTTAACAACTTCTGTTTTAAATTTAGCTTCTAATGAAACTGGGACAGAAGCACCTGCAACTATATTATATATTTGAACTAAAGCTTGTTTTTGATCAGCTGTACTCATTGGAATACGCTTATCAGCAGCAGCTCCAGATAATGTCATGTTTGATTCGAATTGGAAATGACGAGACATTTTTCCGTTTTGAGGAATACGTCCTTTTGCATATCCAGAATCGTATCCACCACCTTGCCAGTCTCCTAGGAAATCTGCACCAACCGAAACAATTAATGAAGCTTTTGAAAAATCGTAATCAACTAAAGCTCTTTCACCGTAAACCGTTTGAAATGCATCTAATGCCTCAGATGATGAAACTGCATCATAAACAACATGCTTAGCATTTGGGTTTTTAGCAATAAATTCAGCAATTAATTTTTCAGTAGATGGGCTCGCCAATGTATTTGTTAGCAAAACCACCTGACCACCTTTTGCTTTTGCTTCCGCTATACTAGATTTAATTTTTAAATCTACAGCAGACCAGCTAGTATTTTTACCGGCATCTTTAGGCTCTTTCAGACGCATACTGTCATACAATGACAAAATAGACGCATGAATTCTTGCATTAGCCGAAAACTTAGCTCCGGCGATAGTATTGTTTTCAATTTTAATTGGACGACCTTCACGAGTTTTCACTAAAAGGTTTGCAAAATCAAAACCATCAAAAACAGTTGTTGCGTAATAATCTGCAACTCCAGGAATGATTTGTTCTGGTTGTAACACATAAGGGATAGACTTGTGAACAGGACCTTCGCAGGCAGCAAGCGTTACCGCTGCAGTACTAAACCCTACGTACTTTAAAAAGTCACGACGTGAAGTTCCAGATGTTGCTAAAGCATCTGCATTTCCTAAGAATTCATCAGTAGGAATTTCTTCAACAAATTCGTTATTTCTAAGCGCCTCAACAATAGAACCATTTTCTAGTTCCTCAACACTTTTCCAGTATTTTTTGTTTGATGACATTGTATATAAATATTAAAATCTTAATAATTCGATTAATAGTGGCATTTACCGCATTCTAAACCTCCCATTTGCGCTGCAGTCAATTTTTCTACACCGTATTTTTTAGAGAGCTCAGCATGAATTTTATCATAATATGCATTTCCTTCCATCTTAACATCAGTTTTTCTATGGCAATCTACACACCATCCCATTGTCAATTTAGAATATTGCTTCATGATTTCAAATTCCTGCACTGGTCCGTGACAAGTCTGACATTCAATTCCAGCAACAGAAACGTGCTGTGAGTGATTGAAATATACGAAATCAGGTAAATTATGAATGCGAACCCATTTTACAGGCTTAGTTTTTCCTGTATAAGCTTGTTTAGTTTTATCCCATCCAACTGCATCATATAACTTTTGAATTTCTCCATCATAAAATGCTTTGCTATACTCAGCTGTAGCTGTAGTTTCAGCAACTTCAGAAATATTTTTATGACAGTTCATACAAACATTCAAAGATGGAATACCTGCAGTTTTACTCACACGTGAAGCAGAGTGACAATATTTACAATTGATCTCATTATCTCCTGCGTGAATTTTGTGAGAATAGTGAATTGGCTGAATCGGCTCATAATTCTGATCTACACCAACTTGCATCAAGTATCCGTAAACAAAATAACCACTTGCCAAAAGTAAAAATATAGATGAAACTAATACTAAAAATTGATTTTTAGCAAAAGCTTTCCAGATTGGCGTTCTTGCTTCTCTAGGAGCAACTACAATACCATTATTACTAGCAACTTTAGTTAACACTTTGTTCACCATGAATAACATAACAACCAAAATAGCCATTACTAAAGCAAGAGCACCTAAAATAATATTATTAGAGATTCCGCCACCATCAACATTAGTGCCCGGAGGAGTCGCAGCACCCCCACCACCAGGAGCTGGAGCAGGCTCAGCTTTTACCTCAGATGTATAAGCGATAATATTATCAATATCACCATCTGATAATTGAGGAAAAGGAGTCATTACTGCCTTATTATTTTCTTCAAAAAGTTTAACTGCAACAGCATCGCCTGATTTAATCATTTCAGAACTGTTGCGCACCCACTTGTAAATCCAAGCCATATCATGCTTAGATGCAACTCCTCTTAAAGCAGGACCAGTTGATTTAGCATCTAATTTGTGACATGCAGCGCAATTTGCATTAAAAAGTTCTTTCCCTTTTACCGGATCACCACCTCCAGTGGTTGCAGCCGGAGCAGCAGCAGCTTCTGTAGCCGCCGGAGCAGTTGCAGCAGGATCTTGAGCAAATGAAGTTAGGGAGAAAATCAGCGTTAGCGACAAGCTAAGCATCAATTTTCTTGAGATCGAATTATGGTTACCCACCTTTTTCATATAGTATAAAATTATCTACTAATTTTTTGGTATGATTTTTTCTGTACTAAAAACAATAAAAAATCGACACCTTCTTTTAAAACTTGCACAAAAATACGACTTATGAACTATTCTCAAAACCTTAAAATACTCTTAAATATCAATTTATATCAATTCTAAATAATATTGAAATTTTCAATATAAACTTTAAATACTATTTTTGCATAAAAACCATCACATTATGAGAATTTTAACCCCGTCCAAAAGAGTTTTCTTAACATTACCTATGCTATTTTTAGCATATAATATTCATGCTCAGGATCAAAATTTAACACTCAATCAAGACCCTAAATTTGAACAACTGCTTAATGACAAACGTAAAATTAACACATCAATAAGTACAAACGATACTTATAGAATTCAAATTTTTAGCGGGAAAAGCGATGAGGCAAAAAAAACACTGACTGATTTTAGAAGAGAGTACACCAACATTGATGGCACCATAATTTTCAATACCCCTAATTATAAAGTGATGGTTGGAAATTTTAAAACAAGAATTGAAGCGGAACGCAATTTGGTCGAAATTAAAAAAAGATACAAAAGTGTCTTTTTAATAAAACCAGGCAGATAAGACAACATAAACACGTTTTTAAACCACTTTTAAAGTGGTTTTTTTATTCTATTCTATATTGCTTTTACCTATCGATCAATGTATTCATTTCAAGATTAGGAGTGTTTAAATTTACAAAACTTCATTAAACAATAAACGTATCAATATTTAAAATTAAATAATAGTCATTCAAACTAGTCAAAAAAAAATCCTCAATTTTCATTGAGGATTTTTTTTAAATATTATTTTAATTTCTTTTTAATAGCAACTTCGTGGTATGCTTCAATAACATCTCTTTCTTCGATATCATTGAACCCTTTTATTTGAATACCACAATCATATCCTTTAGTCACTTCTTTAACATCATCTTTGAAACGTTTCAAGGCAACAAGCTCACCTGTATGCACCACTACTCCATCTCTGATTACTCTTATCTTAGAAGTTCTCAAAATCTTACCATCAGTAACCATACATCCTGCAATAGAACCAACTTTAGAAATTTTGAAGATCTCGCGAATTTCAGCAGTTCCTAAAATCTCCTCTTTCATTTCTGGTGCCAACATTCCTTCCATCGCATCTTTCAGGTCATCGATAGCGGCATAGATAATAGAATAATAACGGATATCGATTTCTTCTTTATCTGCTAGTTGTCTGGCATTACCTGCTGGACGAACGTTAAATCCGATAATAATAGCATCTGATGCAGAAGCTAAATTAACGTCAGTTTCAGTAATTGCACCAACACCTTTGTGAATGATATTAATCTGAACTTCCTCAGTAGATAATTTAGAGAACGAATCTGATAATGCTTCAACAGATCCATCAACGTCTCCTTTAAGGATAACATTTAATTCTTTAAACTGGCCAAGAGCAATACGACGTCCAATTTCATCAAGTGTAATATGTCTTTGTGTACGTACGGATTGTTCACGCATTAATTGAGAACGTTTAGATGCAATTTGTTTTGCTTCTTTTTCATCTTCAAATACATTAAACTTATCACCTGCAGTAGCAGCTCCATCTAAACCTAAAACAGAAACCGGAGTCGAAGGACCTGCTTCTAATACAGCGTGTCCTCTTTCATCATGCATTGCTTTAATTTTTCCATGATGCTTTCCTGCCAACATATAGTCTCCAATCTTTAAAGTTCCATGCTGAACTAAAATTGTAGAAACATATCCCTTTCCTTTATCTAAGAAAGCTTCAACAACAGTTCCCTGAGCAGCTTTATTTGGATTTGATTTTAAATCTAATATCTCTGCTTCTAATAAAACTTTTTCTAATAATTCTTTAACTCCTGTTCCGACTTTTGCAGAAATATCATGTGACTGAATTTTTCCACCCCAATCTTCTACAAGTAAATTCATACCAGCTAAACGCTCTTTGATTTTTTCAACATTGGCATTTGGCTTATCAATCTTGTTGATTGCAAATATAATTGGCACTCCTGCAGCTTGTGCGTGAGATATTGCTTCTTTTGTTTGTGGCATGATATCATCATCTGCAGCTACTACAATAATAGCGATATCGGTAACCTGAGCTCCACGTGCACGCATCGCGGTAAACGCCTCGTGACCTGGTGTATCCAGAAATGCAATTTTCTGACCATTATCTAATGTTACCCCGTAAGCCCCAATGTGCTGTGTAATACCTCCAGACTCACCAGCGATAACATTTTCTTTACGGATATAATCCAGCAAAGATGTTTTACCGTGATCGACGTGACCCATTACAGTAACAATAGGTGCTCTAACTACTAAGTCTTCTTCTCTATCTTCAACTACTTCAATAGCCTCTTCGATATCAACTGTGATAAACTCAACTTCGTAACCAAATTCATCAGCCACAATAGTTAAAGTTTCAGCATCTAAACGCTGATTCATGGTTACCATGATTCCAAGAGACATACAAGTTCCGATTACTTTGGTAATTGGCACATCCATCATGATAGCAATTTCACCTACTGTAACAAACTCGGTAACTTTAATAGTTTTACTTCCTTCGTCAAGTGCTCTTTGCTCATCATCAGATTTCTGACGGTGCGTTTCTCTTTTATCTCTTCTGTATTTAGCCGCTTTAGATTTCCCTCCTTTACCTTGAAGTTTTTCAAGGGTTTCTCTAATTTGGTTTTTTACTTCCTCTTCTGTAGGCTCAACTTTTGCCACAATTGCAGGACGGTTTCCTTTTACAAAACCAGGTCTTGCACTTCTGTTTGCATTAAAGCCTCCACCACCAGTATTTGGTGTAATTTTATTAGGATTTGGAGTTCCAGGTGCATTACCTGTTGCAGGTTTTGGAGCACCCGGAGTACCTGGCTTAGGAGCAATTCTTTTACGCTTATTTTTATTAGCGTTGTTTCCGGCTCCCGGAGCTCCCGGTTTATTTGGAGTTATTTTTGGATCTTCTTTCTTTTTCTTAGGTTTATTAAATTGAGATAAATCAATTGTCTGACCCGTAAGAGTAGTTCCAGATAACTTTTGATATTGTGTCGTGATTGTCTCTTCAGCAGTTGCGGGATCAGTTGAAACAACCGGCTCCTGAGCTACTTTAGTATTTTCAGCTTTCACTTCTTTTTTCTCAGTAATAATAGGTTTTTCAACCTTTTTTTCTTCCGAAACTACAGGAGCAACAACTGATTCTGCTGGCTTTACAATTTCTTTCTGAACTGGTTTTTCTGCTTGAACAGGAGGAGTAACGACAGTTTTTGGTTCTTCAACTTTAGCAGACTCTTCTGGTGTCGGAACAGCAGCAGGCTTCTTTGGATTTAAATCAATTTTACCAACCTGAACAGGTCCTGTTACAACAGCTCTTGCTTTTATAACTTCCTGTTGTTTTTGGCGCTCCTCATCTTGTCTGCGCTTGTCTTCAATTTCTTTCTCACGCTCTACACGCAGCGCTTCTTTTTCTTTTCTTTTCTCTTCTCCAACCTCTTTAGAAGCTTCCTTATTCCCCTTATCGCCCGCAAATTGGCTTTGTAGGATATTAAATTCGCTATCAGAAATTTTCGCATTTGGATTTGCATCAATAGCAATTCCCTTATCTTTTAGATAATCAACAGCTCTTTCTAACGAAATATTTAATTCCCTTAAAACCTTGTTTATTCTTATTACTCTCTCTTCAGACATATAACCTTTTTATTATTACCTTTTTTCTTGTGTTGTTAGAGCAGACCCTTAGTTATTTACTAACTATCAAACTCTTCTTTTAGTATCTTCATAACATCAAGAATTGTTTCCTCTTCTAAATCTGTTCTTCTTACTAAATCTTCTACTTCTTGTTTTAAAATACTTTTTGCAGTATCTAAACCTATTTTAGCAAACTCTTCTATTACCCAGCCTTCGATTTCATCTGAAAACTCTGTTAATTCAACATCATCTTCGTCTGCAGTTGCACCCGCAACATCTCCTTCACGAATTACATCTAATTCATAACCGGTTAACTGACCTGCTAATTTAATGTTATGACCTCCTCTACCAATTGCTTTAGAAACTTCTTCTAATTTCAAGAAAACTTCAGCTCTTTTATTTTCTTCATCAATTTTGATTGAAGAAACTTTTGCAGGGCTTAATGCTCTTGTAATAAACAATTGAATATTGCTTGTATAATTGATTACGTCAATATTTTCGTTTCCTAATTCACGAACAATTCCGTGAATACGAGATCCTTTCATACCTACGCAAGCTCCAACAGGATCAATTCTGTCATCATAAGAATCTACCGCTACTTTTGCTTTCTCACCAGGAATACGAACTACATTTTTAACTGTAATTAAACCGTCGAATACTTCCGGAATTTCTTGTTCAAATAATTTTTCTAAGAACTTTTCAGAAGTTCTTGACATGATAATTTGAGGTTTATTCCCTTTTAATTCAACGCTTTCAATAATTCCGCGAACATTATCTCCTTTACGGAAAAAGTCAGATGGAATTTGTTTTTCTTTTGGAAGTACAATTTCATTTCCTTCATCATCAACCAAAATTACAACTCTTGGACGAACGTGGTGTACTTCTGCGGTGTAAATATCGCCAATAATATCTTTAAATTGCTTATAAAGATTAGTATTATCGTGTTCGTGTATTTTTGATATTAAATTTTGACGCAAAGCCAATATAGCTCTTCTTCCTAAATCAATCAATTTTACCTCTTCAGAAACTTCTTCACCAATTTCAAAATCGGCTTCGATCATTCTTGCTTCCGTCAAAGTAATTTCTTCATTTTCAAAATCAAGATCTTCGTCTGCAACAATTACTCTTCTTCTCCAAATCTCCATATCTCCTTTATCAGGATTTATGATAATATCGAAGTTATCATCAGAACCGTATTTTTTCTTTAATGCATTTCTAAACACGTCCTCTAAAATTGCCATAAGCGTTACACGATCAATAAGTTTATTATCTTTAAACTCTGAGAATGAATCGATTAATGCTAAATTTTCCATGCGAATTCTTTAATTAAAATGTTACTGTAACAATTGCCTCTTTAATTTCTGTATAAGGTATTTGTTGCTCTTTTTGAACTGTTTCTTTTCCTTTTCCTACTTTTTTCGGTTCTCTTGCTTCCCAAGACAAAATTATAAAAACATCGTTAGCTTCCACTAATTCTGCTTCAATTTTTTCAGTATTTGTAGTAACAATCAACGTTCTACCAATATTTTTCTTGTATTGTCTTATTAATTTCAAAGGTGATCCTACTCCAACCGATGCTACTTCCAGAGAAAAATCCTGCTCTTCACGATCCAGGTTATTCTCGATTGCACGGCTAATATCGATACAATCCTGCAGCGCCACTCCGTTATCTCCGTCTAAACCGACACTAATTTTAAAAGAATCCGAAATAGAAAGGTCAATCAAAAAGACTGACGGTTTTTCCAGAAGTGCTTCTGAGATTAATGTGTTTACTTTTTCTTTAAATGTCATAATTTTATAAAAAGAGGGGACACTTAGTCCCCTCATTATTTAGATTTTAATAAATAACGGTGCAAATATAGTGATTTTTTTATAAATCAAAATAAATAGATTACCCTAAAATATTTCTTATCTTTATAGTAGCATAAAAAGAAAAGAATTTTCACATTATTTAACACCTAAAGATATGAAACGAATTCTAGTACCTACTGACTTCTCAAAACATGCCGAAGATGCTTTGAAAGCTGCAGCACAAATCGCTAAGAAAAACGATTCTGAAATCATTATCCTACATATGCTTGAGTTGCCTCACGACATGAATGACGCCATTACAGGAAGCGCAAGCATACCGGAAACCATGCTCTTTATGAGAAAAGCCAACGAAATGCTTGACGAAGTTTCTGCAAGGCCTTTCCTCGATGGAATTGCTGTAACTGAAATTGTAAAAATGGACAAACCTATTCATGGCATTACACAAGTGAGCAAAGATTATGAAATTGATTTAATTGTAATGGGATCACATGGAACCTCAGGAGTTGACGAATTATTGATAGGCTCTACTACTGAAAAAGTTGTCAGAAAATCTGATATCCCGGTTTTAGTAATTAAAAAAGATATTTCAAATTTTGATCCTGTTAACATTGTATTTGCATCAGATTTTACTGACGAAAGCAAAAAACCGTTTGAAAAACTTTTGAAATTCATAAAAGTATTTGACTCAAAACTACACTTGGTTACAATCTGTACACCAAACAGCTTTAAACCGACCCATGTGATCGAAAAAGCTATGAATGAATTTATTGCTGAATTTGATCTTACGAATTATTCTACTCACATTTATAACGACACCAATATTGAAAAAGGTATTCTCAATTTTTCAAATGCAATTAATGCAGACATTATTGGAATGTGTACTCATGGCAGAACTGGTTTTGCTCACTTTTTTAATGGAAGCATAAGTGAAGGACTTGTAAATCATGCCATAAAACCTGTTATTATGTTTAAAATTTAATTAGTTTATGTTAAAAAATTACACTTTACAAAATTAAAGGCTTCTCAGACGGGAAGCTTTTTTATTTTATAAGAAAGCTCAAAGTTAACTTTGTTCAAAAATTCAGGGTTTAACAGTAAGAAGTTTAGCTACTTTTAAAAGAAGGCTTTCAGAAGCATCTCCAGGAAACTCCAATTTTAGTAAACACTTAAAATAATTGGGTTTAAGAAAATTCATTGCATGAAAAAAGCCTCTCGATTGAGAGGCTTTTTATGTTGGTCTACTAGGACTCGAACCTAGAAAGACTGCACCAAAAACAGTTGTGTTACCATTACACCATAGACCAGCAGTGCGGTTAAGCGAGTGCAAATTTAAAGCTTTATTTAGTTTGTGCAAACTTTTTGAGCAAAAATTTTCATTTTTTTTCATTTTTTTTTCTTCAAAATTGCTAATGTTTGCACAAGTATTTCAGAAACAATAGGTTACTTTTATCAAATAGTTTTGTAGAATTTTTTGTTAATGCTCTATTCTTTACACAAAAAAACATTTTCTTTGTAGGATAGAAAACATTCAAAATTATAACACCTAAATATGGCACAATTCAATTTCAATAAATGGAATACAATTATTGGTTGGTTTGCATTTGCAATCGCTTTAATTACCTATACACTAACTGTTGAACCTACAATGAGCTTTTGGGATTGTGGTGAATACATTGCAACAGCTGCTAAATTGCAAGTTGGCCACCCACCCGGAGCACCTTTATTCCAAATGATGGGCGCTTTCTTTGCTATGTTTGCTATAGATGCTCAACATGTTGCAGTAATGGTAAATATGATGTCTGTTTTCTCAAGTGCGTTTACTATTCTTTTTATGTTCTGGTCTTCTTCTATGATTTTGAAAAAAATTATAGCACGCTTTACAGAAGTCGATCAAAATAATTCAATTGTTATTTTAGGAAGCTCTTTTGTGGGGGCTATGGCCTATACTTTTTCAGATAGTTTTTGGTTTAATGCCGTTGAAGCCGAAGTGTATGCAATGGCATCCTTATTAATTGCTCTATTGTTTTGGCTTGGTCTGCGCTGGGAACAGGACATGGACGAACCTAAAGGAAACAAATGGTTATTGATTATATCACTTGTTATTGGTTTGTCTTTTGGAGTTCACTTTATGGCTTTATTGACTATTCCATCAATAGGGTTTTTATATTATTTTAAACATTACGAAAAAGTAACTATAAAAAACTTTTTAATTGCCAATGTTGTAGTTATAGGTATATTACTTTTTATTTTCAAATTGCTTCTTCCATTGACAATGGCTTTCTTTGGTAAAACCGAAATTTTCATGGTAAACAGTTTGGGATTACCTTTTAATTCCGGAACTATTTTTGTCGCGTTAGTTTTTATTGCTTTCTTTTATTTTGGATTAAAATATACCAGACAAAAAGGATTAATTTTCTACAACACTATCATCCTTTGTATTCTCTTTATTTTAATAGGTTTCTCAACCTGGATAATGTTACCTGTTCGTGCAAATGCCAATACAGTTATCAACGAGAATAAACCATCTGATGCTACTGAGGTTTTGGCTTATTATAACCGTGAACAATATGGTGTGAACCCATTATTTTATGGTCCTCAATACACAGAAGTTTTTGCCGGACTTGATGCAAAAACTCCTTACTTAGACAAAAAACCTAACTACGAAAGAGATTATAAAACAGGTAAATACATCATTACCAACAATTATAAAAATGCAGAACAAAATACTGATGACAATCAGAAAACTATTCTTCCAAGAATGTGGAGTACAGAAACAGGTCATATTCAGAACTACATCAACTTTACAAATCCTCCTGGTTTTAGAATAAATCCGGAATATCCTTATGAAGATGATTTAGCAAAATATGGAATTGATGCAAGCCAATTATCAGAAGAAGAATACAATAAAGCCATTGCTCAATTACGCAATGAGGTTGAAAAAACTGTTTCTGAATTTAGAAGAGCTTATGCGCAAAAACAAATTGACAATGAAGGATATGTAAAATTCCTGAAAAGTTATGGCGATTATTTAATCATCGAAAAACCAACTACTGTCGATAATTTCAGTTTTATGTTTGAATATCAATTTGGATATATGTACTGGAGATATCTAATGTGGAATTTCGTTGGCCGCCAAAATGATGTTCAGGGAAAATATGATAATTTAGATGGAAACTGGATTAGCGGAATCAAGTATTTGGATTCATTACATCTTGGTTCTCAGGATAAATTACCTTCGGACGTTGTAAACAATAAAGGAAGAAATGTATATTATTTCCTGCCTTTTATATTAGGTCTTATCGGACTTATGTATCATGCCAATAAAGACCTTAAAAGTTTTTATGTTCTTTTAGCCCTATTCTTATTTACCGGAATCGCGTTAAAAATTTACTTAAACGAAAGGCCTTTTGAGCCTCGTGAAAGAGATTATGCTCTCGTAGGATCTTTTTATGTATTTGCAATCTGGATAGGCTTTGGTGTATATTCATTATACGAAACCATAAAGAATTATCTTGCTCCAAAAATTGCCGGGCCTGTAATTATTGCAGGAAGTTTACTGGCCGCTCCTGTTTTAATGGCTTCTCAAAACTGGGATGACCACGACAGATCCGGAAAATATACTGCGGTAGCAATGGCAAAAGCATATCTGAATTCTTGTGATAAAAATGGTATCTTGTTTACAATTGGAGATAATGATACTTTCCCACTATGGTATGCACAGGAAATCGAAGGTATCCGTCGAGACGTAAAAATTGTAAATACAAGTCTTTTCATGACAGATTGGTACATTGACCAAATGAAGGCAAAATCATACGAATCTGAAGCGCTTCCTATCTCTTTTACGCATTCTGAATATGTTGGAGATAAGCTTGATTATGTAGCACATATACCAAAAACAGAAGCTCGTTGGGACATTAAAGGGTTTCTTAATTTTATTAAAAATCCAAAATCAACAGTAGCATTACAAAACGGACAGACAATTCACTTTTATCCGACGAATAAAATCAGAGTTCCTGTTGACAAAAATTTAATCCTTAAAAACAAGGTTGTTAACTCAAAATACAATGATTCTATAGTTCCTTATCTTGATATTGATATTAAAGGCAGCGCCTTATATAAAAACCGTCTGATGATGTTAGATATTTTAGCTAACAATAATTGGAAAAGACCGATTTATTTTAGCGGAGGTGCTTTTGATGATGAAGACTATTTATGGTTAAAAGACTATTTACAACTGGATGGAATGGTGTACAAATTAGTTCCTGTAAAAAACACTCCGTCAAAAGATGGAGGGCCAATGGATATGGGACAAATTGACGGTGATAAAATGTACGACATTGTAATGAAATGGGACTGGGGCAACAGTGAAAGCGATAAAATATATCACGATCCTGAAACAAGAAGAAACAGTATCACCTACCGTACAAACTTATCGCGTTTAATGAACCAGCTTATTGAAGAAGGAAAAATTGACAAGGCTAAAAATATAATTGATTTAGCGGTTAAGAAAATGCCTTTGGATAAATTTGGATATTATTCTTTGGTAGAACCTTTTGCAGATGGATACTACAAAGTAGGCGAAACTGACAAAGCACAAGATTTGCTTAATAAACTTGTTGGAAAATACAAGGAGGATTTAAATTATTATGCAACACTAAGCAGTTCAGACCAGACAGACTTAGCTATTGATATTATTACTGATATTGAGCGTTACAGAAGTTTACTGGATGTAATGAAAGCAAATAAGGACAATGCTTTTTACGAAAAACACAAAACAACTTTCAATACATATGTAAATGTATTTGAACGCTTTGGAAGAGAAAAAGAATAATATACGAAAAATATAGCAATTAAAAAAATGTAGCGCTGTTTGATAAATAGCGTTACATTTTTTATTTTTACATATAACAAATATCTATCATAAAAATGAGCTTCTATTGGGTAAAAACTAACACATTTATAAAAAAGGTGTTTTCTAAATATTGCTGGGATATCCCAAACAATGAAAAGAAAATATACCTGACTTTTGATGATGGTCCTACTCCTGAAGTTACTGACTGGGTTTTATCTGAATTAAAAAAATTTGAAGCTAAAGCTACTTTTTTTTGTATTGGAAAAAACATTAAAGCCAATTCTTCTCTATTTGAAAAACTGATAGCTGAAGGTCATTCTATAGGAAATCATACCATGAACCATATTAATGGCTGGAAAAGCAAAACGAATGATTATATAGAGAATGTAAAAAACTGCGCCACTATTCTTTCTGAAGAAAAAAACTTAAATGCTCTGATATTTCGTCCTCCTTATGGAAAGATCAAAAAAGAACAATCTAAAATCTTACGAAATTTAGGCTACAAAATTGTAATGTGGGATGTATTAAGTGCTGATTTTGATCAGACTATTACTCCTGAAAAGTGTCTTGAGAATGTTACAAAAAATGTAAAATCAGGAAGTGTAATTGTTTTTCACGATAGTGTAAAGGCTTCACAAAATTTAAAATTTGCATTACCTAAAACACTTCATTTTTTAAAAGAAAATGGATTTGCTTTTGATATTATCCATTAAATCAAATTATACATTAAACTGATCCTGAACAATTCCTATTATTGTATTGGCATCAAGTTCCCCTGATTGTCTCCAGATCATTTGTCCTTCTTTATAAATCATTAAAGTAGGAAGTCCTTTTATACGCAATGCTTCAGCGAGTTCCTGATTTTTATCTACATCAATTTTAATAACTTTGGCCTTATCGCCAAGTGCAGCTGCAACATCCTTAATAACGGGATGCATTGATACAGATGATTCGTTCCAGTCTGTGTAAAAATCAATTAACACCGGAACCTGAGCATTTATAAGTTCTCCAAATTTTGACATAAAACCAAAAATTTAATTCTTTTAATCTATTAAAAAGATATAATTTAATACAAATGTAGCATTTTTAACGAATTACGCCACATTCTTACCCTTTTTTAGTTCAATAACGGTTATTTCGGGCATAATTCCAACTCTTCCTGGATAAGCATGAAAACCAAAGCCACGGTTGACATAGATATATTTACCGGCCTCTTCATATAATCCTGCCCATTGTTTATAAATGTATTGCGCCAGACTCCACTTAAAATATCCGGGTATTTCGATACCAAACTGCATACCATGTGTATGTCCTGATAATGTTAAATGAAAGTTTTTAGGATGGTTCTTAATTTCAGCATCCCAGTGACTTGGATCGTGGCTCATCAGGACTTTAAAATCTTCTTGTGCTACATTTTGAGAAGCTTTATTTAAATCTCCGACTTTTTTGAAATTAACTCCCCAATTCTCTACTCCAATCAAAGCAATTTTATCATCACCTTTCTGGATATAAGTATGTTCGTTTAACATCAATTTAAACCCTATATCACCATATAGTTTTTTGATTTCCTGAAAATTTTCATCCTTTTGTTTTTCAGATGGCCAAACTACATACTCACCATAATCATGATTTCCTAAAACTGAAAATTTACCGTATTTATAATCTTTAATACGATTGAAAGCATTCAGCCACGGATGCATTTCTGTCGCATGCGTATTTACTATATCTCCTGTAAACAGTATCATATCAGATTCCTGCTCGTTTATTAAATCAATCGCATAATTGATTTTCTCAGCATTATCAAAACTTCCGCTGTGAACATCAGAAATCTGAGTTATTCTAAAGCCATCAAAAGCATCCGGAAGATCGGGAAAAAAGACAGTTTGCTTAATTATTTTGAAATTATATTTTCCTTCAAAAATTCCGTAAATCAATGATAAAAAAGGAACAGCCGCCAATCCTAAAGCAATCTGACTGATAAACTTTCGCCGATCAGGCATCATCTCTTTTCTTGGCGCATTATATACAAAATAGTTTAGGATACTAGCTCCTATTCTAAAAATATCCTCACCAAATAAAATCAGAGTCAGTACAATTTTTGGAACATATACAAGCAGCATTAAGCCCGTTGTAAACATAAATTGTTTCGTCTGGCCAACGGATCGATCTACTTGAGAAAAAGAATAAATGATGAAAATTAAAAGCAATAAACTTATAATTTGGTAACTAACCAGAACCCATCTTAGTTTAATTAAAGTACGAAAGGCTTGATAAGAATAGAACTCAATAAACAAAAAAAGAGCACATAGAATGGCAAAACGAAGGATCATTAGTTTTAGTTTTAAGCAAAGTAACAAAGAATGAAATTTTTATTGCTTTTTATTATAAAAAATTTAACTCAAATATAATTCAAAAAGGCTGATAAGTTTCTTTATCAGCCTTTTTACTCTACTCAAAATTATTTTCTAATGATCATCTCATAAACCCAAAACAATATTTATGAAACTGCAACAAAAAATTAATTTTATTTTTTAGCTTTTGCTGTTTCCGGCTTAGCTGATTCTGTTTTTGCAGCTTCTTTTTTCTCTGCTTTTGCTTTTTTGTGAGCCTCTTTTTTGTTGTGTTTAGTTGCTTTAACTTCTTTTGCAGGAGCTGCTTGAGCTGGTGTTGTTTGAGCGTTTATCATCGCTGTAGTTCCTAAAATTGCTACTGCTAACATTACTAATTTTTTCATGACTTTGAATTTTATAAATTATTATTTTTTCATTATTTATAAGTCAAAGATATAATCGCCAAATGAAGACAAAATGAAGATTTATATGATTAAAAAAAATTAACTTTTAATTAGGCCTTTTCCGTTTTTGGAAACAAAAGAGTAAATTTTGTACCTTCAAGATTTATTGAAGTAACCTTAATTTCTATGTGATGAAGAGATGCTATACTATCAGCAATAGCCAGCCCTAGCCCCTGCCCGTCCTGATCAGAATTTATTCGGGTAAACCTGTTGAATATTTTTTCTATTTGAGAAGGATCCATCCCAATTCCAGAATCTTCAATAGATATCAAATACGCCCCATCTGAGAATCCGTCAGCAACTGTAATTCTTCCCCCTTCCTTATTATATTTTATTGCATTGGTAATTAGGTTATAAATCAGAATATGAACAAGGGTTTTATTGCCCTTAAAACTAAAATCATGCTCCATGATGTTAGAAAAAGTAATTTCCCTGTCTTCTATTCTGTCCTGAAGATCTTCCTGCATATCTGTTATGATTTCATAAAAATGAATATCCTCATCAGTCGAGTATTGATTATTTTCTATTCTGGAAATCAATAATAAATTATTAATGATTTTTTTTAGCATGTCTAACGTCTTAAGTGAACTTGCTATTTTGTCAAAAGCATTATCATCCAGAGAATTATTTTGTAATAAGTTTTCTAACTTATTTTTGAGCAATGAAATTGGTGTAAGAAGTTCGTGGGAAACATTTGAAATAAATTGCTTTTCTTTTTTAAAAAGTTCGGCTATACGATCCATCATTTGATTTAAAACCAAATCAAGTTCCCTGAAATCACGTGATTTTGCATTTATCGGAGTATGGTCAAACGCTTCCGGCTGGTTAACGCGTCGAATCTTGGTATCAATTATTTTATAGAAAGGCTTCAGGAGATATTCTATAAAAAATGTGTCAGCCAAAAAAGTAATTAAAAGTATGACTCCAAAAACAATCAGGATAAAAAACCGAATGATAAAAGTAAGGTCTTTTATTTCACTAAGGCTACTTCCTATTTCCAGTTGATAATCCTCATTTCCGTAGGTAAAATGGTGTTGCAAAATACGATACTCATTTTGTTCTCCTTCAATAACTCTGTAATCATTACTAAAAGTTGTTTTTTTCTGATGAGATTTGGAAGAAACTTTTGAAAGTACCAAAAACTCGCTATGCAAAGTCGAAAATTGAGAATAGGTATCTGTTGAATCATTAGAATTTTCAATAAAATCATTAATTTCATTTTGATTCAGATGATCAATAAACTTTTTCTTCTTTTCAAATAAACTATTATTAATATGCCTGTAAATTACATTTTCAACCAAAATGGGAAGTGTCAGCCATAATATTAAAATTACCAACAATCTTGTCAGTGCATTAAAAATGGCTAATTGGTGTTTTATTTTCACAAATAATTTATTTATTCATTAATTCGGTATCCGACATTACGAACAGTTTCAAACCAGCCTATATCGGTATGTTTGTCTAATTTTTTTCTGAGATTCCTAACATGGACATCAATAAAGTTAGAGTCTGAATTTACTTCCAGAATATCTCCCCAAATATGCTCTGTTAACTGCAATCTGGTAATAACGCGGTTTTTATTTAATACTAAATATTGAAAAATATCAAATTCCTTTTTTGTTAAATTGACAGCAATATCACTATAACTTACCCTGTAATCCTGCAATTGCAATGAAAAACCATGTATTAATAAATCATTCATGGTAAAACCATGCATTCTTCGGATAACGGCAAACAAACGCGCACTGAGTTCTGTCAATGCAAAAGGTTTCGTCAGATAATCATCGGCACCGAGATGCAAACCATTTATTCTGTCGTCGAGCTCTCCACGAGCGGTAATTACAATTACAGCCATTTTTGATTTGGTTTTGCGAACAGCTTTCAAAACCTCAAAACCATCTCCGTCGGGTAAACCAAGATCAAGTAACATTGCATCATAATCATTACTGGCAACCTCTTCTAAAGCATCTTCACAATTATGTACACTCTTGCACACATAGCCTGTATTGCACAAAAAGTCATTCACTTCTGCAGCAAGTTCTTTGGTATCTTCGACGATTAAAATATTCATAGTAATAGAATTCTAAGAGCAACTAAAATTAAGCAATTATAAAGCTACTGTTGCCTGTTATTAAAAAATTTAACGAATCAAAAAAGCCGATAAATCACTTTATCAGCTTTTCCCTTCTGCATTTTTATAATTACCTTTTTCTGTTTTTGTCTCCTTACAATACATGGAAAACAAAATAAAAAACGATACTTATTTTTTCACTTTTGCAGTTTCAGTTTTTGAAGCTTGCTTTTTATCGCCTTTGGCTTTTTTATCAGTTTTCGCTTTAGGTTCTTTTGTCGCTTTTACTTCTTTTGCCGGAGTATTTTTTACAGGAGGAAATGCCTGAACCATTGCACCTGTTCCTAAAACTGCTACGAGTACCATCAAAAAATTTCTCATGATTTCTATTGTTTAAATTAATATCTTTTTATTTTACAGATCAAAATTACCTTAGTAAAATGAAGAAACCATCTATACTAAAAATTTTAACTGGACATTAACGCAAACTGATAAACTAAACTGAAATAATACATACGATAGATTTTTTTTGTTACAAAACTTAACAATTTTAATTTAAAAAACAGAATCTTTTTAAAACCCAATTGTTTATTTTTACAGACTAAAAATTTTTCTATGTCAACTCAAAAACGTCTTTTTCTTCTGGATGCTTATGCATTAATTTTTCGCGGATATTATGCCTTCATAAAAAACCCAAGAATTAATTCTAAAGGAATGGATACATCTGCCATTATGGGTTTTATGAACTCCCTCCTGGACGTAATCAAAAGAGAAAAACCGGATCATTTGGCAGTTGCTTTTGATAAAGGCGGAAGCCATGTAAGAACAGAAATGTATACAGAATATAAAGCAAATCGTGATGAAACTCCAGAAGCGATCAGGCTTGCAATTCCTTATATTCAGGATTTACTAAATGCAATGCATATACCGATTATTGAGGCTAATGGCTGCGAAGCTGATGATTTAATTGGTACGATTGCCAAACAAGCAGAAAAACAAAATTACAAAGTTTTTATGGTGACGCCGGATAAAGATTTTGCACAATTGGTTTCTGAAAATATATTTATGTACAAACCTGCCCGAATGGGTAATGGAATTGAAATATGGGGAATTCCTGAGGTTTTAGCCAAGTTCGAAATTGAAAGACCGGAACAGGTAATCGATTTTCTGGGAATGATGGGTGATGCTGTCGATAATATCCCGGGATTACCTGGTGTTGGTGAGGTTACTGCCAAGAAATTCCTGAAAGAGTTTGGATCAATGGAAAATCTTTTGGCGAACACGCATTTGCTAAAAGGAAAAATGAAGGAAAACATTGAAGCCAACAAAGAGAAAGGTTTACTTTCTAAAAAACTGGCGACAATTATTATAGACTGTGATGTGACTTTTAATGAAACAGATTATGAGTTAACACGTCCTGATATTGAAAAAACAGATGCTATCTTTCAGGAACTTGAATTCAGGAGAATGGCAGAACAGTTTGATAACCTGTTTAAAGTTGGCGGCGCAACAGAAACTGCAAGTGCTGCATCTGAAGCCAAATTATACAAAAAACCTCAGCCTAAAAACGAAGACCAATTTGATCTTTTTGGTGGCGGAACCACAGACGGCGAAAATCCGGAACATACCAGAACTTCGTTTTATGAAACATTAGAAACTACCACTCACTCCTATCAGGCTGTTGAGGGCGACTTGGGAATAAAATTGCTTTTGCAAAATCTGCAGAAACAAACTTCGGTATGTTTTGATACCGAAACTACAGGTTTGGATGCATTGAATGCAGAATTGGTCGGAATTTCATTTTCTTACGAAAAAGGAAAAGGTTATTATGTTCCGTTTCCGGAAAGTCAGGAAGAAGCTCAGGCCTTAATTGAAAAATTTGTTCCATTTTTTGAAAATGAAAACATTGAGAAAATTGGTCAGAACTTAAAATATGACCTCAAGATTTTATCTAAATACGGAGTTACTGTAAAGGGAAAACTTTTTGATACCATGATTGCGCATTATCTGATTAATCCTGATATGCGCCACAATATGGATATTCTGGCCGAAACATATCTGAAATATTCGCCAAAATCTATTGAAACTTTAATTGGCAAAAAAGGTAAAAACCAAATCTCAATGCGTGAGGTTGCTCTTGAAGAAATCAAGGAATATGCTGCAGAAGATGCCGATATTACTTTACAGTTAAAAGAACTTTTTACATCTGAATTAGACAAAACAGAGACTAAAAAGTTATTTGACGAAATCGAAATTCCTTTAGTAAGTGTTTTAGCTGATATGGAGACAGAAGGAATTCGTCTTGATGTTGAGTTTTTAAGCGCAATGTCTAAAGAAATGGATGTTGAAATCAAATCTTTAGAAGAAAAAATATACGAAACGGCCGGCGAGAAATTTAACCTTGCTTCTCCAAAACAATTAGGAGATATTTTATTTGATAAACTTAAAATCGGAGGAGTAAAACAAAAGAAAACAAAAACGGGCCAATATGCAACTGGAGAAGAAGTTTTGACTTATCTCGCCAATGATAACCCAATTGTAAAACAAATTCTGGACTGGCGCCAAATGGTAAAACTGCAAAGCACATATATTCTGGCCTTGCCGGAACAAGTAGACAAAAAGACTTTGCGCGTTCATACCGATTATATGCAGACGGTAGCAGCAACAGGGCGTTTGAGTTCTAATAATCCAAACTTGCAGAATATTCCGATTCGTACAGAAAGAGGCCGTCAGATTCGTAAAGCTTTTGTGGCACGCGATGAAAACCATACTTTAATATCTGCCGATTACTCTCAGATAGAATTAAGAATTATTGCCGCTTTAAGCGGAGAAGAAAATATGATTGCCGCTTTTCAAAACGGAGAAGATATCCACAGAGCAACTGCTGCAAAAGTATTTGATGTTGCCTTAGAAGATGTTAGCCGTGAGCAAAGAAGCAATGCAAAAACAGTAAACTTTGGTATTATTTACGGTGTTTCTGCTTTTGGACTAAGTAATCAGACTTCATTGTCAAGAAGTGAAAGTGCTGCGCTAATCGAAGCATACTATAAAACATACCCAAGATTACGATCTTATATTAATGAACAAATAGAATTTGCACGAGAAAAAGGGTACGTACAGACTATTTTAGGACGTCGTCGTTATTTAAAAGACATTAACTCAGCAAACGCTGTGGTAAGAAGTGCTGCGGAACGAAATGCAGTAAATGCTCCTATTCAGGGAAGTGCCGCCGATGTTATTAAAATCGCGATGATAAATATTCACAAAAAACTAAAAGAAGAAAACTGGAAATCAAGAATGCTGCTTCAGGTGCATGATGAGCTTGTATTTGATGTGCATAATGACGAACTGGAAAAAATTCAGCCCATGATTAAACATGAAATGGAAAATGCTTTTAAAATGGCGGTTCCATTAGAAGTTGAACTTGGTTTGGGTAAAGACTGGTTAGAAGCGCATTAAGAAATTTTAGATTTTTATATATCAAATAGCGCATTTGCGAGGAACGAAGCAATCTCATTTGCTGAATTAAACTTTTTAATCTTATTAGTAAGGTTGCTTCGTTCCTCGCAATGAATCAAAAACAAAAAAAAAGACTGTCCAAATGAACAGTCTTTTTTTTTGTTTTACTTTTTTGTTATTTAACTTTTCTTGTAGATTCTCGTTCCTTCAAAACTGTCTTAATAACTATTGTTTCATAATCTGACGTTTCTTCTTCGTTTTCTTCCAGTCTTTTGATTAACCTTTTGGCAGCAACTTCTCCAATCTCAATTCCGTGCTGGCTTACTGTGGTTAAACTTGGTGATAAACGTCTTGAAGCCAAAATTCCGTCAGCAAAACCTATTATCGAAATATCTTCCGGAACTCTAAATCCTTTTTTCAGACTTACTCTTAAAGCGGCAACTGAATCATTTTCATCCAAAGCAAAAATGGCGTCAATTTTATGATCAAAAATTGTATCAATTTTAGCTTTCATATCATCTTCAGAATCCGTACGAAGAATAATTTTTTCGTTTACCGGTATATTATTGTCTTTTAACGCTTTTAAATATCCGTCAGCTCTCAATTTTCCCACACTTAGATTATCTACAGAAGAAATCAGGGCAATGTTTTTACATCCAAGGTTAATTAAATGTTGAGTTGAGTTTAAAGCCGAATCAAAATCATCTACTACTACCTTATCACATTCTACTTCATCAGCAATTCTGTCAAACATTACAATTGGAGTTCCATCGTTTATAATAGCCGAAAAATGATTGTATTCCTGCAGTTTTTGTGCTTCCTCAGAAACTGATAATATAAAACCATCGATAGTTCCGTTACTAAGCATCTCTAGTGTATGGATTTCTTTTTCTAAAGATTCATTAGAAATACAAGTAATTACATTGTATCCCTTTTTATCCGCTACTTTTTCGATTCCGCTAAAAACCTTTGCAAAAAATGAGTTTAATATATTAGGTATAATAACTCCAATAGTTTTCGTTTTACGATTCTTTAAATTCAGACCAATAACATTTGGTTTGTAATTTTTCAGTTTAGCATACTCCTTAATTTTGATCTTAGTCTGCTCACTGATTTCAGGGCTATCATTAAGCGCTTTAGAAACTGTTGATACAGAAACATTAAGTTCTTTCGCGATTTGTTTTAAAGTTGCTTTAGCTTTCATTCTATCATATTTATGGAATTAGTACAAATATAGTAGAATTAGTGAAATTACAACAAAATACATCTAAGACAACATTAAAATTTTATCATGTTTCATTTGTTGTTAAGAGAATTATAAAGAAAATAAAAAATAAAAGTAATTCTGAAAACCACTTCTTATAAAACTTCGTAAGTAAACTAATACATGAAAATGTAAATACTATTAATAACCACGTAAAAATTATTAATTATGAAAAACGAAGTAAAGGTTCAGGAAGTAGATGCTTCTCTGAACAACAGAAGGAATTTTCTCAAATTAAGCGGACTAACCCTCGTTGGAGCAGGGTTAATTATGGCCGGCTGCAGCGATAATGACAATGATGATCCTGCTGCTGTAGACAATATGCTGCCAGGAATTAAAAACGGGAAATTTGATTTGGGCGCAGGAGATTTTGGTGTGCTCACCTATGCGTATGCATTAGAGCAATTAGAGGCTGACTTTTATACTAAAGTTGTAAATGCATCAAGCTTTAATTCTACTTTTAATGAAATAGAAAAACAGGTACTTACCGATTTATATCATCACGAAGTGGTTCACAGAGATTTCTTTAAAGCCGCATTAAGCGGAGGTCTTCCGGACCCAAGTTCGCAATTATTACCAACATTAGCTTTTAATTATGGATCATTGAACTTTAACAGCCGTGCAGATGTTCTTGCAACTGCTAAAGCTCTTGAAGATACAGGTGTTGCTGCTTATAATGGTGCAGGAAAATTGATAAAAAATGCTGACTATCTGTTATTGGCTGGGAAAATTGTTTCTGTTGAAGCAAGACATGCATCAGCAATCAGAAGTTTGATCAATCCAAATTCTAAAGATTTTGCAGGAGACGATATTGTAAATATGAGTACAGGACTAGATGATGCAAAAGATCCTTCTAAAATATTAGCCATTGCAGGCGGTTTTATTACAACAGAATTTACAGCTAAATATTTACCTTAATATTAATCCATTTTTTAAAAACTAGAAATTATGAATATCTTAAAATTTATAGAGTCATTTACCAACGAAGGTCTTATGGCTGCCACAGGTTCAAGAAGAGACAGTTTTACACAATTTGGAAATCTTGGAAAAAATTTAGCATTTGCATCTATACCATTTGGTTTATCTGCTTTGGCAAATAAAGCAATGGCACAAGACATCACTGCAACTCCCGCCACTCCAATCGGAGCCTTACAGTTTGCTTTGACCTTAGAATACCTTGAGAATGAATTCTACGCCATGGCACTAGATTCAGGAGTTATTCCGGCATCAGAAAATGGAGGACGTGATTTAAAAGTATTTCAACAAATAGCAGATCATGAAGCAGATCACGTAAAATTTTTGATTGCAGGACTCGGAGGAACAATGAGTGCCAATTTTGTTCCAAAACCAACTTTTGATTTTACTGTTGGCGGTGCTTTTGATCCTTTTGGTGATTACCCGACTTTTTTAGCATTAGCTCAGGCATTTGAAGATACCGGTGTAAGAGCTTATAAAGGTCAGGCAGCAAACCTTATTTCTACTCCCGATTTATTAACCGCCGCATTACAAATACATTCTGTTGAAGCACGACACGCGTCTGAAGTACGACGACTACGTGGTTTAAAAGGATGGATTTCTAACAGCGATAGAGGCGCAGGAATGCCAGAAGCTACACAAGCTGTTTATAATGGAGAAGGCGTTACCATGCAGGCAGGTTACAACACCGCAACCTTATTTGGAGCAGCGGCAGGATCAGAAGCATATGACGAACCACTTACTACACAGCAAGTTGTAGATATAGCAAATATATTTATAGTATAAATTATTTTTTTATAAGCCAATTACTAACCATCTTTACTTAATTTTGTAAAGGTGGTTTTTTTATTGTTTTCGATGAAAAATTAACACCTGAAAATCAGCAGTTAAAATAATCTTTTAAGGTATTTGGTTTTAAAATAATTAATTGTACTTTTGCATCCCCTTTATTGGGGATGGAATGTTTAATTAAAATAATATTATGGACGCATTAAGCTACAAAACAGTTTCAGCTAGCAAAGCCACTGTAACTAAAGAGTGGATTGTTGTTGACGCTGAAGGTCATAACTTAGGACGTCTTGCTTCAAAGGTTGCAATGATCTTAAGAGGTAAGTACAAGCCAAGTTACACACCGCACGTTGACTGTGGAGATAACGTAATTGTTATCAACTCAGAAAAAATTAACCTTACAGGTACAAAGATGAATGACAAAATTTACATGCGTCATACAGGTTACCCAGGAGGACAAAGAACTTTAACTGCTAAAGTATTGCAATCTAAAAACCCTGCATTATTAGTAGAAAAAGCTGTAAAAGGAATGTTACCTAAAAATAAATTAGGAGCTGAACTTTTTAGAAATCTAAATGTTGTTGTAGGTGCTGAGCATACTCACGGAGCTCAAAAACCTAGAACTGTTAACCTAAACGATCTTAAGTAATGGGAGTTATTCACAAAATCGGTAGAAGAAAAACCGCTGTTGCACGTGTATATGTTTCTGAAGGAACAGGAAAAATCACTGTAAACAAAAAAGAATTCGCAACTTACTTTCCAACTGCAACTTTACAATACAAAGTTTTACAACCAATGTCTATGACAGAAAATGTAAATAACTTTGACGTAAAAGTAAACGTTTACGGAGGTGGTTCAACTGGTCAGGCAGAAGCTGTAAGAATGGCATTAGCACGCGTTATGTGTGAAGTAAATGCTGAAAACAGAGCTATCCTTAAACCAGAAGGTTTATTAACAAGAGATCCAAGAATGGTTGAACGTAAGAAATTCGGTCAGAAGAAAGCTCGTAAGAGATTCCAATTCTCTAAACGTTAATATTACCTGTCTTGTTCAGATGGGACAAGACATTATCAATTATTTATTGAAATTAAAAAACACAGTTATTGTTGCTCTCCTATCGAGGTAGGAAATAGTTTAGCATCTAAATGTATAAAGCCTGGGAAACCGCCATTTATACATTGCTAATCAACAGAACGTAAACTAGTACAAAAATGGCAAACAAAATAGAAGTAAAAGACTTACTAGAAGCAGGTGTTCACTTTGGACACATGACTAGAAAATGGGATCCAAACATGGCCCCTTACATTTATATGGAGCGTAATGGTATTCACATTATCAATCTATATAAAACTGCAGCTAAAATTGAAGAAGCTAACGAAGCTTTGAAAAAAATCGCTGCATCAGGTAGAAAAATCTTATTCGTAGCTACCAAAAAACAAGCAAAAGACATCGTTGCTGATAAAGCAAAAGCTGCAAACATGCCTTATATCACTGAAAGATGGCCTGGTGGAATGCTAACTAACTTCGTAACTATCAGAAAGGCAGTTAAAAAAATGTCTTCTATTGATAAAATGAAGAAAGATGGTACTTTCATGACGTTATCTAAAAAAGAGCGTTTGCAAGTTGATCGTCTACGTGCTAAATTAGAGAAAAACTTAGGTTCAATCGCTGACATGTCAAGACTACCAGCTGCATTGTTCGTAGTAGATATCAAAGCTGAACATATCGCAATAAAAGAAGCACAAAAATTAAACATTCCAGTTTTCGCAATGGTTGATACGAACTCTGACCCAAGAGAGGTTGATTACGTTATTCCTGCAAATGATGATGCTTCTAAATCAATTGACAAAATTTTATCTTTAGTAACTGCTGCTGTAATCGAAGGTCTTTCTGACAGAGGTTCTGACAAGGAAACTGAAGTATTTACAGAAGAAGCTGCTGCTGAAGCTGCTCCTGCTGCAGAGGCTGCACCAGCTGTTGAAGCTGCTGCTCCTGCAACTGAAGAATAAATCAAATTTAAATTCCAAATTTTAAATTCCAAATTCCAAGAATAATTAAAAACGTTATGTTGATAATTTATTAAAACTGGAGTTTGGGATTTAAAAGATGGAATTTTTACTTTTAACATTAAAATTCAAAATATTATGGCAACAATTACTGCTGCAGACGTAAATAAATTAAGACAAACTACAGGTGCCGGAATGATGGACTGTAAAAAAGCTTTAGTTGAAGCTGATGGAGATTTCGATAAAGCTATACAAAACCTTAGAGAAAAAGGACAAAAAGTTGCTGCTAACCGTTCTGACCGTGAGTCTTCTGAAGGAGCTGCTGTTTCTTTTGTTAATGCTGACAAAACTAAAGGAGCTATCATCACTTTAAATTGCGAAACAGATTTCGTAGGTAAAAATGAAGCTTTCGTAACTTTAGCTAAAGAATTAGTAGAAAGAGCTATTAACTTCTCTTCTAAAGAAGAATTTTTAGCTTCTGATTTCAACGGAATTACTGTTGCTGAAAAATTAATTGAGCAAACTGGTGTTATCGGTGAAAAAATCGAAATCGGTGGTTTTGAAATTTTAGAAGGTGCTTTCGTTGGATCTTATGTTCACGTTAACAAAATTGCTGCATTAACTGCAATTTCTGCACCAATTGCTAATGGTGACGTTTTAACTAAAGACATCTCTATGCAAGTTGCTTCTATGGGAGCTGACACATTATCTTACAAAGATTTTGATCCTGCTTTCGTTGAATCTGAACTTGCTGCTCGTATTGCTGTAATCGAAAAAGATAATGAAGAAGCAAAACGTTTAGGAAAAACTTTAAAAAATGTTCCTAAATATATTTCTTACTCTCAATTAACTGAAGAAGTTATCAAACAAGCTGAAGAAGATGCTAAAGCTGAATTAAAAGCTGAAGGTAAACCAGAACAAATTTGGGACAAAATTATTCCAGGAAAAGTTCAACGTTTCATCTCTGACAATACAACTTTAGATCAGGAAAAAGCATTACTAGACCAAAACTTCATCAAAGATGACAGTAAAAAAGTTAGTGATTATGTTAAAGGATTCAACGTTGAAATTACAGGTTTCAAAAGAGTTACTTTAGGTTAATATATTATTTTTTCAATATAAAAAGCCCGAATATTAATTTATTCGGGCTTTTTTATTTTCTTTAATTCTGTACTATCGGAAAGTTTCTGGCTCGCATTAATGCATCAGATTTAAAGGCTCGCCCTCTAAAATTTTCATATGATCTTTCAGCATCAATTGTATTTCCTATACTAAAAACTGTAGCATAAAGCTTTTCTGCAATCTGTTTATCAAAAGGTCCCTCTCCTTCTGAAAAAGCTTCGTAAGCATCTGCATTTATAACATCAGACCATAAATAACTATAATATCCCGCGGCATATCCATCACCCGAAAAAATATGCGCAAACTGTGGAATTCTATGTCGCATAACAATCTCTTCAGGCATATTTAACGCTTTTAAAGTCTCTTTTTCAAATTCTTGAGGATCTATATTATCTGTTCTTAAATGAAGTTTCATATCTACAAAAGAACTTGATATTGTTTCTACGGTTGCAAAACCTTCATTAAAGTTTGCCGCTTTTTCAATCCTGTCTACTAAGGATTGAGGTAATGGCTCATTTGTTTTATAATGTAAAGCAAATTTGTTCAGTACCTCAGGAGTAGCCAGCCAATGTTCTAATAATTGAGAAGGGAATTCAACATAATCTCTTGCAACAGCTGTTCCTGATAAACTCGGATACGTTACATTAGAACATAATCCATGAAGCGCATGGCCGAATTCATGAAACAATGTAGTAGCATCATCCCAGGAAATCAAAACAGGCTCGTTTGCATTTCCTTTTATAAAATTACAATTATTAGATACAATTGGGAGCGTGTCGCTTAATCTTTGCTGATCCCTGTACGAACTCATCCACGCACCAGAACGCTTACCTTGTCTTGCATACGGATCAAAATACCACAATCCAATTGTTTTTCCCGTTGCCTCATTATTAACTTCCCAAACACGCACATCTTTATGAAATACGGGAATAGCATTGATTTGCTTAAAACTTAAATTAAATAATTGGCCAGCAACCCAAAACATACTTTCTCGTAAGTTTTCTAACTGCAAATATTGTTTTACTTCATTCTGATCCAGGTCGTACTTTGACTTCCTTACTTTTTCAGCATAATAACGATAATCCCAAGGCTGAATTTTAAAATTGCCTCCTTCGGCATCAACTATCTTTTGCATTTCGGCTACATCCTGATCCACTTTATCAACCGCAGGTTTCCAGACAGATTCCATTAAAGCTAATGTTTCAGCTGGGCTTTTTGCCATTTTATTAGAGAGGCTCCATTCTGCAAATGAAGCATATCCCAACAATAACGCTTTTTCGCTTCGTAATTTTAAAATAGAAACCAGCAGCTCATTATTATCATTTTCATTACCATTATCGCCTCGTTTCACAAAAATATCAAAAGCTTTTTGTCTTAAATCCCTACGATTAGAAAAAGTCAAAAATGGCTCAATAGACGAGCGTGTATTTATAATACAGCCTAAAGCATCAATTTTTCTGAGCCTGGCCTCAGCAATAGCAGCATTTTTAATTTCTTCGGGCAAACCATCAAAATCATCCTCTGACTTTAGCTCTATAAACTGATTTTGCTCTTCGGCTAATAAATTCTGACTAAATCTGGTAAAAAGAAGTGCCAATTCCTGATTGATCTTACCAACTTTTTCTTTGTCTTCATTGTTTAATTTTGCGCCTTCGCGAACAAAATTTGTATAATACCACCAAACCAGCCGTTGTTGTTCGCTATTAAGATTTTTATATTCTTCTGAATTAAATATTGTCTCTATTCTCGAAAAGAGTTTATGATTTTGATACATTTTATCATTCAGCTCAGATAACTTTGGGGACATTTCTGTTTCTACAAGTCCGAATTCCGGAGTAAAAATATTGGAACTAAAGATTTCGTATATTTCCCGGATTCTTGTAATGGTTTTGCCTGAAAGTTCTAAAGCTGCAATAGTATTATCAAAAGTTGGCGGTTGATTATTATCTGCAATCCTTTCTAATTCTTCTAATTTTTCCTGAATAGCAATTTCTATTGCAGGTTTGAAATCTGAAACTTTGTATTCATTAAAGGACGGAACTCCACCGTAAGGTCCTGTCCAATTTTGAAGCAATGGATTTTGAGAACCTGATTGTGGACTGCTTGAAACTATAGTATTCATTATAAATATTTTTATTTATTCTAATTGACATCTAATTATCTAAACTCAAATTTACCATTTTATTATTTTCAAAACACTTTATTTATCTAGTGAATCTTTAACTTAAAAAGAAATAACTTAAATTTGAAATTTCATTTACCAAAAGAAATATGTTTAAAACCAAAAGAGAAATTGTTTTTGTTATTCTTGCAGGAATTTTTATTACCAACGCAGTAGTTGCAGAGTTAATAGGTGGAAAATTAATCCAGATTGGTCCTTTTGTAATGAGTATAGGAATTTTGCCATGGCCAATTGTTTTTCTGACAACAGATTTAATCAATGAGTATTTTGGCGAAAAGGGGGTCAAAAAGCTTTCTTTTATCACAGCTTGTCTGATCGCTTACGCATTTCTTATCCTTTTTATGGCAATCGTAATTCCGGCTGCAAAAGGAATTAGTCCTGTAAATGATGAACAATTTCAGGCTGTTTTTGGTCAAAGTATGTGGATTATTGTTGGAAGTCTAATCGCATTTATAGCATCACAATTAATTGATGTCTGGATATTCTGGTTTTTTAAAAGACGTACGGGCGAAAAAAAAATATGGCTCAGAACAACTGGTTCGACAATAATCTCCCAACTATTTGATTCTTTTATTGTACTTGGAATTGCTTTTTACCTACCCGGAAAAATCGATTTTGACACCTATATTTCATCGGGTTTAACAGGATATATTTTCAAACTTTCGGTTGCGGTTTTATTGACACCGCTGATTTATGCGGGACATCATCTAATAAAAAAATATCTGGAAAAAGATAATCTTCATTCGGATAAAGAAGATTAAAATAATGAAAAAGTACAAGAATTATTTTTCTACTCTCTTACTGCTCTTTTTTGTAAGCTGTTCTAAAAATGCTAAAGAGCAGATAATAGAAGTGACGGATGGTATTTCAAACAAAATAGAAACTATATCAAAAAGTACAGTTGAAACTGTAACGGCTTATAAAAACTCTGTTGTAGATAAAATTACTAAGACAGAAATTATTTCTGAAAATGAGGAAACCAAAAGTGACAGTATTATAGAAAAAGAAACTGTTAATGAAAAATTTTTGGGAATTACTTATTTCAAAAAAATCTTATCGGATTGCAAAACCGGAGAAACTTTAACACAAGAACAACTCATTAAAGATCACAACATTCCTGCAGACGGAATAAAAATAATAAAAAGCATCACTAAAACAGCAGAAGACGAAATTGAAGTAAAATGGAAATCAACCTGGTTTGTAGAAAGGATTTCTGATGCTAAATTTACTGATGCCAAAATGAAACTTAAATTTGAAGCCAACAAGATGTATACTTCGGGGAAAGCAATTGGCATTAAATACAATAAGAAAATTTACACTGACTTAATTATCATCGGAAATAAAGCATATATCCCGTCAGTAAAAGGTTATCACTGGAAAATTGGAAAATAATGGAAAATAAAATACGATGCAACTGGTGTTCTGCCAGCGATTTATACAAAAAATATCATGATGAAGAATGGGGAGTGCCAATCTATGATGATGCATCTTTATTTGAATTTTTAATTCTCGAAACTTTTCAGGCAGGACTAAGCTGGATTACTATTTTAAACAAAAGAGAAAATTTCAGAGCTGCTTTTGATTATTTCGATTATAAAAAAATCGCCAATTATCCTGAAGAAAAAATCGAAGAGTTATTAGAAAACACCGGTATTATCAGAAATAAATTAAAAATACGTGCGGCAGTTACAAACGCACAGGCATTCATAAAAGTACAGAAAGAATTTGGCAGTTTTTCTGATTATATCTGGAAATTTACTGATGGAAAACCTATTGTAAATAATCCAAAAACGTCAAAAGATGTTCCCGCTACTACTCCACTTTCAGATGAAATTAGCAAAGATTTAAAAAAAAGAGGCTTTAAATTTGTTGGTTCTACAGTAGTTTACGCTCATATGCAGGCAACCGGAATGGTCAATGATCATATCCAGGATTGCTGGACAAAAACGAAGTAAACAGCTTCAGTTTTCAGTTTTAAGAAGCAACCAGAAACCTGAAACTTGATTTTTTTTTAAACAACCAAACAAAAATTCATTACATTTGCTTCACACTTTAGGGGTGTCTGCAACATGCAGGCTGAGATTTTACCCTCTGAACCTGATCTGGTTAATACTAGCGTAGGGAAAAGTAAGATGACTTCTATGTGCGCGTCTGCGCGTATTTTGCAGCCATTCCTAATGTGTAACTATACACTAAACTTAAAAGGAATGGAACTAAAAATCAACCAACAAGTAAAACAATTCAATGCTGAATCACTTAGCGTTCAGTCATTACTCGATCTCGAAATTCCGAATAAACAAAACGGAATCGCTGTTGCAATAAATAATACCGTTATTCCAAAATCTAACTGGAACCAGCAGTTTCTAAAAGAAACCGATGAAATTCTAATCATTTCTGCTACACAAGGAGGTTAAAATCAATTTAAGACTCCGATACAAAAATTCTAAATTCCTATTTTAATCGCTAGAGACGGACTGCACAGTGTGTCCATGCAAAATGTTACGAAATATATTCATTAGAATTAATCTGAAACTAAAAACAAAAACTTATGGCTACAGAAGAACAAGAAATCTCAAGAACTCCATTTCCTAATTCGGAAAAAATATATGTTGATGGAGAAATTCATCCTATTAAAGTGGCTATGCGCCAAATTAAGTTAAGTGATACTAAACTATCAAACGGAGGAATTGAAAAAAATCCGCCAGTAACAGTTTATGACACTTCCGGAGCTTATACAGATCCTAATATAGAAATCGACATTCGAAAAGGATTGCCACGCTTACGCGAAAGTTGGATTCTCGATAGAAATGATGTCGAAATTTTAAATGAAATAACTTCTAATTATGGACAAACCCGATTAAAAGACGAAAGTTTAAACCATCTTCGATTTGAATATCTGCACCAACCAAAAAGAGCCAAAAAGGGCGCTAATGTAACGCAGTTATATTATGCTAAACAAGGCATTATTACTCCTGAAATGGAATACATTGCCATTCGTGAAAATCAGCGTATTGACCTTTTGAATGAACAAACTAAATCGATGCAATGCCAGCATGCCGGCCATAGTTTTGGAGCCAAGACGCCAAAAACCAAAATTACAGCAGAATTTGTTCGCTCTGAGGTCGCCTGCGGACGAGCCATTATTCCGAATAATATTAATCATCCTGAAAGCGAACCGATGATAGTCGGACGTAATTTCCTTGTAAAAATCAATGCAAATATTGGTAACAGCGCGGTAACTTCCAGTATTGAAGAAGAAGTTGAAAAAGCCGTTTGGGCCTGCCGTTGGGGAGCAGATACTATTATGGATCTTTCGACAGGAAAAAACATTCACGAAACCAGAGAATGGATTATCCGAAATTCGCCTGTTCCAATTGGTACAGTTCCTATTTATCAGGCATTAGAAAAAGTAAAAGGAATTGCAGAGGACTTAACCTGGGAAATTTTTCGTGATACTCTTATCGAGCAGGCAGAGCAAGGTGTTTCGTACTTTACGATTCATGCCGGAGTTTTACTAAGATATATCCATCTTACTGCAAATCGTGTTACCGGAATCGTTTCCCGCGGCGGATCGATTATGGCAAAATGGTGTTTGTTTCATCACAAGGAGAACTTTTTATATACTCATTTTGAAGAAATCTGCGAAATCATGAAACAATATGATGTTGCCTTTTCTTTGGGTGATGGCTTGCGTCCGGGTTCTATAGCCGATGCAAATGATGCGGCCCAGTTTGCCGAGTTAGAAACGCTTGGAGAATTAACCAAAATAGCCTGGAAACATGATGTTCAGGTTTTTATTGAAGGTCCGGGACATGTACCAATGCACATGATTAAAGAAAACATGGACAAACAACTGGAACATTGCCATGAAGCCCCTTTTTACACATTAGGCCCATTAACTACTGATATTGCACCGGGTTACGATCATATTACATCGGCAATTGGAGCTGCAATGATTGGCTGGTATGGCTGTGCAATGTTGTGTTATGTAACACCAAAAGAGCATCTGGGACTTCCGAATAAAAAAGATGTAAAAGATGGTGTTATCACTTATAAAATTTCGGCACATGCTGCAGATCTGGCAAAAGGTCACCCGGGAGCACAATATCGCGACAATGCATTAAGCAAAGCTCGTTTTGAGTTTCGTTGGGAGGATCAGTTTAATCTGGCTCTTGACCCGGATACTGCCAGAGAATTTCATGATGAAACACTTCCTGCTGATGGTGCAAAGGTTGCGCATTTCTGTTCTATGTGCGGCCCTAAATTCTGTTCTATGAAAATATCTCAGGAAATCAGGGATGTAGCAGCAGCTGAAAAAGGAATGCAGGAGAAATCAGAAGAGTTTATTGAGCAAGGAAAAGAGATTTATATTTAAAAAAAGTTTAGAACATAATAAAGATATGATCGTAATTACTAATCCTTCTGCCGTTGCTGATGAAATTAGCATTATTGGATCTTTATTTGAAGAAGGACTGGCTTTACTTCATATCCGTAAACCTGATTTTTCTGAATTGGAAATGGCATCATTTATACATCAGATAGATTTAGAATACAGAAGTAAAGTTGTCCTGCACAATCATCATGTTTTGGCAGAGGATTTTGGCATTAACCGATTTCATTTTTCTGAAAAACAAAGAATTAGTACAGTTCCTATGCCTACAGGTTTTTCAAAACCTTGTAGGCATAATTCAACATCAACACACTCAATAAATGAATTTAACTCACTCACAATTGGTTTTGAATATGCCTTTTTGAGTCCTGTTTTTAAAAGTATTTCCAAAGAAAATTATCATCCGGTAACAAATCTTTTTGAGGCTTTAAAATTAAGAACAAATACCAATACAAAAATTATCGCTCTAGGCGGAATTGATTCGGAAAATATTGCAAAAACACTTGAAAGTGGCTTTGATGACATTGCTCTTTTAGGAACTATATGGAACAATGAAAACCCAGTAAAACAATTCAAATTATGTCAAAAAATCGCCCATACGTACTCTCTGTAGCCGGTTTAGATCCTTCTGGAGGAGCCGGTGTTCTGGCTGATGCAAAAACATTTGAGCAGCATCTCACTAATGGATTTGCAATTATAACAGCAAACACTATTCAGACTGAAAATGCGTTTTTTGAAATGGAATGGACAAATTTGAGTTTCGTTATCCGATCCATCGAAACCTTATTTCAAAACTATAAAATCGGGGCTGTTAAAATCGGAATTGTTCCTTCTTTGCATTATCTCAACCGAATTCTTTCCACGATTAAATTAGAATCTCCAAACACAAAAATTGTTTGGGATCCGGTTTTAAAATCGACTACAAATTTCGAATTCCTAACCATAGAAGACCGATTAGACTTAAATAAAGTTATTTCAAAAATTGATTTAATTACACCCAACTACAATGAAATCGAACAATTGTTTCCGGGTTTTATATCAGAAAATCTCTGGACAGAAAATGAAATCAGTACAGCAATTCTTTTAAAAGGCGGACACAATATAGCTGATCCGGGCAAGGATCAGTTATTTCTAAAAAATGAAATCATCAACTTACTTCCTTCTGAAAAAATCTGTTTTGAAAAACATGGTTCCGGTTGTGTCTTATCGTCTGCAATTGCTGCTAATTTAGCGCTAAATCAATCTATTACAGAAGCTTGCATAAATGCTAAAAATTATATCGAAAAATACCTGAGTTCAACTTCAAACTTAATCGGATATCATTATGTATAACAAACTGCAATATATTTCTCAAGGAAATACTATCGAATCACAATTGTACAACATTCATGGCGCGCTTGACAATGGATGCAACTGGATTCAGATGCGCTTTAAAAACCAAACGGATAAAGACACATTTGCTTTAGCGGAAGCTGTAAAAATTTTATGCGAAAAGTACTTAGCCAATTTTATTGTTAATGACAATCTTTATCTCGCTCAGCAGGTTGGTGCAGATGGTGTGCATTTGGGCCTTACTGATATGAAAATTGATGAAGCAAGAGCAATTTTAGGCGATACAAAAATCATCGGAGCTACTGCAAATACGTATGAAAACATTGCCGATCATGTCAAAAATGGCTGCGATTATATTGGTTTGGGGCCATTTAGATATACTGCTACAAAAGAAAAATTAAGCCCGATTTTAGGGTTATCAGGATATTTTGGAATTCTTCAAAACCTTAAGAAAAATAAAATCGATATTCCGGTTTATGCTATTGGAGGAATTACATTAAATGATATTAGTCCATTAATGGAAACCGGAATTCATGGAATCGCAGTTTCAGGTTTAATTACAAACAGTTTAGAGAAAGAAAAATTAATTACACAACTTAAAGAGAAACTCTATGCAAACGTCAGCATTTAATATCGGAGATAAAACATTTGAATCACGTCTTTTTCTGGGTACCGGGAAATTTGGCTCAAATCAGGAAATGGAAAAAGCAATTCTGGCTTCAAGAAGTGAACTGGTCACAGTCGCTTTAAAACGAATTGACTTAGAAACAGAAACAGATGTTATTTTATCACATTTAAATCATTCGCGAATTAATTTATTGCCTAATACCTCGGGTGCAAGAAATGCAAAAGAAGCTGTGTTTGCAGCTCAGCTTTCGCGTGAAGCGTTAGAAACAAACTGGCTAAAATTGGAAATTCATCCTGATCCTAAATATTTAATGCCAGATCCGATCGAAACCTTAAAAGCAACAGAAGAATTGGCAAAATTGGGTTTTATTGTTCTGCCTTATATTCATGCTGATCCTGTTTTGTGTAAACATCTGGAAGACGCCGGAACCGCTGCAGTAATGCCTTTGGGTTCGCCAATTGGAAGCAATAAGGGTCTAAAAACGATTGATTTTTTAGAAATTATTATAGAACAAAGCAATGTTCCTGTAATTATTGATGCGGGAATCGGTTCTCCTTCTGATGCTGCTAAAGCGATGGAAATTGGTGCCGATGCTGTTCTTGTAAATACAGCCATTGCCGCCGCAGGGAATCCGGAGCTTATGGCAGAAGCCTTTAAAGAAGCTGTAATTGCCGGAAGAAAAGCTTTTGAAGCCAAAATTGCCAATCAGCATAATTATGCTGTGGCTTCCAGTCCTTTGACTTCTTTTCTTTATGATTAATTTTTTTTTCACGCAGATTTTGGAGATTTTGGAGATTCATAAATAATCTTAAAGAAAAATATATTCATTATCTGTTAGATCTGCGTGAAAAACATAATTACAAAAAGTAAGAAATTTCATTATTTTTGAAATAAAAAATATTATGTTAGAAAATGAAATTTCATATAAAGTGAGAGGAGCGATATTTAAAGTTTATAACACATTAGGCCCCGGTTTACTTGAATCTATTTATGAAAGTGCCCTATATTATCAATTACAAAAGGACAATCTTAAAGTTCAAAAACAACGTGAAATTCCGGTAAAATATGATGATACTTATCTGGATATTACATTTAAATTGGATTTATTGGTTGAAGACAAAGTTATTGTTGAATTAAAATCTGTAGAAGAATTAAAATCTGTTCATTACAAACAATTAACAACCTATTTAAAATTAACCAATAAAAAACTAGGACTATTAGTCAATTTCAATTGCACAAATATTCTGGATAACATCCATCGAGTCGTCAATAAAATTTAATCTGCACAATCAGCTAAATCTGCGTGAAACAAAAAATAAAATGAACACATTCAAATCTATTTTTGAGCAATATAATTGGGATGCAATTCAATCGAGAATATACCAGACAACAACAAAAGATGTTGAACAGGCCCTGACTAAAACCAAAAGAAACCTTGATGATTTTTTAGCCCTGATTTCGCCTGCCGCACAACCTTATTTAGAGCAGATGGCACAGCAATGTCACGAACTTACGATGAAACGTTTTGGCAAGACGATTCAAATGTATGCGCCCTTGTATTTAAGTAATGAATGCCAAAATATCTGCACTTATTGTGGTTTTAGTTTAGACAATAAAATTAAACGAAAAACACTTTCTGATGCTGAAATAAAACTTGAAGCTGAAGCATTAAAAAATACTGGTTTTGATCATGTTTTATTGGTAACAGGAGAAGCCAATTATACGGTAAATATCAATTATTTTATAAACGCCATTGAGCTTATCAAAAATCAATTCTCGATTATTTCTGTCGAAGTGCAACCGCTTTCTGCCGAAGAATATCAGCGTTTACATGAAGCCGGAGTTTATTCGGTTTTGGTGTATCAGGAAACCTATCATCAGGAAGTTTACAAAAAATATCATACCAAAGGCAAAAAGTCAAATTTTGATTATCGTCTGGAAACGCCGGACAGAATTGGAACTGCAGGAATTCATAAAATAGGTTTAGGTGTTTTATTAGGTTTAGAAGACTGGCGTACAGACAGTTTTTTTAATGCGCTTCATATTGATTATCTTCAAAAAAAATACTGGAAAACAAAATACTCCGTTTCTTTTCCCAGATTACGTCCTGCCGAAGGTATTATTGAACCAAATTTTATTATGGATGATAAAGATTTGACACAGCTTATTTGCGCATATCGTTTGTGGAATGAAGATTTGGAAATTTCGATTTCTACACGTGAAAATGAAAAATTCAGAAACAATATTATTCCTATTGGCGTTACGAGTATGAGTGCTGGCTCTAAAACAAATCCGGGCGGTTATGTTGTTGATCCACAATCCTTAGAACAATTTGAAATAAGTGATGAACGTTCAGCGGCAGCAATTTCAGAAGTCATAAAAAATGCAGGTTATGAGCCTGTTTGGAAAGATTGGGATAAAAGCTTCAGCTTAAAATCCTAATCCTGATAGCTATTGTGAGAAAATTCCAAACTCCAGCCTCAATCTAAAATCTAAAATCAACAATCTAAATTTCAAAATGACTATTATAAAAGAATTTCTACGCTATAACAGACAAACCATACTTCCTGAAATTGGAGATGAGGGTCAGGAAAAAATAAAAAATGCAAAAGTACTGGTTATTGGCGCCGGAGGTTTGGGTTGCCCGGTTTTACAATATTTGTCAACTGCCGGAGTAGGAACTATTGGTATTGTTGATTTTGATACTATCGAAATCCATAATCTTCATCGCCAGATTTTATACACAGAAGATCAGGTTGGGTTTTCTAAAGCTTCAACAGCAAAAAAAACTCTTGCGAAGTTAAATCCTTTAATAAACATAATTGCTTTTGAAGAAAAATTAACTGTAGAAAATGCTTCTCTGATAATTAAGGATTTTGACATAATTGTAGATGGTTCAGATAATTTCAAGACCCGTTATTTGGTCAATGATACCTGTGTATATTTAAACAAAACACTTATTTACGGAAGTATTCTAAAATTTGAAGGTCAAATTGCTGTTTTTAACCATAACGGAAGTAAGAATCTGCGTGATTTGTTTCCAGAAATGCCAGATCCTAAAGATGTACCGAATTGTAACGTGAACGGCGTTTTAGGAACTTTACCCGGAATTATAGGCAACATGATGGGTCATGAAACTTTAAAACTTATAACGGGATTGCCAACTTTAAGAAATGAATTGATTCTTTTTAATACTTTAAACTGGAGTTTTACAAAATTGAATTATTAGAAAACAACTGCATCTCCGACTTTTATAATGCCAGAATTTAAGCTAGCAATATTAGTTCCGAATAAAACTGAATTATTGACATTTCTATATTTGCTTAATGTTTTTAAAGGTTCTTTTTTTATGATTCCTTTCTGTGGATCATTGTTAACCATAATACATCTTCCGCAGGGTTTTATATTTTTAAATTCTACTTCTCCAATTTTAAAAGTATCATAATCATCTTCTTCATGGGCTTTTGCACTACTGATGACAATGTTGGGACGAAATCTTTTAATGGTGATTTTTTCATCCAGTTTTTCGTTGAGGAAATCTAAACTTTCTGATCCGATTAATAAATAGGGATAGCCGTCGGCAAGGCTTACATTGAATGTTTCTTTTAGTCGTGAACTTTCGTGTTTACGGTCGCCAACTTTATTGATTCTGACTAATTTACATTCAAAACCCAAATGCTTGCTAAACCATTCTGAAGTTGATTTATTCACCTCTGTAACTTCTGTTTTATCTTCCCAAACATGACTTTTTATTGGAATATTCAAATCTTCATTTATAGAAAATTCATGTTGATGATCTTCAAAACTTATACTGATTTTTCCATTTGAAATCTGAGGATAGAACTGACTCATTATTGGATATTCCCTTTGGGTGATATGTTTATTTTCTGCATCGATTAACATCCATCTGCGATCATTTTCAAATCCCATTTCTTCGGCTAAAGCTGTTTGGCAGCTTATTCCAGCCAGACTTTTTATTGGATAGATATAAATTTCTTTTACAACATGAATGGTACTCATTTTATTCATTTTTTAAAATAGACATAAATTCCTGACGGTCAATTTCGCAACAGCCCAAACTTTCTAAATGCGGATTATAAACCTGACAATCCAGAAGTTTATAATTCTCTTTTTTTAAATATTGAACCAAAGCAATAAAAGCAGCTTTTGATGCATTCGAAACTTTAGAAAACATGCTTTCTCCGCAAAAAACATGTCCTAAATCAATCCCGTATAAACCGCCAACCAAAACCTCATCCTGCCAAACCTCAACAGATTTTGCAATTCCTTGTTCGTGAAGATTGCAATACGCATCAATCATTTCGTTTGAAATCCATGTTCCGTTTTGGCCTTCCCTTTTTATTTTTTGACAATTCGAAATTACATCTTTAAAGCTTTTATTAAAAGTTACTTTAAAGATATTTTTATTCAAAACTGCACGCATACTTTTTGAGATAATCAATTCATCCAAAAACAAAACCATTCTCGGATCAGGTGACCACCAAAGAATTGGCTCTCCTTCATTAAACCATGGAAAAATTCCACTTTTATATGCCAGTTGTAAACGTTGAGAACTTAAATCACCTCCAATGGCAAGAATTCCGTCTTCATCGGCTTCTGAAACTGGTGGAAAAAATAAGTCTTTTGATAAATAATGCATTTTTTTAAAATTAGAATGGAGACATTCCAAATTCCAACTGTCTGGAAAACCTTTTTCAAATTTAAAACTTTGGCAAAGGCCTACACAATACAAAAAATTCCAAATCCCAAATTCACGAGAATGAATTGGAATTTGGAATTTATATTTTAGAATTTAAACTCTTAGAACGGTAAATCGTCCGGTTCGTCTTCGTTTAAGTTTGTTGCCGGAGCAAAAGCTTCTGCTGCTGGCATTGGAGGTGTTTGTGAAGGTGCTTCGTTACCTACTCTTTCGATTCTCCAACCTTGAATACTATTAAAATATCTTGTTTCTCCTTGTGGATTAACCCATTCTCTTCCTCTTAAATTGATAGAAACTTTTACTGCCTCTCCTTGCTTATAGCTACTCAATAAATCGCATTTATCTTGTGTAAATTCGATTAAAATGTGTTGTGGGTACTGCTCATCTGTAGTAACTACTAATTCTCTTTTTTTGAATGAGGCACTAACTTGTTGCTCAGGGTTAACCACTTTTACTTTTCCTATAACTTCCATCTTCTTTCTATATTAATTATTTGTTCTATTCTTATTTTTTAGCTAAAAGCACTTTCCATGCCGACTCAACATCATCATTATTAAGATATTTTTTGGCTTCCAGGTGTATTTTTTCCTGATCATCGGAACTTAAAACTCCTTTTACAGAAAAGTTTTCTTTCACAAATATACTAACTTCTTCTGTTGTGGGCAAGGCTTCTATGTTACCTAATTTTCCGAGATCATTTCTGTTAAACACGGGGCTTTCCCTGATAAAAGACGGAATCGCATCTACTCCAACACCCAATGTCGTAAGCGGTTTAGGTACTTCAAACAGTCCTTCGTTTGATCTTGAATACCAGTTACTTCCTAATCGTGAAACCAGATCTATTTTATGCTGATCGATTGCTCCGTTTTCATCTAAAACTGATTCGTGAATATGCATTTTTACTACTTCACAAAGAATCAGGTTTCCTGCTCCTCCCTCTGTTCCCAACGGAATAATTTGTGTGATTTTGCACTCAAATTGTACCGGAGATTCTTTGACACGATATGGTTTTACCAAATCTGAAGGAATTTGTGTCAGACCGGCTTTTATAAATTCGTTTACCCCTTCTGCATATTCTGTACTTGCCAACGATGTTTGTTGAACCAAATCGTAATTAACAACATTTATTACTACCTCGCCGGTTGCCTGAGCATTAATCAATGTGTGTTTTACTGTATTGTCGCGTACACGCCTTGCAGGTGAAAAAACCAAAATTGGCGGATTAGCACTAAAAACATTGAAAAAACTAAATGGTGATAAATTCGGAATTCCTTTTTCACTAATTGTGCTGGCAAAAGCGATAGGCCGTGGCCCGACAGCACTTTGCAAAAAACCATGTAGTTTTGCTGTTGGTATTTCTTTAGGGTTAATGCTAATCATAGTTCTTCTTTTTAACCAAATCTCATTTTGGCAGGTACAAAAGTATAGAAATCGATTAAGCGAATGAAATAGTTTTAGATTTAAAAACAAAAAATCTTTTAGAACATTACAAAATATTAAATGTGTTTATTTCGTTATATTTATACCTCAAAAATAAATATATGTTTTTTTCTGAAAGAAGAAATACTACACGTTGGATCATCATCAGCATCTCCTTTTTAATCATTTCACTAATTCTCTGGAATACTTATACTTTTTTCCAGATTTTTAAGAATGAAGAAAGGATAAAAATGAAACTTTTGGCAAATGCCCAAATCGCATTAATCAATGCTGACGAGAATACAGATCTTGAACTGCCTCTTCAGATCTCAAGCAATAATACTTCTATTCCGGTAATCCTGACGATGTATGATAAGATTCTTACCACCAGAAATGTGCCGGAGTCAATTTTGCAGGATGAGAAAAAGTCAATGGCTTTTTTGAGAAAACTGCAAAATGAAAATGAGCCTATTGTTTTTGAATATTCTCCCGGAAAATATCAAAAACTGTATTATGGAAATTCGGCATTGCTTAATAAGCTCAAATATTATCCAATTGCCTTATTGCTGATTATTTTCTTGTTTGGCGCTTTGATTTATAATTTTTACAAAAGCACAAAAATGGCAACGCAAAATAAACTTTGGGCCGGAATGGCCAAAGAAACTGCGCACCAGATTGGTACGCCATTGTCATCCTTAATCGGCTGGATTGAAATTTTAAAAACAGAAGAAATTGATCAGTCTATTACAGTAGAAATCGAAAAAGATGTTGATCGCCTTCAGACTATTACGGATCGTTTTTCAAAAATAGGATCTGTTCCCGTTCTGGAAGCCCTTGATGTTATTGCCGAGACATACAATACATATGAATACCTGCAATCCCGATTTTCTAAACAAGTTGCCTTCTCTTATCTTGCGCCAAAAGACCCGGTTTTGGCTTATATAAATCCGACATTATACAGTTGGACCATAGAAAATTTGGTTAAAAATGCAATTGATGCCATGAAAGGAAAAGGAACTTTGGAGCTTAAAATTGAACAGGATTCTAATCATGTGAAAATTACAGTAAAAGATTCCGGTAGCGGAATTCCGAAGAATCAATTTAAAACTATTTTTGAGCCTGGTTTTACAACCAAAAAACGTGGATGGGGATTGGGGCTTTCTTTAACCAAAAGAATTGTTGAGGAATATCATTACGGAAAAATAAAAGTTTTGCATTCTGAATTAGGAAAAGGAACTACTTTCCAGATTCAGTTAAATAAAAAAGTGCAGTAAAAATATTTTTACTGCACTTTTTTATTTACATCTGTTTTGTTTTTTTGTCAGGCTGAGCGGAGTCGAAGTCCTTTGTGTCCAACGAGAATTTAGCTTCGACTCCGCTCAGCCTGACATGACTTTATTATTATTTACAAATTTGCCTGAATACTTTTTGCCAAGGCTTCAAATTCTTCTTTAGAAAGTGAAACTTTATTGTGAAAACGCATTTCATCCATTTCATTTAATGGAATCAAATGTACGTGTGCATGAGGAACTTCTAAGCCTACAACCGCCATTCCAATTCTTTTGCATGGAACTGTCTTTTCCAGAGCAGCTGCAATTTTCTTAGAAAACTTCATTAATCCTAAATACAGTTCGTCATCCATATCAAAAATCTTATCGATTTCTTGTTTTGGAATACAAAGCGTATGTCCTTTTGCATTTGGATTTACATCCAAAAAAGCCAAATACTTATCGTCTTCAGCAATTTTGTAGGCCGGAATTTCTCCGTTGACTATTTTAGTGAATATGCTCATTTTTTAATTTTTAAAATAAAGTGAGATTACTTCGTTCCACAAATTACTTAGTCTCTTGATATTTCAAGAATTTCAAATTTCAAAACTCCATTTGGAACAGTAATTTCTGCTACTTCTCCAACAGATTTTCCAAGTAATCCTTTTCCAATAGGAGATGTCACAGAAATTTTCCCGGTTTTAAGATCAGCTTCACTTTCTGCAACCAATGTATATTTCATTTCCATTCCGTTGCTTTGGTTCTTGATTTTCACATTAGAAAGCACCAGAACTTTAGAGACATCCAGCTGTGACTCATCAATTAATCTCGCATTTGAATATACTTCTTCTAATTTAGCAATTCTCATTTCTAATAATCCCTGTGCTTCCTTAGCAGCATCATATTCTGCATTTTCAGACAGATCTCCTTTGTCCCTTGCCTCTGCTATATCCTGAGATGCCTTTGGACGCATTACACTTTTTAAGTGATCTAATTCATCTTTTAGCTTTTTTAATCCTTCTGCTGTATAATAAGATACTTTACTCATAACTTCATCGTTTATATAAATACAAAAAATCCCATCGCGACGGGATTTTCTTACCACAAATATACTATATTTTTTTATAGTACATAATTATATGTTAATCATATAGAATTGAAATGTAAATAATTTAATTTTGTTCAACTAAATTCATACTAAAATAATGAAAAAAATCTGGCTCTTTACCCTGTTTGTTTTTACACTTTTATCTTGTAGCGATAGTAACAATAGTAATAAGAATCCGAATATACCTAATTATTCTGTAAGTGCTTATCTTAATACAAACCTGCCGGCTTATAACAATCTTTTGTATGTAAGCAATCCTGTTTATGTGCCAAATTATGGTGCAAAAGGCCTAATTGTAATGATGACCGGACCTGGAACTTATACAGCTTTTGATGCTGCCTGCCCAAATCAACCCTTAAATTCCTGCACTGCGATGACTATTGACGTAATTAATGCAGTGTGCTCCTGCGATAAAAGTACTTATAGTTTATATACCGGGCTTGGTGATAAAGAATATCCGATGAAACAATACCGCGTTGAAGCAAATGGCAGTGTGATTCATGTTTATAATTAAAAAATAAAAAAGCCTGAAAATTTTAACTTTCAGGCTTTTTATTTTTGTGGTGATATCTTAAAACTTCAATGTCAATCCCGCCAGAAAATTTATTCCAGCCTGAGGATAATAGTATGGGTAAACATCCCACATTGCTCCATTTGAAACATATTTTTTGTCTAAAATATTATTGACCAAACCGGTAATCATAATTGATTTAAATACCGATTTTGGTTTTATTTCATAAGAAACATTCAAATCGTTTACAAAGTAATCTGCTAATTTTGCTTCTGGCAATTCGATATTATTCATGTATTGCTCCCCTACAAATTTCTGCAATAATGAAAGATGTAAATTCTGAACCGGACTATATACAATAATATTTCCTGCAATAACAGACGGAGAAAAAGCAATATCTTTTGTTCCGTAATTCTCTCCTTCAACAGCCAGATCAACATTTTTATTGCTGCTCAATGTAAAGTTCGGACGCAGAATAAACTTCTCTGAAAGCGCAATTGTAGCATCAACTTCAAATCCTAAACGATGGCTTTTTTCACTGTTTGAACGAATTGGTGCTCCAACATCATCTAATCTTCCGGTTAAAATTAATTGGTCTTTGTAACCCATATAATAGAAGTTGGAATTTAATTGAAATTTCTCTGAGTTAAATCTCCATCCCAATTCAAAATCATTTAGTTTTTCGGGCTTTACATTTCCGCCTTCATAGTCGGTTCTGTTTGGCTCGCGGTTGGCTCTTGCATATGAGAAATACAACGTATTTTTTTGATTAACTTCAAAATTTAAGCCTGCTTTTGGATTAAAGAAATTAAAGTCATCGTCTACCAGCCCCGTTTCGATGCTATTCGCTTTATAAGTTACTCTTCTATATTGTAAGTCTCCGTAAAAACTTAATTTATCTGTTATCTGATAATTTGCTTTCGCGAAAATATTTCCGTCAGTCTTCGCTGAATAGTCATCATAATAATGATCCCCCAATTCTGATTGGGAAGAATATCTTGCCCAGATTACTTTTCCGAAATGATCGCCTTCATATTTGTTCCAGCCTCCGCCAAAAATAACATCTAGTTTTTCGTCTTTGTATTTTACAGAAAAAGTTGTTCCGTAAAAATCATTGTCTAACCATTTCTGACGAACTAAATCTGTCGTCGTTATTACTCCAACAGGAAGAAGTCCGTAATCACCCATTTCAGCATCCTCCTTATAATTTTCGTAATAGCCTTTACCTTTGGTATAATGAAAAGCTAAGTTTGTACTCCAATTATCAGAAATTGACTCGCTCCAATGCAACTGATAGTGGTCTTGTTGATAGTTGTCTGTTTCATTGTTATAAAAACGTGTATTTCCTTCTTCATCAGTATACATTCCTGCAGAGTTGAAAGTTCGGTTTTCATTTAAAGTTTTTGCATCAATACCGTTCCATGATTGATACGTTTTTTCAGTTCCGCCAAAAACCAATGCCTTTATTAAAGTCGTTTTTCCAACATAAGTCCCTTGCAGAAAATACGAATTTAAATCAGAACTCGCGCGGTCTACATATCCATCAGATTTTATAACTGACAAACGTCCGGCCAATTCAAAATGATCGTTTAATAAGCCCGTACTAAATTTTACTGTATGTTTATGTGAATTAAAACTTCCGAAAGAATTCGAAATTTCTCCATTTGCCTTAGTTGCATAGTTATCTGTAAGCATATTCAAACTTGCTCCAAAAGCTCCGGATCCGTTTGTTGATGTTCCTACCCCGCGTTGTAATTGCAAACTTTCTACAGAAGAAGCAAAATCGGGCATGTTTACCCAAAAAGTTCCCTGGCTTTCTGCATCATTATACGGAATTCCGTTGATGGTTACGTTTACTCTCGTGGCATCGCTTCCTCGAACTCTTATTCCGGTATAACCTATTCCGCCTCCCGCGTCAGAAGTTGTCACAACAGACGGCAGGTAATTCATCAAAACGGGAATATCCTGACCAAGGTTTCTAAATTTAATTTCTTTTTTATCCATATTACTAAACGTAACCGGAGTTTTTGTCGTAACACGTACTGCTGAAACCAACACATCATCAAGCTGATTTACTTTGGTAGAATCCTGCTCCTGTGCGAAAGAAAATAGAGTAAAGAAAATAGAGAATAGAGTAAAGAAAATAGAGTTGGTTCTTCTCATTTTAGAAAACTTAGAACCTTTGCAACTTAGTACCTCAGCACCTTTAAAAAATGTTTTCATTCGTAAAAGATTACGAATAAAAGGGGGAATTATTCTTTTGTTAAATTAATAAATGTGTTTCTTATGACAAAATATAGTGTTCACTCATTATTGTCATTTTTTCCCTTAGCAACATTACTCGCTCAGGTTCTTTGGGTATGATCTCAGCTCGTTATTTAGAGCACCCCTTTGAGACAGTGCAAATATAAAGTTAAAAATTTCAAAAATCAAACTCAAAATTAGATTAAAATAAAGCTCCAAATTCCAATTGAAAAACTTAAGTGAAGTGAGTTTTTTTGAAATTAATCCACGTTTGGTTTCTTTCTGGATTGTTTTATTTCAGAAATATTCTTTTTGTCCTTAATTCTCTTTTTTATAACCGATTTTGGAATTTTAGTTGCCTTTCTAACTTTAGGGACGTGCAGTCCTTTTTTTATTAGTTCCAAAAATCTCTTCGTAACAATTTCCTTGTTTTTAAGCTGGCTTCTGTCTTCATCACAATTTAAAATCAGGATATCATCTGAAGTAAAACGTGTTGCGAGATTATTTTTTAGAAGCACTTTTTCTTCTTCAGACAAAGATTGAGAAGTATTCAAATCAAAAGACAAAACTACCTTTGAGGATACTTTGTTTACATTTTGTCCGCCAGCACCACTACTGCGTACAGCTTTAAAATTTAATTCTGATATGATTTTTTCAACATCCATTATTATTGTGGCTGATGCGCCGGTTTTAATAAATCGTTAACCGTTTTTACGGGGTTAAATGTTATTAGCGGAACAGCAACAAAAATGGTTAACCAGTTTGCCATAGATCCGTTCCATAGACCCGGTAATTCGTAACTTCTGACTGTTTTTCCATCAACACTTTTCTCTACGATGAATCCGGCTTTTTGATCTACAAATTGCTGTAAATCAAATTTTTCATTTTTATAATTTTTTATACCGCAAACCAAATCAACAGGATTAAAATGAGTTGCCTCTGCTAAAATCTGCTGTTGTTTCTGATTGGACAAATCAACCTGAGATGTTTCTACTATCTGAAGTGAAACTTCCCCTTTATCATTCATTACCCAGAATGGTCCTCCGCCGGGTTCTCCTTCATTTTTCACCATTCCGCAAACGCGAATTGGTCTGTCTAATAATTCTTTAAGTTTAATTATTTTATTCTCTATCGTAAATTTATTAAAATCCTTTGTAACTTCTGTGTTTAAGTGTTCCTTTAAAAATAAAACGATTTCCGAAATTTCTTCAGATTGAATTTCTTCTTTTTCAATAGCGGTTAAATACCCAAAAACTTTTTGCTGTATTGCAATTAAAATTCCCGCCAGTGCTTTTTTGTATAGCGTAATCTGATCGATATGGTTTTGAATTACATTGTCAATATTTTTTATAAAAATCATATCAGCATCAAGTGTATTCAAATTGTCAATTAAGGCTCCATGCCCTCCGGGTCTAAAAACTATTGCATCGTTTTTGTCCCGAACAATTTTATTTTTGGCATCAACAGTTATAGAATCTGTCTTTTTGCTTTGATAAGAATATGTGGTATTGATTTGTGTCTTAGATGATTTTTCGATTTTTTCCTTAAGTTCAGTAACCGACTCTTCAAACAAAACCTGATGAGCCTCTGAGACCGTAAAATGCAAGTTCGAAATTTGATTTGCAGTTGCATAATGCACACATTCGTTTAAATGTTCTTCTATCGGATTAGCAATATGAGTCTTATATTCATGAAATGGCAAAACTGCTTTTGGTTTATTAGCAAAGTCAAAATATTCCTCAGATAACAACAGTTTTATAAAATAATAATTTTTGTTATCTCTGTCTAAAGATTCAAAATCAGGGTAAATCTCTCTTAGTTTTTTATCTACTGCCTTAAAGAATGGAAATTTCTCCATTGCCACTATAAAAATAGGAAGTTCACTGTCTTTCTTTCTATTTCTGTAAGCATTTATTGTTTCTTTATTGATATTAAAATCCTTCAAAAAAGTAGTCAGAAACTTAAACATTCTGCTGGCTGCTCCAGAAGCTGGAACAAATTTTTTCAGTTTAAATTTTGATTTTTCCTGATCATAAAAAGCTGCTTTCTCCTTAAACTCAGATTCAGATAAGCTTAAAATTCCATTATTTATAGTAGCGGGGCTAACTAAATTACTTTTTGCTATTCCTTTTTTGAAAGCTTTTAATTGTCGCAAAACATTTTCAAAAGCTACTCCGTGTTTGTAGATTTCAACAAAATCAGCAGATGTAAAACCTTTATCTTTCGCAATTGTCAGATTATCTATAATAGATACAGCCTGTGCCAAACGGCTTTCTTTATTTCCCGAAAGGGTTATAAAAGGTTTGTTAGTGTTTATTAAAGTTTGTTTAAAGGTAGAAAATACAGTTTCACGTCCGTCCGGAGTATCTCTAATATCATCTTTTTCCCAAGGTACATCAATATCAGTCAGAAAAACAAGGTCATATTCATGTTGTAATGCAGCTTCATCTAAAAGCGGATCACAAAACCCGTAATATATTTCAGAAAAAACTTTGGTAACCATTAAGTTGGTATCACAAAACAGATATTTTTTTGCCTTACTAAGTTTTTCGTTTTCAAGTGCGGTCTGGCCAAAGGCAATTGGCATCATGTCATCAGCTATACAAATATGCTGGTTTTCTTCCCATTTTTCCTGCAGATAATCGCGTGCAAACTCAGGAACCCATTCAGTTTCATAATAGTCTGCAAGCTGTTTTGCCAGAGTTGTTTTTCCTGTGCTTTCAGGTCCAAATAAGGCAATTTTTATTATTGATGTTTTTTGTTGTCTAAGATTTTTCTCCATTCTAAATAAGCTGAAATAGCCAAAATTGTAAAAATTAAATATTGAAGCGACAACATCCCTAAGCCGCGATAGGCATAAAGAGGCACAACAATAATATCACCAATAATCCAAAGTGTCCAGTTTTCTATTTTTTTTCTGGCCATGTACCACATTCCTGCAAAGAATATTCCCGACGAAATCATATCGACATAATTGTCGTTTTTGATTTCATATCCAAAATATTTATAAATCCCGAAAACTACAAAAATGGTCACAAAGAAAAGTAGAATTCCGATTATTTTTTCATTAAAATTCGTTCTTGTGATTGGTAGGTTGTCTTCAACTGTTCCTCCTTTTGCCCAAACATACCAACCATAAATACTCATAATAGAGAAATATCCATTAATAATCATATCTCCAATATAACCAGCAACATACAAAAGATAAACTGAAATAACTGTTGCGATTAAACCAGTTGGGTACACCCAAATATTTTCTTTTTTGGCAAACCAGACACTCAAAATTCCGCATACAAATACTAAGAATTCCAAAGCAATATGCCAAAGAGGGGCGTTTTTATAACTTTCCAGAAAAAAATCAATCATCGAACTGGCTTTAAAATTTAATATTCAAAAAATTGGCTGTTATTTTCAAACGCTGTTCCTATCACCACCAGGTCAGCACCTGCCTTATAAGCCTCCTCAATGCCTTGCAAATCTACAATTCCTCCTCCAACAATTATCGGAATGGCAATATTTTGCGCAATTAGCCGAATCATTTCTACAGGAACTGCTTTTCTGGCTCCGCTTCCGGCTTCTAAATAAATTAATTTATTTCCCAACATCTCACCAGCTTGCGCTGTTGCCAGCGCCAGATCAAGATTTTTTCGATTTAACGGCTCTGTTTTACTGACTCTTGCTACTGCTGTTTCGTTACCACTTTCGATTAAAATATATCCTGTCGAAATAATCTCCAGATTTGTTTTTCTTAAAATTGGTGCCGCCTGTACCTGATATTCTATCAAATAATCAGGATTACGCCCGGACAACAACGCTAAAAACAAAATAGCATCTGCCTGTGGTGAAATCTGCGAAGGATCTCCCGGAAATATAATAACTGGTAAACTTGTTTTTTGTTTTAATTCAGTCAGTAATTCTTCTAAAATATCAGTTTTAACAATGCTTCCACCGACAAAAATATGGGTTGCCGGCGATTGGTTTATTTTGAGCAAAAGATTTTCCAAATTATTCCAAACAATTTTATCCGGGTCCAAAAGAATGGCCAGAAGCTTTTTATTTTCATTTTTAGCTTCGACAATCTGCTGGTATATATGCTGTATTTTTGCTCTCATAATCGGCCGTAAAAGTAAAAGTTTTTTAATGCAGAAGAACTATATAGAATGAATTATATTTGTGTAAAGGCTTTTGAGAACCAAAAAGACAAATTATGATTACAAGTGATCTGCTTGAAAAATACGGTGCAGTCAAAAAATATTTCCCTAAAAATGAAGTTATTTTTGAAGAAGGAAATCTCCCTACGCATTATTATCAGATTATTTCCGGCGAAGTAAAAATGAATAATTATAATGATGACGGACGAGAATTTATTCAGGGAATTTTTTATAAAGATCAGTCTTTTGGCGAGCCTCCATTATTCTTAAATCAAAAATATCCTGCTAGCGCGGTTTCGGTAGAAGATACTCAAATTCTATACCTTCCAAAATCAAATTTTATGAAATTGCTCGAAGAAAATCCTTCTGTAAGCATTAAAATAATCGAAAATTTAGCCCAGCGTTTGTATTATAAATCTGTCATGGCGGCAGAAATGTCTACACAGGAGCCGGAGCACAGGGTTTTAAAATTGATTGATCACGGAATTGCCTATTTCAATTTTACAAAAGATGAAAATGGTTACCTCATCAATTTTACCAGACAGCAGATTGGTGACCTGACAGGTTTGCGGGTTGAAACCGTCATAAGAACTATAAAAGCATTAGAAAAAAAAGGCTCTTTGAAGATTATAAACAGGAAAGTATACAGATAAAATAATTCTTGTTTTATGATTAATATCATAAAACGCAACAGTGTAGTGCATGTACCTTTGTAGTATAAAAATCTCATTATCATGACACTATATCAAACAACATTCGAAAATTTCAATAAAAATTACATGGGTTCTGCAGCAATGGCTGTAATTGGTCAAAGCTGTTTAGGTGGTGCAGCTGCAATGTATATTCTTTCACACGGAACTTCTATTGGACAAATGATTCAGCTGGCCATTATTGTATTGGCTTGTGTTTTTGCTAACACTTCAATCTTAGCACAAATGAAACATAAAGTGGTTTTTAACCTTATTATTTTAAGCGCTGTATTAAGTGTTTTATTCATATTTCTGAATAGTTTTGTACTATGAAAAAACAAATAGAAAACAGAGCTGATATTGAAGTTCTGGTTCATGCCTTTTATGCTAAAATAAAAGCCGATAAGGAAATCGGCTTTTATTTTAATACTATGATAAAAGACTGGGACATTCATCTGGAAAAACTGACTGATTTTTGGGAAACCAATTTATTTGCAGTCAAAAAATACAAAGGCAACCCACAGGAGGTGCACAATGAAGTGGATGCCCATTTTGGAGGAAAAATTACTTCGAACGAATTCGGAATCTGGCTGAATCATTGGTTTCAGACTATCGATGAACATTTTGAAGGCGAAAACGCAGACACTCTTAAACGCCGTGCCCGAAAAATGAGTACATTTCTATACCTGAGTATGTTTGAACATCGAAAAAAAGTTGATGGTCAATAATATAATTTTGTAGTACACCATTTGCTTGTCATTTCTCAAAAGCAAAAACCAGTGTAAATTTATCTTCTGAGTTTTTTGATTGTATTTCCTTATAATGCACCTCAAAATCTTTTACCAGATTATCAAAATGAAGACTTGCCTGAGTTTTTGATTCTTCTAACGAAAAAGGCTCAATCTGAATGTGATCTTTAAAACTAATCCCTTTTTCGTTTCTGATTTTAAAAATTGCTTCTTTAGCACCCCAGATCACAGTTAATTTTTTAATATATTCCTCAGAAGAATCCGGCTGTAAATATTTGCATTCATAATCTGTAAATTTATCGCCAATCCTGATGATTTTTTCACGCTGTAGCTCCATATCAATCCCAACCGTTTCATTACTGATAATTATCGCAGCAAAATGATAGGAATGTGTTATGGAAATATAATTATCACAGTCAAAATAAGGTTTTCCAAATTCATCATAATGCAAATCCTTATCTGTAAAACCCATTTCCTGAATCAGCATACGCACACTCAAAAAAGCACGCTGATGCATTTCAGATTTCATTCCATTCAATCGCAATTGCGTTTTCTCTTTTAAGACAACCCTACTTCTTAGTTCCTCAAAAGATTCCGTTATTTCCCAAATTAAAATTCGGGTGTTTTGATTACATTCTATGGTTTGAAATAATGGCATTACTTTTTTTAATTATAAATTATGAGTTGTGAAATATGTTTTTTTTGGAAATCTAAACTGGTAATTTAATGTCTCGTCTTTTTAGCCCTGATGGGAACGGCATCCTTTTGTGGCGGGGTTCGCCACAAAAGATATAGTGGACAGCAGGATTAGCTTCTAAAAAACATTAAGCAACTAATATACTAAAGATTAAGAAATTAAACATTTCACAAATCTTACAGAAATTAGTCAAAATTCAAAAGGTATTCCGTAAATTTGCAAAAAATTCTACAATACAAATATACTATAAATGAGTACTACAACTACGCCTTATGTGGCTTTCAAAGTAAAAGACATTTCTCTAGCGGCTTGGGGAAGAAAAGAAATTGAACTAGCTGAAGCTGAAATGCCAGGTTTAATGGCGCTTCGTGCTGAATATAAAGACGAACAGCCTCTTAAAGGTGCTCGTATCGCTGGATGTTTGCACATGACGATTCAAACTGCTGTTTTGATCGAAACTTTAATTGCTCTTGGTGCTGAGGTTACTTGGTCATCTTGTAATATTTTCTCTACTCAGGATCAGGCTGCTGCTGCTATCGCTGCTGCAGGAATTCAGGTTTATGCCTGGAAAGGTCTTGATGAGCAATCATTTGACTGGTGTATTGAGCAGACTTTATTCTTTGGTGAAGACAGAAAACCATTGAACATGATCTTGGATGATGGTGGAGATTTAACAAACATGGTTATCGACCGTTTCCCTGAATTGGTTGCTGGAATTAAAGGTCTTTCTGAAGAAACTACAACTGGTGTTCACAGACTTTACGAAAGAGTAAAAGCCGGAACTTTACCAATGCCTGCAATCAACATTAACGACTCTGTTACTAAATCTAAATTTGACAACAAATACGGTTGTAAAGAATCTGCAGTAGATGCAGTTCGTCGTGCAACTGACTTAATGTTAGCCGGAAAAAGAGTTGTGGTTTGCGGATACGGTGATGTTGGAAAAGGAACTGCTGCTTCTTTCAGAGGTGCAGGATCTATTGTAACAGTTACTGAAATCGATCCAATTTGTGCTTTACAAGCTGCAATGGACGGTTATGAAGTTAAAAAATTAAATACTGTAATTGCTAATGCTGATATCATCATTACAACTACAGGAAATAAAGATATCGTTCTTGGAGAGCACTTCGAGCAAATGAAAGATAAAACTGTTGTTTGTAACATCGGACACTTTGATAACGAAATTGATATGGCTTGGTTAAATAAAAACCACGGTTCATCTAAAATCGAAATCAAACCTCAGGTTGACAAATATACAATCAACGGAAAAGATATCATCATTCTTGCTGAAGGTCGTTTAGTAAACCTTGGTTGTGCTACAGGTCACCCAAGTTTTGTAATGAGTAACTCATTTACAAACCAAACTTTGGCTCAAATCGAATTATGGAAAAACAGTGCTGCTTACAACAATGACGTTTATATGTTGCCAAAACATTTAGATGAAAAAGTTGCTGCTTTGCACTTAGCTAAATTAGGAGTTGAATTGGAAACTTTACGTGACGATCAGGCTGCTTATATTGGCGTTCCTGTTGAAGGTCCATTCAAACCAGAATACTACAGATACTAAATAATTTTAAATTTTCTGAGCTTAGATTTTAGATTCTAAATCCGGATCTTAATTACTACATATTTAAAACCCGAGAAGCATTAAAACTTGTCGGGTTTTCTGTTTTAAGCCTAAATCGCAAAATTTAAAATCTAAACTCAGAAATCTATAATCAGGGCGTGTCACCATCCCGATAAGAGGGCAAATTTCTATGAGCGTATGCGCCCTCTTATCGTGATGCTGTCGGGCTATACGTGCTGCTTCGGCAGCTTACTACTATCCCTCACGCAAACGGCAGCAAGAACCTTAAAAACTAATTAGATCTTTTGCGGTTTTTAAAAATATAAGCATATTTTTGGAATCCAAAACCAAATCTAGATCCAAAACATGAGAACATACCTCATTATAATCATAATATTACCGCTTTTTGTAAAGGCACAAAACTATAATTTGCCAAGTCCGCAATTTAACCAGACTCCTTTCTTTATGCACGGAGACGACAGACCACCACAGTTAGTAAAACTGCCAACACTGAAACCATTTCTCGAAATCGCATTGAGAATGCCGAAGCCAAACTGGTTCTAAAAGAGCAAAAACTAACAAAAATGGCACGCAATACATGGGATAAAGAAGCCGATTTAAAAGCAAAAAAAGAAGAATTAAAAAATCTTGAAAATACAGCAGAAAACGATAATAATCCTGATCATCAACAAAAAATTGAAAAATGTAAAAAGAAAATAGCTAAATCTCAGGATGAAGTCGATAAAGCAAAAGTAAAACTGGAATTAGAATCAAAAAAAGTAGAAGCCTTTGAAAAGTCGATAGAAGAAGCTAAACAAACAAGACAAGAATCCTAAAATGGTATTTTGAACCCTTATGACATGTGGGGGTTTTTCTTTTATATTCAAGAACTAATCAGATTTATATTTATATATTAGCTATAAACAGATCGTAATCTCATTGAATAGATAAAAACATGATTGAAAAAATTTTATGTGAAACACATGGTTCCAAAGACATGTCTTTCTCCTGCATACACATTGCAATGGCAATAGACAAGAAAGAAAAAGTCGGTTTTTTCTACTCAGAAGCTGAAGAAGATCTTCCGCAAATTGCCTGGTGTGCAGAATGTGAGCAATATCTTTTGGATAATGGAGAAGAATGGACGGACACTTTTCAAACGCTCGCAGATTTTAAAATGTTATGTTCCGATTGTTTTGAAGAAGCAAAAAATAATGAATTAGAGATCCATATCAGATAATAGTTTCATGAAAAAGTTTATCATTTTTTATATAGTATACTTTATTAATTGTTCTGTGTCTGCTCAGAGCAATGATACCTGGTTTGCATTTTATGACAAAGACACTACACATACCGGATTTAAAGACAAAAACGGTATAATTAAAATCGAACCAAAATTTACAGGCTTTACAATCGCACGTAAATTTGAAGATATTATTGCCGTTACCGAAGAAAAAAACAACAATTGGGAAAACTATTATTTAACCAAAACCGGCAAAATAGTAGGTCGTGACAGTCTGTACTCTTTTGACAATGGACCAGATTGTGAAAACGAAGGTTTTATTCGGTTTAGAGATTCTAAAACAGATAAAATGGGCTTCTTCAATGGGGAAGGAAAGATTATAATTCCTGCCGAATATAGTGCTGTAACCAAGATGAAAAACGGAATGTTCATTGCTTTAAAAGGAGCCGTAAGAACAAAAATAGATGATGAACATTTTGGCTGGGACGGAGGCAAAGAATTTCTTGTTGACCTCAACAATAAAATCTTAATTGAAAATTTTGCTTACAATGATGATTTAAATTTATACTCTTTAGAAAAATCTAAGGAACCGGCTAAAGACGAAACCAGAGATAGTTTTCGTGGAGTTGACGGCTTATATTATTCGTTTATCAATTTTGAGAAGGAATTTAAATATTGGCTAAAAAATATTTTGCTGAAAGATTTATCCAAAGCCAATTTAGAAAAACATTCTTTTGACAAGATCACATATTGGAAAGAACCTGTCGGCTGGATAAACGCACCAAAAAATAAGTTTATCAATCAAAACTATACTTATTTAAAATTAAAACTAAAGGATCTTAACAATTCAAAAACAGATTATTTTGTATCGACTGACGGACTAAATCAATTTATTTTTGAATCGAGTGAATATGATATTTACTTCAATAATTGTAATGAATCTAAGGATTGGATATATCCGGTTAAAAGTATAGTTATCAACCCAAAAAACAAAGCAGATTTTGGGCAGGATCATATTCAGTTTTTAAGAACCGAAAACGGCTATAAACTGATTAGTGTTTCATCAAGAAAAGAAGAACTTAAATAAAATTATAGCTGGATCTTTTCAAAGAAAACTCCGCAAGTTTCGGATTTTATAACTGTAGAAACCAGTCGATATTTGTATTATAAAATTGAATGAAATGAACACACAGGAAAACATCAATTATAATCGTATCGCTGAAGCTATAGATTATATCAAGGCCAATTTTAAAGAGCAGCCCAATCTTGATGAGGTTGCCGAAAAAGTGCATTTGAGTCCGTTTCACTTTCAGAGGCTTTTTAGTGATTGGGCAGGAACGAGTCCAAAGAAATTTTTGCAGTATACCAGTTTGCAATATGCAAAAAAAATACTCAAGGAAAATCAGGCTACAATTTCTGAAACTGCATATGAAACCGGACTTTCGGGCACAAGTCGTCTGCATGATTTATTTGTAAATATTGAAGGAATGACTCCGGCAGAATATAAAAATGGCGGTAAAAAGCTTTTCATAAATTATAGTTTTGCCGAAAGTCCTTTTGGCAATATTATAGTAGCTTCTACCGAAAAAGGCGTTTGCTTTATGGCTTTCGCCGAAAATGAATTTATTGGATTTGAAGACTTAAAACATAAATTTCCTAATGCTGCATTTTCAAGAAAACTGGATTTGGCACAACAAAATGCTTTGTTTATTTTTCAAAATGACTGGAGTAAATTATCTGAAATCAAGCTGCATTTAAAAGGAACAGATTTTCAATTGAAAGTTTGGGAAACCTTGCTTAAAATCCCAATGGGGCAACTATCTACTTACGGTACTATCGCACAGCAAATCAAAAAACCAAATGCTTCACGCGCCGTAGGAACCGCAATTGGGAGCAATCCGGTAGCTTTTCTTATTCCCTGTCACCGTGTAATTCAGTCTTCAGGGACTTTTGGAGGTTATATGTGGGGAAATACCCGAAAAACAGCCATTATTGGCTGGGAAGGCGCACAAATAAATTCAGATTTTTAAACCTAATCCATGCAAAATATACAATCAAAAATTGCTTCTCTTAATTGGGAAAGCATCACCGAATCTATGCACGAAAATGGCTTCACTATTATTCCAAATGTGCTGAACAACGAACAATGCGAAGATTTAAAATTCGATTATGATAATCCAAATTTATATCGAAAAACAGTAGTAATGGAGCGCTATCGGTTTGGTCTGGGAGAATATAAATATTTCAACTATCCTCTGCCTGATTTAATTCAAAATATTCGCTCATCGATTTATCCAAAATTAGCACCAATTGCAAATACATGGATGAAAGTCTTAAACATCAATACTGTTTTTCCTGAAACACACGAAAAATTACTGGAACAATGTCACGCTAATAATCAGCTAAAAGCAACTGTTTTAATTTTAAAATATGGTAAGAGTGGTTTTAATACTTTGCATCAGGATTTATATGGAGATATTTATTTTCCTATTCAAATAGTACTTTTTCTTAATGAACCTGATGAAGATTTTACTGGCGGCGAATTTGTATTAACGCAACAAACACCCAGAGCGCAATCCAAAGCAATAGTGTTGAAACCTAAAAAAGGTGATGTTTTGGTTTTTACAACGAACTTTAAACCTGTAAAAGGCACAAAAGGATATTATCGCGTCAATATGAAACATGGCGTAAGCGAAATTCATTCGGGCGAGAGATATACCTTAGGAATTATTTTTCATGATGCATTATCTTAATTTTTTAATCTCGCAAAGTCGGAGAGTCGCAAAGAATAATATGCATCTTATCGTTTTAAGTTTACAAACGAGTTCAATTTATAAATCTTACTAATTCTTAGCACGATCTAAATAAAAACTTGGCGTCTCTGCGAATTTGCGAGATTAATTATCAGCATGCAGGTTTAAATCATTTAATCTAATAATCTGTAGCAAAATATATGTTGCGGGAGACGAACTATTATGCATCTCTACGATAAAAAATGACAAAACTATGATCTATCATGATGAAATTTCGGACTGCTATCTTCGAAATAAAATTAAAAATACAGAAATTTGCCTTGGTGGAAACCGAAAACTAAAAATTTACGGAACACTAAAATGTGCTTCTGGAAAAAGAATGAAACGTGAAAACAGGGTTTTCTTTTTGTCTGAAAGCGAAGCCAGAGAAAATGGCTTCAGGCCTTGCGGACATTGTATGAAAACTGAATATCAAAACTGGAAAAATGGACTTATTTAATCCCGAAATAAACGAAACTACTAATTTGCTGCCAAAAAACGGAACGGTTAACTATTTCGGAAAATTGTTTTCGAGATCTGAAGCTGATTTTTATCGTGATATATTACTGAACACAATTGATTGGAAAAACGATGAAGCGATTATTTTCGGAAAATTGATTTTAACTAAAAGGAAGGTTGCCTGGTATGGCGACCAGGAATTTGAATACACGTATTCTAATACCACCAAAAAAGCGCTTCCGTGGACAAAGGAGCTTTTGGAACTAAAGAAAATTATTGAAGAAAAAACAGGCGAAACTTTCAATTCCTGTTTGCTTAATTTATATCATTCGGGTGACGAAGGAATGGCCTGGCACAGCGATGCCGAAAAAGATTTAAAGAAAAATGGTGCTATTGGTTCTGTAAGTTTTGGTGCCGAACGAAAATTTGCTTTTAAACATAAAGAAACCAAAGAAACCGTTTCCTTAATTTTAGAGCATGGCAGTTTATTGGTTATGAAAGATGAGACGCAGACCCATTGGCTTCATCGTCTGCCACCAACCAAAACAACTCAAAAACCAAGAGTAAATTTGACGTTTAGAACTATAGTGGGATAAAAAACGAAACCTAACAGGTTTTAAAACCTGTTAGGTTTGCCATATTATTTCTTTTTTGAAACTACATTTTCATAAGATCGGATCAAAGCATCTTCAAACATTTCTGGTCTTACTTTAGAAAGTTCGACAATTGTCCAGCCATGTTTTCCCCATTTATTCGGGATTGGATAAAAAATCTTGTCGCCTGATGCACAAAAAACTGACTGATCGATTTCGTTTAACTTTATAACTGCATGATTATTTTTTTCATCAAAAGTGGCAAAAATCTTTTTCTTAATCCGAAAAGATGATTTCTCAAAATGAGGTTCTTCTGTTGCATCCGGAAATGACAATGCTAGTTTTCTAAATATTTCAACTGAGACCATAGTTTTTGATAATTAATTATATTTTTACCACCCTTGATTCAGCCCATTTTTTAACACCTCATCATATTTTTCCTTATCAAAAGAATATAAGTTTGGAGCTTTATGCGCTACGTTGTTTTTCTTTTCGTCAAGTTTGGTCAGGATTCCGATATTGGTAATTTTCCTTAAAAAATTACGTCTGTCAAGTTTTTTGTCCAAAATCGTTTCATATAGTTTCTGAAGCTCTGGAATTGTGAATTTTTCAGGTAATAAATTAAAACCAACAGGCATTAAATTCAATTCTATTTGGAGGGTATTCAGTGCCTTATCCAAAATTTCTTTATGATCCAGAATAAGTTCAGGAACTTCTTTATGATCAACCCATTCTACGATTTCATTAGTATTCACGGGATTTGGCACTATCTTAAAAAAATCTACTAATGCATAATATCCAATGGTCACAAAACGCTGTGTAAGCCATTTTCCTTTTTCTTCATCAATTTCAAAATAGTCCAAAATAGCTTTATTAAAATGCCCTTCATTTCGTTTAATCTTTC